>Ga0164241_10003250_pt1 | contig 16652 bp, 25 predicted proteins | sample OricomyardsoilBY_FD_108780 | JGI IMG/M metagenome (GOLD analysis project Ga0164241, IMG submission 108780) | Backyard soil microbial communities from Emeryville, California, USA - Original compost - Back yard soil (BY) | ecosystem: Environmental > Terrestrial > Soil > Unclassified | place: USA... | reverse complement strand
TGAACGTGATCCGGTAAATCCACGACCCCACCTGCGAGTCGCCGCGAAACGTGTGGAGCGAGCGGTGCACGCGGAGCATGACATCCTGCGCGACATCTTCGGCCTCGGGCGCGAAGCCCTGGCCGAGGATCGACACGGCCAGGCGAAAGACCTTGTCCCGGTAGCGCCGCATCAACTCGACAAACGCCGCATCGGCGGCTGCGCGATCGACCGAGGCCGCCGGTTCGCCGCACCGCTGAACGAGCCACTCATCAGTGTGATCGGCGAACGGGCGCGTATCAGCGAGTACGTCGGCCAACGGCGTAATACAGGATCAGCCCGACGCCGAGGAACACCAGCGGCAGCGCCGCCGGCCAGATCGGCATGCTGTTGGGAATGAGGTACATCGCGACGACGCCGCCGGATCCGAGCGCCGTCCATGCGATCCCGTGCAGCAGCATCGCGCGCGGATCCGGCGACGTGCGGGTTCGTGGCTCGATCGGCAGCTCGGGGAGCGGAATGCCTTTGTCCATCGCCGCCAGACGTTCCTGGTGAATGAACTCGAGCCGCTGCTGCCGTTCGCGATGCTTGAAGTAGAGATGCGTGCCCCACAATGCGGCGAGGGCGGCAACGATGAGGGCGTCGGGCAGGGAGTGTTCCATGTCTTGCTCCTGCCCTTCAGACAGGGTGTAGAGCCTTACGGTTGCGACGCAACCGCAGTATGAGACGTCCTGTCTGAAGACCAGGAGAAACAGTCATGACCCGCCGAGTCTTTGTCGTGCCGATCATCCTGCTCGCATCCGCGTTGCTGACCGCGACGCCGCAGAGCACGTGGAAAGATCCTTCGCCGCACACTGTGACGTCAGTCACCGTCGACGCGGGTGTGGAACTGGAAGTGCTGGACTGGGGAGGCTCGGGTCCGGCATTGGTCCTCCTGGCGGGACTTGGCGTCACAGCACATCAGTACGACGATGTGGGCCCGGCCCTCGCCTCCCGATATCGCGTCATCAGCCTGACTCGTCGAGGCCACCGGGGATCGTCGCCAGCGCCGAGCGGCTACGAATTCGCGCGACTGGCGCAAGACATCGTCAACGTGATGAACGCAAAGGGCATCGACAAGGCGATTGTGGTTGGCAGTTCGTTCGCCGGGGAGGAAATGCACGTTCTCGGTGCGCGCCACTCGGCGAGGATCCGCGGCCTGGTCTATGTCGACGCCGCATTCGATCGGGGAGACGACACCGACGACGCAGCGTTCAATGCTGTGGCGCGGCTTGTGCCCGCTGCCCCGGGCTCGGAGGAGACGGATCGCGCGTCGTTCACGGCGTTCCGCGCCTATCTGGAGAAATATGGTGTTCATTGGCCCGAGGGCTACATGCGCACCAGGTTCCGCGCGAATCCTGATGGGACCATTGCCGGCGTTTGGGCTCCGGAGCGCCCGGTCATCGAAGCGATGACGAACGCGCAGAGAGGCGAGTACCACCCCTACAATCCAGCGCCCATCGGCGTTCCTGCCCTGGCGATCTACTCGGTCCCCACCTCAGCCAACGACCTGATGCGACGGGGCAGCTCTGACAGGACCGCCTTCCCGGATCTTGTGGCGAGGACTGCTGACAACCCGGCGCTTGGTGCACGAGTTGAGGAGCTGTATCAATTGACGCGTGCTCGTGTCCGGAATCATGAGAAGTGGTTCAAGGCGTTCGCAGCGCGAGCGCGCGTCGTGGAACTCTCGGGCTCGCACGACCTGATTCTCAGCAACCCCCGGGAGGTCCTCGAGCAGATCGAACGATTTGTGTCGTCGCTGGGGGGAGACCGATTGGGGCGTTCGCCGCGCGTTAGCGATAGGCTTTCCGCGCAAACAGTGCCATCACCAAGCCGATCAAAAACATGTGCACCAGAATGCCGTAGACCATGAAGATGTTCGGCGTCACCGTCACGCGACCGATCGCCGACAAGGGAATCACCACGTAGTTCATCGCGCCGTAAATCAGGATGCCGTAGAGCGGCCCGAAGATCGCGGGCTTCTTCCAGAGCGCGTCGATCTTCGACGCCGCCGCGAAATAGATCGCGGTCCAGATGATGGCGATCAGAAAATGCGAGGCGAGGCCCAGGGCCGCGATGCCCGCACCGCCGTTGAGTGCGTCGCTGCCGAGCCAGCCCGAGGCGACCGATTTGAGAATGCGACTCGGCAACGTGCCACGAAGGACATATGAAATGCCGATCGCGTAGGAGATGTCTAGCGCCCCGGCGATCAGGGCTCCGGTCCAGAACGACGTCGTCTTCACGCTCATGGCCGTGAAGCCTAGCGCATTTTAGCGCTGGGTGGAGATGGCCCAGGTGTTGCCGCAGGGGTCCTTGAAGAGCCCGCGCTTGTCCGGGTCGCCGTCGCTCAGCCTGATCACCGAGTCGTCAATCTGGACACAGACGAGAAGCCGCGCGGTTTCCAGGTGTGTGGGGGGCTCATCAATCAATCTTCTCACTCACCGCCGGCGTGGCGAGTGCGATATCCTGCCCGCGCGATGACTGAGACGATTACCGCGCTGAACAGCTGGCTCAACGGATACGTGTGGGGCTGGCCCATGATCGTGCTGCTCCTGGGCACGGGCGTTTTGCTCACGGTCCTGACCGGCGGCGTGCAGTTCCGGTATCTGGGGCTGGCGCTCAAGGAAGTGCTGGGCAAGATCACGCAGAAGAGCACCGCCGCCGGCGAGGTCTCGCCGTTCCAGGCGGTCGCCACCGCGCTGGCCTCCACGGTCGGCGTCGGCAATATTGCCGGCGTCGCTACGGCGATCTCGATCGGCGGCCCGGGCGCGCTCTTCTGGCTGTGGGTCTCGGGCGTCCTCGGCATGTGCACGAAGTTTTCAGAGATCGTCATCGCGCTCCACTACCGCGAGAAGGACAGCACCGGCGCGATGCGCGGCGGCGCGATGTACACCCTGAAGCGCGGCCTCGGCATGCCCTGGCTCGGCGCCATCTTCGCCGGCCTCGTCGCCGTCGCGGCGTTTGGCATCGGCAACATGGTGCAGGCCAATTCCGTGTCCGCCAGTTTGAATTCGTCGTTCGGCGTCGATCCGATGATCACGGGGATCGTGATGGCCGCGATCACCGCCATCGTCATTCTCGGCGGGATCAAGCGCATCGGCGAAGTTACGGAATACCTCGTGCCGTTCATGGCGATCTTCTATCTGGCGGCCGGTCTGTTCATCCTCGTGCGGTTCGCCGACGAAATTCCCGGCGCGCTCACACTCGTCGTCGAAGGCGCCTGGTCCGGCACGGCGGCCACGGGCGGATTCGCCGGCGCGGGCGTGATGCTGGCGCTGCGCTACGGCGTCGCGCGCGGCCTCTTCTCGAACGAAGCGGGCCTCGGCAGCGCGCCGATGGTGCACGCCGCGGCGCGCACCGATCATCCCGTGCGTCAGGGTCTCTACGGCATCTTCGAAGTGTTCGTCGACACGATCCTCGTGTGCACGACGACCGGCCTCGTGATTCTCGTGACCGGCGTGTGGTCGGGCGGCAGCACCGGCGCCGAGATGATGGGCGAAGCGTTTGCCCGCGGGCTCCCGGGCGACTGGGGTCATCTGATCGTCACCACCAGCCTGGTGCTGTTCGCGTTTTCGACCGTGATTGGATGGAGCTACTACGGCGAAACCGGCGTGGTGTACCTGCTCGGCACGCGCGCGGCGACGCCGTACCGCATGCTGTGGCTGGTGTTCATCTATCTCGGCTCGGTGGGGTCACTGCACTTGATCTGGGACATCGCCGATACGCTCAACGGCCTGATGGCGATTCCCAATCTGATTGCCGTGCTCGGGTCGCTCGCATTGCTGCGAAAACTGACGAAGGAATTCTTCGCCGGGAAGGCGTCACGCCGGTAGATCGACGCGATGCGGTCGAAGCGCGACGAGCCAGAACACGGCGGCGCCGCCCAGGCCCAGCACGGTGGACATCGCGATGCCGCGAACGAGTCCTTCGGCGCCGTACGTGCCCGCCAATAGGCTGCCGATCGCCATCGGCGCGTTGCCGATGGCAAACCCGATGCAGAGCGCTTCGGCGAGGCTCACCGCGCGACGCTTCATGAACCAGATTGCGGCCGGAAGGACGAGGGCCAGCGTGACCACGCACGCGAGGAGTGTGGCGCCGAACGCGACCGACATCGCGGCGTCGTGCACATTATTGGGTCGGCCGCCCGACAGCGTGTTGCCAAATCGATCGAGCAAGAGCACGGGAAAGAAGATATAGGCCAACGCAAAGACCGTGAAGGGTTGCAGGATGAGGCCGACGAACAAGCGCCGCTCTTCCGATGTGGTGAGTGGGCGCGGCGTCACGGTTTCCTGACCTCGTAGCGAAGCGCGACCATGCCGCTCTTGTAGGCTGTCGCTTCGGTCAGGTGAAGGGCCACATCCATGTCGAGTGTGTCGAAGAACGGAATGCCGTCGCCAATCAGGATCGGCAGGATGGAGTAGCGCACTTCGTCCGCGAGACCGAGGCGCAGGCAGTCGGCGGAGAGCCGGCCGCCGCCCGCGAACCAGATGTTGCGGAATCTCGGTCGCAGGCGCTCGTTCACGAGCACGGCCAGATCGCCGGCGTAGAACTCAACGGTCTCGCGCGCGCGTGCGAGGTCGCGATGGGTGAGGACGACGACCGGCGTGTCGCCGTACGCCCAGCCCAGGCCTTTAGCTTCGAACGCCAGCGCCGTTTCGTACGTGCGCGAACCCATGACATAGCAGTCGATCGTTTTCAGAAACGCTTCAACGAACGCGGCGTCCATGGTGGCGCCGCCGGCGAAGTCGTCCGTCGTCTCCATCCAGTCGACGCGGCCGTCCTTGCGCGCGATGAAACCGTCGAGACTCGCAGCCATGTGGATCGTGACGCGTGAGGTGTTCGTCATCCCGGCCATTGTCACCCACCGAGTTGCTGTTGCAACAGCGGCCACGCGGCTGTCCAGTGCAGCGTGCCGAAGTACTGCGACGCGCGGTCCGCGCTGAAATACTCGTAGCTGTCTCGGTCGCTCCGGTCATCACGCATGGCCCGACCCAGAATCTCGTGTCCGAATTCATGGGCGGCCGCGCCGGCGATTCCGTGTCCGATCGCGCGGAGGATGTCTTTTCGCGAGGCCGCATCAGGCGCGTACCGGATAGCGTTGGTGGCCAGCGTCACGAAGCCGACGGACCCGCCACCGCCGAGCGCGCCCAACTGGACCGAGCCCCCGGCCGGCGCCAACGCCCCAGGTGCGGAGACGGTGTTGACGACGCTCACGCGCCAATGGGCGTGATGGGCGCCGGTGATGGTGAACGGCAATCCTGAAAACGCCTGAGCCAGATCCGCACGCGACACCGCTTCGATCGTGTCGATGTCCTCGGGGCCGAGCGGCCCGCCGAGTCTGCGCAGGCTATCGGCAGACAACGTGAACGCCCGGTCCTCGAACCAGAATCCAGCCGTCGGCGGCGCGTGGCCGCAGGCCGTGGCCACGAGCAGCATGGCCAGGCCGAACCCTGCGCGCGATCGAATCGTCATGCGGGCGCGCGCGCGGCGCGCCGCCACATGATCGCCGCCAGCACCGCGACCGCCAGACCGACGCCAACCTCCCACCAGATGACGCCCGAGAACGGTTGATGCGGAGCGATGAACCGCGCGTGTCGGTCGAGTTGGTAGCCGATCGCGCCGGCCACCATGAAGAGGATGGATGTTGCCGTGGCACTGAAGGCGAGCCAGAGCGGCGACCACATGCGTCCGCGCGACAGCCGGTACTGAAACCAGACGCCGGCCCCCACGACGGTCAGGATGCCCAGCACCGCGACGATTGGTTCCATGGATGACCCCCAAATCCGAATGCTAGGCCGCCACTGCCCGGATGTCTAGCTCAAGCGTGGGCGCCGTCGCGCGAGTCGCGCGTGATCGCGTAGTGCGTCGCTTTGTCGCCCGGCGTGCATTTGACGGTGGTGTAACCCAGGCGCGGCAAATCGAGTCCGATGAACAGCGGTTCCCCGGAACCGAGCAGACGCGGAGAGACCGCGATGTGCATCTCGTCGACCAGACCCGTCTCGACGTACTGGCGAATGGTGGCGGCGCCGCCGAGCAGCCGGACGTTTTTGTCGCCGGCCGCGGCGCGCGCCGCGTCGAGCGCCGCATGAATGCCGTCGGTCACGAAATGGAAGACCGTGCCGCCCTCCATCGCTTGCGGCGGGCGCGCGTGGTGCGTCAGCACGAACGTCGGCGCGTGGTACGGAGGGTTCTTTCCCCACCAGCCGCACCACGAGGCGTCAGGCCAGGCGCCGCGGATGGGTCCGAACATGTTGCGGCCCAGAATGAACGCGCCCGCGTTCGCCATGCCCTGCTCCGCGAAATCGTTGTCGATGCCGGTCGTGCCGCCGTCGCGGCCGATCATTCGCTTGAAGAACCGTGTGCCGACCAGCCACTCATGGAGTTCCTCGCCGCCCTCGCCGAGCGGCGTTTCCATGGACTGGTTGGGCCCGGCGCCGTAGCCGTCGAGCGACATGGTGAAGCTGTGAACGATCAGTCGGGACATAACGCACCTCGAAGGAAGGGTCGGGCTAGGCCGCGACTTCGCGGATATCCACCTCGAGCGTGCCGCCGAGAATCTCGGCGTACCGCCGGGTCATCTCGATCGCTTCGTCGAGGCTGTCGAGCTCCATCACTGCGAAGCCGCCGATCAGTTCTTTCGATTCCGTGAACGGGCCGTCGAGCATGGTCATCGCGTGGTTCACGAATCGCAGGCGTTTGGCCGTGCGGCTGGGCGCGAGCGTCAGCGAGCGCTGAAGCACGCCGGCGGCCGTCATCTCCGCTTTCAGCTGCGCGATGGCCGCCAGTGTCGCCGGTGAATGGCCGCCGCCTTCCGTCGCGGCCGAGGCCTTTTCGATCACGAGCACCTGCACGGGCGGATTGTCCGGTGCCGGCATCAGGCCGATGTCCCACGGCTCGTTGACCTTGCCGACTTCGAGGTCGGCGTCGCCGAGGATGGCCGCGTACCGTTCGGCCCACCCGATCGCTTCGTCCGGGGTGCGGACTTTGAGCAGCAGGGTGGCGGCCGGCAGTTCGTGTTCGCCGGCGTACGGTCCCGGCGTCGTGACCGAGCGGCCGTTGCGGCAGGCGACACGCGTGCGGGTGCGGCTGCCGGCGAGGCCGGCCCCGTCGATAAAGCGGCCCGTCTTCGCGTACTCGCCGATGAAGGCGCCCATTTGTTCCACCAATTCCATCGGCGGAAGCTCGCCGGCCTCGGTCTTGGGGTCGTTCTTGTGCATGATCATGAATCGCATGTGTCTGGCTCCTTACCCATACGTCGAGCGGGCGGGGCGAAAATCGACAGGCCAGCGCGCCGTTGTTATTTGGAGTCGGTGTTCCACATGTCGTGAATTGCTTTCCAACGGCCATCCGGCTGTTTTTGCCACAGGCACAGATACTTGCCCGTTTCCCGGACCGTGATGCCGTCGGGCCTGGTGAAGGCATCTTCGTACGTGCCGGCGGTGAAGCCGAGATCGCCGCTGCCGGCGGCGCCGGCGCGCGTCGTCCGCCATGAGATCGAGAACGTGGGATCGGCGAAATACGACGCCCACACGTTCTTCGCAATGGGGCGGCCGATCGCGATTTGTTCATTCGGCGGATACGCGATCGCATCGTCCGCGTAGAACGACGCGACGCGTTCCGCGTCTCTGGTCGCGGCGGCCTGCGACCACTCCTCGTCGAGTGCAGTCAGCGTTTTGGCGATGGCATCAGTGTTGGCCCCGCTCGAAGGCGCCGGTGCCGGCGAGCACGCAGACAGCGACACGACGGCGATGATGGCCACAAGGAGCGCGACACCCCGCGATGTGACGTCACGGCGCAGGATTTTCTCCATGGGCCGGCCCTTCGCGAGTTCATCGACCAGCTTGTCCAGGTACCGCACCTGTTGCGTCAGCGGATTGGCGATGTCTTCGATGCGATAGCCGCAGATCGTGCCCGTGATGGCGCTGGCCTTGGGATTGAGCGTCGCGTCACGGAAGAACTGTTCGAACGTGGTCTTCTGCGTGATGTGCTTTTTCAGCGCGGCCGGGCTGAAGCCGGTCAGCCACCGAATGACCTGCTGCAACTCCGCTTCGGTGCGCCCCTTCTTCTCGACTTTGGCGAGATAGTGCGGGTACACCGAGCCGAAAGTCATCTTGGCGATCCGTTCGTCGTGGTTCGCGGCGCTGTTCATCCGTGTCCTTCCTTCCGAAGATCGAGCACGATCATCATAAACACACCGAGCGCGTACGCGCCGAGATCCCGCCCGTCGAAGCCCGTGCCCAGCAGGAGCGCGCCGAGCGTCGTGTGTCGCCAGGCGTCGATCGCCGGCGCGTGATAGAGCTGGCTGAATTCGACGGCCCACGAGAGGGCGAGCGCGACGGCCGCCCGGCGACCGGCACGCATCCGAGGGGCGAGCGCGCCGATCCACCAGCCGATCATCATCGCCCACAGCGCGTCGCCGAGCACATCGCGAAGGACTGCCGGAACGAACGTGCCGCGCCAGTGGAGGGCGAGACCCACGGCGATGGTGGCGACCGCAAGCGACGCAAAGCGGACACGCGCGCGCGCGACCTGCCGGCGCCCGGCGGGAGCCTGCATTACGACAGGGGCGGCGACGGTCCTCACAGGCGAATGGTACGCCAAGCGTGAAGGCTCATCAGTGGTGTTGCGAAGAAATAATACTTAGGCATTGACCTTAGTATTGTTCGTCTGTAGTATTCCGTCCATGGCGTCATCCGCAGTGGCCGACGATGTGTTTTATGCCTTGTCGAATCCGACTCGGCGCAACGTGCTCGAGCGTCTGTCGATCGGGCCCGCCACCGTCAGCGAACTGGCGGCACGGTTCGACATGCAGCTCCCGTCGTTTGTGCAGCACCTGTCGGTGCTCGAAGACAGCCGGCTGGTGCGGTCGAAAAAGCGGGGCCGCGTGCGGACGTATGAGATCGCACCGGACCGGCTCAAGGTCGCCGAGCACTGGCTCGTCGCGCGTCGTCAGGTGTGGGAAGCGCGGCTGGATCGGTTCGACGAACACATCAAACAGCTCAAACACACCACGGAGAAATCATCATGAGCACGACATTCACACTCAATCCGAAACTGGACTTCGCGATCGAGCGGTTCATCGACGCGCCGGTCGCCCTCGTCTGGGAGGCGTTGACGAAAGCGGAACACGTCGAGGCGTGGTACATGCCCAAGGCCTGGGGGCGCGTGACGCGCGCGGAACTGGACGTGCGACCGGGCGGGATCTTCAGCGTCGACATCGCGACGGCCGACGGCCAGACGACGCCGAACGTGGGCTGTTTCCTGGAGGTCGTGCCGATGGCGCGGCTGGTGTGGACGTCGATGTTGTTTCCCGACTATCGGCCGGCCGTGTTCGACGACATTCCGATTACCGCGATCGTCACGATGGAAACCGTGGGGACGGGGACGCGCTACGTGTTTACGGCGCTCCATCGCGATGAAGCGGACTGCGAGAAGAACAAGGCGTCAGGTTTCTATCAAGGCACCGAGATCGCCGTCGACCAGCTTGTAGCGCACGTGCAGGCGATGGCGTAGCTAGCGCTTCGCCTTCGTGGCCTTCTTCGTCTTCCGCGACTTCTTGTAGCGGTCGACGTACTGGTCAACGCCGATGCTGGCGACGGCGTTGCCGACGACGTCGAGGGGCAGATCGTCGAGCGTCTTGAAGTGGACGCAGCAGCCTCCGATGTCGAGCTTCTTGCCGGTCTTCTTGTACGCGGCCGTGAACTCGCGCCTGAGCTTGGCGTCGTCGTAGACGGTCATGAGGTAGACGGTCATCAGCTTGCGGTGCGCGCCGAGCGCCGCGAACATCAGCGGGCGACCGTTGTGCGTGTCGGGGAAGGTGTCGAGCGGCACGACCCACGCGAGCATGCCCCAGTCAACCGTCTCTTCGTAGCCGGGGGGCAGACGCGCGTTGACGGCTTTGCGGACGGCGTTGATGGCGTCCTTGCGTGCGGCGGGCACCGACGCGAGCCACTGTTTCACGGTGAGTGGCGGGCGCGCGGTGGCCATGCGCTTCAACATAGCACTTTGCGCAGGCCTCAGCGACGCGGCTCCGGGATCGAGACGACGAGCACCAGCGAGCCGTCGAGGTGCGCTTGCCGGCGCAGATGGCCGTACTTCGCATCCCACGTGCCGTTCGCGAGGTCTCGGGCGAGATGGTCCTCGAATCGGGCGACGGCGGCAGCGTCGACGAAGCTCCATGCGGAACACGCGAGACGCGCCGCCGGATCGAGCAGCATTTCTGGCCGGCCAAAGTACGCATCGTTGAAGCCGTCAGTGCAGTCGAGCGGGATCGGCACAGGCGTGACCGCGGTCACGCCGCCCAGCCCGTCGGCGAGCGCAGACATCGGGGGATAGCGAGCGGCCTCCGTCTCGATGACCTCCGGCGAGTAGTCGTACAGCCAATAACTTCGGAGCAACGCGGGGTCGCAGGTGAGGAACACGACGGGGCCGCGGGTGACGCGTCGCACTTCGGCGAGCCCGCGCGCGAGATCGGTCCACTGATGCACGGTGAACGTGCCCATCGCCGCATCAAAGGCATCGTCGGCGAACGGCAACTGCTCCGCGCGGGCGTTGATCGCGGCCGGAACATGTGTCGGGCGCCGAGCGCGCATGGTGGCCGACGGCTCGACGGCGGTGACCGCTCGATCTGTGGGCTCATAAGAGCCTGTGCCGGCGCCGATGTTGAGCACAGTGCGCGAATCACCCAACGCCGCATGGACGCACGCGGCGATCCGCGAGTCCGCGACCCGATAGTCGCGATACACGGTACCGATGGCGGCATAGTCGGCGTCGCCAACGCTGCCATCGGTTCGTCGTGGCGGGCGGTCTCCGCTCATGTCACGCCGCGCCTATTCCGTCGGGATGAACACGTCGGTAATGAGGTCCTTGGGCGCGGCGGTCATCGGGTTGTTGCGATAGATCTCGTAGCCCGGGCCACTTCCGCGTCGAGGGCCGTGGCCGCTGGAGACAAATTCTTTGAGCCGAGCCCACGTGGTGGGCAGCGTGTCGTAGGGACCGAGGTGTCGCGCGTGCACGTAAGGACCGGCGGCGAGGATGACTTCTGTCAGGCCCTCCGGTACGGCCGTGCCCTCGGCGATGAGCAGGCCGGCGTCCGACCGCAGCTCAGCGGCGGGCACGGTCGTGGGGTTGTCGTAGTAGACGGCGACCAGTTGCGGCGGGGAGGCAAAAAGACCCGCGGCTTCGGCGATCGGGTCCAGTCGCGCAAACGCCTCGGAGATCTTCGGGTACGGGCCTCGATGCCTGAGGCACGCCGCTCGCAGCTGCGTCTGGTGCGTGAGGATGGGGTTCATATCGCCACCAACATCGGCGTGGCTACCCGAGTTCCTGGGCGAGGCCGATGAGAATGCCTTCAGGCCCACGGATATAGCACAGCCGATACTTGTCCTGATACTGGACGAGCGTGCCGACGAGTTCCGCACCGCACTGGCCAAGCCGGGCGAGCACATCGTCGATGTCGTCGACCGTGAACATGACGCGCAGGTAGCCGAGCGCGTTCACGGGGGCTTTGCGATGATCGGCGGCGACGGCCGGTGCGAGGAAGCGCGACAGCTCGATCCGGCTGTGACCGTCCGGTGTTCGCATCATCGCCATCTCGACGCGCATGTCGCGCAATCCTGTGACGCCATCGGCCCAGTCTCCCTGGATCGGCGCGCGCCCTTCGAGGACGAGGCCGAGTTCGGAGAAGAACGCGATGGCGGCGTCGAGGTCTTCGACCACAATGCCGACGTTATCCATGCGCGTGACACTCATCACGGCAGCGTATCATTCGCAGCATGGGGATATCGAACGCCGACCTGAATGCCGGCGGCGCCGAGTCGGAGCGACCGGCTCCCTCATCGCTGTTGCGGTTCGCGAACTCCTGATGGCTCGTCGGCCGCGGTCAGCCGCACATGCCGCATCGGAGAACAGGGACCCGGTCCCGATTCGCGCGCGCATGTCGTGAACGATGCCGTGCGACCGTCGGGTGAGAGTGACAGGTCGGTCACGGTGCCCGTCGGCGGATATTCGCCCGCGTTGCCGTTCAACCAGACAGATGTTCGGAGCCGTCGCGTCTCGACGTCATACGTGTCGAGTCGGGCGTTCATGACCAGGAACCCGACGGTTGCGCTGTCGGCCGACCAGACAATGCGATTGCACCACTCGGTGTCCGCGCCCAGCCGACGCAGCATCGACGTCGTGCCCGATCGATCCGTCAACCACACGCTCTGATCGGGCGGGTCGATGGTGGGATGATTGCGCACGAACGCCACGAACCGCCGATCCGGCGATTCGACCGCGGCCGAGGTTCTGGGCAGACCGAGCTCAGTACAACTCGACGCGAGGATGAGGGCGCCGACGATGAGGGCGGTGAGATGTGCGAGTCGCCTGTGCATCATTGTGCGTTCAATGTTTCAACGATTTTAAGTAAGGAACCACGGCGTTGCTCCAATAAGGCTCCTCAGTTCCCCAGAAAAGATAGTCGAGGTGTAAGGGGTCGCGGGCGTAGGCGGCCAGTCCCTCAACAGTGACTCGCTCGCCGGTGCGCGGGTCGACGTCGGCGAGGTTGCCGTCCTGAACCGCCAGCCCCGCCAACGTCCCCCGCGCTCGGGCGGCGATGAGCGGCAACGAATGTTTCAACTGGTACCGGCGCGTCGGGAGCAAGTCTGGACCGCCGACACCCAAACCGATCGCGTCGGCCAGTTGATAGATCCCCTTGAGGTAGCCCTTGTCGTCATCGGGCAGTGACTCGCCGGGCATGAAGTTGGCGAAGATCAGCACATGGGACGTCTTGAACGCGGCCCTCGTGGCACGCATCAGGTTGCATGTGGCCTCGAAGTAGCGCGCGGGCGTGTACCCCTCCCACGGGATCTCCATCACACCATCGTCGATCGATGTCTCATCGAAGTTGAGGCCTTCGATCTTCCCGTCAAATTCGGCGGCCACCGCTTTGACGAGCGCGATCAGCCGTGCGCTGACCGCGGGATCCCACCGCCGCGGAACCCAGGTGCTGAACCGCGTGCGGCCGTGATCGCCGGCGGGGCGGGAAACGCCTCGCTCGACGCCTCCGTGGAATTCTGGATTCTCGCGAAGGTAGGCAGGCACATTGGGGTGCGCTTCGACCCAGGAGACGTCCTGTAGCTGGACGAAGAGGCGCTTGCCCTGACGTGTGAGAACAGCGAGGTCGTGCGTGATGGCCGAGAAGTCGTACTCGCCGCGCCGCGGCTCGAGGTCGCTCCATCGGTACTTGAGTTGGGCGCCGACCAGCGCGGGCGTCTCCACGAATGCCGGTTCAGTGATCCGCTCGCGGTCGAGGCCGAAGAACACATAGTGCCGTGGTTCCCGCGATGCCACCGGTGAATGGAGCAGGACAAGGGCGGCGAAGATCAGTGCAAACAGTTTCATAAGAACGTCTCCAGGAGGTTCCCGAGCCAAGCTGCAGGGCATTCAAAGATCCCTCGCTGAGGCTCGTCGCGGACGCCCGCTCTACTCAGCGTCTCTCGAGGAACCCTCTGCCTGCGAGTATCGCGGGCGTCGCCTTGTCGATGCGCGCTTTCCGCGTCGCGGACTGCTTGGCGGCCGCAAAGTGATACAGGTAACTTCTCTGCCGCCCAGGCGTCAGGGCGTCGAAAGCGCGCTTGAACCGCGGGTCGCTTCGAAACCGCTCGCTCAGCTCCTCGGGAACCGGAAAATCTGCGGTCCTCTTCGGCGTCACTCGCAGCCCCGCGTTCGCGGCGACGACGGCCTCGCGCACGTAGGCCCGAACGGTCGCCGCGTGCGACTTGATCTCCTTGGCGCTGGTGAACTTCATGACGCGCGCGGCCTGGGTTTGGCCAAGCTGCACCAACACCTTCTTGCGATCCTTCAGGAGGGCGCCCTGAAAGAAGCCGAGCGCAAAGCACTCTTTGAAGCCCTGCATGATGACGATGTTCTTTCCATCGACGGTGTAGGTGGGCTTACCCCACTTGCACTCTTCCCTCATCGCCAGGGCGGCGAGCACGCGCCGCATCGCCGCGATCTCTGCGTGCCACCGCTCTCGGTACGCCATTTCCATGCAGGCCAGATCCTCCGCAAATCGTAGGCATGTTAGCCTGCGTCGCTATTCGGCGAACATTTCCTGCAGACTCCCCAAGACGCTCGCCATCGTCTCGGGTGCGAGCGCGCCGAGGCGTTTGGCCAAGCGTTCCTGGTCCACGGTTCGGAGCTGGTCGAGCGCGACGAACCCGGAACGGCCCTGAAAGCGGCACCGAATGCGCCACGGATAGGCCTTACCCCCTGTTGTCATCGGCGCCACCACGGCGGTGCGCAAGTGCGCGTTGAGCTCGTCTGGTGAAACCACGACGCACGGCCGCGTCTTCCGGATTGCGCTGCCGAGCGTGGGACCGAGGCGCACCAGATGCACATCGCCACGCGTCATCACCACTTCCAATCCGTCCGGTCGAATCGCGTCGGCGTCTCGGCATCAAGCCGGGTGTCGTCACCCCGTTCGCGCATGGCCCGAGCGGCGGCGGCCCAACCTTCGCGCGGACGCTTGGCTGCGCTCACGACGAGTCGACCGGGTTCCGCGCGCAACTCCACCTCGTCTGGGAGATTGGCTTGGTCGAGGAGCAACTTCGGCACACGGATGCCGCGCGAGTTCCCAATCCGTACGATTTTCGTGGTGGCGACCATGTGATTACAGTGTAGTCACGCGTCGCCGATTCGGCAAGACGGTCGACCAGCAGCCGAACGCCGGCGCTCAGCCGCGAGCCGCGCGGGAACGCTTTGGGGACTTGCTGTTCTTTCGCGCGCGGCTCGTCGGCTGCTGCGCCTTGTTAGCCGGCCTTCGGCCGACAATCCGGTCGTACTCCGCGTGTGAGCCAATCCAGAACCACACCAGGTCCGTTCCCGCTTCAGTGGCCAGTGCGCGATAGTGCAGACCGACTCTGACGGACCAAAGAGCCGCGATCTTCTTGAAATGCAGTGAACCGTGAGCGGGATCAGTCTTGAGGAGCGCGTAGTTGCGATCTGCGAGATCGCGAATGTCCTTGGGCAACCCGTTGTAGCAGCGCCAGAACCTCGGGTTGGTACGATGACTCACAGGGCCTTCGTGCGGCCAGTGCGATGGTCACGCTTGGCTTCACGGATCAATGCGTCGAGTTTGCCAGTCGTAATATCTGACGCGATCTGACGATCCCACTCCGCTGCGTCGTACTCAGCGAACCACTCGCGAAAGCGCGTCAATTCCCGCTTGGGAAGGCGCTTCACGGCGATGCTGATAGCGGCTGCTGTGGTCATGAAACAAGGCTACTCCGATGAGACCTGCATCGCAACTTAGATGGGTTGTACCCGCTGGTTGTCCGGCTAACGCCAGCAATAAGCCGCGCCGGCTCGCGAGATCTTACAACCAGCCGGCGGGATCTTCCCTCAGTTCAGTAGACACCTGAGTTCTACGCGGCTCCGCGTTCATAGTCAACCGGTGATTGATATCCGAGCGACGAATGGAGCCGTGTGTGGTTGTAGTACCGCAGGTAGCGCCGCAGGGCGTGGCGTAATTCCGTCACGGAGGTAAACGATCGACCATGCGTCAGTTCAGACTTGAGCGAGTGGAAGAACGATTCCATGTGGGCGTTCTCGTCGGGCGCTCCACCTCTTGTCATGCTTTGCCGCACGCCGCTCGCCTGCAGGCGCGCGCGCACGGGCGCGCCGAGAAATTCACTCCCGCGATCGCTGTGGAAGATCAGCCCGCGATCGGGTTGGCGGCGCCGAAGAGCGGCGACCACGACCGCGCGGGTGCCGATCGCGTCGCGGATCGTGGCGAGGCGCCAGGCCAACACACGCCGGGAGAATTGATCCAGGATGACGGTCAGGTACCACCACCGGCCCGCAACCGACAGGTAGGTGAGATCGCCGACCCAAATCTGATTCGGACGTGTCGCGTGCGTCTGGCCTACGCGATTCGGATGCTGGGCGAACCATCGATGCGTGCCGGCCGTGCGTCGATAGACGCGTACATTGCGCGCACGCCAGCCGCCGACGCGCATCAACCGCTCAACCCGTCGATGACTGATTCGGTGGCCGCGCTGCGTCAGCGCGCGGTACACGCGCGGACTCCCGTACGTTCCACCACTCGCCTCGAAGATCGCACGCATCTCCTCGAGGAGGAGCCGGTCCTGTCTCGCGTGCGCGCTCACCGGCCGCTGACGCCACGCGTAATACCCCGGACGCGTGACGCCGAACAGCCGGCAGAGCCGCGTCACGCCGAACCTTTCACGTTCCTGATCGATGAACGCGAAGGCGTCGGCTTTCGTGCGGAGGCGAACCGGATGAGTTTTTTTAACAACGCATGCTCCTCAACGAGCAGCGCGTGCGCACGCTGCAACGTGTGGAACCGCTTCATGTCGCGCGCAGGCGGCGTTTTCGGCATGGCCGCGACGACGGACACCCGACCACGGAGCACGCCCTCCCGTGCCTCCTTGCGCCATTTCGACAGCATGAATGGATGAATCTCGAGGGCGTCGGCCACGGCCTGCACCTCGACACCTCTCAACTGACTCAGCTTCACGGCCTTGAGCTTGAACTCCAGGCTGTACCGCTGGACTTTCCGTGGGCCCGCTCGGGGCATAGGACACCTCTCTCCGTTAGGTGAAAGTGTCTACTTTATCGAGGGAGGTTCC
>Ga0164241_10003249_pt1 | contig 16653 bp, 9 predicted proteins | sample OricomyardsoilBY_FD_108780 | JGI IMG/M metagenome (GOLD analysis project Ga0164241, IMG submission 108780) | Backyard soil microbial communities from Emeryville, California, USA - Original compost - Back yard soil (BY) | ecosystem: Environmental > Terrestrial > Soil > Unclassified | place: USA... | reverse complement strand
CGGCGAGTATCAGGCCGGCGTATTCCAGTCCGCCGGAATAGAACACGGCAATGATGATGACGGCGGCGATGTCGTCGATGATCGCAAGGGCCAGCAGAAAGATGCGGATGGATCCGGGGATCGATTTCCCGAGCAGGGCGAGGACACCGACGGCGAAGGCGATATCGGTCGCCGTGGGAATGGCCCATCCCTGGCGAGGAAGCGGTTCGGTGTTCAGGGCCAGGAAGATCATGGCCGGGACGATGACACCTCCCGCCGCAGCGGCGAGCGGCAAAGCGGCCGCCCGAATGTCCGCAAGCGCTCCTTCGTGAATTTCGCGGCGGATTTCCATCCCCACGACCAGGAAGAAGATGGTCATCAACCCATCGTTGATGATGAAGTGGAGCGTCTGTGAGACAGCGAAGTCGCCAAAGGCGAACGTCAGCGGCGCGTGCCAGAAGTGATGGTACGAATCGGCGAGGGGGGAGTTGGCCCAGATCAGTGCGATCGCCGCACAGGCGAGCAGGACGATGCCGCTGAAGGCCTCGACGTGCAGATATCGCTCGACAGTACTGAAAACACGATCAGCAACGACGTGCGCAGCCGGCACCGTCGCATGACTTTGGGGTCGATTCATGCGCAAGAACTCCGCGGTTGGCGGCCCGACCAACCCGATTCCTGCCGAACTGCGCAAGTGCATATCGACACCCAGAGGGCATTAGATCTTGGCCAGAGCAGATCTTCAACCTGTGATGAAGCAAGCGGTTAGCGCGCGGTTGCCGGTGTCGGTCTGCGACGCAAATGAAAGTCAGCGGACCCCCATCTGGGCAGACATCACGAGCGTCAGTGCGGCAGAGAGCACCAATCGATTTATCTTTCACCTCCCGGCGATGCTACGTTACGCCACATGGACGGCCTGATCGACGTACCTGCCGGCGGCGGCACTGCAATGCGTTTGCAACGCGGCGAGCACCTGCGGCTCATCGATCCGCATGGGGGCCAATCCGGCGATCTCATGGCGTATTCCCCCGACGGCCGCCACCGCATGTCGAACGGCCGCACGTTCGACTACGGTGGCCACATCTTCCTGTCGACCGGCGACGTCATCTGGTCCAACCTGAGCGAGCCCATGTGGACCATCGTCGATGACCAGGTGGGCCGGCACGATTTCCTCTATGCATCGTGCAGCCTCGAGATGTATCGCAAGCAGTACGGCGTCACCGGCTACCACGCCAACTGCCACGACAATCTCTGCCAGGGCCTGCGCGAACTCGGCCTTGAGCCGGAACCACTGCCTACGGCATTCAACTTCTTCATGGCGGTGAACGTGGACGCCGAAGGGCTGCTGTCGTTCGAGCCGCCACGCTCGCGCGCGGGGGATTCGATGGTGCTGCGCGCCGAGATGGATCTCGCCGTCGTGGTGACTGCGTGCCCGGCCTCCACCTGCAACGGCGGCGCGCCGCCGCGCCCATTGCAATGCGAGATCCTGCGCTGATCTCACTTGGGCGGCATGGCTGGCTGCCAACCAGGAAGCTGGTTCACCTCGGGCCGCCAATCGGGGAACTCCTGTTTGTGGTCGCTTCATGAAGATTGCGATTGCAACGCTCGGAACGCGCGGTGACGTGCAGCCCTATCTGGCACTCGCGAAGCAACTGCAAGCGCGGGGACACAGCGTCACGCTCGCTGCGCCGGAAAACTTCGGTCCCTGGATCGAAGGACATCGGATCCCGTTTCATTCCCTCGGCATCGATATGGAATCTCTGATGCGCTCGCCTCAGGTGCGCGCAGTCCTCGCGGGAAACTGGACGAAGATCATGACGATCTGGCGCTCCACGATCATTCCAATGGTGCAGGCGAGTCTGGAAGCGACGGCGGCGGCTACGCGGAACGCCGAAGTCGTGCTGTTTCATCCGAAGGCGATCGGCGCGGCAGACGTGGCAGAAGCCACCGGTGCACGGGCGATTTGCGCGAGTCCGTTGCCGTTCAAGCCAACGGGTGAATTCCCGCTGTGGGTCACGCATCGTCAGTATCCGCGCGCGATCAATCGAATCACCTGGCAGGGGCTGAGGATGGCCCGTGCTCCATACAGGCGCATCCTGAATCAATGGCGAAGGAACACGCTCGGCCTGGGTAGAGGAAGATCCTTCTCGCTGCCCGGCGCCGGCCTGATGCATCTCTGTGCTGTCTCACCGTCCGTACTGCCGAAGCCTCGGGATTGGGGAGATGACGCGCACATGGTGGGCTATTGGTTCCTGAATGAAGGCGCCGATGTGTCGCTGTCCCCTGAACTCGAGGCATTTCTGAACGCCGGCGATCCGCCGATCTATCTCGGCCTCGGATCGATGTCGACGCTCGATCCCAGGTGGCTGGCGCAGCGATTCATTGATGTGTGTCGCACGACACGGCGCCGACTCATCATTGCGCGCGGCTGGGGCGGGCTCGAGTGTGCACCGACCGATGAGAACGTATTGATGCTGGAGCAGGCACCGCACGATGTCTTGTTCCCGCGCGTCGCGGCCGTAATTCACCACGGAGGCGCCGGCACCACGGCTGCAGGACTGCGCGCAGGAAAACCCACGCTCATATTTCCACAGGTCGGAGACCAAGCGTTCTGGGGCAGGCGCGTGGAAATCCTGAAATGCGGTCCACCCATGCTGCGACGGCGTGAGGTCACCGGCGACACACTGGTGGATCGCATTCGCGACTTGGTCCACAACGAGATTTATCGATCGCGTGCCAGCGCAGTGGCTGCTGCCATTGCTCGCGAGGATGGAATCAGTGAAGCCATCGAACACATTGAGCGCGCGGCGACAGCGCGTCCACTCGCCGGAAATGCGTAGAGAACGGCTTGGGTGCGGCCGCCTGCATATTGCCTATGATTCATGCACAGGTCAGCAGTATCTCTGATCAGGGGTTGACACGTATTCAGTAGCTCCCCGGGACTCACTGTGCTGCGTCAGCGCTGAGACGTTCGAACTCTCGATAGGCGAAGTCGGCAGCGACTGTCTGCTCGAGCAAACGAGGAGGAGCGTCGAGGTCGGACAGTTGCGCAAGGCGCGAGAGACCCAGCGACGTACCCAGTGTCGCCAGCTTCTTCACGGTCTGCTGCGAACTATTGCCGGTGAGCCAGCGCTCGGCGAGGCAGTCGAGGAGTTCGTCGAGATAGTCCTGCACCGGATGAATGGAGTGGGAAAAATGCAATGACTGTTCCGGCGCGACTGCCGGCGCATCGGCATGCGCGGGCTCATCCACCCACGGCTGGATACAGGAACGGCGGCCGTTCTCTTCGAACACGACACTCAGCGGCTCGATGATCAGATGGAGGCCCTGCAGATGAGCCGTGCCGCTCACGAATCGAACGGCGGTCATTGATGTTCGCAGCGCATGCAGCAAGCGCTCATTGCCCGCTGCGCCCCGACTCGTGTAGCGATGACGAAGCCATGCGGTGTCACCGAGCGGATCGGTCAGCCGCGCGATCGTTTGCTGCTGGACGGCGTCGAAGCGGATCTCATCGGCGTGTGCGACAGGACACACCGTCAGTCGCGCACCCACCCGTCTCGGGCCAAGTGTCGTCGGCACGGCATCTCGCAACTGTTCGCGTGCTTCGGCGAACCCGGAGGTTCGCAGCGGAGAACGCAGCGCCTCCCATTGATAGGCCTGAGGCGCGACGCTCGCAGCGGCGCGACCAGGAACGAAGCGGCCCGACGGTGTCCGGCGGCCGCCTTTGACGAGCAACTGGCCGCGTCCGATCGCAGCGAACGATGCGCCCTTCAAGGCGATGCTGCGGGCGAGTTCGAAGTAGGCTCGGGGCGGTACGGGCGGCGCGCCCGCAACGGCGGTCGGATTCGGGAAGCGTCGCGTGATGGCGGTGATGGATCCCGAGTCGCTGTCCTGCAGGTGCGCGGAGACTTCGGTGCCCGTTCGCGAAGTGTGAACTGCGCATCCAATGCCGATGAGACGCGCGGAGCCGAACTCGGTTTCGCGATCGTTCGGCGTTCCTCGAACGAACAGATGCGGCACTGGCGTCTTGCCCGCGCGAATGGCGTCCATGCGTTGCAACAGTTCGGCCAGCAGACCTAGAAACTCGCGCGGATCGAAACGTGCATCATGCGCCAGATAGGCAGCATGGAGGTCGGAGATCTCGTGCAGCACTTCGGCGGGCCAGACCAGATTCACTCTTCGGGCGCGATCGGCGAGTCGATGCCAGCGATCGACCTGCAAGGGCGCAGCGCGCGCAAGACCAGTCCGCGCCAGTGCGATGAGCTCCTGCTCGATCTCATCGATCAGGGCAGTCGGCGCAGGCGCGGTGACTGCCGCGGTCGAAATCAATTCTGTAGCAGCTTCGGGCGCAAGCAGGCGGAATGCCGATACCGCCAGGATGACGTGGCCGCAAGGTGCCGCTGCGGCGCAGTCGCACACCGCGTAGCGCAGATCATTGGGTACCAGGAAGTTCACGGTGCACCCGAGCGTATGAATGAGTGCACGGGGTTTGACACCGATCCAGACCTGGATGACATGTCCCGATTCGAACTCGCGCTTCCAGCGCCCGAACTCCGTCGCGGAATAATGCTTTGCGAGGGTCTCATCGGTGAGCGCGCCCGGATTCCACGGCATCGGTGAGGGGGCGGGCGCTTCGTCTGGCGCCAATGCAGGGGCCGACGTTGCGTCGTTCTGCGAACGATGCTGCTGCTGGTACGCGAAGATGGATCGCAGGATGTGGCGACAGAGTGTCGTCGCAGGACAGGTGCAGCGGCTGTCCGTCAGTGTTGCTCCGGCGGGCAGCCTGCACTCCACATCGTCGGACCACTTGAACGTCACCGTGCCGTTGCTGTCCTCGTGGATAGCGCAGGTGAGCGTGCCGGCGCTGACCTCCTGCTCAGCACGCCGCGTCAACCCTCGATTGCTGAACGAGGCGAGATCATCGGCAGTGAGTGCCAGCAGATCGGTGCGCATGGGATACCTTCAGCCCACCTTGCGGGCGACCCATTCGGCGAGCTCGCCGGGCGTCATCGCCCCGACATGCGCGCCCATGCGAACGAGCTGCCGAGCGACGTGCTCGTCATAACGCGGCCGCGCATCGGCATCGAGCGCGGCGAGCCCTAGCAGCGTGCCGCCATCGCCGATGATCCTGCGCACGACACCGTAAAGCCTGTCGATGGGCGCGCCTTCGAAGAAGTCAGAAATCAGCACGACGATCGTGCGCCGCGGGTTCTCGATCAGTGAATGCGCGTACGCCAGCGCCTGGCCGATGTCTGTGCCGCCGCCCAGCTGCACCTTCATGAGCGTCTCCACGGGATCGACGCAGTCGGCAGTGACATCGACGATGCTGGTGTCGAACAGAACCAGATGCGTTTTCAGCGCGCGCAGGTTCCAGAAGCACGCCGCTGTCACCGCGGCGTGAATAACGCTGTCGATCATGCTGCCCGATTCGTCCACCAGCAGAATGAGCTGCCAGCGGTCCGTCTGCCGGCGAACGCGTGAGAAGAAGTACGGTGTGTCGATGAGCAGTCGACGCTCGTCACGCTGCCAGTTCTTCAGATTGCGCCGCAAGGTGGTTCGCGCGTCGAAATTCTTTGCGACCTTCAGCATAGACCGACGCCTGCGATCGAGCGCGCCGGAGAACGGTTGGCGAACCTCCCGGGCGAGCTTCTCCATGAGCTGCTCGACGACCTTGCGGACCAGCTCGCGCGCAAGTGAGAGTACCTGTGCGTTCATCAGGTGCTTCGTGTGCAGGACCGCTTTCAGCAGCGTCTGGCTGGGTTGCGCACGCGAGAGCAGGTCGGGATTCGTGACCATTTCCTGCAGCTGATAGCGCTCGAGGGCATCCTTCTCGATGCGCTCGATGGTCTTGCGCGGGAATAGCTCGTGGATCCGGTTGATCCATTCCGGCACGGTGAGCTCGGATTCGCCGAGGCCGCCGCGATCGCCCTGTCCGCGAACATTTCGCTGGGAGGAGTACTCACGATCGTAGAGATAGGCGAGCGCTTCGTCGCACAAGGCTTCATTGCCGGCGAGCTTGCCGAGGCAGGTGTCGGTGCCCGAGCCCAGCACGAGGCGCCAGCGCGTCTTGCGGCGAGTCGCATCGCTCATGAAGTCTTTACCTCGCGAGGTCCGCGAAGACCATGGCGTTCCAGCTCCCGGATCAGGCGGACTTCGAACTGAAATGCGAGCGCGGCCTCTTCGGGTGTAACGGCCAGATCGGGGAGTGTCACGGCGTCAGCTTGTCCGGTCGCGGCGAGCAGCGTGCGCGCCAGATGATCCTTCTCGCGCGGAGTGAAGTAGGTAAACGCAAGTCGCAGCGACGGCAGGGCATTCAGGAACTGCTCGTCGTCGAATGCCATCAGGAAGCGATCGATGCCGATCAGCAAGTCGCTGTGGCGCTGCGACTCTTCGCGCGCGAGAGCAAAAACCCCCCGCAGAAAATCGCCCAATGTGTCCGGCGAGTTGGGGAGCTGCGAGAGGATCTGCTGCAGATCACCTTCACCGAGTGCCCAGAGCGCTCCGGCGACAGCACCGCGGAGCAACGCAGGTGTGGCGTGCTCGTTGCCGACCCGGTGGAGAACCGCGAGCAGCTCGGTCCTGTCCCAGCCGAGCGCATCGCCGGCCGTCAGCAGTGCATTGAGCAGTGCGCGCAATCCATCGATCGTCTGGTCGTCGCCGGCCGGTGCCTGTGCTTCGAGCAGCCAGATCGATCGAGCGTATGACTCGGTCAGCAGGCTCGCTACTTCGGACCGGGCGTTTCCCAGGATGAACTCGTCGTAGCGATACAGGTAATAGAGATGACCCAACGCGCGGGCCACGCTGGGGAATGAGGCATCGCTGCGTACGAGCGCAACGACTCGGGCATGCAGGAGCGTGAAACCCGCCGACCATCCGGCGAGGGCGGCATCGAGCAGCAGCTGTGCCGCAGCATCTGCATCGCGCTCGATGCGTGCTGCCTGCTCCGCAAGTCGTGCGCCGGCGGCGTCAATGAGCGTTGCACCGTAGAGGGCGTGCTCGATGCATGACGCGTCGAACTCGGGCGACCAGCGCAGCGACCAGCTTTCCCAGAATCGCGTGAGATCCTTGCGCGCGACGAAGTCAGTGCCGGCAATGCGCCGAAACCCGGGAAGCCCGAGGATTCTCGCGCGGTGCAGGATCTGTGAGCGCGGACGATCCGGTGACTCCTCCAGTTTGAGTTCGATCTTGCGCTCGAGCGTGGGCAGCTCGAGATCGTGTTCCTTCAGCGTGCGTGCAATGTCTGCGACCAGCGGGGGCAGAGGCGTACCGGGCGCAAGGCGACCGCGACCCGAGCCGCGAAATACCACGTTGAGCGCGTCGAGAAACGGATGCCGGCCGCCCGTCGCGAGTTCTTCCTTCACCAGCGTACCGAGCAAAGCATCGACGAGGTCGGTGCGCCAGACCGCCGCGTGGCCTCGCAAAGTGGCCAAACCGCGAGCGAACGACTCGACGCTGATGAGATCGGCGGTGCTGACGATCTGGCCACGCTCCCGCATCGTCGCTGCCGCCTGGCTCAGCAGCATGCGATGAGATTGCGTGTCATGGCGTCGCCGGCGACGGTCCTGCCAGACGCGATGGTAGAACCCTGGATTGGGCAGACCGGCGTCGTAGCCGGTCAGTGCATCGAGTCGCTCGAAGGAATACGGCGTCAGTGCCAGCCCTCCCTCGGCAATTGAAAGCGCGGTCACCGCGGCGCTCTCATCGGGCGGCTCGAACGGCAGATCATGGAGTCCCGCGAACAACGCCGGGCTGTGGAACCCGCCCGTGACGACGAGCACCGGACCGTTCGCATCGCGAGCGACGTCGCGGATGCGGCTCAGCATGAATGCCTCGCGTGCCCGATCCGCTGCACTGGTGCCGCCATCGGCGAGCCGGGCGTAGAAGCAGAACGAATGACAGCGCTCCAGGAACGCAGCCGTTTCCAGGTCGTGATCGATCTCGAAGAGCGTATCCCACAGCGCGTTCCAGTCGTCGACGCCCAGCCGGCGACACAGATCCGCGGTGTACGAGGAATAGCCAAGGCGGCCATCGGCGTATCGGTTCGCCGCGCGATCAAGGGGCGCCATGTCTGCCCACGGCATGTCGATGAACTCGCTTGTGGCACCGACCTCGCGCGCGGCAGTCAGCGCCGCCCATTCCGGAGAGAACTCGAAGAACGGATAGAAGCAGCCGCGGCGTTCATCCTCGCCCGTACGAAAGTAGCTGTAGATGGCGATCGGCAGGGAGTGCTCCATGAGCAACTCGGGCAGGCGCGCGTTGAAATCCGACGGACCTTCGATGAGCACGTTCGAGGGGCGCAGATCGCGAATGAGCTCGGCAACGAGTCGTGCGCAGGCCGGGCTGTGGTGCCGTACAGGAAAGAAGACGACCCGTTCAGTCGTCGACCACAGACGCGGATCGAGCGGCCGCTCGGTGGTGTCCATGCCGGAGTGCTGCGATTCAGCCGTCACGGCAGGTATTTGATCGCCTCGTAGAATTCCGGCCAGCGGCCGCGCTTGCGCGGCTTCACGACGTGGTGGAAGTAATGCTGCAGACGCTTCAGGTCGTCGGCGGAATCCTTGATGGCGCTGCCGAGCAGACTCTGCATCAGATGGTCGGCCGTGACGTGGCCATTGCTGTAGAAGTAGGCATGCAGGCCAGCGGCGTAGGCAACTGAGACCGCTTCGGCCGTGCTCAGTACCGTGCTGAGCGGTTCCATCGCCTTGCCGTCGTCACCGGTCTTGCCGGTGCGAAGCTCCTGGAACGTGGTCAGCAGAACTTCCGTCAGATCGGCCGGCACCGTGAGCGGAATACCGGCGCGCTGCAGCAGCCTGGTCGATTCGCGCTCGACCAGCGCCATTTCATCTTCGAGTTTCCCGATCGGCTGAACAGTCTCGAAGTTCAGCCGGCGCTTGAGTGCCGCGCTCATCTCGTTCACGCCGCGATCGCGTGTATTCGCTGTGGCAATCACGTTGAAGCCGATCTGTGCGTAGAGCGTGCGGCCGGCATCCTCGCGCTCCGGAATGGCCATCACACGATCGGACAGGATGGAGAGCAGCGTGTCCTGGATCTCCAGCGGGCATCGCGTGATTTCTTCGAAACGCACGAGCTTGCCGTCACGCATGCCGCGATAAAGCGGAGCGGGGACGAGCGCCTGATCCGTCGGACCTGAGGCGAGCAGGAGCGCATAGTTCCAGGAGTACTTGATGGCGTCCTCCGTGGTGCCTGCACTGCCCTGGATGATCAGCGTCGAGTCGCCGCTGATGGCCGCGGCGAGTAGCTCGCTCAGATAGCTTTTTGCGGTGCCCGGTTCGCCGACCAGCATCAGACCGCGATTGGTGGCGAGTGCGACGATGCACCGTTCGATGAAGCTCTGCGTGCCGACGAACTTTGCCGCGATGCCCCGCGCCGGATCGCCGAGGATGAATCGCAGTACCGATCGTGGTGTGAGTTTCCAGCCGCCGGGACGCGGTGCATTCCCATCGGCAGCGGCGAGATCCGCGAGTTCCTGAGCGTGAAGGATCTCGGCCGCAGGACGCTGCAGATGTGCGAGATCTGGAATCGGATCGGCAGATGTTGGCTTTGCCATGAGGGGTTGCAGTAGTGGCTATGCGAGCGGTACGAGCGTGTAAACGTCCCGGAGTGTCTCACTGAACACCATCGCCGGCACACTGCTCAAGGGCAACGCACCGGCCGGCCGGCCGGCATCTTTCGGCGGGACGAAATAAAGGTTCTTGAGGTACTGCGGGCCCGAGGACAACAGGTCGCCCAGGTACGCACCCGGCTCATACTCCAGACAGGCAACGACAGGTGAGCCGGCGAAACGCTTCGTGTGATAGTTGACCATGCCGCCGTCACCGTACGCTTCGCGTTCCCAGCCGCGGCTTTCGAGCGGGAATACCAGCGCCTTCACATCGACGATGGGATTCGGGAACTCGCTCAGGATTCGTACATCGCGCTGGTCGTCGCTGAGTCGGAAGATGGGCCGATCGAGCTGCTGGAAAGGGCTCACGATCCGGTAGTCGGCAAACAGGCGCTGCCACTGCTCGAGCTCATTCGCGTCGAGCTCAAGCGGATGCACTGGCCGGATGTCGCCGGTGCCGATCCGATCGACGGGTTCGTCGTTGCGGTCGGCGATTGTGTTGTCTTCGGCGATGCGGAAGCAGGTGCCCGTTGTCACGTTCTTCCACAACAAGCGCCTGACGACGTGGCGAGCGAGTGGGTGGGAGCGGAAGAAGCTGTCGAACTCGCCGGCGGACCACGTCTCACCGGTGATCATCGCTGTTTCGAATCGCAGTGCCAGCCATCGTGCTGTGTGCGCGATCTGCGTCCTGGCGAGCTTCCACGCGTCACGTGCCGCTCCAGCGAGCGCAGGATCGTCCTTGGAGTTGGGCTTGGGCAGCGAAGTCAGGCGCCTGCCGTCCGGCGCGCGCAGGGAGGGTTTCAGATCTTCATCGATGATGAGCGCGAACTGGCGGGGCCCATAGTCGAACGCACGATTGCCCGATGCGTCCAGACCACTGTCCGGGAGGATGCGATCCTGCAGCTGATCGGCTGTGATCTGCTGTTCTGCGGCGAACCTTTCCAGCGCCCTTTGTGCCGCTTCGCCGCGCATCTTCTTCGGAAATTTCTTTCCCAGGTGCGCAAGCTCGAGCAGCGCGCCGCGGGTTGCCATTTCCACGAGCGCGTCGACGCCGACTTCGCCGGTGCAGCGAAGGGAGTGGTTCTCGCCACGAAGATGGTTGCCGAGAAGTACCGCGCAGCCATCACCGCCGAGCAGGCCTGCGGCAGGTACGACCCAGGGATATCTGCGCGCCGTTCCGGTGCCGATGTCGTGCAGCCAGGAACGCAGCAATGCCGCCATCCAGTCGTTGATGGCCTGTTCGCCGCAGCGTTCGCGCAACGCGACGAGGTTGGCACGCAGATCGGGCGGAAGGGCAGAGCGCCGCCAGGGTTGACGAGGATTCGGCTGCTCCATCGTCACTCGCGCCGGTTCAGGCAACGTACGCAGCAACTCCAGCACAGCCGATACTTCGGCCGGCGCCAGCGGCGTGCCATCGCGCTGCCGCAATGGTGGCAGCTTCGTCGCATCGGGCCATGCAGCAGCCGGCATGGCTATTTCGCTTTCGCCAGGAGCAGTTCGCAATCGCCGATCACTTCGCTGACCGCGATCGGATTCACCTCGGCGAGCCGCATGGCATTCTTGTGCTGCGGATACATCTGAGGTGTATAGAGACCCGGCACGAAGAAGACGCGCTGGATCGTCTGCTCGCCTGCACCTTCCCAGTAGCCGACTGAGAAGCCTTCTTCGTAGTTGATGACTGCGGTGACGTTGGCGCCGTGGAACTGCTTGGAATGCTCGCCCACCCAGCCGGCGTCAGCCGGAACCCCGCGTTGCCAGCCGAGCTTCTCGAGGCCGAAGACGAGGGTTTGCGCCGGCAGCCTGGCGCGTGAAGCAAAGTGCGTCATCGCCGGCTGCGCCGACTCTTCAGCAGTCAGTCGATGGACCGGGCGACCGAGCTGCGGGAACGGCGGCACGATCTCGTAGTCGCCGAAGAGCTGACCCCACTGTTCGAGCAGATGCGGCTGTTCCATCACCTGCATCGGATGCAGCACACCCACCGTCGCGTTGTCCGGTAGCGTGAGCGGCTGATCTGATACGTCGGCGAGCGTCTGATCCTCGGTGACACGGAAGCTGGCGGTGACAGCACCCGAGGAGTCATATGCCGCCCATACGAGCAGTCGTGCGAGATGAACCATCAGCGGATGACGCACGATGAGCTTGTCGAACTCGGCGGCGTTCCAGCGTCGACCGGTGACCATCGCCTGCTCGAGACGAACTCCCTGGATCTTTGCCACATCGGCGATCTGTTTCTTGAGCAGCTTCCACTCTGCCACGGCGGGAGCAGCCTTCGACGCGTCATCCTTCGTGCCTGGCTTGGGAAGATCGGCTTTGGTGGTGCCCTCGGGGTATCGGATCATTGGCTTGAGTTCCGGTCCGAGCACGAAGCGGAACTGTCGCGGACCGAAATCAAAGATGCGTTCGCCGCGCTCGTCCAGACCGCAATCCGGCACGATGCGATCCTCGAGCTGCGCACGTGACATCCCACGGCTGATGGCGATGGCATCCATGCACCCGACGGCGCGTTCCTTGAGACCCTTGAATTTCACCTTCTGCGCGATGCCGTTGATCTGCATCAGTGCGGTGTCGGTACCTATCGTGCGCAGAACTTCGAGTCCGAGGACAGCGCGTTGATGCTGCGATTCGCCGGGCCATGCGCGGATGAGAGGTGCAAGCTTCAGTACCGTGCGATCTGCGCCCAGGAATCCGGCAGCAGTGAAAGCCCATTTGTTCTTCGCTGCGGCGCCATCAGCAAGCCAGCTTTCGAACAGCTTCCAGCAGAAGGCATCGAGTCGGTCGCGATCGGCATGTGCACGCAACGAAGGCAGCAGCGGGTGCGGCGCTTCGAGCGTGCTGACCTGAAGTGCGCCGAGGAGCTGTGCAACGTGGTCGGCGTTCAGGGAGCGGCCATCGAGTGTCACGGGTGGCAGGTCGGTCGGCACGATCCAGTCGATGGGCTTCTGCTTCCTGAGCGGCATCTGCTGGAATGCACTCGTCCACCAGTCCGGCGTGGAGTCCAGTTCTTCGAATCGCTCTTCGGTGACGTCGAGAACTTTCGCGCGGATCTGCGCAGCGACGTCAGCGGGCACTGCGGCAAGATGCGCCGCGATGCGTTCGGAGTCACCCCGGCGCTTCACGCTGTTGAGGAACTCCGTGGCTTCCGCAACGAGCTTGCCCATGCCGGCAGCGACCGGCATCAGTCCGACGATGGTTTCATCGAGATTGCTTTCCAGCCAGGCGCGGGCTGCTCTCGGCGCCTTGGAGTTGACGACAATGCCGAGAAAGAAAGGCGCGGCCTCGGGTGCGTGCACGCGAGCAAGGGCTTCGAGCAGTTCTTCGGCATCCTCTTTCCTGCCCGTGTTGACGATCGTTCGGGCGACAACATCCAATGCACTGGTTTCGGTGACGGCCAGGAAAGTCTGGATGTCGAAAGCACTGTTGGTCGGAAGTTTCAGGCGGCGGAACTGGTGCGCGACTTCGTCGGCCGGCCCTGCACCACAGACGATCTCCTGCGGCCGGTGATAGTGAGTGTGATCCCACGAGCTGCTGACGTACTTGTCGTCGGGCCATGTCGCGACGAGCCCGCGAACTTCGTCCTGAAGGCCGAACATCGCGCCGTAGTAGAAGGCCGGCCCGGGTGCTTCGTAGTAGTCCGTGGGGAAAGCCGCCGGATTCCACAGGGCCTTCGCCGCAGCCCGCCAGTGCGCGATCGCGTCATCGTTCAGATGAGGCAATACGAAGTGGCGAAAGCCGACGCGAAGCGCGAAACCGTTGTGACTCCATCGCTCCGTGCCCGCGCCTGTCGAGGGATCGAGCAGTAGCTGGCAGAGCTGTTCCGGCGTCGTCAATGCCGCGAGACAGGGTGTTACGCAGGGACTGAGATAGCGTCGGCCGAGCTCGAGCCGCTCGGGCAGCTGTCCGGTAAAGGATCGCTTGCCGAGTTCGTCCGCACAGGCCTCCGGCTTGAGATCGCTCTTGTGCTCGTACGTCATCGCCGCCAGCCAGAACTCCGCTTCGGGCGGTGAAAGTGCCCGTGAGGGAACGGCTTGCGAGAAATCCCATTCCCAGCCATATGTCCTGGGTCGCACCTTCTTGCGCAGCCGTTCGAGGCAGTCATTCAGATCGAACGGTGTGGCAGGCGGCAGCGGCGTCGATGCGCCCCGGCGTGCGGGCACATAGCTGAGCGCAGCGAGGTCCAGATCGATGACTCGTCGGACACCTGCAGAATACGAGGATGCCTTCGCGGATGCAGCGGCGCCGATCGAAGCCGCCGATGGTGCAGTGGGTCTGGTCTGCGCTTCAGCAACAGCAGGCGAAGCCGGTGCAGGCGCGCCCTGTGCCTTCGCCGGCACCGCCGCAATCACGCCTTCCGTCGAGCCTTTCTCGACATAGCCTTTCTTGAGTTTCTCGGCGATGAGCTTGTCGTATGACTTGCGCGCCTGCGACTCGGAAGGGAAGTCCGCCGTGGATGTCTGACCCGCTGTGCCGATGCGCCCGTATCGGACAGTGTGACTGGAACCATCGAGCGAGATCGACCAGAACTTGTTGGATGTGCCTTCGGAAAACTCGAATGTGCGGGTGGTCATATCGGACCAGGGCTCCGTGATGGTTCTTGGTTATTCCGTGCAGCGGCGTCCGTCCGGAAAACCGGACAGCGCATCCCGTGAAGAATTTTCCCGTGGCGGGGTGAGATTGTTCAACAAGTATGGGACAGAGGATCCTGCGCGCCTTCATGGAAGGCCAGGGATGAGGTCACAGGATCGCGAGGGAGGGGCAGTCCGGTTGCGGGCGGCGGAGCGGTATTCCCATTACCAAGCGGTTGTTAAGCAAGGCAAATGCGCTACTTCACGTTGGCGCACATTCTGCAGGTTGTGTCCCACCAGGATCTGCCGTCCAACGTTCGTGCGGCTGATCGTGAGCCTTCGATGGGACAGCTGAACAAACTCAAGCGCAAGTCCCAGGAACGCAATCATCGAATCGCGCAGTCAGCAGACGTCTCGAACGGCGAGATGCTCCTTCTGAAGCCCGTGCGTCTGCGCGGCGCCAAGGTCCGTTGGCCGAAGGCTGACCTTATATGAGCCGCTCTGCTCAAACGCTGGAAAGAGGCTGGCGGGTCGCCTTGGGTCACTATCTTGAAAAGTGCGGCTGCCAGTCGGGCAGGCCGGCGCGCCAGAACACGAACGCCCACAGATCCGCATAGAGCGCATCGTTCTGCGACTTCGTGGATCCGAAGCCATGTCCCGCGTCCTCGTCGACGCGCAGCAGGATCGGTTGTGAGGTTCCCGAGGCTTGCAGTGCGGCGGTGAGCTTTGCCGGTTCCCACGGCGACACGCGCGGATCGTTCAGGCCTGCCGTGATCAACACCGGCGGGTATTGAACGCCGCCGCGAATATGCTGGAGCGTGTCCATCTCGTAGAGGTTCCTGAATCCCGACTGCGTCTCGATGCTGCCGAATTCCGGAATATTGATGGGCCCGGTGGGCTGGAATTCGGCACGCAGCGCGTTCGCGCTGGGAACCATGGCAATCACGCCTGCAAACAGATCGGGCCGCTCGGTCATCGCCCGCCCCACGGCGATACCGCCGGCGGAGCCGCCGAGAATGAACAATCTGTCCCTGGTGGTGTAACCGCGCGCGATGAGATCCTCGGCGCAGGCAATGAGATCGCCCCACGTGTTGGGCTTGTTCGCGTCCTTTCCCGCAAGACGCCACGCATCGCCCAGTTCGCCTCCGCCGCGCACGTGGCACGATGCATAAGTGCCGCCCGCTTCGAGAAAGCTGACGGTGCGAGGGCTGAAGTCGGCGAGCTGCGAGTAACCGTAGGCGCCGTAGGCCTGGATGAGAACGATCTGCGGACCCTTCGCATCTTTCGGGCGTATCAGTGTGTCGGGCACCATCACGCCGTCACGCGCTCGCGCCTGCAGGTCGCTGATCTCGTAGCGAGCAGCGTCGTACTGCGCAGTTGCGCCGAGTCCGAGATCGGTGAAGCGTTTCTGCGCCGGATCGTAGACGAAGGTCGTGGGCGGAACGACGAAGCTCTCGAGTCCGATCGTGATGCCCGGCTCGCGCGGGTCGACAAAGACTTCCTCGATATGGCCCTTGAAGGGCAGGGCGATCTCTTCGATTTCTCCGGAAGCGTGCGCCACGCGCAGCAGCAGCGAATAGGCGCCGCGACGGGCGAGCACATACAGAGCATCCGACGCGGCGTGGATGGAATCGATCACGCGATTCTCTTGTGCCGGAACCAGAACACTCGCTGTTGCGAATGCCTGGCCGGCTTTGACGCTGAGAACCTGGAAGGTCGGTGCGTTCGCGTGCGACAGCAGATAAATCGTGTCGCGTGCTGCAGCGGCTGCGGTGACACCGTCTGTGCGATCCACGAAAGGAATCCATGTCACCTTCGGGTCGTCTATCTGAGAGACGCGCGCGAGCCAGAGTGCCAGCTCGGTCTGCATGCCGTTGATCGATACCGCGATGGCCATCGGCGAACCCGGCGAAATGATCAGCGTGGGTAATTCACCCGGGCCGATCGCAGGGCCGCGATCTGCCTGCCGACCGAATAGAGCGGTCGGCCCGGATTTCAGATCCCAGGACACCAGCGTGAGGTTGTACTTCTCGACTTCCGCTTCACCCGCCGCGAGCTTCTTGAGACGCGGAACATAGAGCCGACGGGAATCGCTGCTCCACGCCAGTTCGCCGGGGTCGGCACGATCGAGGGGACCTGCGATCTGCCTGCCCGTGGTCGCGTCATACACGTAGATCGATGCGGCCTCCGAGCCGCCCTGCGACAGGCCGACCGCGACCTTGAGACCGTCCGGCGATGCGTAGAAATAGTTGATGGCGTGGGGCGCGCCGCCGTGGCTGGCGCTCAATGCGCCGACGTCGACGATCTTGCGTTTGCCTGCCTTGTCGCTGACGACGAGATCGAAATTGTCCGAACCGCGTGTGCGTTCTTGGTAGAAAGCGCGCCCGCCATACTTCGCATAGCCCTGTGTGAAGCCGAAGCTGCCCGTGAAGGTCGCGATCTGCGCTTGCAGCGCGTCGCGACGCGCGATCGCATCCAGGACTGAGCGCG
>Ga0164241_10003248_pt1 | contig 16653 bp, 14 predicted proteins | sample OricomyardsoilBY_FD_108780 | JGI IMG/M metagenome (GOLD analysis project Ga0164241, IMG submission 108780) | Backyard soil microbial communities from Emeryville, California, USA - Original compost - Back yard soil (BY) | ecosystem: Environmental > Terrestrial > Soil > Unclassified | place: USA... | reverse complement strand
TCGACCTCCTCCGGGTGCCTGACCTTGTTCACCCGGTAGACGCCGGCCTCGACCGGCACCCAGGCCAGCAGGTGCACCAGCCAGCGCGGGGTGATCGTCGCCATCTGCGGGACGGTCTTGGTGGCGTTCGCGAGTCTCCTCGCGGCAACGTCGCCGAGTGCCTGCGAACCGGTGGCTGTGGTCATGCGTGCCGCTCCTCGCTCGAATCGAATGTGCCGTCCTGGACGCTCGGGTCAGGACCACGATGACACTATCCCCCGACTGCCGACGTCGCGCCGGCCCTGCAGACAGTGGATATGCGGTCAGCCGGATGCCGCACCGACAGTCGTTGGGCGACCGGGAGTTCCCGCGACCGATCGTGCGGTCAGGTCCTCGCGGCCGACCGCGCCGGCCGGCCGCCCGTCGCGCACCACCACGGTCGGGTCGGCCGGCGTCATCGTCCACGCGTAGATGTCGTAGTCGTTGTCGGCCAACGCCTTCGACTGCCCGGCGACGTCCAGTTTGCGGATCGGGTAGTCGATGCCGACGGCCCGCAGCTGCTGCTGGATGATCTCCAGGTCGGTGTAGCTGGCGACCACGTTCAGGGTCAGGTGCTTGCCGTCCTTCTCCTGGATGCCGTCGGCGCCCGGCGCCCAACCCGCCTGGTCCAGCAGCTGCCTGGCCTTCTCCAGGTCGTAGGCCAGGTCGGCTCAGATCGGTGTAGCCGGGGGTGCTGCTGTTGAGCACGCTGGTCCATGACCGGTAGGTGGGACCGTAGGCGGTGTCGACGATCTCCTGGCTGTTGATCGCGTACTTGATCGCCTGCCGGACCTCGAACTCGTTCGCCAGCCAGCTCTGCTGGTTGAGGATCCAGGTCTCGGTCAGACCGGGCTGGTGCGCGGTGAGCAGCTGGACGCCGGCGGCCTGCCGCGGCTGCTCGTCCGGCCAGGAGACCAGCGAGATCGACGCGACCTGACCGGACTGCACCGACCCGGACCGGACGCTGGCCTCCGGGACGAAGGTGAACTCCAGTTCGTCGACATAGGCCTCACCGGTGTGCTGGACCAGCGACGACGGCCAGTCGTAGTCGGTGCGCTTGGCCAGCAGCGCGTGCTGGTCCTTGACGTACTCCTGCAGCGTGAACGGGCCCGAGCCGGCGTAGGTGCCCTTGCACAGCTCCTCGGCCGACTTGCCGGTGTCGTTCGGCGAGATCAGGCCGAACCAGGAGTTGGCCACCGCCTGCAGGAACTGCACGTTGCCCTTGTCGAAGGTGACCGTGACGGTCCGCGGGTCGACCACCTCGGTGCCGACGTAGCCGTCGATCCAGGCGGACGCACCGATCGCCTTGGGACCCAGCGCGACGATCCGGTCGAAGTTGGCCTTCACCGCGGCCGCGTCGATGCAGGGCCGGGATCCTGGCGGCCCCAACGGTTCCAGTGCACCACCTGAGCGAGGGGCTGACGCCTGGGCTGCGCCCACCGCCCGCGGGCCGGATAGCCCAGCGGGATCAACGCCATCGTCGCGGCGTCCACCGGGAGCCCGAGCAGTTCGCTCACCTGCTCCTCGTGGCCGACGTGCAGGGTGGTCAGCGTGCTGCCGATGCCGAAGGCACGGGCGGCCAGGATCAGCTGCTGGACCGCCCCGTAGATGGATGAGCCCAGTCGCGGGTTCGTCGAATCGGCCGCCCCGCGCAGCACCGGAAACACCCAGACCGGCGCCTGTTCGATGGTCGCGGCCAGATGGTCGGCGGCCAGGAACGACGCCCGCGTCATGCTGGCCGCCTCGGGATCCGGCCGGGCGGCCAGCATCTCGTCCCGGCGGTGGCCGTAGGCACGCTGCCAGCCGTCCCGGTACCACGACGCGATCGTCGCCTTGATCGCCGGGTCGGTGACCACCACCCAACCCCAGTTCTGCCGGTTGCCACCGTTGGGGCCGCGGATGGCGGCGTCCAGGATCGCCCGGATCACGTCGTCCGGGATCGGCTCGGTCGACAGGTAACGGCGCGACGGGGTGGAATGCAGCGCCTCCAGGATCGGGATCGGTTCCGGCGCCGGTGCTGTCGGTCCCGGGGTCGGCGCGGTCATGGCTGCTCCAGGGGCATCGGGTCGAAGGCGCGGACCGGCGGCGGTGGCCCGTCACGCACCTCGCCCGGCGGCTGCGCGGCCTGCACGATGGCCGACACGGACGGATCGGCGCCAACGGCGAAATCGTCACGCTGCAGCCAGGTGGCGGCCGGCAGGACGATGTCCGCGTGCCGGGCCAGCGGATTGGCGAAATGCTCGTGCACGATCACGGTATCGGGCCGTTGCCAGGCGCGGACCAGCCGGTTCAAGTCCTGGTGGTGATGGAACGGGTTGCCGCCGGCCCAGTAGACCAGCCGGATGTCGGGGTAGGTGTACCGGCCACCGTCGTAGTCGAACTCCGCGCCCGGGTGCAGCAGCATGTCGGCGATCCGGGCGACTGGGATGAACCGGTCGATCGGGCGGCGTCCCTGCTCGAACCGGGCCGGGGGGCGGAACCCGCTGACCGGCAGGCCGAGCTGGTGCAGGGCGCCCAGGCCGCACCCGAACCCGCCGCCGGGCAGCCCCAGGTTCCCGGTGAGCGCGGCCAGGGTCAGCGCCAGCCACGGCGCCTGCTCGCCGTGGTCGGCCCGCTGCAGCGAGTACGAGCACGCGAACACCGTGCGCCGGCCCGCGACCCGGCCGGCCAGCTCGACGATCGCGGTCTCGTCGACGCCGGTGATCGCCGCCGCCCAGGCCGCGGTCTTCGGGGTGCCGTCGACGGCGCCGAGCAGGTACCTCTCGAACCGTTCCCAGCCGACTGTGCAGCGGTCCAGGAACGGTTATCGGGGACGGGTCGGCGTCCAATGCCGAGGGCGGCAGGTGGTGCACCCGCTGCCCGTCCGTCTCGGCCAGGTACCCGCCGAAGTGCGCGGCGGTCGGCACGAAGTAACGGGTGGTCAACTGGCCCGGGCCCGGGCCCGGGCCCGGGCCCGGGCCCGGGCGTCCCCGGGCTCGCCGCCGATGTCGGTGGTCGAGTCGGTGGCTGATTCGGTGACCGCCCCGATGGCCGGCCGGGGCGGGCGCAGGCCCAGGTGCTCGCGCAACGTCGTCCCGGCGTACTCGGTGCGGTAGGCGCCGCGTTCCTGCAGCGCCGGCACCAGCAACCGCACGATGTCGTCCAGGCCACTGGGAATCAGGGTCGGCGAGATGTTGAACCCGTCGACGGCCCCGTGCCGGGCGAAGTGCACGAACCGATCGGCCAGTTCGTCCGCGGACCCGACGTGCCCGGCCGAGCGGGGGCCGAGGGCGATCACCGTGTCGCGCAGCGACCAGCCGTTCGCGGCCGCCTTCTCCTGCCAGGTCCGCACCCGGTCCTTCGCGTCGGCGTAGCGCGCCGCACCGAACGCGCCGCTGTCGTCCGGCGCGGCCGGCCCGTCCGCCGGAACCGGACCATCCGGGTCGCGGTCGCTGAAGTCGCGGTTCCACAGCAGCCCGGCCAGGGCCAGCGCGGTGCGCGGGGTGACCTGCTGGCGGCGCACCCAGCGGGCCTTCTCCCGCGCTTCCTCCGGCGTGGCGGCGACCACGATCGACGTGCCCGGAAGGATCCGCAGGTCGTCCTCGGGGCGGCCGGCCGCCCGCAGCCGGACCCGGATGTCGGCGGCGAAGGCCAACGCGTCGTCGAAGTCCGAGCCGTGCGCGGAGAAGATCACGTCGGCGTTCCGGGCGGCGAAGTCGCGGCCCTCCGCGGAGTCACCGGCCTGAAAGATCACCGGGTGACCCTGGGCGCTACGCGGCGCCGTCGGCCGCAGATCGATGTCGAACTGGTCGGTGCGGACCGTCACCCGCTCGATGGCATCCGGGCGCACCCAGGTGTCGGCGGCGCGGGATGCCGCGATCGCGTCCGGCGCCCAGCCGTCCCAGATCCGCCGGGCCGCGTTCAGCTGCTGCTCGGCCCGCCGGTACCGGTCGGCGTGGTCGAGAAAGCCGCCGCGGCGGAAGTTCTCGCCGGTCCAGGCGTTGTCGGTGGTGACGACGTTCCAGCCGGCCCGGCCCTGCGACAGTAGGTCGAGCGAGGACAGCCGACGAGCCAGATCGGCCGGCTCGTTGAAGGTGGTGTTGGTGGTGGAGACCAGCCCGATCCGTTTGGTCTGCGCGGCCAGCGCGGCCAGCTGGGTGATCGCATCCGGGCGGCCGGCGATGTCCAGATCGTGGATCAGCCCGTTCACCTCCCGCAGCCGTAGGCCCTCACCAAGGAAGAACGCATCGAACAGGCCGCGTTCGGCGGTCTGCGCAACACGTGTGTACGACTCGGGGGCGATCTGCGAACCGGACGATGGGTCCGACCAGATCGTCCAGTGGTTGACGCCCTGGAAGAACACGCCGAAGTGCAGCTGGGCGCCGGGCCGGGGAACGTCGGTCGGGTCGGTGCGTGTCATCTTCTCGCTCCACGAGTGAGATCGCTGGTTTCCGAAACGGTGTCGGCGAACTGGTTGGCCGGCCGGGGCAACCCCAGGGTGGTGCGCAACGTGCTGCCGGGCAGCGGCCGGGCGACGGTGCGGCTGACGGCCAGCGGCGGGACGACGAATTGGGAGAGCACCGGCAGGTCCTCGTCGAGCACCAGCGGGTGCAGCCGGACGCCGTCGACGACGCCGGCCAGCTCGCGCAGCAGGCCGACCAGCCCGGCGGGCTCGCCGACATAGCGCAGCCGGGCCCGGTCCGGCCAGGTGCCGAATCGCTCGAGGTCGGCGACCCGGTAGGCCGCCGACGCGGTGTCGGTGTCCAGGGCGATCTCGATCTCGGCGAACGTGCGCGGGCTGCCGGACCGGGCGGCGGCGGCCCGGAGCGAGGCGACGTCGGGCCCGGTGACCACGGTCACGTCGACCGCCGCGGCGGGCAGCAGACCGGTCGGTGCGAACACCACCAGCTGGCCCTGCGGCGGGCGAGGCACGATCGCCGGCCCCTTGACCCGGTAGGTCGAGCCCTGGAAGTCGATGTAGTGCAGGCGATCCCGGTCCAGGTAGCGGCTGGTCGCGACGTCCCGGATGACTGCGTCGTCCTCCCACGAGTCCCACAGGGCCCGGGCGACGGTGACCGCGTCGAACGCCTCCCGCCGCACGGCGTCGTCGCCGACGATCGCCGGCCGGCCCCAAGCCCGGGCGGCGGCCGGATCACGATCGGCCGCGACCACCCAACCGGCCCGGCCGGCCGACACGTGGTCGATCGAGGCGAGCGCCGAGGCAAGGTGGAACGGCTCGGCGTACGTGGTGGACGCCACGGGAGCGACGCCGATCACGCTGGTGGTCGCGGCCACGTAGGCGGCCCGCTCGATCGCGCCGATCCGGCCGGTCACGTTCGGCGAATCACCGGGCGGCAGGATCGAGTCGTCCAACGTGATCAGGGAAAACCCGGCCCGTTCGGCATTCTCGGCGACCGTGCGCAGCCGGGCCGGGCCCTGCAGATCGGTCGGCGGGTGCGCGGCGCGCCGCCAGGCCGCGGGATGCGCGCCGTCGCCGTCGATCTCCAGAGCGAGAGCCAAAGGTGAGTTGGCCATGCTGGCCTCCTTGCACGGTCGTGGGGGAGCCGGGTGGTGGTGCGGCGGCTGCCGGGCCCGGAAACCCGCCGCGGCGGGTCGGGTCCGAGAGGGCAGCGGCCGGTGATGGCAGGCGTCAGCGACGACAGAGGGCACTGCCGACCCGGTGCAGGTCGACGTGGCGCCGCAGGCTTCGTCCCCGGCCACGCCAGCTGCGGCCGGTCGAACAAATGATGGGGCCCGTGGGGTGCTGGGTCATCGGTGATGTCCTGCCACTGTTCTGCTTCCGACGGGGCGGCCGGGCCGCCGATGCGCTTGCCGAGGGGATCGTCGATCTCGAAGTCGGCGACGGGCCGCGATCGCCGGACGTCCGGTCGACCACGGCCCGTCGGCGTGCTCAGGCCGGTTGGCCGCGGTCCGTCGTCAGCGCCCAGATGACCGCCACGTCCAGGGCGATGATGAGCAGTGCCCAGACCGGGTAGGTCGGGATGAACAGGAAGTTCGCGATCGCCGAGATGCCGGCGAGCGCGATGCCGGTGATGCGCGCCCACCGCTGATCGCGGAGCAGGAACACGCCGGTGACCGCGAGCAGGACGCCGAAGGCGAGGTGGATCCAACCCCACACGCTCAGGTTCAGCTCGTAGATGCTGTTCGGCGTGATGACGAAGAGATCGTCCTGGACCACCGCCGCCAGCCCTTGCAGGAATTGGAACGCGCCCACCGTGATGAGCACGACCGCGGCGAACAGGGTGAGCCCCGCAGCCAGTGGGCTACGGGTTCGGTCCGGGGCGGAAACGCCCGGGCCAGCGGCCGGTGACGGTGAAGTGGTGGTGGCCGACGCGCGGTCGGTCGTCAACTGCGATGACTCTGACATGGGTTTCTCCGAGAGTTGATTCGTCTGGATTCAAGGGTCGATGAAATGGCCGAAGGTGATCGACAGGATTTCGGCGGATCGCCGAAATGGCTGCCCGCCAAGGGTTTCGCGCGCAGACAGTCTGGTCGCCGACCGGAGTCGGTCTGGACGCTGTCGGTCGTCAGCGCGGACAGAGCGAGCTGTTGGTCCGCAACAGGTCCACGTGGCGGCGGGTGACCAGCACGGACCGGCAAGCCGTGGCTCCGCTCGTGTCCGCCGCTCCCCGGTGCATGCCTCGATTGTCCTCGCCACGACAACCCGTGCACAGCGATTTCATGGGGTGTGTCGCAGATAACGTGGACCCCTTTGCGGTTGGGGCGGCGTCGGCCCAGGCCGGCGGGCGCGGCCGCCCGCATCCCGATTCGCGCCCCGGCGACAATGTCCGCCATGTTCGGGCCGGATGAGAGTCCCTTGTCGGTGGACGGTTCCGTCGACGGTCACCCATGGGTGATCGCGGTGTCCGGGCGGACGGCGCCGGATATGATCCGGCGCGGGCCGAGTCGTCGCAGCCGGCCGGAGACGGTGTGGGCCCGTCACCCGAACGATGGTCGTCGGTGAGAGGAGCGAACCGTGCCGGTTTCCGGAATTGCACTGCGCCGCCTGGGTTTCCTGACCATCGGCTTGTTCGACCCGGCCGATCCGGCGGCCGGTCACCGCACCACCCTGGAGGTTATCGAGCTCGGTGAGCAGCTCGGGTTCGACAGTGCGTGGCTGCGGCATCGGCACCTGCAGTACGGCATCTCCTCACCGATCGCGGTGATGGCGGCGGCCGGCCAGCGGACCAGCCGGATCGAGCTGGGCACCGCGGTCACCCCCCTCGGGTGGGAGAACCCGTTGCGGCTGGCCGAGGATCTGGCCACGGTCGACCTGCTGTCCGGGGGACGGATCAACCCGGGCGTCAGCGTCGGGGCGCCGATGCAGTACGAGCATCTCAAGACGGCGCTGTACCCGGACTCCGCCGATCTCGAAGACTTCACCTACACCCGCATGGAGCGGTTGCTGGAGTTCGTGGACGGGGGCACCGCTTCAGAATTCGCCGGCCGGCAGGGCTTCGAGGAGTTCTCCGACCGCGTGCAGCCGTATTCGCCGGGACTGCGGTCCCGGATGTGGTACGGCGCCGGCAGTCTGCGGTCGGCTCGCTGGGCCGGCGAACACGAGATGAACCTGTTGTCCAGCAGTGTGGTGTTTGCCGAGCCGGGCGGCGCCACCGACTTCGCCGAGATCCAGCGCGAGCAGATCGTGGCGTTCCGGGCCGCCCACCCGGCGGGCGCGACGGCCCGGGTGTCCCATGGGCTGGTCGTCATCCCGACCGACTCGGCCACCGCCGAGCAGCGCGCGAAGTACGCCGCCTACGTCGAGGCCCGCACCCCGCGGACGGCGGGCCCGCAGGGCCCCCGCGGAATGCTGTTCGCCCGGGACCTCGTCGGCAGCAGCGCCCAGATCGCCGAGCAGCTCTACGCGCACGCCGGGTTCCGCGAGGTCGACGAGGTGGCCTTCGCGCTCCCGTTCACCTTCGACCACGAGGACTACGTGCAGATCCTCACCGACATCGCGACCGGGTTGGGTCCGACGCTGGGCTGGCGGCCGGCCACGGCGGGCGAATAGGACCCCCGGGCGGGTAGGCGGCCCGAGGCCGGCCGGTCGGCAGCGTCACCCCGATCGCCGGCCGGGGATGACGACCACCGGCTGCGCCACCCCGGCCGGGGCGGCGCTCCGGTTGGAGCGGCGCTCCGGCCGACCTGGGTCAGAACGCGGCCGCCAACCGCCGGACCGCTTCGCGCAGCTCCTCCGGGGTGCGGTCGCCGTAGGCCAGCCGCAGATGCCGGGACGACTTCCAGGTGTCGGTGCCGGACGGGAAGAAGGCGCCCTGTTGGTAGAGCACCCCGTGCTCGGCCGCCCGGGCGGCCAGCGCCGCCGCGTCGACCGTGTCGTCGGTCAGTCGCGGCCAGAGGAACAGCCCGCCCTCCGGGCGAACGGTCGAAAACGCCCCCGGCAGGGCCGATTCCAGTGCGTCGACCAGCACGGACGCCCGTTCCCCGTAGAGCCTCCGAGCCGGCGTGAGCACGTCGTCGAACCAGCCGGAGTCGGTGATCACCAAGTGCTCGATGAGTGTCTGGGTGACCGTGGAGGAATGGCCGTCGAACCGGTTGCGCAGCCGGATGATCGGGGCTACCAGCTGCTCGGGCAGGACCAGCCAGCCGACCCGCCACCCCGGGCCGAGGGTCTTGGTGAACGTGTTCACCACGATCGCCCGGTCGGACTCGTGGAACGCCGCGAGTCCCTGGTCGTCGCCGGCGAAACGCAGTTCCCGATAGGGGTTGTCGATCAGCAGGTAGAAGCCGTACTGCTCGGCCAGGGTGACCAGGGCGCGCCGCCGGTCCGCGGTGAGCGTGCCCTGGGAGGGGTTGTGGAAGTCGGGCACGGTGTAGACGGCGCTGATCCGCTCGCCGGCGGCGAGCCGCGCGGCGAGGGCCTCGACGTCCAGCCCGTCGCCGTCCACCGGGACCGGCAGCACCGAGTCGGTGGCGAGCTCCAGCACCCGCAGGAAAAGCGGGAAGATCGGGTCGTCGACGGCGACCGTGGAGCCACGCTCGATCACGGTCAGCACGGCCAGCGACAGCCCGTGCAGGCCCCCGTTGGTGATGACGATGCGGGCCGGGTCGACGCCCTCCCGGCGGGCGATCCATTCGCGCAGGCCGGTGAAACCGGTCGACGACGAGTACTGCAGCGCCGCGGTGGCCGCGGCCGGGTCGTCCCACAGTTCGGCGGAGACGCGGGCGATGTCGGGCACCGGCAACGCCTCCGGCGCGGGGATGCCGCCCAGCAGCCGGATGCTGTCCGGCCGGGGGGTGATCAGGCTCTGGTCGCCGAAACCCCTGGGCTCGGTGAGGGATCGAGCGAGCGTGCTGAGCGGGGGGATGGCGGTGACGGCGATCGTCATGGGTTCTCCGGGAGATCGTGTGATGGGCCTGGGGGCGGGATGGGGACGGCCGGGTCGTGGACGAGGGTGCTGGTCATGGGTTTCTCCGGAAGGGGTCGGATCGAGCGGTCAGGTTCGGGCAGGGTCGGGTCGGGCGGGGGGTGTTCAGGCCGGGCGCGGGAAGGGCCGGGTCGGGCGAGTGTTCAGGCGGGACGGGCGAGGGTGCCGGCGGCGGCGAGCAGGTGCCGGGTCGCCCAGGGACGGACGAGGGCGTCGAGTTCGGCCCGGTGGTCGTTGAAGGTGTGGTCGGCGCCCGGAATGGTGACGAACTCGGAACCGGCCGGCAGCCAGTGCCGGCCGGCCCGGGTGATGCCGGCCAGCCGCCGTTCCTGGTCGCCGGTGTCGCCGTGCACCACCAGCACGGGCACGTCCACCGCGGTCAGCAGTCCCGCTGGGTGCCGGTGGCGCCCAGCTTGGGCCGGGTGCGATTCACCGTCACCGCCGAGCGGCGCGACGAGCCGGCGATCGGCAGGTGCACGTCTCGGTTGCGGTACCAGTCCTGGACCTGCTCGTCGGTCAGGAACGGGTACGGCCGGTCCCCCGAGGCGCCGCCGGTCAACGCGCCGGTGAGCACCAGGGTGTGCACCGCCGGACGGTGCGGGGCGACCCGCAATGCGATCGACGAGCCCAGGCTCTGCCCGTGCACCGACTGCACCCGGTGGCCGCGCTCGTCCAGGTGGTCCAGTGCGGTGTGGGCGTCGGCGAGCAGGTCGTCGCCGTCGACCACGTCACCCTCGGACTCGCCGAAGCCGCTCAGGTCGATCCGCAGCACCGCGACGCCGAGCTGGTGATAGGTCCGGGTCAGCCGGTCGAACCGGCCGCCGGCGTGCCGGTCGGACAGGAACCCGTGCAGCAGCAGCACCGCCGGTACCTCCCCGGCAGGCTTTCCGTGGACCGGGCGGTACGAGGCCGCCAGCCGGTGCCCGCTGCCGCCGCGAAGTTCGAGCTCGACATCCGTGCCGGTGTTCGTGCCGGTGGTCGCAGCCATCAGAGCCCCAGGTTTCCGCGCAGCGTGGTCGACGCGTACTCGGTGCGGAACACGCCCAGCCGTTGCAGGTGTGGCACCACCGCCCGGCCGAACTCGTGGAAGGTGCCCGGGAAATGGGTGGGGGTGATCAGGAACCCGTCGGCCGCGCCCGAGGTGAAGATGCCGGCCAGTTGCTCGGCGATCTCGACCCCGGTGCCGACCAGCTGCGGGGTCAGCTCGCTGGTGGAGAACTCGACGGCGGCCTCCGCGATGGTCAGCCGATCGGCCCGCGTCCCCAGCAGCTCGGTGAGCTGCACGATCGCCCGGTTCGCCGGCCCGTCACCGGCCCGTTCCTCGATCACCTGCCGGTACGGCGTCCCCGGGTCCAAACCGGACAGGTCGAGTCGGGAGAACAGCGAGAAGAACTCGATGCCGGCCTCCGGGGTGATCAGCTTGCTCAGGTGGTCACGACGGGCCCGGGCGATCTCGGTGGTCTCGCCGATGATCGGCTGCATCGCGGCGAACAGCCGGATCTTCTCCGGGTCCCGGCCCAGCTCCGTCGCCCTCGTCTGCAGGTCGGTCTTCTTTGCCCGCAGATCGTCCGGGGTGCGTTCGATCGCGAAGATCACCTCGCCCCACCGGGCCCCGAACTCGCGGCCTCGGGAGGAATCGCCGGCCTGGATGATCACCGGCCGGCCCTGCGGGGTCGGCGGCAGGTTCAGCGGCCCGCGGACCGCGGTGTACCGGCCCTTGTAGTCCGGGGTGGTGATCCGGGACGGGTCGGCGAACAGGCCGGTGTCCCGGTCGGCGACCAGCGCGTCGGCCGCCCACGACTGCCACAGCGCGACGACGGCCTCGACCACCTCGTCACCGCGGTCGTACAGCTCCGGGCCGTCGAGCCGCTCGGCGGTCGGGAAGTTGGCGTAGTTGGCCGGCCCGGCGGACTGGATGACGTTCCAGGCGACCCGGCCCCCGGACAGGTGGTCCAGGCTGGCCAGCGTGCGGGCCAGGTTGTACGGCGGGTTGAAACTGGTGGACAACGTCACCCCCACACCCAGATGCTCGGTGACGGCGGCGATCTGGGCGGCCGCTTGGGCCGGGTCGTGCTTGATCGCGTTGGACAGCCCGTGCCGGGCGAAACCCTCTCGGTACGAGACCGTCTCGGGGATGAAGGCCAGGTCGAACTTGGCGTCCTCGAGGGCCCGGGCGGTTTCGTGCAGGAAACCCCGGCCCAACCAGTCGTCGGTTGAGTACGGGTGCCGCCAGGTGCCGGCGAAATGGCCGCCGGGGAAAAGGACGTAGCCGCCCAGGAACAGTTGACGGTCGGTCATCGGGATTCCTCCAGGATTCGTTCGACAGTGGCTGCAGCGGAGCGCGTTCGGCGGGGAACGTGGCGGACAGCGACGGGATCGGCCCGATCCGCTCGGTGCGCCCGGCCAGCACCGACAGCAGGGTCAGGTCCTCCAGGAAGCGCAGCGGGCGGGTGGAGAAACGCGCGACGTCGTGGGTCGGCCCGTCGGCGACGAACAGGTGATGCAGCGCGGCCTGCCCGCCCGCCCGTCCCGGTCATGCCCGGCCGACCTCCTGCGCGTACAGGTAGCGGGACGGCTTCGGCGTCCAGGTGACGCCCTTGGAGACGACCGCGGTGAACGGCGACGGGTACAGGAAGACGGTATGCGCCTGCTCGCGGTAGTCCTCGACGGCCCGCTCGACCAGGGCCCGCTGGCTGGTCGCGTCACTGGCGGCCTGCAGCTGCAGCACCAGCGCGTCGAACTCCGGTGCGTTCACGTGGCTCTGGATGTGATCACTGCGGAACGGGTCGAAAAGGCTGTAGCCGTCCCGGTACTGGCCGCCCCACATGATGTAGACCAGATCGGCGGCCTGGTCGTCGTCGCCGTACTGCCGTTGCAGCCAGGCCGGGAACGGTTCGGTGGTGATGGTCAGCGCAACCCCGATCTGCGCCCACTGTTCGGCGATCGCCTGCGAGATCAGCTCGGCCGACACATAGGTGCCGGACGGCACGTCGACCTCGACGGTGAAGCCGTCGGCATAGCCGGCCTCGGCGAGCAGCGCCTTGGCCTTGGCCGGGTCGTACTCGTAGGCGGTGACCCCGTCGACCGGGGTCTGGAACGGTTCGTACAGCACCTGACCGGGCAGCGGCTCGACCGAATCCTTGAGGATCCCGGAGATGATGCCCTTCTTGTCGGTGGCGTAGTTCAGCGCCCGGCGGACCCGGGCGTCCGCCAGCGGGGTGCCGGTCTTGCGCTCGTTGATCGCCAGCACCAACGGTTGTGGGCCGACGCCGATGATCGTGTTGTACGCGGCCGAGTCGGTGAACTGGTCCAGCGACAACGGTTCCAGGTTCAGCGCGATGTCCTGCTCACCGGCCTGCAGCGCGGCCACCCGCTGTGCCTCGGAGGCCAGCACGGTGTACCTGACCTTGTCGAAGGCCGGCTTGTCGCCGGTCCAGTGCGGGTTGAGCGACAGCTCGACGCCGTTCTCCAGATCCAGCGAGTCGATGACGTACGGCCCGCTGCCCAAGGATTCGGTCTCCAGGTTGTGCGTCTGGGCGAACTCGGGCTTGACGATGTACACGCTCCACAGCCGGCCCGGGAAGTCCAACGCGGGCGAGGACAGGTGGAACGTCACCGTCTGGTCGTCGACCTTCTCCGCCGATGCCAGGTACTTGCGGATCGGGGCGCCGATGGTCCCCTTGTACTCCGGATCCAGGATGGTGATGAAGTTCCAGACGATGTCGTCGGCGGTCAGCGGGGTGCCGTCGGAGTAGACCCGGTCGGTGCGGATCGTCGCCGTCCAGGTCAGCGGGTCCGGATTGGTCCAGGCGGTGGCCAGCCCCGGCGCGGTGTGGGCGTCCGCGGTGATCTTGGTCAGCGACTCGTACACCGACCCGAGCACGGCGCCGGAGCTGTCCGGGGAGCCGCCCTTGTGCGGGTTGACACCGGTGAGCTGCCGGGACAGGGCCAACCGCAACGTGTCCGACTGGTTCGTCGTGACGCCGGCCAGCGAGGCGTCGGCCGTGCTGCCGGCCGGCTGGGTGGAGCCGCCGCCGCAGGCGGCGGTGGCGGCCAGGGCGGCGACCGTGAGCAGGCTCGCGACCAGGCGCGACAGACGTCGTCGACCGGGTCGACGCAGGGTGGGGGACATGCCGTTTCCTTCGGGATCGGGTGGGGCGGGGTGGTTGGAAGTTGATTCAGGCCGGGACGAGCCGGCGGCCGGGCACCGCGTCGAGCAGCGTCCTGGTGTAGTCGTGCCGGGGTGCGGTGAGCACGTCCCGGGTGCGGCCGGTCTCCACGATCTCGCCGCGACGCATGACGACCAGGTCGTCACACAGGTACTCGACGACGCCCAGGTCGTGCGAGATGAACAGCAGGGTCAGGTTGCGTTCCTGACGGAGCCGGCCGAGCAGCCGCAGGATGCGGGCCTGCACGGACAGGTCGAGCGCGGACACCGGTTCGTCGGCGACCACCAGCGACGGCTCGGTCGCCAGCGCGCGGGCGATCCCCACGCGCTGGCGCTGCCCGCCGGACAGCTCGCCGGGCAGCCGGTGCCGGAAGTCGTGGGGCAGTTCGACCTCGTCCAGCAGCGCCGCGATCCGGCCGGCCAGATCCCGGCGACCGGTGGAGATGCCCTGCAGTTCCAGTGGCTCGGCGAGAATGTCGGCGACGGTCAACCGCGGGTCGAGCGATCCGTAGGGGTCCTGGAAGATGTACTGCACGTCCCGGCGCCACGCCCGCCGGGCGCCCCCCGACAGGCCGCGCGGGTCGGCACCACGGAAGGACACGGCGCCGGCGTCGGCGGCCTCCAGGCCGACCACGATGCGGGCGAGTGTGGTCTTGCCGGAACCGGATTCGCCGACGACGCCGATCGACTCACCGCCCCGCACCGTGAGGTCGACGCCGGCCAACGCGGTGTGCCGGGTGCGGCCGGCCGGTCCGCGGACGGTGAATGCCCGGCGCAGACCGGTCACCTGCAGCAAGGGCGCGTCCTGGGTGGATGCGGCCGCGGGACGGGGCCGGGGCAGGTTGGCCGGCACCGCGGCGAGCAACTGCCGGGTGTACTCGTGCCGGGGGTTGCGCAGCACCTCGCCGGTGGCCCCGGACTCGACGACGCGGCCTGCGCTCATCACGTGGATGTGGTCGGTGCGGTCGGCGATGACCCCGATGTCGTGGCTGACGAGCAGCACGCCCAGGCGCAGCCGTTCGCGCAGTTCGTCGACCAGGTCGAGCACCTGCGCCTGGACCGAGACGTCCAGTGCGGTGGTGGGTTCGTCGGCGATCAGCAGCCTGGGGGAGCGGGCCAGTGCCATGGCGATCACCACCCGCTGGTTCAACCCGCCGGACAGCTCGTGCGGGAACGCGCCGAGCGTCTTGTCCACATCCGGAATGTGCACCTGGCGCAGCAGTTCGGCCGAACGTTCCCGGCGTTCCCGGCGGCGCAGCCCGGCCGGGAGCGCCTCGGCCAACTGGGTGGCGATGCGCAGCCGCGGGTTGAGCGCGGGGGTGGGATTCTGGAACACCACGCCGACGTCGGCGGTCACCCGCCGGTCGGCGACCCGGGCCGGCAGCGCGACCAGATCCGTTCCGGCCAATTCGATCTCGCCGCCCTGCTGGCGGATGCCGCGGGGCAGCAGCCGGGCGATCGCCATTGCGGTCAGCGTCTTGCCGGAGCCGGATTCGCCGACCAGCCCGACGGACTGGCCGGGCCGCAGGTCCAGATCGATGCCGTGCACGATGGTTCGGTCCGGCTCCACGGTGCCGACCCGCAGTCCGCGGACGCGGAGCACCGGGGCCGGCTCGTCGGTGCGGGCGGTGGTGGGCGCGGGAGCGATGTCCAGGCTCATCGGCTGGTCGCCTTTCGGGTGCGGCGGGCACGGCGGGCGCCGCCCTGCTGGGCGCGATCGGCCAGCCCGTCACCGAGCAACTGGAAACCGACGATGGTGATCACCAGCACCAGGCCGGGGAAGAACGACAACCAGGGGGCGGTGCCCAGCCGGGACTGCCCGACCGCCACCATCTGTCCCCAGTCCGGTTGTGGTGGTTGCACTCCCAGGCCGAGGAAGCCGAGACCCGACTCCAGCAGCAGCGCCGACGACGCGCTGAGCGTCAGCGCGACGAACCACAGCGGCAGCACGCTGGGGATCAGGTGCCGCCGGGCGATCGCCCGGTGGCCGGCCCCCGAGACCCGCGCGGCCTCGATGTAGGGCTGCCGGATGACCGACCGGGCCTGGCTGCGGATCACCCGGAAGGTCAGCACCCACGACCCGAGCACGAGCACGACCACGATCGGCAGGAAGGAGTTCCCGACGAACGAGAGGATGACGATGGCCAGCACGATGGCCGGGATGGCCAGTTGGACGTCGGCCAACCGGCTGGCTGCCTGATCGGACCAGCCGCCGAACAGCGCGCCGAGCAGCGCCAGCGCCAGCCCGAGGGTGGCCGAGACCAGCGCAGCGACCAGTGTGATGGACAGCGCGGTCCGGCCGCCGTAGACGACCCGGGTCAGCACGTCCCGGCCGAGCTCGTCGGTGCCGAACGGGTGCGCCGCCGACGGCGGCTTGAGGATGGCGGTGAAGTCCTGGGCCAGCGGGTCGCCGACCAGCCACGGCGCGAGCAGGGTGACGCCGGCGATGAAGCCGACCAGTCCGACGCCCACCCACCCGGCCGGGCCGAGGCCCCCTCGCCGTGGGCGCTTCTCGACGGCCGGAGGGTGCCCGTCGGCCAGTACCGTCAGCTCGGTGGTCATCCGCGCAACCTCGGTTCGATCAGGGCGGCCAGGATGTCGATGACGATGTTGATCAGCACGAAGCCGACCGCGATCACCAGCACGCAGACGATCACCAGCGGGTAGTCGCGGTTGTGCACCGCGTTGATGGACAGCTGCCCGATGCCGGGCCAGCCGAACACCGATTCGGTGATGACGGCGCCGCCCAGTAGCACGCCGGACATGATGCCGACGACGTTGAGGGACGTGCCCAGCGAGTTCGCGACCACATGCCGGCGCATCACGGTTCCGCGGGACAGGCCCTTGGACCGCGCGGTGCGGACGTGGTCGGCCGGCAGCGTGTCGACCAGGGCGGTGCGGAACACCCGGGCGATGGCCGGGATGAACGCCACACCGAGGGTGATCGCCGGCAGCACCATGGCCGCCGGGCTACCGCCGCCGGACGCCGGGAACCAGCCGAGATGCACGGCGAACACCAGGGTGAGCAGGACCCCGAAGAAGAAGGTGGGTATCGCGTCCAGGCCGACCGCCACGCTCAGC
>Ga0164241_10003247_pt1 | contig 16663 bp, 14 predicted proteins | sample OricomyardsoilBY_FD_108780 | JGI IMG/M metagenome (GOLD analysis project Ga0164241, IMG submission 108780) | Backyard soil microbial communities from Emeryville, California, USA - Original compost - Back yard soil (BY) | ecosystem: Environmental > Terrestrial > Soil > Unclassified | place: USA... | reverse complement strand
CGTAGCTGAGTTGTCCGTCCACTCCGTCGATCGCGGGCCGGTCAGCGTGGCGGCGTACCTGAGCCAGGAATAATTCGGCGAGTGGCTGGTCGTATAAGTCGATGATCGGTTCGGCCGCTCCGTGTGGCCAGTCGATACGACAAGCTGGCCGTTCGCTACGAGGCGACCGTGCACGTCGCAGCGATCGACGAGTGGCTACGCCGTTGAAACGCGGCCTAGCGGATCACGGCGGCGTACTGTGCCAGCAGCTCGGCGCCGAGGGACTGCTTGAGCGTGGCCATGCCCTTGCCGACGATCACCCCTCGTCGCCCCATGCTGATCGACCAGGACAGCACGGTGCCGTAGTGGTGCAGATAGAGGTTCGGCCGCACACCGGTCTCCCACGGCACGGCCGACCAGTGTCGGGTGACCGGCCACTGCGGATGGTCCAGTATGGACACTACCGCCAGCAGCCGGCCGGTCTCCCGGTCGACGTAACGACCGAGGTAGACGTCCGGCTGGCTCAGCAACACCGCCAGGTACGCGGTGGTCTGGGGCAGCGGCGCCAGCAGCCCGCTGCGGTACTTGCACTCGTTGTGTTGCAACACCGCCGCTACGGCCACCGGATCGGCCGTGCCCCCCGGCACGACGCTCACCTCCACACCGGGTGCGTCGTCCACCCCCCGAAAGATCTTGCGTAGGTTCTGCCGCCGCTTGCGCGCCAGCGTCGCCGTCCAGTCCTCCAGCGTGCGCCAGCCGGTGGTGTCGATCACCGCTACCGCTTCGGTGGGTTGCACCATCCGGCGCGACGTGCGCAGGTCCGCGACGGTGGTCTCGGACAGCTGGCGCAGCAGCGCACCCCGGCAACCTCGTCCGAGCTCGCGACGCATCGTCCGGACGTAGCCGCGCAGCAGCTCACCAACCGGCACACCGTCGGCCACCCACCAGCCCGGCACCGCACCGGTGCCGGGCGCGCGAACGTGCAGCCCGCCGAGCAACCGCGCCCGTCCGGTGCCGACGAAACCGTTGCGGCGTACCGGAACTCCCGCCCACTCCGCGCACACGACCGCGTACGGCACACCATGGTCGGTAGCCACCGCGACGAACAGTGGCGTCCGACCGGTCCACGCCTGGACCGCGAGCACGTCCCACGCCCAGTCACCGCGCAGCCCGGCCTGTTCGCGCAACCCCCGCCAGTACGCGGGTTCCGCGTCATAACGCGGGTCGAGCATCTCCAACTCCACCCGTCACCGTCCCAATACCGGCGCCGGCGCGACCACGACACACATCGGACGCGCGGCGAACCCCAGCGACCGCTTCTGCTCGAACATCCCCCGCCCCGCGGCGAGTCCGCCGCGCCGGTCGCGTATCACCTGGCGCACTGCCCGCGCGTGGCTGTCGAAGTAGAGATGCGGACGGCCCCCGTCGTCCCGTGGCAGGGTGGCCCAGAACTGGAGGAACGGGGTGACCGGGTGGTCCAGCATCAGGCAGAACGCGACCAGCCGGCCATCGCGCTCGTGGTAGGTCAGTGTGTGCACGTCCGTGCGGCGCACGACCGCGTCGAGGTAGGCGCCGGCCACCGGGCTCCGCGGGTCGAACGGCTGCCGACCATGCCGGCGGCGGTGCTCCCGCAGCATCGCTGCCAGCACGGCACCATCCACATCGGACCGAGCGGCGTCGGCTCGCACGACCAGTGTGTCATCGGCGGCGACTAGCCGGTCGACCCTGCGCACGTTCTTGCGGCGGTTCCGGGACAGCGACGCCAACCACTCCTCGTCGGTCCGCCACCGGTTCGTCAGCACCGCGGCGGGCGCCGTCACCTCGCGCACCAGACGTCCCCGTCCCGCTACCAGCGGCACGAGGTCGAGCGGGACGTTGCGGTACGCGACACCGGCCAGACCGATCCCGAGGTGGCGCCGCACACCTCGCTCCAGCTCGCGCAGCAGCCGACGCCCTTCAGCCGCGTCCACCCCGGCGGCGACCACGAAGCCCGCCTCGCCGAGCCACGGCTGGAACACCTGCGCGAGACGGATTCCGCGCCCGCCTCCCCGAGCTCGCGGCGGGAGGGCGTAGCGGTTGGCCCGCACCGAGCCGCAGACCATCACCGCCATCGCGGCCCGTATGGCACCGTCGTACCGGGCGAGCACCAGCAGCGGCGGGTTGCGCGACATCCACGCCTCCACGCGGAGCAGTTCGTAATCCCACGGCTGGTACAGGCCGTGCCGGCAGCGGAACTCCGACCAGCCCGGCGGCTCAGGGTCACACCTGGGGTCGGACACCTCCACCGAGAGGGTCACGTCCGCACCACCGGAGTGCCGTGCGTCGGGCACGGGGCCACCACCCCTTTGACCCCGCCGCCGACCAGCACGTCGACGAAGCAGGGCGAACGCTGCCACAGCAGCGTCATGGCCAAGCCTGCGTCGGTCTCCCGCGCGTAGACCCGCGGCCAGTCCAGATGCCAACCACCGCAGCGCCGGAGCGCGCCGAGGAAGCCGAGCTGGTGGTCGTGCAGCAGACCGCGCTCGCCATCGGCGTCGGTCAGGTCCGCCAGCTCCAGGCGCGGCACGATCCGCAGCCTGGCTCGCGGTTCGTCAGGCATCCGCCCGAGCTGTTCGGCCGATCCCACGACGACTGCCGCCCACCGCGCCGCGTCGGCCGCGGAGCCGAGCCCGTCGACCCGGCAGACCCGTCCACGCACGCCGACCGGCATTCCCGCCAGCTCCCCGGGACGCTCGTCGTCCAGCACGACCACCAGGTCCCCGCGACCGACGAGCCGGTCCATGGCGACCACCGGGCCGAGGCCGCGCAGCGGGTCCACCTCCCGCGAGCCGCCAGCCAGCGGCACGAGGTCGCCCAGGCGACGCTGGACCTCCGCTGCCGGGACCGCTCCACCGTCCACACCCGTCCGCCCGGGAACCAGCACCGGGTCGGTTCTGCCGTCCAACGCCCACCGCTCCCGGTACAGCGGCACCGTACGGAATGCCGCGCTGACCGCACGTCGGTACGCGGCGCGCCACAGCCAGCCGGACGCCACTCTGCTCACGGTCGGCGAGTGTGCCACGCCGGGCGCGCCTGTCCGCCGGACCAGCCGGCCGATGCGACCGAATGTCGCAGCCGGCCCCACGTCGCGCTGAACTGAACGGACGAAATTCTGGCTGCGCGGTGCGTGCCGAAACACCGTGATGAACGGGATGATTACTTGAGGTCGTAGCGGTCGAGGTCCATGACCTTCGCCCGCGGAGACGAATTCGTGGGCGAACTTTCTCCTTCGCGTCGTCGCTCACGTAGACCTCGGCGATCGCGCCGAGTTCGTCGTTCGAGCCGAACACGAGGTCGACCCGGCTACCCGTCCACGTGACCTCGCCGGTGGCGCAGTCGCGGCTCTCGAAGGTATCCGCGTCTCCGTTGTCCTGGCCGGACGTCGCCTTCCAGGCCGTCTCCATGTCCAGCAGGTTCACGAAGAAGTATCTCCACGTCATGAGCGCTGCGCATACGAGTGCGAGGAGTCGGGTGCGTTGACTTCTGCGCACCACGGCGCCGGGCAGGCCGGTGACCGGGCGTGGGACGTTTGTCGCCCGCTCGCCGGTCGGGGGATCCCGGGACCGGGCAGAATCTCGCGAATGCGGGTCATTCTGTGCGGGGCCAACCCCGGTGTCCGGTTGTTCGACGGGGACGTCGTCACCGCCTACGCGTCGGTGTGGATGGTGGACTGGTCCGAGCGGGGACGGGGCAACGCGCTGGTGCTCTGGCACGACGGCGCCGTCCGGGTTCTCGCCGACGAGCCAGAGTTCGGCGCGTGGCTCGAGAGCGCGTTCGTGCGGCACTTCCCCGAGGCGGTCGGGCTCGACTGGCCAGCGCCGACGCCGGAGCGGGCGGCGGTCGACGCGCGGCTCGACTTCGCCGACGGGGTGTTCTCCGCACGGGCCGGCGACGTCGAGGTAACGATGTCCGGGGTGCTGCACCGGCGGGTGTTCGAGACCGACGAGTTCCCTCTCGACGGCGTGCCGCACGGGCTGCGCCTCGTCACCGCTCCCGTCTCGGACGCGGCGATCGCCGTCGGCGGGCGGCGCCTGCCTGGCGTCGTCACCCGAGGAGGAGCCGCCGAGCGTCCGACGTCGTCGGCGTTTCTCACCACCGCCGAGGTCTGGTTGGGCTGACGGACGGCGGCCTCAGCGCACCGGCACGGCCGCGGCGTACTGGCGCGCCACCCTCGTCGGCCGGCAGCGCGGACCAGGTGCGGAACACCGGCCACGTCGGTGGTCGAGCAGAAGTCCGACCGCGAGCCGGCGCCCGGCCCGTGGGTCGTGGTAGTCCACGGTGAGCACGTCCGGCTCGGCGAGCAGCTTGGCGAGCGGGTCGCCGAACTGGTGGAGCCGTACGATCGGCACGTCCTGGTGCTTGGTCGCGTTGTGCCGCAACAACTTCGTCAACGACGGCACGTCTTCGTCCACACCGGACCGCAGCCAGACCGCGATCGCCGGGGCATCGGCGATCAGCCGGTTGATCTTGCTCAGCTCCTGGCCGGCGTTCGCAAGCGTCGCGAGCCGGTCGTCGTCGGACCGCAGGCCCGCGGTGTCCACGGAAACCGATCGGCGCGATCGGCCGCACCTTGCGGAACCGGCCCCGCTGGCACCTCCACCTTCGCGAGCTGGCGCAGCAGCAGGCCGCGGTTACCAACTGCGGGGTTCGCCAGCCACCGTTGCGCGGCGAGCACCGGCCAACTCCAGTCCGCGCGTAGCTGGCCCGCTTGCGCAGCGCGGCCCCGTCGACCACCGCCACGATGATCTCGGTCGGCAACCGGCCGGGCACCAGGTTCGGGTCGGACCGCCCGTCGGTCGCCCACCGGTGCCGGCAGAGGGGGATAGTGGCGAACGAGGTCTGGACCACGCGCCGGTAGGCGGCGCGCCAGATCCCGAAGACCCCCCCGCTCACCATGGCGCGGGAGTGTGCCACGGACCCGGCGGCCGGAGTCCCGCCGTGGGAAAGACGGGCCGGACGACGTACGGACACAAGCAGACCGGTGGGCTGAACGGCGCAATTTCCTGGCAGACACTCGCATTTCGGCAATATGGGTCGTATAAAGCGACGCGAATAAACCTGACTTTCGTCGCGTCGCCGGGAAACCTCCGGATCGCGCCCGAGTCGCAGCCGGAGGACCCATGGGGGACTCGCCCGCAAGATCCTGCGCGTCCGCACCCCGCACGCGATGGGTGGGACGGAAGTGAACACAGCGCACCGCACCCCGACCGAGGTGGGGCTATCCGTCGTCATCCCCTGCTACAACGAGGTCGAGAACATCGCGCACGTCGGCACGGAGGTGCTGGCCGAGCTCAGGGACCTCGACTTCGAGGTCGTCTTCGTCGACGACGGTAGCGAAGACGGCACGCTCGCGGAGATCAAGAAGTTCGCCGCCACCGACCAGCGCGTGCACTACATCTCCTTCACCCGCAATTTCGGTTTCGAGGCGGCGTTCTCGGCCGGCTACCGCTACGCGCGGCGCCCATGGGTGCTGCACATCGACGCCGACCAGCAGTTCCCCGCAGCCGAGGCGCGGCGGCTCATCGAGGTGGCCGAGCAGGGCTACGACGCGGTGTTCGGTGTCCGCAACGACCGCCAGGACCCGCGTTCGCGCAAGCTCGGGACCGCCGCGTTCCACTACGTCGCCGCGCGGTTGCTGCGTATCGAGCTGCCCAAGGACGCGACCGCGTTCCGCTTGGTGCGGACTCCGCTGGCGCGCGCCATCGTCGACCTGCGCCTGGGCACGCCGTATTTCCTCGCGACAGTGCCGCGGCTGACCAATCGGTACACCACGGTCGCCGTTGCGCACCGGGCGCGCGAGCGGGGTGAGTCCAAGGTCGGCATCCGGTGGCTGGCCGGCCACGCGATCGGGCTGTTCGTCGCCGCCGGCCGGCGGCTCACCACGCTGGCCTCGGTGACCGCGCTGGTCGCCTGCGGGCTCGGCGTGCTGCTCGCGGTCGGCGAGGCGACGGGACTGGTTAACGCGACTGCCGGCGGCGTGGCACTGCTTGTGCTCGTGGCGACCGTGCTGGCGGTACTGGCGTTGAGCGTGCGCTTCCTGGTGGTGATCGAGGCGAGCCAGGCCAGGCCGAGACAGTTCTACGTGCGCGAGGCGACCATCCCGATCGATCCGGTGGACCTGCTGTTCGGCCCGGCCGGGCCGCGACCCGGCGACGAGCTGCCCGGGCAGGGGCACGACCGGGCCGCGATCCCGGGCGGGGTCCACAGGTGACCGAGGGGGAAACCCTCGTCGTGCTGGGCGCGTCGGCGGACACCGCCGGCACCTATCAACGCGCCACCAAACTGGGGTACCGCACCATCGCGGTCGACCTCCGCCCCGTGGTGGAGATCGCGGACGAGTACCTCCCGGTCAGCTGCCGGGCGCCTGAGCGGGTGGCCGCCGCGCTGTCCGGCCGACGGGACATCGCGGGCGTGCTGTGTCCCGCCGCGGGCGGTGGCCTCGGGCTGATCGCGAAGGAGTGGCTGACCCGGTACTGGGGCCTGGCCGACGTGCTGCCCGAGCCAGCGGTGCGCCTGTCCGTGGACAAGGCCGAGCTGCGGCGGGCGTGTGCGCGGCTCGGCCTGGCGGTGCCCGGCTGGGTGTCCGGCCGGCCGGGACCCGATCTGCTCGTCGCGGCCCGGCACCTGCGTTTCCCGGCCGTGGTCAAGCCGGTCGGCGGCACCGGCGCGCGTGGAGTGGTGCCCTGCGCGGGGCCGGGCGCGCTGCCCGGCGCGTTCGTCGCGGCGCTCGCCCACTCACCGTGCGGGCGGGTGCTCGTGGAGGAGTACGTGAGCGGCATCCCCCTCACCGTCGCCGCCCACCTTTGCGACGGCGTGGTCGCCTTCCACGCGGTCGCCGAGCGCACGCTGGCCCCGCCGCCGTACTTCGTCACGTGCGCGCACCTGCTGCCCGCGACCCTGCCCGCGGGCGCGGACGCGGTGCTCGTCGACATCCTCGGCACGCTGTGCGCCGAGGTCGGCTACCGGCGCGGGCCGTTGACCGTCGACCTCGTGCTGGGCCACGACGGTCAGCCCCACGTCCTCGGCCTGAGCATCCGCGTGTGCGGCGACGGGCTGTCCGACGCGGTCGAGAGTGCCTACGGCGTGGACCTGGTCGGTGCCGCCATCGCGGACGCCGTCGGCGGCGACGCCGCACTGGAGCCCTGGCCGCCGAGGACGACGCTCGTTCGTCTGCTCAGCTCCGACCGGCCGGGCACACTGACCGGCGTCGAGGGCGCGGCGGCGGTCAGGGCCATGCCCGAGGTGGTCGACCTGCAGCTGTTCACCGAGCCGGGTTCGCGTGTCGAGCCGTACGAGCGGTCCGACCGCCGGCTGGGGCAGGTGGTGCTTTCCGGCGGGTCGGTGGCCGCGTTGCGCGCGGCGGAAGCGGCCGTGCGGACGACGGTGCGGTTTCTGCTCGCCGAGCAGGACGACCCGGTGCCACTCCCGTGACCGCCGCGCCCGTGATCGCCGCGATGCCGCGACCCACCATGATCCTGCGACTGGTCGCGGGCCGGGGCGCGTTCCGCATCGGAGTCCAGGTGATGGCGGTGGCGCTGGTCGCGGTGTGGGGGGTGGACGCGTTCGGCCACTACGCCAACGCGCTCGGGCTGTTCGCCTGGCTGCCGCTGGCGATCGCGGCACCGGAGAAGGCAGCGCTGAAGGTGTTGCCCCGCACCAGGCTGCTGACTCCGGCGCTCGCGCGGATGACGCTCGCGCTGTCGGCCGCACCCGTGCTCGCGCTGCTCGCGGTGCTGGTCCCGGTCGCCCTGGCGGCCCCGACCTCGGCCTTGACGACCTACCTGGCGGCGGCGAGCTGGATGGCCCTGTCCGGGCTGCTGACGACCGTGTCCGGACTGCACCGGCTGCGCGGGCGGCCGGGACTGGACGCGGTCGCGTTCGGCGCGTCGGCCGGGGTCGTCCTCGTGGTCACCGCCGTCACGTCGCTGGTCGCCTGGGCACCGCAGTTTCACCTGCTGCTGCTCGTCACCGGCACCGGGGTGGTCACCGGGTGCGCGCTCGCGGCGCTGCCGCGCGACTGGTTGCGCCCCGGCGCCCGGTGGAGGCACGGCCTGCTAGGGCGCCTGGTCCGCACCACCGCGATGCTCGGGGTGTCCGATGTGGTCGACACGCTGGGCGCCTCGACGCTCTACCTCGTGCTCGCCCTCTCCGGACGGGTCACCGACAGCGGACCGCTCTACCTCGCGCTGCTCGGCTGCACGATGGTGTGCCAGCTCGTGTTCTACCTGCTGCGGGTCGGCCAGCCGACGACGTCGGCCCGCCTGCGGGGCACCGGCGGCACCGCGGGCCGGATCCGCGCGTCCGGGCTGCTGCGGGTGGGCGAGCGGTACGGCCTGACCTGCGGGGCCGTGTTCGCCCTGCTGGCGCTCGTGCCGGCCTTCCGGGACGTGGCGCTCGGCGACGGCTCGCTGCCCGTCGCGCTCGGTGTGGTGGCGTGCCTGGAGGTCGGCCTGTTCGTCATCGTCATGTACGCGAGCTACCTGCTGGAGAACACCAACGACAGCATCCTCGTCGTCACCGCATCCTCGGCGGTGCTCGGCCTGGTCGCCGTCGTCGTGCTGGCGCTGGCGCTGGTGCCGCTGCTCGGCGCGGTCGGTGGGCTCGTCGTGTTGGTGCTCGCGCTCACCTTCAAGGCGTCCGTCATGCGCCGGATGCTGTTGCGAACCAGGCCGGGGGTGCACGCCGGCCAGGCCCCGAGGTCCATCCCGTGACAAGCCAGTACAACCAACGGAGCAGTTATGTACGTTCTAGGCATCTCCCGGGTGCACGACTCGTCGGCGGCACTCGTCCGCGACGGGGAGATCGTCGCGTTCGCCGAGGAGGAGCGGTTCACCCGGGTGAAGCACGACGGGCGCTTTCCCAGCCGGGCCGTCGAGTTCTGCCTGGAGCAGGCCGGCATCACGCTCGCCGAGGTGGACCACGTCGCGTTCTACTGGCAGCGCTGGCGGGAGGCGGTGCACGCGGCGAGGGTGTTCGCCCGGTACTTCCCCAAGACCCTCGAGGTGTTCCGCAACGAGCGTGACGGTGGCACGAAGTCGGCCGGCTGGAGGGACACCTGGCGATTCGGCGGCGGCAGCGGCGGGGTCGACGACTTCCACGTCGGCGGCGCCGTGCTCGCGCACATCAAGCGCACCTACACGCTGGGGCAGGAGGTCAAGGACTCGGTCGGCTGGAGCGGCCCGGTGAAGTTCAAGGTCCACCTGGTCGACCACCACCGCGCGCACGCTGCCAGCGCGTTCTACGTCTCACCGTTCGACTCGGCGGCGGTGCTCACCCTCGACGGTGTGGGCAGCGACGGCACCAGCACGTGCCTGGCGGTGGGCGAGGGCAACAGGATCGTCGACCTGAAACGGATCAAGTACCCGCACTCACTCGGCGCGATGTACGCCATCGTCACCGGCTACCTCGGCTTCTACCCGACCGTCGACGAGGGCAAGGTGATGGGCCTCGCGCCTTTCGGCCGCGACACCTACGTCGAGCAGTTCGACGACCTCGTGCACCTCGATCCCGACGGCGGTTTCGAGCTGAACCTGAGCTGGTTTCGCCACCACACCAACGGCCGGCACATGGTGTCGCAGAGGTTCCTCGACACGTTCGGACCGCCCCGGGAGCGGACCAAGGTCACCGCGGACAACCCGATTTCCCAGCACTACGAGGACATCGCGTACGCGCTGCAGGTGACGCTGGAGAAGACCGGGCTGCATCTGGCGCGCTGGCTGCACGAGCGGACCGGGATGACCAGGCTCGCCGTGGCCGGCGGGGTGGCGTTGAACTCGGTGATGAACGGGCGGATCCTGCTGGAGACCGGGTTCGACGAGTTCTTCGCCCAGCCCGCGTCGGCTGACGACGGCGCGTCGCTCGGCTCGGCGCTCGAGGTGACCGTGGCCAAGCACGGAAAGCCGAGGCCAACCAGCGGGTTCACCTACACCGGTCCCGAGTTCGGCGAGGAGCGGCTCGAACAGGCGCTCGTCGACGCGGGCGTGGAGTACACCCGGGTCGACGACATCGCCGCGCACACCGCGGCCAAGATCGCCGATGGCAAGATCGTCGGCTGGGTGCAGGGCCGGATGGAGTGCGGGCCGCGGGCGCTGGGCAACCGGTCGCTGCTGGCCGACCCGCGCGACCCGGAGTCGAAGACCCGGATGAACGAGAAGGTCAAGCACCGCGAGCCGTTCCGGCCGTTCGCGCCGTCCTGCCTCGCCGAGCGCTCGGGGGAGTACTTCGCGAGCGGATATCCGTCGCCGGTGATGCTGCTGGTGTTCGACGTGCTGGAGCACCAGCGCGACGTGGTGCCGGCGATCACCCATGTGGACGGGACCGCACGGGTACAAACCGTCAGCCGCGAGGACAATCCGCTCTACCACGAGCTGATCTCCCGGTTCGACGAGCTGACCGGTGTGCCGATGCTCGTCAACACCTCGTTCAACGACAACAACGAGCCGATCGTGTGCACCCCGGAGGACGCGATCGCCTGCTATCTCAAGACAGACGTCGACGCATTGGCGCTCGGCCCGTTCTGGGCGGAGAAGGCCGACGCCGGACTGGAGGGGGACGAGTGACGGTGACCGAGATGGCGCCCGGCGACACCGGGTCGGCCGGCGGCTGGGTCGCCGCCCTGTACCGGCGCCGGGCCTGGTTGTGGGTCGTGCCCGCGGTGCCGACCGCAGTGCTGGTGATGCTGCTCATGGTGGTGATGCCGCCGGAGCAGACACTGCAGAACCTGGCCGACTGGGCGTTCCGGCTGAGCCCGTTCGTGCTCGCCGTACTGACCGTCGCGCTGCTGCCGCGCTGGCGGTTCGGGCCCGCGCTGCTGGTGCTCGGCGTCATCGTCTACATGGGATTCCTCGACACCGGGATGGTGCTGCGCATCCTCGACCTCGCCAACGCGCCCGACTCCGAGCAGGAGGCGCTCTTCGAGCACGTGTACCAGTTCGAGCTGTTCACGGCGACGTTCGTGGTCCTGTTCGGACTGCTGGCCTACCGGATGGCGGGGGCACGAACCACGTCGGTGCTCAAGGTCGGCGTCGCGTCGATCCTCGTGGTGATCTCCGGGCTCAACGACCTCACGTTCTGGCTGAGCAACGACTGGCCGGACGGACGGCCCGAGGAGCTGCGCTGGGCCTCGCACATCATCGTGTTCGTCGGTGGACCGCCCAGCGTGGTCACCGCCGTGGTGTTCCTGGCGGTGCACCTGGTGCTAGCCGGGGTGGTCCTCGCCGTGCCGCTAGGCCGGTTCGTGGACCGTGCGATCGCGAGATCCGCGTACCGAAAGGACTTGTCGTGACGGCGATCGTGGTGCTGGGCGCGGCCGACGGATCGCTGACCACCTACCGGGCCGTGCGTGAGATGGGTTTTCGCGCGATCGCGGTGGACCGGTCGCACGCCGCGCCGGGCGTCGCCCTCGCCGACGAGTTCCTGCCGCTGAGCACACGCGACGTGCCCGCGATCCTGGCCGCGCTCGCCGGCCGCCGCGACCTCGCCGGTGTCGTAGCGCCCACCAGCGACATCGCGCTCCCCGCCCAGCGGGAGCTGACCGTGGCGCTCGGGATGCCGGTGCCGCTGTCCGAGCGGGCGGTGCGGGCCTCGATCGACAAATGGGTGGTGCGTGGCATCCTCGACGAGCTGGGCGTTTCCTCGTACCGGTGGTTTGAGGGCGACGACCCCGCTGAGGTCGCCAAGCACGCGCGGGAGCTCCGTTTCCCGGTGGTGGTCAAGCCGGCCGACGCACAGAGCGGGCGCGAGGTCACCCGGTGCGCCACGCCCGGGGAGGTCGACGTCGCGGTGTGGGAGGCGCAGCGCCACTCCTACGGCGGGCACCTCATGGTCGAGGAGGAGATCCTCGGCGTGCACTGCGGCTGCGAGTGCATTGTGGACGGCGGGAAGGTCGTGTTCATGGCCATGACGCGGCGGTCGCTGTCCCCGCCTCCGCGGGCGATGACCATCGCACACACCATGCCCGCGGGACTTCCCGCCGGCGCCGAGACCGCTGTCCGATCCGTTGTGGACATGCTGTGCGAGCGGCTGGACCACCGCCGGGGCCCGCTGAACCTCGACCTCGTCGTGACGCCCGAGGGCGTGCCCTACGTCATCGAGCTGGGGGTGCGCACCGGCGGCAACGGGCTCGACGACCTGGTCCGGCGCTGCTACGGCGTCGACCCGGTCCGGGCTGCGCTGCAGGCGGCGGTGGGTATGCCGATGGAGCTAAACCCACATCTGCCGCGGCCGGTGATGTGGCAGGCTCTGTCGGCCGACCGCACCGGACTGCTGGCGGAGATCTCGGGCCTCGCGCGGGCGGCGGACCTTCCGGGGGTGCGCGAACTCGTGGTGGTCGCAGAGCCAGGCCAGCGGGTGCGGCCCTATTTGGACGTGTCGGACAAGCTGGGCTGGGCACTGCTGCAGGCGTCCACGATCCCGGCGTTGGACGTCGCAGCGCGCCGGGTCGCCGAAGCGCTGCGGTTCGACGTGGTGCCCGACGCCGACCCCGGCGAGGACCAGCGGGCCGAGACAGCGCCGGCGACCGTCCGGTAGGTCAGAGGCATCAGCAGCTCGCCCGCGCCGTGGCCGACCACGATGCCCCGCCCGAGCCGAAGCTCCGCATGGACCCGGCGAGACCCGTAGACCCCGCGCGAAGCCTGATGCAGATCGGTCAGCCACGCGTGCCGAATCGACCGCGCCGACGGCGGCCGGGACAACCAGTCGTAGTAACCGGAGACCGACACCTCCACCACCCGGCAGGCGACCTCGACCGGGATGCCTTCGGCGGCCATCACTTTGACCGCTTCGAATCTCCTTTGGGGGCACCACCTCTCGTACCGACCCGATCGCCCGACGTGTCGCCTGCAACTCGGTCTCCAACTCGGCGATCCGCCGTTTCGCCGCAGTCAGCTCGGCCTTCTCACCGCTGGTCAGACCCGCCTCCAGGCCGCGATCCGCTCGCCGTCGCTGCTGGTAGCGGAACCGGTCGATGATCCGCAACTTGGCGATCCGCATCACCCGGGCCTCCCGCACGTCATCCGACTGCCACAGGAAGTTCTGCCGGTATCCCGCCACATGCACAAGAACGTCTCCTGGACGATCTCCTCAGCCTCATGCCTGTTGCCTTGACCACCCGCGAGAGCGAGCCGGTAAACCTGCTTCGCGTGCCGGAGGAACAACCTGGCGGCAGGTATGGAACCGGCACAGCACCAAAGGCCACGCTCCGGTGGCCGAGCGGCCCGCCGGGGTTCAGGCGCGATCCGGCCGAACACGGCAGGCGACTGAAGGTCTCTGAGCACCTCGCCCACCGCGCGCTGGTCGACGACGCCACATTCCTCACAGTCCAACGCCTGCGCACGGCCAGACCCACCGACCAAGGTGAGACCCGCCGCTACCTCCTCGCCGGACTGGTGACGTGTGGAATCAGTGGCCGACGGATGGACGGGCGCTGGGTACATGACCGGCCCGGGCTACCGCTGCCGCCACGGCTACACCAGCGCCTCACCCCGACCCGCCGATGCGCCACGCAACCTCTACCTCCGCGAAGACCATTTCCTCGATGTCTTCCCGGGCCTGCTCGCCGACCCTGACTTCGCCCGGCCCGGCGCGGGCAGCGCGCGTGACCGCCGCCAGCGTCTGCGACGCGACGCCGGGAAGGGCGAACCCGGGAGCCACAGAGCCGGCACATGGCCGGCCTCGAGACGGGCGATTGCGAGGTGCTTGGTCGGCGGTCACCCGGACCAAAGGCTTGCGGGTGTCGCAGCCGCCAGACGAGACCGGGTGTCCCTAGGTCTCTCCGAGGACGATCTTGCACACTATCCCTACGCCTTCTCGTCAGCTGAACGCACACGGTGGGGTAGGAGTTGCAGACCAGGTGTTGGAGCCTCGGACTCGGGATGGCTGACGTACACGATCACGACCTTGTTGCAGCCCAGGGAAAGCGCGGCCACCGGCATGCGGGCTGCGGGAGCCGTCTCGGTGCATCGGTCGCGCAGCACCAGCGCCTCGAACCTGCCCTGCCCGCGGCGTTCGCGCGGTTCCAGGAACGTGACCTGCTCTTCCTGGACGGGACGCTCGCCGTCGCGCTGGCCGTCCCCGCGTCGCAGGACGGTAACGCGACCGCTCCCGGCGGTGACTTACTCGTCGTGACCGCATCCCCACCGGCAAAGTCCATGGCACAGCGCAGGTTGGCGCTGATCGCGCCGGACCGCGAGAGCCAGGTCGAGGACATCCGGACCCGCCTCGTCGAATCGGGCGACGACGCGGGCCTGAATCGCGTGTACACCGCCTCCGCGGAGTGGGCGACTACCGAGTGGTCCGCGAGTAACCCGATGACGGCCCTGGTCAGCAAACTGACCGAGCAGGTGCTCGCCGCCATGCGCGACCTCGGCGCGCCGCAGGAGCGCCTCGCGACGGTGTGCGTCACCGGCACGCTCCAGGAGGAGGTCTCGGCGCAGCTCGTGCCGTTCGCCGATGGGTCGGGGCTGGTGCAGGTGTCCGATGCGATCGTGTCGCTGTGCGGGGTGTACGCGCAGTTCCTGGGCCTCGGCATGGCGCCGATCGCGAACGGCTCGCGGCTTCGCGGGATGTGGCGGGCGTTGAAGGCCGCGCGCAGCGGCAGTCTCGCGCACGACCCGGCGCTGCTCACCGGGTTGCTGCGGTACTACAACATCCACCAGCGGGTGTACGGGCTGGCCGGCAAGGTTGGGCTGCGGGTGCCGCCGGCCGTGGAGCCGCTCGGGCACGTCGTCAGCCTGCAGGCGTGGCAGTTCGTCATCGGCCACGAGATCGCCCACCACGTGCTCGGTCACGACTCGGCGCCCAGCGCGCTGAGCCCGGACGAGCTGCTGCCGCCGTGCTCGCCCGACCACCAGCGGGAGCTGGACGCCGACCGTCTCGCCTACGCCGCGGTCGTGCGCGGGCAGAAACAGGAGTTCGGTAATCTGCCCAGCTTCGCCGTGTTGGGCGCGCTCACCGCCATGTACGCCATCCACGTCACCGAACATGCGTTGTTCGTGCGGCGCGGCTGTACCCACCCGCCCGCCGAGGTGCGGGCGGCGCACCTGCTCGAGCAAGTGACGAACGAGGAGCGGAGCTTCGCCTCGGTGTTCGCGAGCGGGCTGCAGATCGGCACCGACGCGTCGGCGGCGTTCCGGGCCGGGGTGCCCGCGTACGACTGGAAGGGCTTCTTCGCGCACCCGATGGTCGAGAGCCCGCACGGCGCCAACTACCTCGGCAGCATCTCGGTGCTGGACCTCGGGCAGTGCCAGCCGCGTGACCATGTCGTGCGGGTGTTCGCGCATATTGACGAGACCGAGGGGACGAACCTGTCGCCGGGCGCGGCGCGGGCGGCATGCGGCGACGCGGGCGGGGCGCTCATCGAATGGGGTGTGCGGCCGGCGGTGGTGACGCCGCTGCTGGACCGGTCCCGGCCGCTGACGTTCCACACGGTACTCGACGCCGTGCGCACGGCGTGTAAGGCGGACGACACGGTGCCGGCGAAGGCCGTGCTGGGAGTCGCCATCGGCGCGGCGACGCTGCTGGAGCCGCTGCTCGTGGGAGGTGACGAGTGATCGCCGAGACGGTCGTCGGCTACCAGGGACAGCCGGACGAGGACCTGTATGCCACGCTGGGCGCGTTGCTGCTCGGCGAGGGGCACGGCGTCGCGCCCGCCGAGGCCGACCGGTTCCGCCGGTTCGCGAAGTCCTGGCTGGACAACAAGAAGCGGCAGCTGCGGAAGCGGATCGAGGGCAGCGAGACCTACCGGCTGTGGGCGGCGACCGCGGGGCCGGGGCAGACCCCGGAGCCTGCCGTGGTCGCCGGAATCCTCGCCGACCAGGGCGAGGAGGAGGAAACGGCGGCGGTCGTCGCGGTGCTCGTGGCGCGGGATGAGCAGGCGCGGGCGGTGGTGTACGACATCGCCGTGTCGTTCGCGGCCGAGCAGCGGGACTACGTCGAGCAGACGGTGACCGCGGCGAAGGCGCTGGGGCTGGCTGTGTTCTATGACCGGGACATGACCCACGCCTGGTGGGGCCGGAACTTCGTCGTCGAGCAGCGCCGGGTCTACGGGCAGCGGACGCAGCACTTCGTCCCGTTCCTCTCCACCAGTTACCTGGCACGCCAGTACCCGCGCGACGAGTTCTCCTACGCCATGCTGGCCGCCGTCCGCCGTGGCGATGACTACGTCCTGCCAGTGCTGGTCGGCGACGTCGCCGTGCCGGAGGAGGTGCTGCACCCGCACATCGGTTACCTGCGCGCCGAGGATGTCACCCCAGACAAACTCGCCATCCACATGAAGGCGAAGGTCGACTACTCTAGGACCCACGGTCAGAGCCCCCGCGACTTCGGCACCATCGTCACGGACGTCCTCGGCCCCGGGTCTGTCCCATGATCGTATGCAATGCCAGCCGACAAGCGACCCCGATGTCTCGGGCGGGACTGTGGATCTAACGGCTCTGGCGCACTTTCGGTGGTGGTGTTATCCGAGGAGGATGCGGTGGCGCAGGAGAACCATGCCGGCTCGTCCGCACATCTGCCAGCTTGAGGAGTTTCGTTTTGGTGTTCACGCCTTCGGTGCGTCCGTTGTGGTGATCGAGGGTGATCGCAGCGGTGACGGCGTCGATGTCCTGGTTGATGCCTCGGGCGAAGGAGTGCACGTGGGGTAGGTCCG
>Ga0164241_10003246_pt1 | contig 16664 bp, 13 predicted proteins | sample OricomyardsoilBY_FD_108780 | JGI IMG/M metagenome (GOLD analysis project Ga0164241, IMG submission 108780) | Backyard soil microbial communities from Emeryville, California, USA - Original compost - Back yard soil (BY) | ecosystem: Environmental > Terrestrial > Soil > Unclassified | place: USA... | reverse complement strand
TGGGGCGGCATCGTCGGGCTCGTACACGTCGCGCCCGTCGTCGGCGTCGTCGCCGTCGTCCACGTCGTCCTTCGTCGTGGGCGGCACGTCCGCCGCCTTGGTGGCGTCGTTCGTCTGCGCGTCCTCCGACTTGTCCTCGTGCGACGTTCCGTCCTCTACGCCGGCGGGCTTCGCCAGCGCCGGAAGCGCATGCTCGTCCGAGTCCTTCGCCGCGGTGGGCCCGCCGTCCCGGCTACAGCCGAAGAAGGTGACCGCCAGGATCACCGCGAGCGCCGTCGCAGTTTTCGCCGTCCAACCTTCGGTCGGAGCGGAGCCTCGTCGAAGTGCGTTCGTTGCCACGAGCCCACCTACGCCCAGGCGCGCTCGCAAGTGAAGAAAGCGGAGAAGCCTTATCGAAGTACTTGTCGACCGCGTCTCACGAGAGCGCGGCGCGGAGCCCTGCGAGATCGTCGACGCCGACGTCGACGACCAGCATGGCGCCAGGGACGACGGCCTCTCTGCCGCGGACGCGCAGCGCCACGTCGGCGCCGGCGGCCTTCATCCGAATCACGCGGACATCGAACGCCTCTTCGAGCTCTTGCACGGTGCGCTCCCTGGCGCGTCGCCCCACCGTGAGCTCTGCGGTCACGTGAAGCGCTCCGCCCTCGAGCGAATAGACCCCGAGCACGCCGTCCTCGGTCGCTTGCAACGCGACGAGCGGCGCGGCGAGCGCGCTCGTCGAGAACGTCTCGTCCAGCTCGAGCGCGCTCCCGACTTTGCTCGCGACGCGTTGGTCGAACATGCGCATGACGACGCGAATGTCGGGGTTCATCCGCTTGCCGTCGATCGCGATCTCGAGGTTCGCCAAGTCGTCGTTCGTCGCGCACACCACCGAGCGCGCGCGCTCGATGCCGGCTGAAAGCAAGAGCTCGTCTCGTCGCGCGTCCCCGACGATCACGGGGATGCCCATGGCGCGGACGGACTCGACGAACGACTCCTCTCTCGACTCGATCGCGACGACGGGCTCGCCGAGCTTCTGCAGCGCCTCGACGACGCGGTATCCGACGTGACCGAGCCCGCACACGACCACGTGGTCCATCATCCGTTCGCTCATGATTTGTACCCAGAGCCTCTGACGTTCGCCCGTGTCGAACAGCGTCGCGCCGATCTTCAAGACGCCCTCGGCGATCAACACGGCGCCGACGATGGGAGTGATGAAGAACATGAACCGGGCGATCGGCGCCTCTGGCAGCGGCTCGGCCGGCTGAAAGAACACCTGCATGTACATGCCGTAGAGCTCTTCCCCGAGCGCGCGCGTCGTCTCTCCGCAGCGCGCCATGTCCCAGCGCACGACCAGCGCCGCGAGCACGGTATAGAGCGCGACCAGCCCGACCGGCGGCGCCATTCTCCGGACGATGTGGATGCCGAGCGCGATGCGGACCGACGGGATCTCGCCGGCGAAGCGCATCCCTCTACGAATTCGGCGGCGCGACGTCCTGCGCTTCAAGGCCAGACGTATCCGAGTAGGGACTCCATCACTTGCCCCTCGCAGCCGACGTCGAGAGAGATGAAGTGATCCGTGCCCGCGCCGACGCGACACCGATAGAGGGCGCTCGTGCCGGCAGACGCGGCGTCTCCGGCGTAGCCGACCGGCCCGAGCGGCTCGAGGCCCTCGCACCCGACGTCGGTCGTGAGCACGTCGTGCTGCCCCACGCGGCACTCGTAGAGCATGTGGGTCCCGGCCGACGGCGCACGCTTCAGGTGGTAGCTCGACTCGACCACGAACCCGGACGGCGGCAGCCGGCTCGAGGCCCAGTGTCCGCGGCTCGCGAGATAGCTCCGCTCGAGCAACGTATACGGCAATTGCTCGAAGCCACACGAGAGCTGCGGAGGATTCGTGTCATCGCGATTCGCGAGGGCCCAGGTCGACCACGCGGGCTTCGCCGTACCGTCCGAGCGATGCAGCCCGAGGCCGAGCCCCGACGCCGTCTCTGCCGGGTGATCCGTCATGCGATGGTAGATGTAATTACTAATCCCTGGCGTCCCGAGGACGTTATGAAAAGAGCGACACACGCCATCGGCCTGCGCGGCCTCGGTGGACGGCGAGAGCGAGTTGACGCCGCTCTCGGTCAGCTCGATGTCGCGTGCGCTCGGGACGTCCGGGAACGTCTTCGCGAGCCACCCCGCCAGCGTCCCGAGGTTTCCGTAGGTGACGCGCGGGAAGTCGTCAGGACCGAACTCGGGCGCGAGGAGGTTCGGCGGATAAGGGTGATACGCGACGCGCCACGCTCGCGGCGCGACCCTGGACGCGAAGCCCGTGAGGAACGTCATCCCGCTGAGAAGGGGGTTCTGCGCGGCGGGCGCGTCGAACGTGGTGCCGAAATGATGTTCGAGCGAGATGAGCACCTTGGCCGTCGACTGCTCGACCATGATTCGGTCGTATGCCGCAGCGTAGTTTGCCGCGTATGCGTCGAGCCAGGCGTTCGTGTCGCATGCGGTGCCCTGTCCGCAGCCGATGTCGAACCAATCGTTGGCGTTGACCTCGTTGTGGATGACGAAGTCGGCGATGCGCCCGTGGCCGTGCTTGCCGTCGTAGCGGCGAGCGAGCATGCCCGCGAATCGGCCATAGTCGTTCGCGTCGTTCGGCGAGCAGAAGATCTCGAATCCTGGAGAGACTGGCGAGCAGGGCTTGCCCGCTCGCGCCCACTCGGGGACGCCGTAGACGACCGCGGTGATGACGACGCCCTTCGACGTGTAGTCGGCGATCGATGCGTCGACGTTCGCGTCGACCGTGAAGCAGTGGCCGTCGTACGCTTCTTGGTCCGCGGCGCATGGCGGCGCGACGGGCGTGGCCTCCCACCCGAACCAGACGAGGTTCATGGCGACGCCGCCCGTGTTGTTGCCGACGACCTCTGCGTGGTCGGGCCAAAAATCGGGCTGCAAGCCCTTGATACGGTAGTCGTCGCGCGTCGGATAAGGCAGCGGCACGTCGGCACCACCGCCCGAGCCGCCGACGCTGGCGCTGCCCCCGACCGAGCTGGTCGAGGTGTCGGTCGCGCCGCCGTCACTCGAGGTCGTGCTCGTCGTGGTTGCCGCGGCGCCGCTCCCCGTCGTGTCGACGCCGCTCCCAGATGCGCAAGCCGCGGCGCAGAGCAGACAGAGCGCGAGCGCTCCACCGAGCGAGCGCTGCGGCGTCATGTCAGGGATCCTCGTGATCGTGATCGTGATCGTGATCGTGATCGGCTTCGTCTGCCGTACCACGCGAGGCCGGCTCGAGTCGGATGCGACTGTGCTTCTTGAAGTCGGCGCGCTCGTCGGCGGGGAGCGCGCGGATCTCGAGCTCGCCGAGACGCAAGAGCTCGTCCAACTGGTGATAGCCGCCGATGTACTCGCCGCGGACATAGACGTACGGCGTCTCGTAGCGCTTCGTCTCCTTGACGAGGCGGGCCTCGACGCCGAGCTGGTCGGCGTCGTCGAGGTCGATGAAGCGCGCGGGGAAGTTCAAGTCCTGGAAGATGCGTCGGGCGCGCCCGCTCCACATGCAGCTGCGCTTGCCGTAGATCTGACCGACCAGCTCGACGTCCCCGAGCGGCCGCTCGACGGGCTTCGGAGCTGCGGCCGGCTTCTCGACGAACGGGTCGGGCGGCGCCGGCGGCGTCGGCACCTCTCCGAGACGCTTGCGCGGCGTCTTTCGCAGGCGATCGAGCATCTTGTCACTGAGAATGAGCGCGCGATCGACCGCGAGCACCCAGTCGAGCTTCGGCATGCGCGGACGCTACACCAAACGCCCAGCGGACGGACCGCCCAAGGTCGACGAACGCGCCCGCGTCGTGGGGCACGGTTTCCTCGCGTCGAGCAGCCGCAGGACGGCGCTCGCCTGCTACGGTGGTGATGGAGTGGAGATCGTCTTCGTACGTCACGGACAACCCGCTTGGGCCCGCGAGGGTCGACCGGACATGGACCCGGAGCTGACCGAGCTTGGGCGCGAGCAGGCCATCCGCGTCGCCGCACGGCTCGCCGAGCGCGGGGCCGAAGAGGTGCTCGTCTCGCCTGCGAAGCGCGCACGCGAGACGGCGACGCCCATCGAAGCGCGGCTCGGCAAGCGCGCGGTGGTCACGGACGATCTCGTCGAAATCCGACTCCCGGATTGGTCGAAGCTGACCCTCCCAGAGGTCGCCGCGCAGTTCACGAACGCCCGCAGCCGTCATCCGGAAGAGTGGTGGCAGGGCATGCCCGGCGGAGAAGCGTTTCGGGACTTTCGCGTTCGCGTCGAGAAGTGTCTGTACGCGCTGCTCGAGGCGCGCGGGATCCATCGCTCCTCGAAGCTCGGCGCCCCTCACTTCGAGGCGCGTGAGAAGCGCGGCAGGATCGTGGTCGTGGCCCATGGCGGCACGAACGCGGTCGCGCTCGCCGTCTTGGTCGGCATTCCGTCCGTGCCCTGGGAGTGGGAGCGGTTCGCGCTCGGACACGCCTCGATCCTGAGGCTCAAGCTCGTAGAGGTCGGTCGGGATCACGTCTTCAGCCTGCGCGCCCACAACGACTGCGAGCACCTCCCGAGGGAGCTTCGATCGACGTGAAGACCGCGCTCTTCCTGCTCGCGACGTCGGCGCTCCTCACGGGCTGTCAGTTCTTCTTTCCGACTCCGATTGACCAAGACGCCGAGTCGACCGAGCCGTCGCAAGCCGTGCACGCCGTCGGCGCGCCATTCACGGAAGGCGAGCACATCGACGCCGAGGTCTTCCTCGACGGCGTCTCTTCCGGCAGGGGCACGCTGAAGATCGGCCGGCGCTGCCTCGCCGACGGCAAACCCGCGCTCCCCGTCGAGTTCGAGGCGCGCTCGACCGGGCTCGCGACGCTCTTCGGGGGCGCAGCGGCCTCGTCGTTCAGTCTCCTCGACACGGACAGCAACGTCCCGCTCGAGTCTCACTACGACGTCACGTTCGGCGAAAAGCGAACGGTGACGGATCTCGACTTTGCGCCAGGAAGGTACCGCCAGCACCAGACTCGGTACGACGGCGAAAAGAAGCCGGCGAGGTCGACGAAGAACGTGAAGCTTCCGACCGAGCAGACGCCTCATGATGGCCATTCGCTGCTTGGATATCTAAGGCGCTGGGAGCCGGCGCCCGGCACGCGTGGACACCTCTACGTCATCATGGGCCGAACGCTCTATCGGGCGGATCTCCTGTTCGTCGGGCCCGAGACCATGAGGACGCAGCGAGGCGTCGTCCTAGCCGCACGCATCGATGGAGTGGTGACGAAGACGAACGAGAAGACGCTCGAGACGGCGAAGCACTCTCCATCTCGAGCCTTCTCTCTCTGGATTGGTGAAGAAGAGCCCCGCGTTCCGCAGCGGATCCTCGTCGAGAGCGATCTGGCGAAGATCACGGTCGAGCTGGGCGCTTATGGCAAAGACGATCTCGGCGACGCCGACCCGCTGCCTTGCGAAAAGCGCGTCGACAAGAAGGAGCTCTCGAGGCCCCCGCCGAAGCACCGCCGGCGTCTGCCGGGCGCTCCGAAGCTGACGCTGCCGTGGCAGCCCGATTGACCGTCACGCGGCCTGGGGAAGGGCCGCCAGTCGATTGATGTCGTCGTTCTCGAGGTGGAGCTTGTCCGTGCCGTTCGCCGCGACGGCGATCATGGCGCGCCCCACGGCCTCGGTGTTCGTCAAGAGCTGCGGCGCGACGAGCTTCAAGATCGGGTACAGCGGCGTCAGCACGGCATAGGCGATTCGGTAGACCTTCGTCTTCGAACGGATCCCGTGCAGCGGTCGAATGATGCCTGGACGAAACATGTATTTTGCTTTGAACGGCATCGCGAGGAGCGCGTTCTCGGTCTCGCCCTTCACGCGAGCCCACATCGCGCGGCCCTTCTCGGTGCTGTCGGTGCTGGCGCCCGAGACGTAGATGAACGTGATCTCCGGACAGAGGCGCAGCACGGTCTTTGCCACGGAGAGCGTGAGATCCTTCGTGATGCGCCGGTAGTCCGCCTCGCTCATGCCTGCGGCAGAGACGCCGAGACAGAAGAAGCACGCGTCGAAGCCGGTGAGCTCGCCCTCGATCGACGAGAGATCCGACAGGTCCGGGAGGACGATCTCGCCGAGCTTTGCGTGAATCAGCCCCGTCGATGCACGGCCGATCGCGACGACGCGTTCGACCCGCGGGTCGAGCAGACACTCGCGGAGCACGCCCATGCCGACCATGCCTGTCGCGCCGAAGAGGAGGACCTTCATGCGCGCTGATTCGCACGGCGCCCCCGGCGAATCAAAAGCCAACCGTCGCAGCGGGCTTGCTTTCAAACCCGGACCGCGAAGCCGCTCCACGCTCCAGCTCCGCGGTCGCGGCGCGAGAGATCTCACGTACTCGTAACGTGGCGGGCCACGGACCGGCACCGGGCGAAGGCATCTTCCCTCTCATGACCCTTCTATCCGAAGACCGCGCCACGTCGTGGCGCCCCGAGGCGCCCACGATGTCCGCCCAGATCGCCCTCGCGCAAGCCATTCGCATGCTCCGCGCCGCGGAATCCGAGCTCGATGGGGTCCTGCTCGCCATCGCCACCGGCACCGCCCCGCCGAGCGACCGAATCGAGAAAGTAGAGGCGTCTTATCAAGAGGCCCGGGCGCTCGCGGCGCGCGCCCTCGAATGCCACACTGCGTCGCGAAGACGTGACCCATCAGTCAAGGTCTCTTATCGTTGACGCCCGCGCGCACCACAGGTCCGATTGGGAGATGCTTCACCACACGTCGCGTGCGACCCGCCTGTTCGCAGGGCTTTCGTTCACCCTCGCCGCCGTAGGTTGTTCCGCGGGGAACGGCGACGAAGACGGCTCGGGTGGGTCGGGCTCCGCGCACGGTCCCAGCTCGTCGACGTTCAGCGACGGGTCTGGCGGCGACACGACGACGTTCGGCGACACCACGGGAACGAACGTCGGCGGAGGATGCGTCGCCGATCCCCACGTCGCGCAGAAGGTCCCGCTCGACATGTACATCATGCTCGACCAATCGGGCTCGATGGGCGATCCGCCGAGCTCCGGCGGCGGCACGAAGTGGAGCGCCGTCACGGCCGCGCTCAGCTCGTACGTGAACCAAGCCGGCAGCGACGTCAGCGTCGGCATTCAATACTTCCCCGTGCCGAGCGGCGTCTCGTGCCCCGCGCTCCCGGTCCAGTGCAACTCCGACGCGGATTGCATGACAGGCTGTGGTCCGTGCGACATGCCGCCGGGGTTCCCGTTCGGCATCTGCTCGGGGGTCGCTAACGCAGACTCTTGCGCGGCCGGCGACTACGCGACGCCCGACGTCGAGATCGCGGCGCTTCCGGGAAACGCGGGCGCCATCAACTCGTCGATTTCGAATCACGGCCCGACCGGCGGAACGCCGACGCTCCCTGCGCTTCAGGGCGCCGTAGATCACGCTGGGGCGTGGGCGAGCTCGCACCCCGGGCACGTCGCGATCGTCGTGCTCGCGACCGACGGCGATCCGGCCTCGTGTGACACGGACCTCGGCCACATCAACGCGGTCGCGGCCGCAGGCGCGGCGATGAACCCGCCGATCCTGACGTTCGTCATCGGCGTCGGCGGCTCCGTGAGTGCGCTCAACGGGATCGCACAAGCGGGGGGCACCGACGCGGCGTTCATGATCGATGCTTCGCCGAACGTGCAGCAGGCCTTCCTCGCCGCGCTCAACGAGATCCAGGGCCAGAGCTTGCCTTGCAGCTACTTGATCCCCGATCCGCCGCCGGGCCAGACGCTCAACTTCTCCGAAGTGAACGTGCAGCACACGCCGCCGGGCTCGACGATGCCGGTGACGGTGCCGCAGGTCTCGGGCGCGGGCGCGTGCCCGCCGAGCGGGGACGCTTGGTATTACGACGATCCGAACGCGCCGACGCAGATCCTCCTCTGCCCGAACACGTGCACGGCCTTCTCGGCCGAGCAGGGCTCGAGCGTGAAGATCGTCCTCGGTTGTCAGACCGTGGTGCAGTAGCGCTTTCGCCCCACTGTTATGCGCGGTCGACGCAATCGACGCACTGCGTCCCGCGCGTAGTTAGGTTCTCGAGCCGAATCGCTGCGGTTTCGACCAGAGGCGCCTGGCACGCGCCCTGCAGTCATCGACGTGATGACTTTTGTAGAGCCACCAACAAAATCCCCTGATTCGGCGCGCCGCCCTGCGGAGCGCTTGCGCGTCCTCGTCGTGGACGACGACGAGAGCATTCGAGAGATCATCCAGCACGTCGTCGTGTCGTTGGGTCATGACGTCGAGTGCGCCTCGAACGGCCTCGATGCGTTGGCGGCCTACGAGCGACACCCCGCGGACGTCATCTTGACCGACTGGTTCATGCCGGGTCTCGATGGCATCGGCCTCGCCCGCAGAGTCCGCGAGCGCTGCGTCGATGGGCGCTACGTCTACATCGTCCTCATCTCGGCCGTCGTCGATCGTGAGAACCAGATCGCCGCGATGCTCGGCGGGGCGGACGACGTCCTGACGAAGCCGATGCGCATCGAAGCGCTCGAGGCGCGCGTCGCCGTCGCGCAGCGCGTGACCGCGGCGCATCGCAAGCTCGCGGCGGCGAACCGCGTCCTGCGAACCGAGAGTCAGCAGGCCATGGCCGCGGCGCTCACCGACGCGCTCACCGGTGCGCGCAACCGACGCCAGCTCGATCTCGATCTCTCGGCCCTCTGCGCGGATCCGGACCACGGCAAGCGCAGCGTCCTGGCGATGCTCGATGTCGACAAGTTCAAGGCCTACAACGACCTCCGCGGCCACGTCGCGGGAGACCGGGTACTGACCGACATCGTCCGCGCCGCGCAGCGCACGCTCCGCAAGCACGACGAGATCTATCGCTACGGCGGAGAAGAGTTCGCCGTCATTCTGCGCGACGTCGCCTTGCCCGAGGCGCAGGCCGCGATCGAGCGACTGGCCCGCGGCGTACGCAGGCTCGGCATCGAGCACGAGGGGAGCTCGCACGGGATCGTGACGGTCAGCGCAGGCGTCGCCGGAGGCCCGAGCCAGACGCCCGAGTCTTGGATCGCGCGCGCCGATGCGGCGCTCTACGCCGCGAAGGACGGCGGTCGAAACCGCGTCATGCTCGCGTTCCGAGGCTCGTGACGCCGAGGCGATGCGGCTTCAGATCTCGCGACGCCGATTCACTGTCGCGAGCCACGGCTGCTGCGCGAGCGGCTTGTTGTCCGGGCGGAAGTAGTGGCGCAGCTCGTCGAAGCCGGCTTGGTCGACATAGGCGCGCCACGTCGTGAGCGTGAGATAGGCGCCGTAGCGATCGTCGTGCTGCTGTCCCTCGATGTCCGGGCCGCGCGGGTTCGACGTGAAGAGGACGCCGCCCGGCTTGAGCGTGCGTCGGAGATCGCCGAGGACACGCAGCAACTCTTGCGTCGGCACGTGGAAGAGCACCGCGTTCGCGAAGATGCCGTCGAAGCGCGCCTCGGGGAGATCGAGCTTCAAGAGGTCTTGGTGCCAGACTTCGCAGCCCGAGCGCTCGCGCGCCATCTTCACGAACGCCGCCGAGCCGTCGAGCCCGACCGGCTCGTGCCCCAGCTCTTTGAACGCGAGCAGATCTCGGCCCGGGCCGCAGCCCAAGTCCAGGATCGCGAGCGGCGCGCGATCTTCGAGCTCGCCGAGGAGCGCCTCGATGTTCTGCGTGACGTCGTGATCCTTCGTCGCGTTCCAGAACGCGTGCGGGCGCTCTTCGTAGTGCGCGAGGGTCTCACCCGTCAGGCGCGCGACGTCACGAGGTTGGAGCGTAGCGAGCGGGCGGAGAGGTCGAGGCATGGAGCTTGGCTTCGTATACCGACTCCACCGCGCGGTCGCATGCGCCGCGCGAGCTTCCAATCGACACGCGGTCCCCCGAGGAGCCCTGGAGCGACCGATCGAGCCACCCGCGGTCCCCAAATCGAGCGCCGAGCAACCGATCGAGCGACCCGCGGTCCCCAAATCGAGTGCCGAGCGACCGATCGAGCGACCCGCGGTCCCCCAATCGAGTGCCGAGCGACCGATCGAGCGACCCGCGGTCCCCAAATCGGGTGCCGAGCGACTGCTTTTTCGACCGGCGGTCCCCAATTCGGGTGCGGAACGACCGATGAAGGGACCCGGGGTCCCCAAATCGGGTGCCGATCAACCCATCGGAGGACCAGCGGTCGTTTGCAGCCGCCAAATCAGGCGGGTCGCGCCGAGCGCTCGAAGAGGCTCGGCTGCTCGAGCAGAACGGCATGCACAATCGCGTCTCCCACGTCCGCGTCCGCGGCGAGTCGGCGCACGTGGCCGTCGTTCCATGCGAGCAGGGGACGCGCGCCACGCGCGAGCAGAGCACGCAGCGCCGCGTGCTCGCCGCGCTCCCAGGCGATCGTGAGTGGGCGACAACTGGGAAGTCCCAGCTCTCCGTGCCACCCGAGGACGTTGGGATCTGCGCCCGCGTCGAGAAGCTGTTGAACGCGACCTACGTCACCGCGTGCCGTCGCCTCGTGGAGGGCCACACCAAGCTCGCCGACTACCGCGCGCGCGAGCGGCGCCGGCGGCTCGAGGATGCTGCTCATCGGGGTGGTCTCACGCCAGTCGATCCCGGCAGACGCGAGCACGGTACGTTGATCACCGAGCTCCGCCACGACACGAAGCTCGCCATCCGTGAGACGCTGCCAGCCGCCCTGCTCCTCTTCGGAGATTGCATGACGTCGCTCCGCCGATACCTCGTGGAGCCAGAACGCTAAATCCAAGAGGGGTGGCGGCAGCGATGCGCTTTCCTTCTGCACCGCAGCTTTCGCAGCTTCGAGCGTGTGCCCATACCACTCGAGCGAGCGATGCTTGCCCACATCCGCCAGCGAGCCCGCGCTCGCTTGCTCGCGCGTCGCCCAGTAGCTCGCGCTCACGAACTCCTCCGCGTAGGTTCCGAAGTAGTCGCGCAGGCTCTCGGTCGCACGCTCGAGCGCTGGGGCTTCGTGCTCGATTTCGCGGACCACATGGAGCGCAGGACGATCTTCCTCGTCTGCCTCCCAGACGAGCGCGACGACCCCCTCCGGACACCAGGCGATCCAGCGGGACGCGATGCGGAAGCCGCCATCGCTTTCTCCAGCGCACAGCCGGCCAGCGTGACGATCGCCCGCGAAAATGGAGCCGGTGGGCGAGGGATCGACCGTGTGGATGAGGTGTCGTAGCCGCGCGAGCGTTCCGATCGAGTCGAGTTGCATGCGCGCGCGAGCACCTCACAGCCACAGGCGCGAGTCCAGCCGCGTCAGCTCGTCGAGTCACGATCCATGGCCGACGCCCGAAGATCAGTTGAAGTCGTACACGGACTCGAGCTGGCCGGTCGCGCGATCGTAGGCGCCGAACCACGCGATGTCCGAGCCGGGCCAGACGACGTCTGGGTGGCGGAGCACGATGAACTTCGACAGATCGTGCGCGTACGGATCTTCTTCGGCGTCGGTGACGACCGAGACGTTCGAGGCGTGGACGGCGGCCTGCGCGTCGGCGAGCGAGTTGCCCCCGGAGGCCGCGACGTCGGCGCCGTGATCGGCGTACCAAACGACGAGGTGGTCGGAGAGATCGGTCGCGAACGTCGACGCGTCGACCGCGGGCGTCGCAGGGAGGAGATAGAGGCACGACCACACGTCGGGCGCGGCGCCGCAGGACGAGCGATCGAGCTGTCCCTGCGGGAGGCCCTCGAGACACGAGAGCGTCGCGGCCTTGCAGGTCGGATCCGGCCAGTGCTCGAGCGGCTGGGAATCGGTCGTCAGCAAGAAGGAAGAGACGGCGATGTCGACGCCGGCGCTGCGCGAGACGTTCTTCACGCCGTTCGTCGCGGCGAAGGCGAGCTCGTTCGACGCGTCTTCGCCGACGGCGACGAGCGAGGCCCCAGACCAATCGACGTCGACGCTCGCGCCCGGCGATCCGAGGAGCAGCGCAGAGGCGCCGTCGTCGGTCGCAGCCGACGTGAGCGCATACCCAGGGGCGACGGCGACGGCGTTCCGGAAGCGGAGCTCGTCTCCGAAGACGAACGGCGTCACCGTCTTGTGGAGCGTGAGCTTCGACGAGCCGTGCCCGCGCACGATCTTCGGCGCGAGCTTGATCGACGCGTAGTACTGGCGAATCGAGCCGACCGACGCGTCGACGTCGACGAGCAAGCGATACCCCGCGAGGAGGTGCTCCATCTGCCCGGCGTCGAGCCAGATGTCGAACTTGCGCGCCGAGGTCATGAGCGCCTCGCCGTATTCGTCGTCGGAGGAGAACGAGAAGACGTTCTCGAGGTTCTTGCTGGCTCGCGCCTCGAGTCGGAACGCGGGCTGGTCGAAGCGGGTCGTCGGGTACGCGACCGGATCGATCCAGAGCGTCATGCCGTCGGCCTTCGCGCTGAGCTCGCTCGTCGCGGCCAGCTCGGCCTCGTCGCTCGACTCGTCGACGTTCGAGCCGTCGCCCGGCGCGCAGCCGGCGAGCGCCATGAGCGCGGCTCCAAACCCAATGTAGGCCAACGTGCGCATGAGCCCGTGTCGGACGTCGTCGTCGCGACGTCAACCCGCAAGTACCTGAACCGATGAGTGACGCGGTGGGGCAATTCGGGTATGCGACAGATCCTTTCTAGGAGGCCTTCATGCGACACCTGCTTTCTCTCACCTCTGTTTCGGTTGCCATTCTCGCCCTCGCCGCTTGCGGCGACTCCGGCGACACCACGGGCTCCGGTGGCGGCGATACGACCTCGTCGACTGGCGGCGGCGGCACCGGCGGTGACACCACCTCGAGTGGTGGCGGTGGCGCAGCCCCGCTGAACGGCACGGCCGAGTCGTGCACGGAGAACGATGCCTGCGAGGGCAACGCCTGCATCTCCGAGGACCTCTCGGGCTGGGCCGCGGGGTATTGCACGCAGCTCTGCGATCCGACGTTTGCGCCCTGCGCTGCCTCCGAAGAGTGCGTGATGCTCACGGACGCGGCCTCGTTCTGTCTCGCGAAGTGCGCGACGGACGCCGACTGCAAGGGTCCGGGACAGACGTGCGTCGACCTCTACGGCGACGGCACCGCGCTCGCGTGCGTCGGCGGCTGCGACATGGACAGCCAGTGCTCGGTCTCGTGCAACAACGACGTCGGCTCGTGCACGAACACGCCCGAGGTCTGCGACAACCACGACGACGACGACGCAGAGGGCTTCATCGACTGCGAAGACGCCGACTGCGCCGCCGACACGACCTGCCAGACCACGATCGCGGGCGCCTGCACCGACGCGATCGACGTCTCCGCAGGCGGACCGTTCACGGGCAGCACGACCGGCGGAACCAACGCGTTCGCCACCGTGTGCGCCTCGCTCTTCGGTAGCTACATCGGCGGCGGCGGCGGCAACGAGCGCATCTACAAGTTCACCGCGACCGAGGCGGGCAACCTCTCGCTCGACGTCGAGGCGACGACCGGCTCGGTCGACTGGTACGTCCGCAAGGAGTGCGACGACTCGACGACGATGGTCGGTAGCTGCGGCACCGAGGGAACGGGCGGCAGCTACGCCGTCAACGCGGGCGACACGCTCTTCATCTACATCGACGGCTACCAGGGCGACGCCGACTTCTCACTCGACGTCTCGTTCGCCGCCCTCGCGCCGGTCTGCGCGGCTGCGATCACCGCGACCGACGGCGCCAACACGGGCGACACGACGACGGGCACGGCGGCGCTCAGCTCGACGTGCGGCGGCGGCGGAAAAGAAGTCGTCTACAAGTACACGCCGGCCGCGACGGGCATGCTCGATCTCACGCTCGCGTCGGCGACCGACCAGGGCCTCCACGTCCGGACCGACTGTCTGAACAGCGCGAGCGAGATCGGCTGCGCCGACGTCGAGCTCGGTGGCACCGACGAGACGCTGACCGTCCCGGTTACGTCCGGAACGCCGATCACGATCGTGGTCGACGCATTCGGCGACGGCGAAGAAGGTCCGTTCACGCTGACCCTCACGCCCTGAGCGCGACGCTAGCCTGACGCGAGATGCCGCCCGCTCCGATCGGAGTGGGCGGCGTCGTTTTGTGCGGCAGATCAGCGCCGGCGACGCGGTCTCCCGAAAGAGCCTTCGCGACGCAGCGTCAGCGTTCCGCCGCTCTTCTCGAAGCCTGCCGCGACGAACGCGCTCGCGAGCTCGCTCTTCGTCGCGTCGGCGCCGTCGATCTTCGTCAGGTGCCGCACGCCGCGGCGTGACGCGACGTCGGCTGCGAGCGCAGTCGCGAGCGAGGTCGCGACGCGGCTCGCCGCCGCGTGGGCTTCGCCGTCTTCGCGGCCAAGAGGCAGCGTGACGAGGCTCTCGCCTCCCCGCGGCAGGTAACCGATGAGCTCGCCTCGATCGAGCACGACGACCGCGCCTGGGGCGCGACCGAGGCGCGAGGCGGTCTCGGGCCAGCCGAGCGCGGCGCCGTACGCGTTCGCAGGATCGGTCGCGGCGAGGACCATGGGTTCGCGGACTCCGCGCGCGTCGTCGGCGTCTTCGTCCGCGTCGCGGACCGCGCGCAGGCGCTCGGCGGCGCCGGGTCGCGCGAACTGCGCGGCGCCGAGGCCCGCGACGAAGTAGCCGCGTCGAACCTTGCCGCCTTCCTCCATCGCGCGGAGCACCGGGTACACGTACGAGAAGCCGCCCGCGAGGCCCTCGGCCTCGACGATCTCGCGCGTCACGACGCCGTAGCGATCGAGCAGGAGCGTCGCCTGCGCCGCGCGGCGCGCGGTCTCGTCCGCACGCGTCGTCGGCAAGAGCGACCAGCGACCCTCGCTGCCGGGCGCGTGCGCCCGGCGTGAGCGGAAGCGCTGCGTGCGAGGCGCGGCAACCTCGCTCAGCTTGAAGCGCGAGCGCAGCGGGAGCGTCGTGTCGTTCGTGACGTGCCCCGCGAACACGAGATCCCACAGCGCCTCGAGGACGTCGCTCGGGAAGCCCCCGACGGCGGCGACGAGCTCCGAGAAGAAGACGGCGCCGCGACGCTCGAGCTCGGCGCGCAGACGAAGCGCGAGCTCTCCCGTCACCTCGGTTGGAAGCGGAGCGAGGAGCGTGAAGCGATCGGTGAGGTGGAGCGAGACGCGGCCGTCGTAGTCGGCGATCGAGGAGTGGCCTCGCCAGACGATCTCTCCGGCCGCCATGAGATCGTCGAGATCGGCCGGCGTGAAGCCGCGCACCCGCGCGGGCAGGACGTCCTCGAGCCACGCCGTGATCGGAAGCGCGAGGCCCTCGAGCTGCTCGACGGTCGCGAGGAGCCCCTCGAGCCCGACGCGTGGCCGATGGAGCTCGTGCCACTCGAGGAGAAAACGAGACAGGGCGGCCGGCGGGACCGGCTCGACCTCCCGTCGAAGCTTCGCCAAGCTCTTCTGCTTGAGCATGCGAAGGACCTCGGCGTCACAGAGCTCTTCGCCCACGCCCGACGGCCGGAAGCTCCCGACGAGCACGCGTCCCTCTGCGATGAGTGGGCGAAACGCGTCGGACGCGGCGCTCTCCGAGAGGCCGTAGCGCGCCGCGAACACCGCGAGCGTGAACGGCCCGTGCGAGCGGGCGAAGCGCGACGCGAGCCCCCGCGCGGCGTCCTTCACCGGAGCGAGGAGCGCGGTCGGCAGGCCCGGCGGAGGCGACGCCCCGAGCGCGTCCCGATAGCGCGCGACCTCTTCGACGGCGACCCAGCGGACCTGTCCGGCGATCGGGAGCTGCACGATGCGCCGCGTCGCCTCGAGCTCACGCAGCGAGGCCGCCGCGTCGAGCTCCGGCAGCGAGCGCGCGGCGATCTCGTCCGTCGTGAGATCCCCGAGCGCGAGGAGGAGATCGTGGACGCCGTCCGTGTGTCGCGCGAGGCGCTGGCCGAGGTGCTGCAGCTGGGCGTCGGCCTCGGCGATGGCGCGATCGTCGAGGAGCTCGCGGAGCTCGACCTCGCCGAGCAGCTCGCGCAGTCGCTCTTGATCGAGGCTGAGCGCCTGCGCGCGTCGCTCGGCGAGCGGCGTGTCGCCGTCGTAGAGGAAGTTCGCGACATAGGAGAACAAGAGCGAGCTGGCGAAGGGCGAGGGCGTCTTCGAGTCGACGCGCACGACGCGCGTTCGGCGGTCCTTGATCTCCCGCAAGACCTCGACGAGCCCCGGGATGTCGAGCGCGTCCTTCAGGCACTCGCGATACGTCTCGAGCACGATCGGGAACGAGCCGTACTTCGACGCGACCGCGAGCAGGTCTGCGGCGCGCTTGCGCTGCGCCCAGAGGGGCGTGCGCTTGCCGGGCATTTTCCTGGGCAAGAGCAGCGCGCGGCCTGCGTTCTCGCGAAACCGCGCCGCGAAGAGCGCGGTCTGATCGAGCCCCCGGAGGACGAGCGCCTCGACCTCGTCCGGATCGGGCAGGTAGAGGTCGAGCTCGGGCGCCGCGTCGACGTCCGCGACGCGAAACACGACGCCGTCGTCGCTCCAGAGCGCGTCCACCTCGACGCCGTGCTGATCACGCAGCAGCGTCTCGACGGCCATCGCCCAAGGCGCCAGGACGCGCGAGCCAAACGGTGACAGGACGCAGACGCGCTGGTCGCCGAGCTCGTCGCGAAAGCGCTCGAGGACGACCGCCCGATCCGTCGGCGCCTCGCCCGTCGCGTGCTTCTGTTCGTGGACGTAGGTCGCGAGGTTCTTCGCGGCGCGGGCGTCGAGCGCGTACTCCTTCTGCAGCACGCGCTCCGCGTCCGCCGTCGAGAGCGATTCGATCTTTCGCGTGAGCGCGCCGATCTTC
>Ga0164241_10003245_pt1 | contig 16666 bp, 18 predicted proteins | sample OricomyardsoilBY_FD_108780 | JGI IMG/M metagenome (GOLD analysis project Ga0164241, IMG submission 108780) | Backyard soil microbial communities from Emeryville, California, USA - Original compost - Back yard soil (BY) | ecosystem: Environmental > Terrestrial > Soil > Unclassified | place: USA... | reverse complement strand
CTACGGCCGGTCGCTGGCCACCGGCAAGCTCGTCGACATCGGCGAGGCCGTCGGCATCATCGCGGCCCAGTCGATCGGTGAGCCCGGCACCCAGCTGACGATGCGGACGTTCCACACCGGCGGTGTGGCCTCGGCCGACGACATCACGCAGGGTCTGCCGCGTGTCCAGGAGATCTTCGAGGCGCGTATCCCGAAGGGTCGCGCGCCCATCTCCGAGGCTGCCGGCCGGGTCGAGATCGAGGAGACCGACAAGGCTCGCAAGGTCATCGTCACTCCCGACGACGGCTCGGAGGTGCTCGAGTACCCCGTCTCGAAGCGTGCGCGTCTGCTGGTCGCCGACGGCGACCACATCGAGGTCGGCGAGATGCTCACCATCGGTACGCCGGAGCCGCACGAGGTGCTGCGCATCCTCGGCGTCCGCAAGGCGCAGGAGCACCTGGTGGACGAGGTGCAGGCCGTGTACCGCAGCCAGGGCGTGTCGATCCACGACAAGCACATCGAGATCATCGTGCGGCAGATGCTGCGCCGGGTCACGGTGATCGAGGCCGGCGACACCAACGTGCTGCCGGGTGACCTGGTGGACCGGGCCCGCTTCGAGGAGGAGAACCGCCGCGTGGTCTCCGAGGGCGGCAAGCCCGCCTCGGGACGTCCGGTGCTGATGGGCATCACCAAGGCGTCGCTGGCCACCGAGTCGTGGCTCTCGGCCGCCTCCTTCCAGGAGACGACCCGGGTGCTCACCGATGCGGCGATCCACGCCCGCTCCGACAGCCTGCGTGGCCTGAAGGAGAACGTGATCATCGGCAAGCTGATCCCGGCCGGCACCGGCCTGGAGCGGTACCGGAACATCCGGGTCGAGCCGACCGAGGAGGCGCGGGCCGCGGCGTACGCCGTCACGGGCTACGACTCCTACGACTACGAGTTCGGCAACACCGCCGGCCAGCCGGTCGCGCTCGACGACTTCGACTTCGGTTCGTACCAGAACTGAGCGAGTCCGCAGCCACACCAGGAGGGCCGGGTCCGCACCAGTGGGTCCGGCCCGCCTGCGCTGACCCGGCAGAAGTTGACACCTGAGGGGTGCTGACCCGTCAGAAGTGCGCATCGGTTCAGACGGGTCGGCGTCGTACTGACCCACGTTTCGGGCGGGTCAGCGCTTGCCTAGGGTGACCTCATGCCGTTTCCGGACGAGGCGCACGCGCGGCGGGTCGTGGTGTCGGCGTACCGGGACGGATGGGCGGCGGAGGGCGCGGCGTACGTCGGCCTCCTGGGCGAGCTCGTGCCGGGGGCACTCGCGATCGACCACATCGGCTCCACGAGCGTCCCGGGTCTGCCGGCCAAGGACTGCCTCGACCTGATGGTGCAGGTCGACGCCCTGGACCACGGCGCGATCACCCAGGTCCTGACGTCGCGTGGCTACCGGCTGCGGCCCGAGCCGTGGAACCACGACGAAGTCACCGACGGCATCTCCCACCCCAAGCTGGTGTTCGCCCCACCGGCGGGGGAGCGACCGGTGAACATCCACGTGCGGATCACAGGAGGGCGCAACGTGCGGTACGCCCTGCTCTTCCGCGACTTTCTCCGCGCCGATCCGGCGGCGCGCGACACATGGGGAGCGTTCAAGACGCGGCTGGCCGAGACGGTCACCGACTTGATGGACTACGGCCAGATCAAGGCGTCGGTGCAGCCGCTGCTGATGGAGCGGGCCGAGGCGTGGGCGGTCGAGACGGGGTGGCGGGTGTCGTGATCTCGGTGCTCGGCGTCGACGGGTGCCGGGCAGGGTGGGTCGGCGCCCTGCTCCGCGGTGCGACGTACGACGTGCTGGTCGCGGCCGACATCGCGTCGCTGGTCGACGCGGCCCGACAGGAGGCGCCCGAGCTGACGGTGGTCGGCGTCGACATCCCGATCGGGCTGCCCGACGACCGGTCGAGGCAGGCCGATCGGCTCGCGCGTGCGCGACTGCCGCTCGGACGCAAGTCGTCGGTGTTCCCTACGCCATCACGCGCGGCGGTCTCTGCCGGGTCGTGGCCCAGGCACGCCACGCACCGCACCGTCTCCCGGGCGAACCGCGAGGCACTCGGGTCGGGGCTGAGCATCCAGGCGTTCAACCTGATCCCGAAGATCCTCGACGTGGACGTCTACGTCCGCAAGGGCGCGCCGGTGACCGTTCTCGAGGTGCACCCCGAGGTGAGCCTGGCGCAGATCGACCCCACCTGCGTCGTCCCGTCCAAGGCCGGCCCCATGGGCCGGTCCGCCCGGAAGCGCGCGCTCCGCTCCGTGGGCCCCGACATCCCGGCGTACGTCCGCGGTGAGGGGTACGAGCCCGATGACCTGCTGGACGCGTGCGCGGTGGCCTGGACGGCCGCCCGGTACGCCGCCGGCACGGCGTACTCCCTCCCCGACCCGCCCGAGGTCTTCTCCGACGGGATCCCGGCGGCCATCTGGGTCTGAAATCGGGATAGTCCCCGACGTTTCGGTCGTCTTGGAACGTTCCAACGCGACCGAAACGTCGGGGACTATCCCTCCGCCGCGATTGGGGAGGGGTGGAGGGCGCCTGCGAGAATCGGGGGCATGACCGCGCGGGAGGACGCCGAGGTTCTGGTCGTCGGTGCCGGGCCGGCGGGGTCGGCGACAGCGGCCTGGCTGGCCAGGCTCGGCATCGACGTGCTGCTGACCGATGCGGCGGTCTTCCCGCGCGACAAGACCTGTGGCGACGGCCTGACGCCCCGGGCGATCGGCGAGCTCGAGCGGCTCGGCCTCGGCGACTGGCTGCGCGCCCATACCGTCAACCACGGTCTCCGCGCCCACGGGTTCGGCCAGACCCTGCTCCTGCCCTGGCCGGGCGGCACGCTGCCCGGCTGGGGGTCCGCCGTTGCGCGGACCGACCTCGACGACCACCTGCGGACCACTGCGATCAAGGCCGGTGCTCGCGCGCTCGACGGGGTCCGAGCCGTCGACGTACGCCGAGAGGGCGAGCGGGTGAGCACGGTGGTGTTCAGCCGCGGCGAGGACACCCTCGAGGTCTCGTGCCGCCGCCTGGTCGTCGCCGACGGCGTGCGTTCGCCGCTCGGCAAGATGCTGGGCCGGGAATGGCATCGCGACACCGTGTACGGCGTGGCCGGACGCTCCTACGTGACCTCGACGATGTGCGACGACCCGTGGATCAGCTCCCACCTCGAGCTCCGCGGCGAGCGGGGCGAGGTGCTCTCCGGCTACGGCTGGATCTTCCCGCTGGGATCCGCCACCGGCACGGGCGAGGTGAACCTCGGCGTCGGCACGCTCGCCACCGCCAGGCGCCCGGCAGATCTCCCGGTCCGCCGCCTGATGACGTCGTACGCCGACATCGTGCGCGAAGCCTTCGGGCTGGGTGACGACCTCCGTGCGCCCACCAGCGCACTGCTGCCGATGGGCGGCGCGGTCACCGGCGTCGCCGGCACGAACTGGGCCCTGGTGGGCGACGCGGCCGCCTGCGTCAACCCGCTCAACGGCGAGGGCATCGACTACGGGCTCGAGGGAGGCCGCCTGGTCGCCGAGCTGATCGCCGAGGAGGCCGACCTGGCCTCCGCCTGGCCAGCCACCCTGACCGAGCACTACGGCGAGGCGTTCTCGATCGCCCGCCGGCTGGCCGGGCTGGTGACCGTGCCTCGCGTGCTGGCCACCATCGGACCGGCCGGCATGCGCTCGGACTGGCTGATGACGCTCGCCCTGCGCTGGATGGGCAACCTGGTCACCGACGAGGACCGCGACCGCGCCGCCCGCGTCTGGCGCTGGGCCGGCCGACGCTCCCACGCCCGCGACGGCAGGCCACCCTTCTCCTGACAGGATGGTCGCCGGCCCCCGAACAAGGAGACCAGCCAGGAGACCAGCCAGGAGACCAGCCAGGAGACCAGCCAGGAGAGACGATGCCCAAGCCCCTGCCGAAGCTGCAGCGGGTTGCGGCGTACGCGTTGGTCCTGCGTGCCGACCGGATCCTGCTGACCCGCCTCGCCAGCCGCATCTCGGCCGACGAGAAGTGGCACCTGCCCGGCGGCGGGGTCGACCACGGCGAGAACCCTCGCGACGCGCTCGTGCGCGAGATCCAGGAGGAGACGGGTCTCGAGGCCGAGGTCGGCGACACGGCGCGCGTCTACTCCGCCCACCTGCCCTCGATCTGGCGGCAGGGCCGGCGCTGGGACTACCAGGCGTTGCGCATCGTGTACGACGCGTGGGTGCCCACCGATGCGCCCGAGCCGCGCGTGGTCGAGGTGAACGGCTCGACGGTCGACGTGTCGTGGCACCCGGTCGCGGACGTCCTCTCCGGGGCGCTTCCGGTCACCGACATCGTCACCACGTCGTTGGCCGACCACCAGCCGTTCCAGCTCCAACGGGTCGCGGTCTATGCGCTCATACGTCGCGCCGACGACGTCCTGCTCACCCGGATCTCGTCCCGGGGGGCCCACCCCGGTGCCTGGACCCTCCCGGGCGGAGGGCTCGATCACGGTGAGACGCCGAGGGACGCGCTGGCCCGCGAGGTGCGCGAGGAGTGCGGCGTCGAGTGCGAGGTGGGCGACCTGCTCGACGTGCACGACACCCACTTCCGGGGCACCGCGCCGTCCGGCCGCTTCGAGGACTTCCACGGCGTCCACCTGATCTTCCGGGGGACCGTTCCCGACGACGCAGATCCGCACGTGGTCGAGACCGGCGGCACCACCGACGCCGTCGCCTGGTTCCCCGCGGCCGACGTCGGGTCCGGCGAGGTCCGGGTCCTCGATGTCGTCCGTGCGGCGCTGGCGTCCTCCGTAGACTGACCCGGTGAACCCCCGACATCGGCGACTCGTCATCCCGGTCGCCCTGGCGGGGCTGCTTCTGATCGTCGTCATCGCGGCGGTGGTCAGGAGGTGAGCGAGCCACTCCTGCGTGCCCTGATCCGCATGCGTGGGCTGATCCTCGACGACGAGTCGCTGGTCCGGGCCGTCGGGTCCGGACGTCAGCGCGGCGCCCAGCCGTCGTGGCGCCGCGTCGAGCTCCGGTACGTCGACCTCAAGCCCGGACGACATCTCCAGGTCACGGCGTACGACGACGCGCAGGCGCACACGAGCAACCACGCCGTCGGCGACGCCGCCCGGGCTGCGCTCGACGACCTTCTCGACGCGCCGTTCGGCAACTGGCACGTCGAGACCAGGACCGAGACGCATCAGCTCAGGGTCACCAAGAAGGGCGAGGCCGTGGTGCACGCCCGAGCGCGCGACGAGGAGGCAGAGGTCGACCGCGACCACGATCGGGACAAGGGCCGGCTCCTGCCCGAGGACGACCCGGTCTTCCGGGTGCTGGGGCTCAGCGACCACACCGGCCGGATGAAGCCGAGCCGCCAGGGCAAGTACCGCCAGGTCGAGGAGTTCCTGCGCATCCTGGACGCCTCGATCGGCGACGCGCTGGAGAAAGGGCACCTGCGTCGGCCGACTGCGGAGGAGCCGCTGCAGATCGTCGATCTCGGCTGCGGCAACGCCTATCTCACCTTCGTCACCGAGCGGTTCCTCACTCACGTCCGCGGGCTCCCGGTCCACCTGACCGGCATCGACCAGCGGGAGCAGTCGCGCACACACAACGAGAAGCTCGCCGGTGAGCTCGGCGTCGACGCGACGTTCGAGGCCTCGTCGATCGGCGGTGCGTCGCTCGACGTACGTCCAGACGTCGTCCTCGCCCTCCACGCCTGCGACACCGCCACCGACGACGCTCTCGCGCGCGCGGTCTCGTGGGAGACACCGTTGGTGCTGGCTGCGCCGTGCTGCCACCACGACATCGCGGCGCAGCTGCGCAGGCAGCCGACGCCCGCGCCGTACGCCGCTCTCACCCGGCACGGCATCCTGCGCGAGCGGTTCGCCGACACGCTCACCGACGGGCTGCGCGCGTCGCTGCTCCGTCTGGAGGGCTATCGCGTCGACGTCATGCAGTTCGTCGGCAGTCAGCACACTCCGCGCAACACGCTGCTGCGTGGCGTTCGCACCGGAGGGCCGGTGACCGGCGGGTCCGCGCGGAGCGAGTACGACGAGCTGGTCCGGGCGTGGGGCGTGCGGCCGCGCCTCGGCGAGCTGCTCGAGGTGGTCTGACCGATGCCGCATCTCTTGGCGACCCTTGCCATCGCCGGACCGGTCGCCCTCGGGCTCGTCGCGACGCCGTCACCGCCCGAGGGCCGCGAGGTGTTCAAGTTCAGCGACCCCGCCATCGTCGAGGCGAGCGCGCTCGTGGTCGAGGACGGCTTGTTCATGACGACCAACGACTCGGGCGACACTGGTCGCATCTTCGCCGTCGACGAGTCGGGCCGCACGGTGGGTACGACGAACTGGTCGGACGACTCGGAGGACGCGGAAGCGCTCGCGCCGGCCGGGGAGGGCTACGTCTGGGTCGGGGACATCGGCGACAACTCGGCGCGTCGGTCCTCGGTCGAGATCGCCCGCGTCCCGATCGGCCGGGAGCAGCGGTCCGTGGTGCCGGCGGAGTATCACCTGACCTACCCCGACGGCGCCACGGACGCCGAGACCCTGATGCGCGACCCGACGACGGGTCGGCTCTACATCGCCTCCAAGAACGTCTTCGGCGGTCAGCTGTACGCCGCTCCGGAGGATCTCGATCCGGCGGGTCAGAATCGGATGAAGGCGGTCGGTCGGGTATTGCCGGTCGCGACCGACGGCGCGTTCTTCCCCGACGGCAAGCACCTGATCATCCGCAACTACACGTCAGCCGTGGTCTACGCCTGGCCCTCGATGCAGCCGGTCGGACAGTTCGCGCTGCCGCACCAGAGGCAGGGCGAGGGGATCGCGGTCGCCGAGGACGGTCGCGTCTACGTCTCCTCCGAGGGGCCCAGCGCACCCGTGCTGGAGGTCACGCTGCCGGCCAAGATCGAGGCCGCGATCCAGGGGGAGCCCGCCGGTCCGGGGTCATCCTCGACGGATGGGCCCGCGGACTCGTCCAGCTCGGAGGAGCCGGACTCGACCTCGGGGTCTCACGACCTCTGGCCCTGGCTCGCAGGTGGGCTGCTCGGGGTCGTCGCCATCGGCGTACTCGTGCGCGCCCTGCGTCCGCGCTGACGGCGTACCCCGCGCGGTCTCCTGGACCGGCTGTGGCGGGCATGGGGAGGGCCGTGGCGGGATACGTGGTGGTCATGCGGCTGCGGCGGAGCTCACCCGACGACCCCGGGTGGGGCCGTCGCCGGGCCGGGAAGGGGTTCGTCTATGTCGACGGCGAGGGCACGCGCCTGGCGGAAGAGGACTCCGACCGGATCAAGAGCCTGGTCATCCCGCCTGCGTGGCAGGACGTCTGGATCTGTCCGTGGCCGAACGGCCACCTCCAAGCCGTCGGGACCGACGACGCCGGCCGGCGGCAGTACCTCTACCACCCCGGCTGGCGCGCCCGACGCGACGCTGCCAAGCACCTGCGCGTGCTGGAGCTCGGTCGGGTGCTCTCCCGGGCGCGCGAACGGGTGCTGACCGACCTCACGGCCACGGGGATGAGCCTGGAGCGGGCCTGCGCAGTGGCGGTCCGGCTGCTCGACCTCGGCTACTTCCGGATCGGGAACGACGTGTACGCCGAGGAATACGGCAGCTTCGGGCTCACCACGCTGCAACGCCGCCACGCGCGCAAGAGCGGCGACACGGTCACCTTCTGCTTCCTGGGCAAGTCGGGCATCGAGCACGAGATCGCCATCGACGACCCCGAGACGGTCGCGGCCCTCGAGGTGATGCGCCGGCGACGCGCCCCGGCCGATGCCAAGCTGCTCGCCTGGAAGGACCGAGGCCGCTGGTGCGAGCTCGACGGCGAGCAGGTGAACGCCTACGTGCGGGCGGCCACCGGAATCGAGGCGACCGCGAAGGACTTCCGCACCTGGCACGCCACGGTGCTGGCGGCTGCGGCGCTGGCCGAGTCGGACGAGTCCGGAGACACCAAGGAGTCGCGGAAGCACGCGGTGGCGGCGGCGATGCGCGAGGTCGCGGAGTACCTCGGGAACACGCCGGCCTTGGCGCGCTCGGCGTACGTCGACCCGCGCGTCGTCGACGCCTACGAGGAGGGCCGCACGATCGCCCGCGCCACACGCCGTCCTGCCGCGACGTCGGCCGAACGCCAGACCGTGCTCGAGCGCGCGGTGCTCCGGCTGTTGAGGACCTAGTGGTCCGAGGTCCACACCCAGCTCGGGCGGGTGTGGACCTCGGTCAGGCCGGCGCGGCGCATGTTGTGCTGGGACGGGTTGCGGTTGTCCGCGGTCTCGAGCCAGGTCTCGGCCGAGGCGTAGCGGACGCCTCGGTCCCGCGCCTCACGGATCCGCGCGTCGAGGAGCGCGCCCTGGGCGCCTCGACCGCGTCCCTCGGGCAGGGTGGCCGCCCCGAACAGGGCGACGGCATCGGTCTCGGGAACCACGAGCATGCGCGCCGCCGCCACGAGGGTCTCGCCGTCATAGGCGCCGTACGCCGCCCAGTCGCCGTCGAAGTACTGCGGACCACCGAAGAGCGCGTGCGCCTCGGGGGTCTCGTCGAACTCGAAGCCGACGGCCAGCACGTGGGTGAACGCCTCGGCATCAGCGGCGGACAGACGCGCGATCCGCAGGTCGGTCTCCACCACGCGTGGCTCGGCCGGGCCCAAGCACTTGACGAACATCGTGCCCTCGGTGAGGCCGTGTCGCTCCGTGATCCCGGACCAGTCCGGCGGCAGCGCGTGTGGTTGCACCTGGAACGCGAAGGCATGGATCTGCTGGTCCCGAGCACGGGCGATCGCCTCCGCAACGGTCGACTCGTGGACCGTCGTGCAGAAGCCGAGGGCCTTGTTCCAGTAGCCCCACATCGGGTCCCGCACGACGACGGTGTGAACGCCGTCGGCGAGGTCAGGTGCGCTGATGCCCAGGAGCTCGGCGGTCGCCGGCGACGCCTGGCTCATCATCCGCTGCATCGCCAGGGCCTCGGTGCGCTCGGCGAGATCCGACCAGTCGGGGTTGGCCGCCTCCATGTTGGAACTGTGCCCTACCCAGGGCATCGGCGTCATGGGTCCCGAGGTGGGGAACGATGGGGGCATGGAGCTCACCGTCGTGCAGGGAGACATCACCGAGCAGGACGTGGACGCCGTCGTGAACGCCGCGAACCGGGCGATGCGCGGCGGTGGGGGCGTCGACGGTGCGATTCACCGGGCGGGCGGCCCGGCCGTGCTGGAGGACTGCGTCCGGCGGTTCCCCCGCGGACTGGCGACCGGGGACGCCGGGTGGACGACGGCAGGGGAGATGGCGGCGCGGTGGGTGATCCACGCCGTGGGACCGAACTGGGGACGCGGCGAGCGTGACCGGGCGCTCCTGGTGTCGTGCTACGCCCGCGCGCTCGCCGTCGCGGACGAGCTGAGGGCTCGCTCCGTGGCGTTCCCTCTGATCTCGGCCGGCGCCTACAACTGGCCGAAGGACGACGCGATCGACGCGGCCGTCTCGACGCTGCGCGGCAGCTCGACGCAGGTCGAGGAGGCGCGGATGGTCGCCTTCGACGCGGCTACGTACGACGCGCTGGTGGCGGCGGTCCATGCCTGACGCGTCGGGTCGACCGGTCTTCGTGCTCCACGAACACCGGAAGCCGCAGCCGCACTACGACCTCCGGCTCGAGGAGGACGGGGTGCTGAAGTCGTGGGCAGTGCCCAAGGGGATGCCGCCGGACACCCGGAGCGACCGTCTCGCGGTGGCCGTCGGCGACCACGACCTGGAGCACGCGACGTACACCGACGCCCACAAGGACATCGCCGACACCGGCTGGTGGGAGCTCGAGGACCGCACCGAGAAGCGCTTCGTCTTCGTCCTCCACGGCCGCACCGGCTCCCGCCGCTACGCCCTCATCAACACCGGCTCCGACTGGCTCCTGCACCTGACCAAGAACCAGCCGCCTGTGGATGAACTCGCGCCGGATGGATAGTCCCCGACGTTTGGGTCGGGTTTGACTCCCGGACCCGACCAAAACGTCGGGGACTATCCCGGAAATCTGTGGACGCAAAGGGGGCTCAGAGGCGCTCGACCACGTAGTCGATGCAGGCGGTGAGGGCCTCGACGTCGGCGGGGTCGATCGCGGGATACATCGCGATCCGGAGCTGGTTGCGGCCGAGCTTGCGGTAGGGCTCGGTGTCGACGATGCCGTTGGCGCGGAGCGTGGCCGAGATGGCCTTCGCGTCGATGTCGTCGTCGAAGTCGATGTTGCCGATCACCAGGGAGCGGTGGTCCGGGTCGGCGACGTACGGCGCGGTGTACGCCGTCTTCTCGGCCCAGCCGTACAGCGCGTCGGAGGACGCGGTGGTGCGCTCGACCATGCCCGGCAGCGAGCCGTTGGCGTTCATCCAGTCCAGCTGCTCGGCCATCAAGATGAAGGTCGCGATCGACGGCGTGTTGTAGGTCTGGTTCTGGCGTGAGTTGTCGATCGCGGTCACCAGGTCGAGGAACGCCGGGATGTGGCGTCCGCCCTCCTTGATCCCGCTCGCTCGAGCGAGCGCCGCCGGCGACATCAGGGCGACGTAGAGCCCGCCGTCGGAGGCGAACGACTTCTGTGGGGCGAAGTAGTAGACGTCGACCTCGGTCAGGTCGACCGGCAGCCCGCCTCCACCCGACGTGGCGTCGATCAGCACCAGTGCGTCGTCGTCGGCGCCCGCCACCCGACGTACCGGCGCCATCACCGTGGTCGACGTCTCGTTGTGCGGCCAGGCGTAGACGTCCACGCCTGCCTCGGCCTCGGGCTCGGGCCGCGTCCCTGGCTCGCTGGACACGATCGTCGGGTCGTCGAGCCAGGGGGCGGACGTCACAGCCTTGGCGAACTTGGAGGAGAACTCGCCGAAGGACAGGTGCTGGCTCCTCTGCCGGATCAGGCCGTACGTCGCGACGTCCCAGAACGCCGTCGCCCCGCCGTTGCCGAACACGACCTCGTAGTCCTCGGGCAGGCCGAAGAAGGTCGCGAGCCCTTCCTTGACCCGGCCGACGAGGCCACGCACGGGTGCCTGGCGGTGCGACGTCCCCATCAGGGACGAACCCGTGGCGGCGAGGGCGTCGAGGTGGCTGGTCTGGATCTTCGACGGGCCGGCTCCGAAGCGGCCGTCGGCCGGCTTGAGGTCGTCGGGGATCGAGATCACGTCGGTCATGGGCAACTTTCTGTCGCACTCGGGTGGTCTGCCGGACGACGTTGTCGGCGCTGACTATTGTGTCAGGGCCGTTGATCCGGGCACACGGGAGGACACCACATGAGCACGACACAGACCCCAGGACTTCGTGGCCAGAGCGGTTGGCGCAACCTCTTCCGCGTGGCCGGCGTCCTCCTGCTCATCGTCGGACTGCTCTTCTTGGGGCTGGGCTTGCAGAGCTTCTTCTCGGCCTTCGGCAACGACGACCCGAACGCCGGATTCCCGAGCCGTTTCTGGATGGTGTTCGTCGGTGTCTTGCTGATCGCGCCGGCGGGGTGGTGCCTCCAGGCCGGCTTCATGGGCGCGGCCGCCCGGTACGCCGCGGGCGAGACCATGCCCACCGTCAAGGTCTCCGCGGCGTACCTCGCCGACGGCGAGGGTGTCCTCGGCATCGGCCGCACCGTCGACGACAAGGAGCCGCCGGCCGCCGGGCCCTTCTGCTCGAAGTGCGGCACCCGCAACGACGGGGACGCGACGTACTGCGACAGCTGCGGGGCGACGCTTGCCCGCTGAGCAGGCCCGGCTGCACATCGAGCCGCTGTCGATCACCCACCCGGACGCCCAGCTGTTGATCGAGGCGGTCCAGCAGGAGTACGTCGTGCGCTACGGCGGCCGCGATCAGACGCCCTTGGTGGGGGCCGAGCTCGTCCCGCCGTCCGGCGCGTTCTTCGTCGGCTACCTCGACGGTCGTCCGGTGGCGACCGGGGCCTGGCGGTTCCGAGACGACGTCGTGCGGCTGGGGTCGGACCGGCCGGCCGAGGTCAAGCGGATGTACGTCGCGCCGGACGCCCGTAGACGGGGAGTGGCCGGCCGGATGCTCGAGCACCTGGAGGCGACCGCGCGGGCCGCCGGTGCCGAGGTGATGATCATGGAGACGGGCACCGCTCAGCCGGAGGCGATCGGGCTGTACGTGGCTGCCGGGTACGCGCCGATCGAGCCCTTCGGCCACTATCGGGACTCGCCGCAGAACCGTTGCTACGGACGACGACTGACCTGACCGAACGGCCGAGTGGAGCCACCCCGACGGCAAGGCTCCACTCGGGCCACGAGGGCGACGGTCAGGCCACGTCGCGGCGCCGCACCAGCCAGACCGAGGCGAGGGGCAGCAGGACCATCCAGGCCGCCACCGTGACCAGGGCTCGAGTGCCCGACAGCGTGTCGAGCAGACCTGGTGTCGGATCCGGCCCGCCGACGCCGACGATGCTGCCGATCAACGAGCCCGCCGCGGTGCCGGGCAGGAAGTGGGTGAATACGCCCACGGCCGCGAGAGAGGCGCCGACCCCGCGCAGCAGACCCTCGATCACCAGAGCCCACACCAGGCCGAGGCCGACCGACACGGCGGGACCTCGGGCCACAGTGCCGAGGAAGTAGCCGGCCACGGCCCACATCTCCATCACCAGCAGGGCGCCGCCGACCGACTGCAGCAGGTCGCCGGCCGCCGGCCAGGACACGGACTGCGACTCGAGGGCCGCGACTCCCAGGGCCATCCCGGTGTCTGCGATCAGCGTGACCACCACCAGTCCGGCGACCAGGACGACCAGGGCCGACATCGAGCCCAGCAGGGTGGCGGCGCGTGACGGTCCCTGGGTGAACACCGTCTTCCAGGTGCCCCAGCCGTATCCGTTGCCGGCCACGATCGCGCCGAGCACCATCATGATCGCGCCGCCGAACAGCGGCATGCCTTGCGGGAGGTTCTCGGCCAGCCCCGATGGCACGATCGTCGCCAGGATGTCGGCGCGGGTCTGTCCTTCGTTGGAGAAGTTGGTGTCCCCGCTGGAGTACGTGACGAAGTTGAAGACGTAGCCGAACATCGCGTTCAGCAGCAGCCAGGCGGCGACGGTCACCCAGAAGGCGGGCCACAGCCGGAGCCGGAACAGCTCGGCGCGGGTGGTTCGGGTGAGCGTGTTCATCGCACGATCTCCGTTCCGGGCTCGACGAGCCCACTGATGGGGTCGTTCCGGTCGAGGGGCTGGCGACCGGTCCGGTCACTGGCCTGGTCGCCGGTCTGGTCGCCGGTCTGGTCGCTGGTCATGGCGAAGAAGACCTCCTCGAGCGTGCGCTCGGTGACGACGGCCTCGTGGACGTCCAGGCCCTCGCCGACCAGGGCGCGCACCACGTCCGGAGTCCGCTCGTCGGGTACGTCGAGAACGACGGCGTCGCCGTCCACCTCGGCGTTCTCGGTGAAGCGCATGCCCACCGCCAGCGCCCGGTCCAGTGGCGACGCGACGACGCGCAGGCGGCGCCCGCCGCGCAGATCGGCGACCGTCGACTCCTCGAGGAGCCGCCCGCGTGAGATCACACCGACGCGGTCGCAGATCTCCTCCACCTCGGCGAGCAGGTGACTGGAGAGGAGGACCGTCTGGCCACGCTTCGCCAGGTCGACGATCAGCGCCCGCATGTCGGCCATGCCACCGGGGTCGAGGCCGTTCGTTGGCTCGTCGAGCACGATCAGCTCCGGTTCGCCCATCAGGGCGGCCGCGACGCCGAGACGCTGCTTCATGCCCAGCGAGTAGGACTTGAACTTGTCGCCGCCACGGTCTGCTAGCTCCACCCGCTCCAGTGCGTCGTCGACGACGCGGTCAGCCAGACCGCGGTAGCGCGCCATCACCTGCAGGTTCGCCCGGCCGGACAGGTAGGGATAGAAGCCGGGACCCTCGATCAGCGCACCCACCCGGGCGATGGCATCGGAGTCACCGGCGGGGCGACCGAGCACCACGGCGGAGCCGGAGCTGGGGTGCACCAGTCCGAGGCACATCCGCAGGGTCGTGGTCTTGCCGGCACCGTTCGGCCCGAGGAAGCCGTACACCTCCCCGCGCCGAACGGTCATGGTCACGGAGTCGACGGCCAGTCGGTCGCCGTACCGCTTGGTCAGGTCGTTCGTCTCGAGTACCAGATCGTTCATGCCTTCGACGGTCGTCTTCGGCCGGCGTCGCGTCGTCCGACACCGAGCGGCCCCGGCATACGCAGCTTTGCGTACGCCGGATACGTCCCCGGCGGAACGCGGTCGGCGACGAGCGCACCTAGGGTCGAGTCGTGATCGAGATCCGCGACTGGCTGCGAGCGAACTGGTGGGTCCTGGTGCTGCTCGCCGTGACCCTCGCGGGGACCTTCGGCCGGTGGCACGAGCACCCCGAGCCGGGTGCCGGCGTCCTCGCCGGGATCGCGGTCCTGACTCTGCTGGCTCGTCGGCGGCGCCCCGAGCTGACCTGGCTGGGGAACGCCGCCGCCGTCACCCTCTACTTCGCCCTCGGGTATCCCGACGGTCCCGTCTACCTCAGCATCTTCGCCGCGGCGTACGCGCTCACGTCGCGATGGCCTCCCCGGCGGTGGTGGCCGTACTCCGTCGCGGCCGCGCCGATCGCGATCGCGATGGCGAGCCGGTGGTCGGACTGGTCGGTGGGGACGGTCGGCCGGCTCACCTGGTTCGTCGCCGTGCTGTCGGCGGCGGCCGCGGTCGGCGCCGCGATGCGGAACCGCCTGGAGACCCGGCGCGAGCAGGCGCAGCGGACCGCGACCGAGGAGCGGCTGCGGATGGCCCAGGACCTGCACGACGGCGTCGGCCACGGACTGGCCGTGATCGCCATGCAGGCGGGCGTGGCGCTGCACGTGCTCGAGCGTGACCCGGCGAAGGCCCGGGACTCCCTGCTCGCGATCCGCGAGACCAGCCGGGAGTCGCTGGAGGCGCTGCGAGCCGAGCTGAGCCGCCTCTCGACCGAGCCCGGCGGCGCGCAGCGCTCGGTCCGCAACGGGCTGGCGGACCTGCCGGTGCTGGTCAGCAGGGTCCGCGCGGGTGGCCTCGAGGTGGACCTGCGCAGCACCGATGCCGTGGTCTCCGAAGGGGCCGGTGCGGCGGCGTACCTCGTCGTGCAGGAGGCGCTGACCAACGTGCTCCGCCACAGCGGTGCCTCATCGGCTCGGGTGGAGGTGACGCAGCGGGCCGGCTCGCTGGTGGTGGTCGTGGTCGACGACGGGCAGGGTGGAGCCGTGCGGGAAGGGCTGGGGATCGGCAGCATGCGCTCGCGGGTCGAAGGGCTCGGCGGGACGCTGACGGTCGGTCGCACCGCCGGCGGGTTCGAGGTGCGGGCGCAGATCCCGTTGGCTACGCCGTGATCCGGCCATGATCCGGGTCGCGGTGGTCGATGACCAGGCGCTGGTGCGCACCGGCCTGCGAACGCTCATCGAGTCGGAGCCCGACCTCGATCTGGTCGGGGAGGCGGCCGACGGACGCGCCGGGGTGCAGCTGATCCGGGCGACCCGTCCCGAGGTGGTGCTCTGCGACATCCGGATGCCCGTCCTCGACGGGCTCGCGCTACTCGGTGAGGTGACCGCGGACCCGGAGCTGGCCGGCGTACGTGTGGTGATGCTGACGACGTTCGAGCTCGACGAGTACGTCTTCGAGGCGCTCCGCTCGGGCGCCAGCGGCTTCCTGCTCAAGGACGCCGAGCCGACCGATCTGCTCGATGCGATCCGCGTCGTCGCCGACGGTGGTTCGCTGCTGGCTCCGTCGGTCACGCGCCGGGTGATCGAGCATTTCGGATCGGCGGCTCCGGCGGCCGAGCCGCACCCGCGTCTGGGCGACCTGACCGAGCGGGAGCGGGAGATGTTGTCGTGGGTCGCGACCGGGATGTCGAACGCCGAGATCGCCGGCGCGCTGGTGGTCAGCCCGGACACCGTGCGCACCCACGTGAGCCGGGCGATGGTCAAGCTCGGTGCCCGCGACCGGGCGCAGCTGGTGGTGTTCGCGATCCGGTCCGGGGTCGGCCCGCCACCCACTGCTCGCGGGTGAGCTCGTAGCCCACCTCGCCGTGCTCGGTGCCCGGCAGCGGGTCGTCCCAGTCCTCGTGCCAGGTGCGGACGTGCCGCATGCCCAGCTTCTCCATCACCCGGCGGGAGCGGATGTTCACCGCCATCGTCCCGGCCACGACCCGCTCGACCCCGCGGATGCCGAACGCGTGGTCGACCATGGCCCGGCACCCCTCGGTGGCCAACCCGTGATCCCAGCTCGACCGGCGCAGTCGGTATCCCAGACCGGCCTGGCTGCTGTCGGCGGCGTACGCCGAAGCCGACCACCAGCCGGCGAGCTCCTCGCCCTCCAAGCCGACCCAGTAACCGAGTCCGCGCGCCTCGTCGGTCTGGTCGCGCCGCCGCCGCTCCCACTCGGCGTACGTCTCGTCGGGCGTCGCCGCCCGGCCGATCAGGAACCGCATCACCTCCGGGTCGGCGTTCAGCTCGACCAGGAGCGGGAGGTGGTCGTCGGTGACCGGCTCGAGCCGCAGGCGGTCGGTGCGGAGGGTGGTCCTCATCTGTCACTGCTTCATCACGTCGGGTAGGTCAACCGTCACCTGGCCAGCGGAACTCATCAGGCCCAGCACCGGTTCGCCCACCCAGCGTGATGAACCGTCGTCCAGCGCCCCGACCACGACCTCACCCTGCCCAGGCAGCGTTCCAGCCGTCGACCGCGGACGCCGGACGGGAGGCGGGGCCGGTGTAGATCGCCGAGGGCCGGATCAACCGCCCG
>Ga0164241_10003244_pt1 | contig 16667 bp, 17 predicted proteins | sample OricomyardsoilBY_FD_108780 | JGI IMG/M metagenome (GOLD analysis project Ga0164241, IMG submission 108780) | Backyard soil microbial communities from Emeryville, California, USA - Original compost - Back yard soil (BY) | ecosystem: Environmental > Terrestrial > Soil > Unclassified | place: USA... | reverse complement strand
GCGCGAGAGCGGCGAGGAGCGGATCCTCGATCGGCTCGGTCTGCAGCCCACCGAGGACCTGCCGGGCACGAGCCGGACGGTCGAGGCGGGTCGGCATGGAAGCGCTCTCGTGGTGACAGTGCCGCTCGGGAGCCTCGGCCCGCAACAGTCCTCGGCCATCGCGGAGCTCAACGACACCGTCAGAGTCACGCCGTGGCGGTCCGTCGTCCTCCGGACCGGGGCGGTCGACCGGCTGGAAGAGGTTGGGTTGATCACAAACCCGGACTCGCCGTGGAACGGTGTGACAGCGTGTGCGGGACAGCCCGGCTGCGCGAAGGCGCTCGCGGACGTGCGGGCCGACGCCCGCCGGGTGACGCCGCGGCTGCCGCGGCACGAGCGGCCGATGCACTGGTCCGGCTGTGAGCGGCGGTGCGGCAAGCCGGCCGGCGAGTTCGTCGACGTGCTTGCCGTGGGCAACGGATATGTGATCGACGGCGAACGGATGGGGACGTGGTGAGCGGGTTCGAGTACGTGCGCGACGGCGCGGAGATCTACCGGCGGTCGTTCGCGACGATCCGCGCGGAGGCAGCCCTGGACGACCTCCCTGCCGACGTCGCGCAGGTCGCCGTCCGGATGATCCACGCCTGTGGCATGACCGATCTCGTCGCGGACCTGGCCTGGTCGCCGAACGTCGTCAAGAACGCGCGCGCCGCGCTCCAGGACGGCGCGCCGATCCTGTGCGACGCACAGATGGTGGCCGCCGGCATCACCCGGCGACGCTTGCCCGCGGACAACCAGGTCATCTGCACGCTGAGCGATCCTGGCGTCCCGGAGCTGGCCCAGCAGTTGCAGACCACCCGCAGCGCCGCCGCGGTCGACCTCTGGCAGGACCGCCTGGCCGGCGCAGTCGTTGCCATCGGCAACGCCCCGACCACCCTGTTCCGGTTGCTCGAACTGCTTGCCGGCGGCGCACCGCGACCGGCGGCGATCCTCGGCATCCCGGTCGGCTTCATCGGCGCCGCCGAGTCCAAGGACGCGCTGGCGGCGAACGGCCTCGGCCTGGAGTACCTGGTCGTCCGCGGCCGCCGGGGCGGGAGCGCGATCACCGCGGCCGCCGTCAACGCGATCGCGAGCGAGGAAGAGTGACCGGACGGCTGTGGGGTGTCGGGCTCGGCCCGGGCGACCCCGAACTGGTGACGGTGAAGGCGGCCCGGCTGATCGGTGCCGCGGACGTGATCGCGTTCCACAGTGCGCGGCACGGCCGGAGCATCGCCCGCTCGGTCGCGGCGCCGTACCTGCGGGACGGCCAGGTCGAGGAGCACCTGGTCTATCCGCTCACAACCGAGACGACGGACCACCCCGGCGGCTACCAGGGTGCGATGGACGACTTCTACACCGACTGCGCCGCCCGGCTGGCCGCGCATCTCGACGCCGGCCGGGATGTCGTCGTACTGGCCGAAGGGGATCCGTTGTTCTACGGGTCCTACATGCACATGCACAAGCGGCTGGCCGGCCGGTACCCGTGTGAGGTGGTTCCCGGGGTGACGTCGGTGAGCGCGGCGGCCGCCGTCCTCGGACGGCCGTTGTGTGAGCGGGACGAGATCCTCACCGTGCTGCCCGGCACGCTGCCGCCCGACGTGCTCGCGGACCGGCTGCGGAACACCGACGCCGCCGCGGTGATGAAGCTCGGGCGGACGTTCACCGGAGTCCGGGAGGCGTTCGAGCTGGCCGGGCGCGCCGACGAGGCCTGGTACGTCGAGCGTGCGACGACGGACGCGCAACGTACGGCTCCCTTGGCCGAGGTGGATCCCGAGGACGTGCCGTACTTCTCCCTCGCGCTGCTGCCGAGCCCGATCAACAACACGTTCACCGCGCCCGCGCCAAGGACCGCCACCGAAGGTTCGGTGACCGTGGTCGGGCTTGGACCTGCCGGACCGGAGTGGATGACACCCGAGGTGCGCGCCGCGATCGCGAGTGCCGACGACCTGATCGGCTACGGCCCGTACGTCGACCGCCTGCCGGACCGGGCGCGGCAGCGCAAGCACGGCTCGGACAACCGGGTCGAGTCCGAGCGGGCCGCGTTCGCCCTCGACCTGGCCCGCAAGGGCGCGAAGGTGGTTGTGGTCTCGTCCGGTGATCCCGGTGTGTTCGCCATGGCCAGCGCGGTGACCGAGGTCGCGTCCGAGCCGGAGTACGCGGACATCGCCGTACAGGTGCTGCCAGGGATGACCGCGGCCCAGGCGGTGGCCAGCCGGGTGGGCGCGCCGCTCGGGCACGACTTCTGCGTGCTGTCGCTGTCGGACCGGTTGAAGCCGTGGGACGTGATCGCCGGGCGGCTGACCGCGGCCGCCGCGGCCGATCTGGTGATCGCGATCTACAACCCCGCGTCGAAGTCCCGGACCTGGCAGGTCGGCGCCACCCGCGACCTGCTGCTCGAACACCGTTCGCCCGATACGCCGGTCGTGATCGGGCGGGACGTGGGCGGTGCCGGGGAGTCGATCACCGTGACAACACTGGCCCAACTCGATCCCGGACAGGTTGACATGCGGTGCCTGCTGCTGATCGGCTCGTCGCAGACCCGCACCGTGCCCCGCCCGGCCGGTCCCCTGGTCTTCACTCCCCGCCGCTATCCGGCGACGGACAGTGAGTCCACGCCAGGGGCCGGTTAAATCCGCCCTTCCGCTGTGTCAGGTCCGATTCCGGAGGGTAGGTCTCGCGCGAGGCTGACCAGTGAGGAGAAGCGGACATGGCTCAGCAGTACGGCGACACCGCCACCGTTCAGAAGTTCGGCGGTCCCGCCACCCCTCAGTACGGCGACACCGCCACGATCGCCGCGCCCGGCGCGACCGCGCCCGGCTCGACTGCGCCCGGCTCGACTGCACCCGACCCGGAGGAGACGAACACCCAGCGGTACGAGGAAGCCCGCGCCGCCGCGCACCGGGCGATGAGCAACGTCACGATCGTCCCGGACCAGCCGCCGATCGCCGGGCCGGTGACCGGGGCCGGGCCGGTGACGGACCCGGATCTGCTGGCCTACCGCGGCTTCAAGTTCGGCGCCGCCTTCTTCGGTTGGCTGATCGCGATCGCGATGTCGGTGGTGCTGCTCGCCGCCGCGGCCGCCGCGGCAGTCGGCACGGCCGAGGTCCTGGACTACAGCCGCGCCGACGCGGAGGCACAGCCCGGCGCCGCCGGCATCGCCGCGGCGTCGATCGTGGTCTTCATGGTGACGCTGGCGTTTTTCACCGGCGGGTACGTCGCCGGCCGGCTGGCCCGTTTCGACGGTGGCCGGCAGGGCTTCGGGGTGTGGATGCTCGCGCTGCTGTTCTCCGTACTGGCGGCCGGCGGCGGGGCACTGCTGAACAGCCAGTACGACCTGATCGACGAGCTGAACCGTCCCGACGTGGCGCTGTCGAACGACACTCTGGCCATGGGCGGCATCATCGCCGGAGCGGGTTTGGTCGTTCTCACGTTGATGTTCGCGATCTTCGGCGGCAAGGCCGGCAAGCGGTACCACGACAAGATCGACGTACTGCTCGACTAGCTGTCGCCGGCTGACCACGCATGGCCAGCGCCTCGACGGGTACCGGAACGGAACACGGGGCCTGTCTGGCGAGGAGAACTGACCATGGTCCAGCAGTATCGGGACGACACCGACACTCAGCAGATCGACGAGACCCGGCCGTTGCGGCGCTCGGAGCTCGACGCGGAGCCGTCGCACCGCGCGGACATCCGGACGCCGGCCGCCGCCGAGGTGGATCCGGCGTACCGCGGCTTCAAGGGCGGTTCGGCCTTCTTCGGCTGGCTGGTCGCGGTCGGGCTGATCGCGTTGCTTACCGGCGTGATCGGCGCGGTCGGGGCTGCGGTCGACTACGCGACCACCATCGACTGGAACGCGGCCAAGTCCGACGCGGGCACGATCGGGCTCGCGTCCGGCGCGGTTCTGCTGCTGATTCTCGCGATCGCCTACTACAACGGCGGATACGTCGCCGGCCGGCTCGCCCGCTTCGACGGTGCGCGGCAGGGCTTCGGCGTCTGGCTGATCGGCTTCCTGGTCACCGTCGTCGTCGCCGCGATCGGCGCGCTGGCCGGCTCGCAGTACGACGTACTGGACCGGGTGGACCTGCCGTCGGTGCCGATCGCGAACGACACGTTGACGACCGGCGGAGTGGTCGCGGTCGTCGCGGCTGTCGTCGTGACGCTGCTGGCCGCACTGATCGGCGGCAAGGCGGGCCAGCGGTACCACCGCCGGATCGATTCGAGCGTCGACTGAACGGCCCCCCGGCCGGGCTGTGCTACAACAGGCAGTAGCCAAAGGGGGGCCCCGGTGGACCAGTTAACGCTCGGCGTCATAGGCCGTTCCCGCAAGGAGAACGAGCATCGGCTACCGATCCATCCGCACCACTTCGACCGGATCGACGAGGAACTGCGGCAGCGCATCTTCCTCGAGGCCGGGTACGGCGAGCGGTTCGGGATCTCCGACGAGCAGTTGGCCAAGTCCGTGGCCGGGGTCGTCGACCGCAACGAACTGATTGCTGTCGCCGACGTCGTGCTGCTGCCCAAGCCGCAGCCCGAGGATCTTGCCGAACTCCGGACCGGCCAGGTGCTCTGGGGCTGGCCGCACTGCGTCCAGGACGAGAAGGTCACCCAGCTCGCGATCGACCGCCGGCTCACGCTGATCGCGTTCGAGGCGATGAACCACTGGACCGCCGACGGCCGTTTCAACCTGCACGTGTTCCACAAGAACAACGAGCTCGCCGGATACTGCTCCGTGCTGCACGCGCTCGAGCTGATCGGCTCGACCGGCGACTACGGGCGCCGGCTGCGGGCAGTGGTGATCGGGTTCGGCGCGACCGCCCGGGGAGCCGTCACCGCCTTGAACGCGCACGGCGTGCACGACGTCGACGTACTGACCGGGCGGGGCGTGACCGCGGTCGGTTCGCCGATCCACTCGGCCCGGATCATCCAGTTCGACCACGACGACCCCGAGGACGACGATCCGCGCCTCAGCCACGCGCTGACCGACGGCGGCCGGGTGCCACTGGCCGGATTCCTGGCCGAGCACGACGTGGTCGTGAACTGCGTGCTGCAGGATCCGGACGCCCCGCTGACGTTCCTGGTCGAGGAGGATCTGGAGCGGTTCGCGCCGGGCAGCCTGATCGTCGACGTCTCCTGCGACCTGGGCATGGGGTTCAGCTGGGCCCGGCCGACCGGGTTCGGCGACCCGACGTTCGTGGTCGGTGACCACATCACGTACTACGGCGTCGACCACAGCCCGTCGTACCTGTGGAACTCGGCGACCTGGGAGATCAGCGAGGCCGTGCTTCCCTTCCTCCGCCCGGTGCTCGGTGGCACCGCCGCGTGGCACGCCGACGCCACCCTCGGCCGCGCGATCGAGATCGAAGCCGGCATTGTCCGCAATCCCGGCATCCTGTCCTTTCAGCACCGCTCGCCCGAGTACCCCCACCCACGGCTCTGATCCCACGCATCCGGACACACCTTCACCGGCGCGTGCTCGGCCCAGCTCGGCCGGCGCACGCCGGATCGGGCCGATCCGGCATCCGGGTACTTCTTGTCGCCTGCACGAGCGACGACGAGGCTGGGCTGCATGGCCGATACCGCACTCGTCGTCGGAGGCACCAGTGGGATCGGCGCGGCCACCGCGCTGCGCCTGGCCGCCGGCGGCGCGACCGTGATCGCGGCCGGCCTCAACACCTCGGCCGCCGCCTCCGAACTGCGGACGTCGGCCCGGCTGCACGAACTGGACCTGCGGGAACCACAGGCTCTCGAGGAACTGATCGCGTCCCTCGACCGGCTGGACGTTCTCGTGAACGCGGCCGGGATCATCCGGCGCGGTGACGAGCACCGGCCCGAGGTGTTCCGGGAGGTCGTCGAGATCAACCTCACCGGTGCGCTGCGATCGGCCGAGGCGGCCCACGACCTGCTCGCCGCGAACGGCGGCTGCATCGTCAACGTCGCCTCGATGCTCAGCTACTTCGGCGGCCCGCTCGTCCCCGGCTACAGCGCCAGCAAGGGCGGGATCGTCCAGCTGACCAAGTCCCTCGCGGTCGCCTGGGCGGCCGACGGCATCCGGGTCAACGCGGTCGCGCCCGGCTGGATCGCCACCGACCTGACCGCCGCACTGCAAGCCGATCCGGCCGCCGCCGACCGGATCATCTCCCGTACGCCGATGGCCCGCTGGGGCAGGCCCGAGGAGGTCGCCGGCGCGATCGCCTTCCTGACCGGCCCGGACGCGGCCTTCGTCACCGGCGCCGTCCTCCCTGTGGACGGCGGCTACCAGAGCATGTAAGGAGCAGTCGATGATCCCGGTTTCAGCAGGTGTTCCGGCGGAGATCGCCGTACCGGCGGTGCCCGACGACGATCGGTTGTGGGTCCAGCAGGCGCCCGACGTGTGGTTCCGGCCGTTGATGCTGAACACGGTCACCGGGCAGTGGTGCAACCTGCTGAAGGTGACCCGGGCCGGCATCGTGTCGCGGCACCGGCACCCGAGCGCGGTGTTCGGCTATGTGATCAAGGGCAAGTGGCAGTACGACGAGCACGAGTGGGTCGCCGAGGCCGGGTCGTTCGTGTACGAGCCGCCGGGTGAGATCCACACGCTGCGGGTGCCCGAGGACTGCACCGAGATGATCACCTTCTTCAACATCTCCGGCGCGATGATCTACGTCGACGAGCAGGGCAACCAGACCGGGTACGAGGACACGTTCACCAAGATCCAGCTCTGCCGGGACCACTACGGTGCCAACGGCCTCGGGGCCGACTACGTGGACCAGTTCATCCGCTAGCCCGGACCACCAGTTCGGTCGGCAGGATCCAGTGGCGAGGGTACAGCGCGCACCACGGCGATGACCTGCTCCAGCGCCGGGGTGCGCGGCCGGGCGCTGTGGACGAACAGCGCCACCTGCCGCTCGACCTTCGAGTCGCGGATCGGGACCAGGCGTACGCCGGTGAGGTTCGCGGTGGTGACGGCCAGCGCATTGGTGACGCCCGTGCCCAGGCCGTGGCGCACCAGCGACAGCAATGTCTGGGGCTGATTGGTCCGGAACACACTCTCCGGACTGAGCCCGGCGGAGGCGAAAGCCAGGTGCGACTCGAACTGGCGTGTGCCCGAGCTCTCGCCGATCGAGATCAGCGGCAGCTCGGCCAACTCCCCCAGGCTGACCGCCTGGGCCGCGGCCAGCGGGTGGCCCTCCTGGAACACGGCAACCAGCGGCTCGGTCCAGAGGATCTCGTGTTCCAGCGACTCCGAGGCCACCAACGGATGCACCGGCCGGATCGCCAGGTCGACGTCACCGCGACCGAGCGCGCCCTCGAGGTCGATGCTCGGCCCCTCGACCAGGTGCAGCCTGACCTCGGCCGGAATCCGCTGCGCGACCCGCGGGAACAGCCACGCCGCCGCACTCGGGTAGGCCCCGAACCGGACGTGGCCCCGCGCCGCGGACAGATCGCCGAGGCGGTTCAGGATCTCCTCGGCATGCGGCAGCAACGCCCGTCCTTCCGCGGTCAGCGCGGCCGGGTGCACCGTACGGTCGAAGAGCAGCACGCCGACGGCCTTCTCCAGTTCGGCGACGTGCTCGCTGATCCGCGACTGGGACCGGAAGGTCGCCTTCGCCGCGGCCGAGAACCCGCCGTGCCGCGCGACCGCCACGAAGCTCACGATCCAGTCCAGCCGGAAGCCGTACGCCGCGGTGAGGTCCATGGGGGTCAAGGCTAGTTGCCGACTCAGGACACTAGGGGGAAGAGGTTGGGTGGTGATGACGTTGCAGGTGGTGTGCGCGAGGTCGAGGTGGTGGTGATCGGGGCCGGCCAGGCCGGGTTGTCGGCTGCCTACCATCTGGTCCGGCTGGGGTTCACGCCGTACGACGAGGTCGTCGTACTGGACCGGAATCCGGCGCCGGGTGGAGCGTGGCAGCACCGGTGGGACTCGTTGACCATGCACGACGTGCACGGGATCGCGAACCTGCCGGGTGTGCCGGTGCCGTCCAGCGCAGCTGGTGATCGCGCCAACGAGTTCGTCCCGGCGTATTTCGCGGACTACGAGCAGCGGTTCGGGTTGCCCGTCGTACGGCCGGTTGTCGTGGAGAGCGTGCGGAGAGTGGACGGGCTGTTCGAGGTGCGGACGTCCGGCGACACCTACCGTGCGGCGGCGATCGTGAACGCGACGGGGACGTGGAACCGGCCGTTCGTTCCCTGGTATCCGGGAATCGAGAGCTTTCGTGGGCGGCAGTTGCACACCGCGGACTACCGCGGGCCCGCCGAGTTCGCGGGGAAGCATGTGTTGGTGGTCGGTGGTGGGGCTTCTGCGGTCCAGTTGCTGGCCGAGATCTCGGAGGTCGCGACGACCACCTGGGTGACGCGGCGGCCGCCGGAGTGGCGGACGGGCGAGGACTTCAACCCGGAGTACGGGCGGAAGGTGGTCGCGAAGGTCGAGGAACGCGTGCGGGCCGGGCTGCCACCGCGCAGCGTGGTCAGCGTGACTGGCCTGCACCTGCGCGAGCAGGAACAGGCCGCCCGGGAGCGTGGCGTCTACACCCGTGAGCCGATGTTCACCCGGGTCCTGCCTGACGGAGTCGAGTGGGCGGACGGCCGGCGGGAGCACGTGGACGCGATCCTCTGGGCGACCGGCTTCCGCGCCGACCTCGCTCACCTGTCCCCGCTCCACCTCCGCGAGTCCTCCGGCGGCATCCGCATGAACGGCACCGCCACCGACCTCGATCCCCGCATCCACCTGGTCGGCTACGGACCCTCAGCCAGCACGATCGGCGCCAACCGAGCCGGCTTCACCGCGGCCCGCTCCCTCCGCACCCTCCTCAAACCCGCCGCTGCCTGACCTCCCGCCTACTTCGGTGGGTGGTCGGTGTCGGCGTTGAGGTGGAGGATCGCGTCGGCCGAGTTGATGGTTGCCTGGTCCAGGGGTGAGTAGACCTGGTCTGGTCTTGTGTCAGTGCGTGTTTGTGCAGGAGCGATCGCGGCGGCGGGTGTGAGGCCCCAGGTCGTGATGCCACGCTGGAGGAAGCCCTCGTAAGTGGTCGGTTCCGGCTCGCCCAGATCGAGGGCCTCGCTGCGCCCGAGGCTGCCGATGACGACTGTGTATCGCCGGCCCAACAGGGGGTTGACGATGGCGCCGGCGGAGAACCACTCGAGTTCCATTCCCGCCATCCGCAGACTGCTCCGATTGCGTTGCAGGTGGGCGTTGTGCGCGAAGACCAGCGTCGCACCGCGTTCCGCCTCGATGCCGCGGATCTCCAGGAGGTTCTGGGCCATCAGGGCGTCGCGCGTGGCCAGGAGGCCGGAGATCCGTGCGCTCTCCTCGATCCGTTGGGCGGCCTGCTTGTGGTAGCGCAGCAGACCGAGACCGGCGGTGAGATACGTGCGGGCGCGGAACCAGTCGGCACGTGAGGTTGCGGCGATGAGTTCCGGAGCGCGTGCGTAGAGCGAGGTGAGCAGGTCGTCGGCGACCACTCGCAGTTGCGCGGCCTCGGGACTGTCGCCGATCGATGTCGCCGGGTCGAGGATCGCCTCCTGGCGGCTCCACCGTTCGTCGGTGCCGAGCAGGCTCGCGAGGTCCAGGTCGAGGCCCAGGTAGTCGCACGCGTAGTCGAGATAGCGTCGAGGGCTTGGGGCGCTGGTGTTCTCGGTCGGCGGGTCGAAGCCGTGGAAGGTCAACCGCTCGTCGGCGGGGCGGCCCTCGTTGTACTCCCGCATCCAGGCGACCAGTCGCCGGTTGACCTCCAGGTCTCCGAAGTCGTGCGAGAAGCCTTCACTCATCGCGGTGTCGAGGGTTCCGGCTCCGTCCTGGACGAAGTCGTTCACCACCAGCGCGGACACTCGATCGGACTCCAGGGCGATGGACCGGAAGCCGTGGTTCGCGAGCGCTGCGAACAGGTCGTTGCGAACGGATCCGAAGACCGGTTCCCGGCTCGGGTGGGTCGGCTCACCGACCGCCAGCAGCTCACACGACGCAGGTACGAACTCTCGAATGTCTTGGCTCATACACCTGAATCATATCCTTGAACACCAAGATAGAGACTTCGATCGCAGCTCACTGCGCGGCGGCGCCTGAAAGCTTCAAACCCGGGAGCTGTTCGGTCTCGGTGGTCCAGTGCGGATGGCGGCGGACGGCGGCGGGGAGGAGCGTGCCCGCCAGCAGGAAGATCATGGCTGTGAGCAACCAACCCGGCCAGCCCCAACTGACGGCGATGGTGGTGAGGATGAGCGGGGCCATGAGATCGCCGACCTGGCTCCCCATCGCGTAGGCGCCCTGGTACTGGCCCTGGGCACCGGGTGGCGCGAGTTCGAAGCTGATCCCCCAGCCGCCGGCCGACTGCAGCATCTCGCCGAGGACGTGCGCGAGCGCGGCCGCGATCAACAGGCCGATGGTGACCGCCTCCGAGGTGACATCGGACAGGGCGAGGACTGCGCAGGCCACCGCCAGGAGCAGCCCGGCCCGGCGGCCTGCCCGGGCGGCACCGGGCAAGGTCTCGGTACCGCGGGCGATCCGGATCTGCAGCAGGACCACGGCCACGGAGTTGATCACCAGCAGCATCGAGATCAGCCATCGCGGCGCATCCGTCGCGGTCGCGACCCACAGCGGGATGGCGACGTTGGCCATCGACTTGTGCATGCTCAGTACGCCGTCCAGCGCGACGAAGGCGAGGAACGGGCGGTCCTTCAGCGCGGTCAGCCCCGACGGGCCGGTTGCCGAAGGCACCTTCTCGACCTCGGGCATGCCGAACCGGACGAGGGCCGCGGTCACGAGGTACGTCGCCGCGTTCGCGAGCAGGGCGATGATGTAGACCTCACGCCGATCGACCGCGAGCACGACCCCGGCGACCGCCATCCCCGCACCCATGCCGATGTTGGTCGTCACGCGGAGGATCGCCCTGGTGCGGACCCGCTGGTCTGCCGGTGACAGCCCGGCGATGAGCGCACCCTTGGCGCCGCGTTGGCCGGAGTCCGCGATCGCGGTCACCCCGGCGACGACGACGTACGGCAGGAACGAGCGGACCTGGGTCAGCGCGCTCATCGTGATCGCCTGCAGCACGAGGAAGCCGACGTACGCACGGTTCGGCCCGAGGCGGTCGGCGACGACACCGAGCGGGGTACTCGCCACGAGTCCGATCAGCCCGGCGATGGTGAGGCCGATGCCGACGTGGCCGACGGACAGCCCGGCTGCCCGCGTGAGGTAGAGGGCACCGACGGCGGCGTACACGCCATTGCCGAAGGTGTTGACGAGAGTCGCCGCGATCAACCGGCGCACGGCGGGCGCAAGAGAAGCTGTCACCCTCTCACCCAACTACCCCTAGCGCCCTCTCCCCGTTCGACTGACAGATCCCGTCAATGCATCACCCCCCGATCCATTTCCATGCCGAGCCACACCAGGCTCGTCAGCGCATGATCAGGTTGAGGAGGTCGGTGCCGAGGGTGTTGAGGGTGGATTCGTCGAGGCGGTAGGCGACGAAGCGGCCTTGGCGTTCGGCGGTGACCAGGCCGACGCGGGTGAGGGCTCGGAGGTGGCGCGTCACCTGGGTCGGGTGGAGGCCCCAGAGGGCGGCGATCTCGCCGGCGGTCCGTGGTTCGCTGGCGACGGCTCGGCAGACCTGGAGGCGGTCGGGGGCGGCCAGGGCCTCCAGGCGGCCGAGGACCTGCTGGGCGGAGGGTACGGCGGCTCCACGGCCGCCGGCCGGATAGATGACGGTCAGCGGCTCGCCGGGGATCTCACCGAGGAAGAGATGCGGTGCGATGTAGTTGCTGGGCACAAGCAGCAGCGACCGCTCGGACAGGTCGATCCGTTTGCTCTGCACCTTCTGCACCACGGCGGTGTCGGCGTCCCGTACGTCGACCGACCCGTCGAGCGACCGCAACATCGCGAGTACGCCGTCCCGCATCGCCAGGTCACGGTCGTGCCGACCACGTGCGGCGAGCGCGTCCCGCGACTCCTCCCACACCGCCGCGAACCACTCCGTCCAGCATGCGTCCAGCAGGTCGAGGAAACGCCGTACCGGCTCAGCAGGATCGCTCAGCAGCGCCTCGACCAGCGCAGCGACCGCGCGACCGCGACTGCGCGCCCAGTGCCGTACGGCGTCCGTGTCGGTCGTCCGGCTGCTCAACGGACGCCCCCGCAACGGGCGGACCAGCTCCGCAGCGAGTTCCTCGGGCGCACGAGCCCGCAGTGCGGCGAGCTCGTCCGACCATGACGGCAGGCCTGTCGCACTGCTGGTGGCGAAGAACCGTGCCCGGACAGCCCGCACGGTCCACGTCCACTGCGCCAGCTCCTCACGCAGTACGGCGGGCAGCGGTACGGCGGCGGCCCACTCGGTGCGGCTGTGGTGGCGGGGCTCGGCCAGCACGTGAAGTGCGCAGCCGAGCTCGATCAGCGGCGAGGCGACGTGGCGGATCCGCTCAGGGTCCAGACGGGCCACACCGGCAAGGACTGTAGGCACCTAGCGCCTCGCCAACACCGAGTGCACCGGCCGATCAGTCCTTCAGCTTGAACTGCAGTTCGGTGTCCCAGTCCGCCATGTTCGGAACCTCGCGCGGGTCGGACTTGTAGACCTCGAGCCGCGCGGCCCACCTGTCGCCCTCGGCGTCCCACTCCAGGCCCTTCTCGTCCGCCCAGGCCAGCAGATCGCGGGTGGCGTCGACCAGACCGTCGGGGTGCCCGTGGTACGTCGTACTCGCGTAGCGCCCGGCCGGGAGCACACCGGTGACGATCTCGCCCTCGCCGGCGTGCAGGTCGTCGACCGGGAACCCGATCTCCAGCACCAGGCCGGCTTCCATGTCCACCACGTCGTACTTGAAGAAGGGCGCGTCGTTCGGCGCGACCTCCCGGGCGGCGAGCCAGCCGATCACCTCGTGCATCCGGTCCGCGAACGCGGCGATCTCGTTCATCGCCACCTTGCCCCGCAGCGCGACGTACGGCCGCTCCGCCAACTCGACGATCTCGGGCATCCCACGATCCTTCCGGTTCGGCAACGCGATCTCGGAATCAACCTAACGCGTGCCGGCCCGGCTGGGTCACTGGACTTGCTAAGGCGGCCCCTTGAGGGTCTACTGAGGCTAGGGGTGCCCGCGATGAGGCGGATCAGATTCAAGGTTGCCGCGGCGGCCGTTGCCGTACTGCTACTGGGGCCGTCGGCGCCGGCCATGGCCGAGCCCACCACACCGTTGACCTACGGAGCCGGTACGACGGCCACCCGGTTCACCGGACTCGCGTTCGACACCTGTACGGCGCCGACTGTCGCGCAGATGACCGCGTGGAAGGCATCGCCGTACAAGGCGATCGGGATCTACGTCGGCGGCGTCAACCGGAGCTGCGCGCAGCCGCAGCTCACCCAGAGCTGGGTCGGCAGCGTGACGCGCATGGGCTGGCGTCTCATCCCGATCTACCTCGGCTACCAGGCGCCCTGCACGTTCCGCGCGAACGCGGTGAAGATGACCGCGGCCTCCGCGACCGCGCAGGGAGCCCTCCTGGCCGGCGACGCGGTGACCAAGGCCAGAGCAATCGGGCTGCTCGCGGGCAGCGCGATCTACGCCGACATGGAGCACTACAACGCGGCCGACGCGACCTGCCGCGCCACAGTGCTGCGGTTCCTGTCGTCGTGGACGAAGGAACTGCACCGGCGAGGCTTCCTCTCCGGCGTGTACGCACACCAGGACTCCGGTGCTCGCCACCTCGCCGAGGTCTACAACTCGACGGCGTACGCCCGGCCGGATGCTGTCTGGATCGCCCGCTGGGACCTCAGCTCGTCGCTGACCAACTGGCCGCTCATCTCCAACCGCTACTGGCTGATCGGGCAGCGGGCCAAGCAGTACCGCGGCGATCACACCGAGACGTACGGCGGCGTCACCCTCAACATCGACAACGACAGTTTCGACGCACCCGTCGCCTCGGTCTGGTACTCGTACACCGTCCGGACGACCATCCACACCTACGCCGGCCCGGGCACCGCCTATCCGGTCCGGGGGACGATCGCCCAGAACGCCGGCGTACGGATCGTGTGCCAGACGTTCGGACCGAAGATCGGTGTCACCACGGTCTGGAACAAGCTGATCGACGGGACCTACATCACCGACTACTACGCCAGGACACCGAACAAGCCCGGCTACAGCGCGCCGATTCCCGGCTGCAGCAACCCGTTCCAGACGACCACCGAGAACCTGAGCCGCCGGCACGGCCCGGGGACGTCGTACGCCACGTATCCGGGCCTGCTGCCGATCGGGTCCCTGGCATGGGTCACCTGTCAGCGTCCGGGCTCGAAGGTCGGCACGACCTCGGTGTGGAACCGGCTGAGCGACGGCAGCTACGTCACCGACTACTACGTCGCCACGACGAGCAACACCACCTACTCACCGCCTCTGCGGCGGTGCTGACTCACTGAGCCCACGGCGGCTGGATCGTCGTACCGTCCGCCATCGTGCCGGTGAACCCTGCGGTGATGGCGACGTACAGCTCGGCGGTGTCCTCACCCAGGTTGGTCACTGCGATCGGCTCTCCGGCCGGTACCACGACCGCGTCGCCGGCCGCGAGTTTGTCGCCGTCCGGAGTGAGCTGCACCGTGCCGCTCAGCACCATGAACACCTCGTCCCGGTCGAGCGTGTGCGGCGCACCGCCGCCCGTGCCGGGATCGACGGTGAGCTTCCACGTGCACAACCCCGCGGACCCGCGGCTCGGCGCTGCCAGCCCGGTGAACTCGACCCCGTGCAACTGGAACCGCGGCGCCTCGGCCGCGCGAATGACCTGCATGGTTCCCCCATCTCAGATAGTCAAGCTGACTTGACCAAGCCAGCTTGACTATCATGGCGCTCATGACGCGTTCGGGCAAGCCTGATTTCGGGATCCTGCTGCTGCTGGCGGACCAGGAGTTCGTCCGCGCCCTGCGGGCCGCGACCAGCGACCAGGGGTTCGACGACCAAGGGCGGTCGGACGGCTTCGTGCTGCGCACGCTGGGCGCCGGGCCGAGGACGATCACCGGGCTGGCCGAGCGGCTGGAGATCACCAAGCAGGGTGCGAGCCAGATCGTCGACGACATGGAACGCCGTGGGTACGTCGAACGCCGCCCGGATCCGGGGGACGCGCGGGCACGCCTGCTCCACCTCACCGAACGGGGGGAAGCCGCGCTGGCGGCGGCGCGGAAGTTCCACCAGTCCTACGAACGCAGGCTGCGCCGGAAGTTCGGCGACGACGCGATCGACACACTGCGCGGCGTACTGACCGAGATGGCCGGTGAGGCCCAGGTCAGTACGCCGCATTTCAGGGCACTGATGTTCTAGCTGGCTGTGGGTCGAGTCAGCAGTGCGAGGCGGTGAGCCGTACCCGCCAGACCGGCTTCCAGTAGACGTTCTGACCGTAGCCCCCGTTGAGGCACCCGAGCTGGCCGCCGTTCACGTTGTCCCACCGGGCGGCGGCGCCACCGGTCTGGTTGTTGAGGAACGGGCCGGTGCCGAGCCAGTTGCTGACGGAGTAGCCGTCGTAGTGCACGAACTTGAAGACGTAGAAGCCGTTGCCGTACGGCACGAAGGCGCAGGCATAGCCCGACTTGCAGACAGTGCTGCCACCGGGCGCGATGAACACGTGCTCGACGGACGGCGACGTCGACGGCACCGCGGCGGTCGTGCGCGTCGCTGCCGCGTTCCCCTCGACACCCACCAGGACGGATCCGTCGGCCATCGGCGTCTGCGTCACCCGTGGACCCGAGGGCACCGGATCGACGGCCTTCGCCTGCGCGGCGGGCGCGTTCGCCGCGACGGCGAACAGCCCCGCCAATACACCAGCAGCCGCGAGAAGTTTGCGTGTGCGATTCATTACTTCCTCCCCAGAGAAGGTGCCCGCCGCCTGCGCGGCGGGTCACACGAACGACGCTAGGCGTCGCCTCTCGGGGTCGGCAAAGCTTTTCGGGCGGGCCCGAAAAGCCTGTGTCACCGAACGACTGTCAGGAGAAGTACTTCGGGAAGAGGTCGTTCGTCGGCCACGACTTCACGCCGTTCGCCGCGGTCCACATCGCCGCGTCGATGTCGGCGTACGACTTGCCGCTGGCGTCGTCGCGACGGTTGAACAGCGTCGCCCAGCTCATTCCGCCGGAGGTCCGGACGATCATGGTGTAGGTGCCCGGCAGGCTGCCGGTGTGCCAGGTGTTGCGCTTGGTCCCGGTCGTGGTCGGCCGCACCTGCCAGCCGAGACCGTAGTACCAGCCGCTGGAGTTGATGCCGACCTCGGGCTTGGCCCAGACGTGTCCCAGCGAGGTGCTGTTCAGCACGCTCGACGAGGCGTCGAACATCTTCGCCCAGCGGACCAGGTCGGGAGCGGACGCGATCCAGCCGCCGTTGGCGTCGTGGATGCCCATGCTGAACGTGCCGTACGGCGACGCGACGGTCGCGCCGGAGGTGTTCAGCACGGTCTTCCCGGTGTACTGCGACTCGTACGGCATCTCACCGGTGTGCTTGGCGATGCTCCAGCCCTGCGCCATCCGCTTGATCTTCAACGGGGTCAGCAGCTTCTGCTGCACGTAGTCGGCGTACTTCATGCCGCTGACCTTCTCGATCACCCGGCCGGCCAGCAGGTACCCGAAGTTGGAGTACGCGACCCTGCTGCCCGGGGCGAAGTCGACCTTCTGCCCGGCCATGTACTTGATCACGTCGGCGTGGTCGAGCTCCATCGGTACGCCGAGAGCCTT
>Ga0164241_10003243_pt1 | contig 16669 bp, 9 predicted proteins | sample OricomyardsoilBY_FD_108780 | JGI IMG/M metagenome (GOLD analysis project Ga0164241, IMG submission 108780) | Backyard soil microbial communities from Emeryville, California, USA - Original compost - Back yard soil (BY) | ecosystem: Environmental > Terrestrial > Soil > Unclassified | place: USA... | reverse complement strand
CCTTCTCGCGATCCATGCCGCGGTCCCAACTCGACAGCATCGTCACCAGCGTCTCGAGCTCGGGGCGGCCCGCGAACTCGGCGAGTTCCGGGTTCGTGGCTGCGTCGTCCCACGCCGTCTGGAGCAGCGGGACCATTTCGTCGGCGATGAGCGAGTGCGTGTCCGCTTGGATCGACTGCATGTCCTCGAGCGACACGTCGCCATCGGCCACGAGCGACTCGAGGCGCTGGCGAATCCTGCCGGCCCGAGTTCCTGGATCGAAGTACGCGCCGAAGTAGTAGGGATCGTCCGAGAGCGAGCCACCCTTCGTGAAGCCGAAGGGGTCGTTGTTCGCCGTCACGATGAACCCGTCGTCGCCGCCGTCGCTCCGGGGCAGTCGCGCGTCATCGAGCATCTCGCCCGTCCAGAACGTCGAGGGATCGTCGCCGTCGAGGGCGACGTAGGCCGGCGCCGCGACGCTCGGATCGCCGCGATCGGGGACGAGCGGGCTCGAGTGGTAGCGGATGTCGTCGGCCGTCGCGAAGACCCAGTTGAAGCTGCCGCGCTCGAGCTCGTCGACGGCGCTCGCGAGCTCGTCGAGGTTCTGGGCGCGATCGAAGGCGAGGAACGCGTCGACCTCGTGCGTCTCGCGATAGCCGGAGTAGTTGAAGAGGAGGCGTCGTCCGACGTCGCCGATCGGCAGCGGCGAGACGTCTGCCGGCAAGAGGTACCCGTAGCCGGGGACCTCTTCGACCGTGACGGTCGCGGAGGCGGCGCCGGCGACCGCGATCGTCTCGTCGTGCTTCTCGATCGCGACCGGCTCGGTCCCGATGAGCGCGGCGCCGTCGGCGACGCCGACGTCCCACACGTCGGTCACGTCCGGGAAATTCGTCGTCGCCGTCCACGCGACGTTGCGATTGTGTCCGAGCGAGATGCCGGGCGTTCCGACGAAGCTCCACCCGACGACGTCGAGGGTCCCGTCGCCGTCGGTGCTCTTCATCTGGTGGAGCCACATCACGTTTGGACTGTGAAGCGGTTGGTGGGGATCGCCCGCGATGAGGCTCTTGCCCGTCGCGGTGTGCTCGGGTGCGACGGCCCAGTTGTTACTCGCGCCCGGGTGGATGTGAGAGAGGGTTCCAAAGAAGTGCCGGAGGCGCGCCGACGCGTCGGCGGGGGAGGGCGGTGGCGGCGCAGGCGCGGGCGTCTTCTTCTCGGGCGGGTGAGAGTCGGCCGCGAACGAGCTCGTCGTCCCCGGATCGATGAACGTATCGTCGAGCGGCGAATAGAAGCGGATCGCCGCGTAGGCGTCGGGGCGATACTTCGCGATGAGCGTCGCGAGCACGTCGAACTCGAGCTGGTTCGCGTTGCCGAACTCGATGAGCTTGCCGATGACGAACGTGTCGTCGGGAGACCACCGCTCGGGTCGGAACGAGAGCGCTTCGTAGCCGACCGGAAGCGGCGCTTCGCCGCGCGCGATCTCGCCGATGCGCTGGTTGACGCCCGCGGTCCACGCCGAGACGAGCGCGTAGGTGTCGTTCGTGGCGTCCGCCTTCGAAGCGGCCGCGTTCATGGCTCCCCACTTCGCGATCCCGAGCATGCGAATCAGCGAGTCGTCTCCGATGGCGCCCTCGCCGAAGACCTCTGCCGTCCGACCGAGCGCCCGGCGACGCATGAGGTCCATCTGAAGCAGTCGATCGGTCGCCTGCGCGTACCCGGACGCGTACAGGGCGTCGGCGTCGGTCGTTGCGTAGACGTGGGGGACGCCCTCTCGGTCTCGCACGATGTCGACGGGCCCGCCGAGGTGATAATCCGAGGCGGGGTTGGTCGTCTCCTCCCCAGAGCAGGAGGCGATCGAGAGCAGGATCGCGACGATGCCGGGGAGCGCGAGAGCGAGGCGACGGATGTGCAAGAGTGGCTCTCCTTCGCGCGCGCCGGCGCGGGCCGAGGGGCAGCCAGCATAACTGGTCGCCCGCAACCTAGCGACGCCACGAAGCGATTGCCGGAATGCCGCACCCTGACTAGGGTCCGCCGAACACGATGAACCAGCCGAGGCGACGACGACTGCGCGCGGGGTGGGCCGCGTCTGCGCTCGTATTCGGAGGCATCGTCCTCTCGCTCGGGGCTAGCTGTTTCAGCGGCGCCGACGGGATCGAGCCGCCGGCGCGCGAGCTCTATTTTCCGACCGGGCTCGTGGTGTCGCCGGGCCGTACGACGCTCTACGTCGGCAACTCGGACTTCGATCTCCAGTACTCCGGCGGCACGGTCCACGCGGTTCGCCTGGCCGATACCGACGGCGAGAAGGGGATCCGAAGCCTCGCGCTCGCCGTCTCCGACCAAATTCAAGCCGGCGCGACCCCGAAGGACGCCTGCGCCGCCGCTGGCACGATCCCGAACGACAACCCCTTCATCGTCCCCGGCCCCTGCAAGCCCATCGACTACGAGCCGTTCGTCGAAGCGACGACCGGAACGGGCGCCTTCATCAGCGCGCTCACGCTCGCGAGCCGGCCGGACGCGCCGGGCGCTCGCCTCTTCGCGACCGTGCGCGGCGACCCTTCGATCACCTTCTTCGACATCGCCGACGATCGGGATCCCTCCGCGATCGCGTCGCCCTGCGCGACGAACTTCTGCCTCGAATGTCAGGCAGAGACCGACACGAGCCGGTGCGGCTCGTTTTATCGCGTGGGCGAATCGGTCATCACCAGCCGCCGCGGCATCTCCCTGCCTACCGAGCCCGTCGGGATCGCTACGGGTGCCGACGCGGTCGTGGTCGCGCATCAGACCTCGAACGCGGTCAGCCTCTCGGTGAACCACTGGCCCGCAGGCTCGTCCGAGCAGGCCGTGCAGCCGTTCACCGGTCCGGCCCTCGAGTTCCTGCTCACGAACGTCGCGGACGCGCCGACCGGCGTAGCTCACATCCCGCCGCCGAAGCTCATCGCCGCACGCGGCGGCGAAATAGCCTACCGAGAGGGGTTCATCATCACGCATCGTGCGGCCTCGACTCTCACGGTCGTCCGGTACGAGCCCGACACGGCGAGCCACCCGCCGCGCCCATTCCTGATCAAGGCCGCCGAGGTCCCGATGAGCCTGAGCGCCACCGGCGACGATCAACGCGGCATCGCGATCGACGCGAGCGAGCGCGACGCATGCGAGGCGCTCTGCGACGCTGACGACGTCGACTGTCTTCGCACGTGCGTCGACATCCCGCTCCGCGTCTACATCGCGAGCCGCGCGCCCGATTCGCTCGTCGTCGGTCGCCTCGAGGCGAACGTCGCCGGGGGCGGCAGCACGAGCGACGGCAACGCGGTCACGAACATCGACGAGAGTCTCATGGTCGACGAGGTCGTCCCGATGCCGATCGGTCCGAGCGGTGTCGCGATTGGCAAGGTCATCGGACCGACCGGCGCGCTCGAGACCCGCGTCTTCGCGGTCAGCTTCGATTCGCGCTTCCTCACCATCTACGATCCGACGCTCCGCACCGTCGAGGCGTCGCTGAAGACGGGACGCGGGCCCTTCGGGATGGCGTTCGACACCGATCCGGACAACGGAACGAGCCTGCTCTATCTCGGACACTTCACCGACTCGTTCCTCGGGGTCGTCGATCTCGATATGCGCCACAAGCTGAGCTACGGCTCCGTCCTCCTTTCGGTCGGCGTGCCCAGCGCGCCCAGGGAAGAGCAATGAGCGGGGGTGAAAAGCAGCGGTCGGCGCGCAGCGCCGTCTTCGCGATGCGCCGTTTCTTCGTGACGGTCGGCGCGCTCGGCGTGTGCGGCGCGACCCTCGCCGTTTCGGGCATCGGTTGTTCGCCCTCGCCCATCACCGCCAGCGTGCGATCGCTCGAGCGGGCCGGGAGCGTGGCTTTCATGTGTCTCGCAGGCCCGGGCTCGGCCGGCGCGCTGCGTCCACTCTCGGACTGCACGGCCGCTGTTCCCGTCGACGACGGCGTCACGAAAGAGCCGAACGACTTCCGTGATGGAAGCGATCCTCACCTCTACGCCTTGGTCACGCTCGAGACCCACGGCGAGGTCGCCGTCATCGACACGACCGCAGAAGAAAGCAACGTCCTCGATCAAGATCCGTCGACGCCGGGCGAGAACTCGCTCCCCGTCGGCGCGCAACCGACGGACATCGTCGCCACGCCGAAGGGCACCGCGGCGTTCGTCAGCTCGGCAGAGGTCGGGCGTCCCGCCCTCTACGCCCTGTCGAGCGAGCTCATCCGCCCTTGCGAGGTCGACGATTCCAGGTGCGATCTCGCGCCGCTGACGCTGACCTCCTGGCCGGCTTGTCGCCTGCCGTCGGCGCCCGGCGCCATGGCCATGGTCGCAGACCCCGCCGTCGACGGGCAGACACGCGCCACCTGCGGGGGCGCGTATGCGCCTCTCGCGGGCGATGGCCCGGCCTTCGGTGACATCGATCGAGAGGGGCTCGGCCGCCAAAAGCTCCTGGTCGCGCTGCCCAAAGAGGGCAAGGTCGTCGTGATCGACGCTCAGACGCTCCTCTCCGCGGACGCGGGCAGCTTCGACGATTGTCAGATCGAAGCCGAGATCGCCCTGACCACGGTCGTGCCTGCCCCTCCTCCTCCAGAGGTCATCCCCGATGGCCCGGCTTGCGTTCCGCCCGCCCCGAAGCAGATCGATCTGTCTGCGACGGGCGTCTCGACGCCTTCGGGGATCGCGATGGGCGGCGGCAGGCTCTACGTGGGCGACCTGAGCACGCCGCTCATTCACGTCCTCGATATCGGCAGCCCGTGCGACATCGCCGAGCTGGCGCCGCTCGTCGCGACCTCGCTCGACGATCCCGAGCGACGGGTCGCGACGACGAAGCTCGCGGTCTCGCCGACCCCGACGCCGCAGCTCAAGCAATACCTCTACGCCATCGACGCCGACGATCGCAGCGTCATGATCTTCGACGTCAGCGGAGACGGCGCCCCGCCGTTTCCGATCATTCGTCCGCACTCCGAGCTCAACCCGCTCTCGCCGCGAGATCGGATCCGCTTCGCGTCCGCGCCGACCGACATCGTCATGATGCATCGCGACGATCCGCGCTCGTCCGGCGACGTCGTCGCGCCGTTCGGGACGACGTGCGATCCGGATCCGAGCGCGAAGACCTGTGGCGCCGACACGTCGGACTGCGACTTCGGCACGCTCTATCGGACGACCTCCGACTACGAGGACGGCGCAGGTCCGCTCACGTTCCGCGGCGCCTTCGCGATGATCGCGCTGTCGTCTGGCGAAATCGCCGCGATCGACATCGAAGACTTCGACGCGCCCTGCCGCGGGCCCAGCGATCCGGACGCGTCACTCGGGTGTGCGAGCGACGCCGTGGGCGGCGTGACGAGCGACGAGGCGTCTTGCAACGTCGTCCTCCCGCACGCGACGCGCTCCGGTGCGTACCTCTTGTCGAACGACGACGTCGGCCGCCACGAGCCAGGCATCCAGACCTACCCGATCCTTTCCACAAAAGACGGAACGGTCGTCACCGACGGTCCGAAGATGCGCGCGTCTCTCCTGAAAGAGGGCGGCGCCGCATTTCACGTGGCGATCGGCGGATCGGTCGAAGCCCTGGGGATGGACGGCAGCCTTCAGGACGACGTCGGCAAGCGCAACGCGCTGCGGATGAACCTCGCCGACCCACGCGTCCACAACCTCGAGCAGGACTGGGCCGTCACGTATCAGGGCGCGCTCCCCGCGTTCCGCGGTAAATCCGGCGATCTCGCGCTGTCGGGAGAAGGACGCACGTTCACGGACGCGACAGGCCGCTTCTGCGGCGGGGGCGTCCAGAGCCTCGGCTCCATTCGCGACACCCTCGCGGCCGAGGGAGTGACCGACGCAGAGCTCGACGCCCGCGCATACGCCATGGCCGACCGCCTCTCCATCGCAGAGCCCATCGCGGACCAGGAGAGCCCCTATTGGGACACCGCCTCGTGCACGTGGTCGTCGTGCCGCTCGACCTTCGGTGACGTCGAGGTGCCGACGCCCTCGCGAGACTTCGTCGTGCTTGAAGCTTACGAGGATCACCTCGAGCTCGATGCGCCCCAAGGAGCCACCGACGCAGACGTCGAGTGCTGCTTCCCGACGTTGATCAATTACGACGTCCGCGCGGGGGACGAGTGGGTCGTCGTCGGCGCTGCCACGGGCTACCTGCACCACGTCATCGCGGATCCGGCGACCGGCGTGTGCCGTCCCTCGTGCGATCCGGCGGTCCAAGAGCTCGTGGGCCGTGCCCGGTCGGACTTCGACGCCGACACGCCGACGGACGGCGACGTGAATGCGTTCGTGAGCCCCCACTTCCGGTTCGCGGTGCTCGTGCCCACCGGTCCCGACGACACGCCGCCAGCGCGCGACATGGCGTTCCGCTTCACGACGCAGGGCAACTTCATCCCGCTGCGCGGAGAGCTCACGAACAGCGACCGGCCCGCGGTGGTGCCGCGCTCGATCGGCTACTTGCCCTTCATCGACGAGCTCTTCGTCACCGATGGCGGTCTGGAAGGCCTCTTGCTCGTCACGTCCGATCTGTCGACCGACATCCGCCAATATTTCTGACCGTCGCGGAGCCAGCACGATGGCAGCGAAGGATCCGAAGCAAAAGCCGATGATGCGGCAGTACGCGGAAGCGAAAGCCGCGTACCCGGACGCTATCCTGTTCTTTCGGCTCGGCGACTTCTACGAGATGTTCTTCGAGGACGCCGTCACGGCGTCCAATCTCCTCGGCATCACGCTGACGAGCCGCAACCGCGAACGTCCGAGCGAAGAGCCGATGGCCGGCGTGCCGCATCACTCGGCGCACACGTACATCGCCAAGCTCTTGGCGGCCGGCCACAAGGTCGCGATCTGCGAGCAGCTCGCCGACCCGTCGAAGGTGAAGGGCATCGTCCCGCGCGCCGTGGTGCGCGTCGTGACGCCGGGCCTCGTGACGGGCGACGCCGAGCTCGAGGCGCGCGAGAACCACTACCTCGCCGCGGTCGAAGCAGGCGAGGGGGCGAGCGATCCGGTCGGGCTCGCCCTGCTCGATCTCTCGACGGGAGAGCTGCTCGCCGGAGAGGTCTCGCATCGCTCCCTCGTCCTCGGCGAGATCGTCCGCGCGCATCCACGCGAGATCCTCCTCGGTCCGCATGCGGGCGACCTCGAGCCGACGCTCCGCGCGGTCGTCGTCGGGGCGACGATTCGCACCGAGCTTGCCCTCGACAAGGCGAATCGAGAGGTCCTCGCCCTGGCGCTCGACGAGGACGCAGCTCGTGACGCAGAGAAGCTTCATTCTGTCGCCGCGCTCGGCGCGGCGGCGCGCGTCGTCGCGTTCGCGGCGAGCTGCACGCCCGGTCGACAGCTGCCGATTCAACGCGTCGGCGTGCTCGAGGCGCTCGGCGCGATGCGCCTCGACGAGACGGCGCAAGGGCACCTCGAGCTCGTCGTCGGGCAAGACGGTTCGAGACGCGGGACGCTGCTCGACACGATCGATCGCACCGTGACGCCGCCGGGCGCGCGCCTCTTGCGCCAGCGGATCCTCGCGCCGCTCCTCGACGTGCACGCCATCCGCGAGCGCCACGACGTGGTCGAGCTCTTTGTCATCCATGCGCGCGCACGCGCAGAGCTTCGCGCGGCGCTCGAGCGTGTCGGAGATCTCGAGCGTGTGGGCGTGAAGATCGCGCTCGGCGACGGGACACCGCGAGATCTCGGGCGCCTGAGGGACGGCCTCGTCGCGGCCGCGCCTGCGCTTGCCGCGACGCTCTCGCTCCCAGCGAGCGAGCGGGCCATCCCCATGCTCGAGCCGCCCGATCTCTTGCCAGACCTCGCGGCGCTGCTCGGTCGCGCCCTCGTCGACGCTCCGACGTCGCCCGAGAAAGAGGGCGGCTTCATCCGAGACGGCTTCGACCGCGAGCTCGACGACGCGCGCAGGCTTCAGCGCGAGGGGACCGATCTCATCGTCGCCCTCGAGACGAAGCTCCGCGCCGAGACGGGCGCGACCGGCCTGCGTGTGCGCTACACGCGAGTCTTCGGCTGGTACATCGAGGTCACGCGATCGCAGCTCGCGAAGGCGCCGACGTCGTGGCGCCGCAAGCAGACCGTCGCCGGTGGCGAGCGGTTCTCGACCCCGGAGCTCGACCAGCTGTCGGCGGACATCGAGAGCGCAGAGACGCGCGCGCTCGGTCGCGAGAGCGCGCTCTTCGGCGAGCTCACCGCCGCCGCCCGGAAGCAAGAGGGCCGCGTCCGCGCGCTCGGGCGGCGCTTGGCCGAGTGGGACGTCGCCGCCGCGCTCGCCGAGGTCGCGCATCAGAACGACTTCACGCGTCCCGAGATCGACGAGGGCGATGTCCTCGAGATCGTCGAAGGTCGCCACCCCGTCGTCGAGCGGCTCGCGGCGCGTGGACGCTTCGTTCCGAACGACACGCGCCTCGATCTCGAGGCAGGGCGGCTCTGGCTCGTGACGGGGCCGAACATGGCGGGGAAGTCGACGCTCATGCGCCAGGTCGCGCTCATCGTCGTCCTGGCGCAGGCCGGCTCGTTCGTCCCGGCGGCGCGCGCGAAGGTCGGCATCGTCGATCGGCTCTTCTCGCGCGTGGGTGCGAGCGACAATCTCTCACGCGGCGAGTCGACGTTCATGGTCGAGATGCGCGAGACGGCGGCGATCCTCGCCGGCGCGACGCGCCGCAGCCTCGTCATCCTGGACGAAATCGGTCGCGGGACGAGCACCTACGACGGGCTGGCGATCGCGTGGGCCGTCGCCGAGCACCTGCACGACGCGATCGGGTGTCGGGCGATGTTCGCGACGCACTATCACGAGCTCACCGAGCTCTCGAAGACGGCGCGTCACCTCGAGAACGTTTCCGTTTCGGCACGCGAGCACGACGGCGGCGTCGTCTTCCTTCACGCGATCGAGCGCGGACCTGCGAGCAAGAGCTACGGCGTCGCCGTCGCCCGCCTCGCCGGGCTGCCCGAGAGTGTCCTCGCGCGCGCCGTCGCGCTGACGGCGAGCTTCGAGTCGCCGCGCGACACGCGGCCCGCCGCGCGAACGACGCCGCAGCTCGGCCTCTTCGATGCGCCGGGGCAGGGCGCGCCGCGTGACGACGAGCGCCGCGCCGTCGAGACGTTGCGCGCCGTCGACGTCGATCGGATGACGCCGCTCGATGCGCTCGCGCTCGTCGCGAAGCTCAAGGCGAGCGTAGGCACGAAGTAGGCGGCACGGCGCGGTGACGCCTCCGGGGCATGACCGCGATCGAGCGTGAACCTCGCGTGGTTTGTATTAGGCTCAGCGTGCCGTGACGACCGACGCCCAAGCCGATCTCGATCCGCCGGCGGCCGCCGCGGACGTGAGCGCGTCATCGTCGAGGCCACCGCCCAAGGTGCGACGCCCGCGCTCGATGCCGGAACGGGTCGCGCGGATCGTGTTGCTCTTCGGGGCGATCGGCGCGCTCTTCGCGTCGAGCGTCCCGCTCTGCCCTGTGGCCTACTCGCTTCACGAGCCCTGCCCAGGCTGCGGTCTCACGCGCGCGACGTTCGCGTGCGCGCACGGTCACTTCGGAGACGCGTACCAGTTCCACCCCCTGGTGTTCGTCGTGCTGCCCATCCTCGGCGTGTGGACGGTCACGTGCGTGTTTCGGTATCTGCGCGAGGGGATCGCTCTACCGCCGCCGCGAGTGTCGAAGTTCCTGTCGCCTGCGACCGCGGTGCTCTGGGGCTTGTTGATCGTCCTCTGGGTGCTGCGCTGGCGCGGCTACTTCGGTGGACCCGTGCCAATCTGAGGGACGGACGGGGCGCCGCCCCCAACGCGCCGTTGCCACCCGCTCCGGCAAAATTCGGGGCCACAAAAGCGCCGAAGCGCGAGGACCGAGGCCCCCGCGCTTCGTACGCGACCGTCGTCGACGCGACTCTCAGGCCAAGTCGTTGAGGTCGGAGGAGAACGCGAACAGCGGCACGATGAGGTACATCCAGTTCGGCCGAGCCGGTACCTGGCTGCCACGCATCTGCTTCGCGCGCACCATCAGCGGTTGGACCTTGAGGAAGGCCATGATGTTGCTGATGCCAGGCACCCACATCATCCAGCCTGCGATCTCTTGATCGTTCGTGACGACCTTCAGCTCGCTGAGCATCTTCGACATCGGAGCACCGAAGAGGTAGACGAAAGCGACGAACGCCACGAGGTTCATGATCATCGCGAGGATGCCGAGGATCATGCCTAGAATGCTGCCGAGGATCGCACCCACGACGTAGGCCGCGTAGGGCATCGCGAGAGTGACGATGGGGTTGCGCTTGTTCGGTCCAGGACCGCCCGTCATCCCCATCTGGCCCATGGCGCCAGCCATCATCCCACCGGGCCCCGCACCCATCGGTGCGCCCATGCCCTGCTGCTGCTGGTAGGGATTCATCGCGCCGGGAGGCGCGCCCTGCGGCTGGCCGTAGCCACCCGGCGCTTGGCCGTACCCGCCGGGTGCGCCCTGCGGAGGCCCGCCGAAGCCGCCCTGCTGTTGCTGCTGTTGCGCGTAGGGATCACCGCCCGGAGGCGCGCCGTACCCCTGAGGTCCGCCCTGCGGGGGCTGACCATATCCGCCGGGCGCACCCTGCGGAGGACCACCGAAGCCACCCGGAGGTCCACCCTGTGGGGGACCACCGAAGCCGCCCTGCTGCTGCTGCTGGTACGGGTCACCACCCATCGGAGGACCGCCCATCCCACCTGGAGGAGGCGGGCCAGGAGGCGCGCCGAAGCCCCCACCCGGAGGCATCGCGCCGAAGCCACCACCCGGCGGCTGATCGATCGCCATGGTGCCGCCGAGCGGATTGACGCCCTGACCCCCTGCGTTCGGATCGTATCCACCCATGCCCTGGGGAGGACCGCCAAAGCCGCCCGGTGCGGGAGGTGCGGGGGGCGCGCCCATTTGCGGCGCCATCCCCATGCCTGCCGGCGGAACACCAACGACAGTCCCCGCAAGCCCCGGGTTCATCGGAGGCTGGCCACCCATCCCAGGTTGAGGTGGACCAGGTGGGGCTCCCATCTGAGGCATCATCGGCTGCTGACTCATCAGCATCGTGCCCTTGAATTTAGGAGCCGCTGCACCCTTCAGGTTGAACCCACACTTCACGCACGTAGACGCGGTCTCAGCGTTCTGCGTACCGCAGTTGGGACAAAACACACGCCACCTCCGAAATGTCGCGGCTGGCCGCGGGAAAGTTTGCTCATTCGCCCACGGTGGCAGGCGAATGGTCGCTGGGACAGGACCCCACGCGACCGCCAAGGAGTCGCTACCGACCGACCACCCGCTTGCGGATCTCGGACGGCGCTTCGGGCCGCAGAGCGTCCGCGAAGTGCGCGAAGCCTACGCGAGATGTTCGGAAAACCACAAGTGAGATGATCGGGATCTTGGGTGAAGTGCCCCGCCGGAGATGCCCTTGACATGGGACCACGCCGGTCACTAGCGTGCGCACCCCGAGAAGGCTGGTCGGAAGTTCCGTCCTCATTTCTCGCCCGGCGAGAGCCGCAAATCTGGCTTTCGGTTCGCTCGCCTCTATCGAGCCGCTCCATGGAAAAGACAGCCCACGCCGAAGCAAGCGGCGACCACGGTCCGCACACGTCTGGCCCGTTCGCCCTCTCCCCCGATGGAGAAAAGGCGCTCACGGACATCCTGTCGCGCTACCCGAACAAGCAGGCCGCCTGCATCCCCGTCCTGCACCTCTGCCAGGACGAGCTCGGTTGGGTGAGCCCCGGGGTGATCGACTTCGTCGCCGACAAGCTCGATCTCTCGACCGCGCACGTTCAGGGCGTCGTCACCTTTTATACGCTCTTCAACCAAAAGCCGGTCGGCAAGCACCAGGTTTGGGTGTGCCGCACGCTCTCGTGTGCGCTCCGCGGCAGCGAAGAGATCATCGCGCACTGCGAGAAGAAGCTCGGCGTCCACGTCGGCCACACGACGAAGGACGGCAAGATCACGCTGCGCACCGCCGAGTGCCTCGCGTCCTGCGGCACCGCGCCGATGATGCAGGTCGACAAGGACTACCACGAGAACCTCACGCTGAAAGAGGTCGACGTCATCCTCGACCGACTTCGGAGCTGAACCATGCTCGTCAAGAAGGACTACCTCTCCAAGCGCTACGCCGAGAAAGACGGCTGGAAGCTGGGCCCGTACGAGCGCGACGGCGGCTACAAGCAAGCCAAGCGCGCGCTCGCCATGTCGCGCGACGACCTCATCACGGAGATGAAGGCCGCGAACATCCGGGGTCGCGGCGGCGCCGGTTTCCCGATGGGCGTGAAGTGGTCCTTCATGCCGTGGCCGCCGAAGGCCGAGCGTCCGCACTACCTCGTGATCAACGCCGACGAGGGCGAGCCGGGGACGTTCAAAGACCGGACGATCATGGAGCTTAACCCTCACGCGCTCGTCGAGGGTTGCATCATCGGTTGCTTCGGCATTGGCGCGCACGCGGCGTACATCTACGTCCGCGACGAGCTACACCTCTCGAAAGAGCGCCTCTGGGCCGCGATCGCAGAGGCAAAGGCGAAGGGCTACCTCGGCAAGAAGCCGTTCGGTCTCGACTACGAGGTCGAGGTCTACGTGCACACCGGCGCGGGCGCCTACATCTGCGGCGAAGAGACGAGCCTCTTGAACTCGCTCGAGGGCAAACGCGGCGAGCCGCGGCTCAAGCCCCCGTTCCCCGCCCAGGTCGGCGCGTTCGGCATGCCGTCGACGGTGAACAACGTCGAGACGATCGCGATCGTCCCCACTGTGCTCGAGTTGGGCGGCGACGCCTTCAGCAAGCTCAGCTCGATTCACAACCTGAAGGACGGCGGCGCGCGCCTCTTCGGCGTCAGCGGTCACGTGAAGACGCCCGGCATCTTCGAGGCGTCGGTCGGCCTGACGCTCCGCGAGCTGATCTACGATCTCGGCGGCGGCATCGATCACGGCGAGCTGCTCTGTGTCATCCCCGGTGGCTCGAGCTGTCCGTTGTTCCGCGCGGACGAGAAGGTGAACGCTCCGAACGAGAAGGACGTGCTCCACCCGTGGCACGGCCAGAGCGTCCTCGACGTTCCGATGGGCGTCGACACGTACCGCAACCTCGGGACGATGCTCGGCACGTGCTGCGCGATCGTCCTCAGCGACAAGGCCGATCCGGTCCTCGCCTTCGACAACCTGATGCGGTTCTACCGCCACGAGAGCTGCGGCCAGTGCACGCCCTGCCGAGAAGGCAGCGCCTGGCTGTACAGAACGACCAGCCGCATCGCAGCCGGCGAGGCGACGATCGAAGAGCTCGATCGCTTGAGTGAGATCGCCTCGAACATCATGGGCAACACGATCTGCGCCTTCGGCGAGGGCACGGCGATGCCCGCGATGGCCTTCATTCGAAAGTTTCGGAAAGAGCTCGAGGCCTACATCCTCAGCAAGGGAAAGGCCGGCACGGGCACCCTCGCGCCCGACTGGACGCCTCCCAAAACCGTCGCCTCCGCGCCCGCTGGCGCGCCCCGCGACAAGGCTTCGGGCATCGCGCACGAAGCGTCGAGTCGCGAGTCTTCGTAGTCGAAGCAGAGGAACAAGATGCTCACCTTGGAGACAGCCTTCTTCGGCCTCTGCACTCTGCTCACGCTGCTCGGCGGTGTCTTCACCGTCGCCGCGAAGAACCCGATCCGCGGAGCGATGGGCCTCCTCGTCGCGATCCTCGGCATCGCTGGCATGTACCTGTTGCTGTCGGCAGAGCTCCTCGCCGCGCTGCAGGTCATCGTCTACGCGGGCGCGGTCGTCATCCTCTTCCTCTTCGTCATCATGCTCATCGGCCCCGCCGCGAGCGAAGCGCCAGATGCGCGGGGCGCGGTCGGCCGCTACTTCGGCGCGGGCGCGTTTGCGTTGGTGGCGGTCGGTGCGCTCGCCGCGATCATGCGCATGGGTGGCGCGGCGCTGACGAAGATGCCGCCTCCGCCGGCCGGCATGGGCACCATCGAGGTGGTCGGCCGCGAGATCTTCACGAGAGACGTCGTCCCCTTCGAGATCGCGGGTGTGTTGCTCCTGATCGCCGTCATCGGCGCGATGGCCGTCGCGAAGGGCAAGCCTGGCGACATGTTGATCTCGCAGAACAAGCGCGGCGGCTCCGGGAAGTCCGGCGGCGCGAAGAGCTGAGGCGAACGATGAACCAAGATCTCACCGCTGTTCCGCTCGAATACTTCCTGACCGTCGCGGGGGTCCTCTTCGCCATCGGAGCGATCGGCTTCTTGCTCCGTCGCAACCTCCTCGTCCTGCTGATGAGCATCGAAGTGATGCTCAACGCGGTGAACCTCACGCTCGTGGCGTTCAACCGCATGCACACCGAGAACCACTCGGGTCAGATCTTCGCCTTCTTCATCATCGTCGTCGCGGCCGCAGAGGCTGCCATCGGACTTGCCATCGTGCTCGCGTTCTTCCGCGTGAGACGCACGGTCCGCTCCGACGACGCCGACCTCCTGAGGAACTAATCGTGAACGCCCTCGCCAAGCAGTTCCCGGCTCACGACTTCGCGCTCCTCGCGATCGTGCTCTTGCTTCCCCTCGCGGGCGCCATCGTGAATGGCGTCTTCGGCAAGCGCCTCGGCAAGGACGGCGTGCGCCTGATGGCGCTGTCGGCGCTCGGCGGCTCGTTCGTCGCCAGCGTGCTGACGTTCCTCTCCGTTCCCGCGAACGGCGGCAAGGTCAGCTGGACCGTATGGCAGTGGCTGACGCTGTCCGGTCGGGGCGGTCGTGTGATCCCGATCGACGTCGCGTTCGGCGCGGACGCGATGACCGCGACGATGATGCTGGTCGTCACCGGCGTCGGCTTCCTCATCCATTTGTACTCGTCCGAGTACATGAAGGACGACCCGGGCTACTACCGGTTCTTCGCGTACCTGAACCTCTTCATCTTCAGCATGTTGCTCCTCATTCTCGGGGACAACATGGCCGTGATGTTCGTCGGCTGGGAGGGCGTCGGTCTCTGCAGCTACCTCCTCATCGGCTTCTGGTTCACCGAGGAGAAGAACGCGTCCGCCGGCAAGAAGGCGTTCATCACGAACCGCGTCGGCGACTTCGGTCTGCTCGTCGCCATGGCGATGCTCATTTACTTCTGCGGCACGCTCAGCTTCGACGGCATCAAGGAAGCTGCGCCGCACACCCTGCTCGCAGAGGTGAAGATCTGGCCGCTCGGCAACTTGCCGACCGAGGCCATCTGGGATCAGCAATTCGCCGCGCAGAGCCTCTGGCCGAAGTGGCTCGTCCACGTCTTCCTGCCGGAGAAAGAGATCTTCGTTCACGCGGCGACGCTCGTCGGCCTCGCGCTTTTCCTCGGCTGCGCCGGCAAGAGCGCCCAAATTCCGCTCTACGTCTGGCTCCCGGACGCGATGGCGGGCCCCACGCCCGTGTCGGCTCTCATCCACGCCGCGACGATGGTCACCGCGGGTGTCTACCTGGTCGCCCGTATGGCGACGGTGTTCGCGCTGTCCCCATTCGCGATGGCGACGATCGCGGTCGTGGGCGTGCTGACCGCCCTGTTCGCCGCGAGCATGGGCATGGTGCAAAAGGATCTGAAGAAGGTCCTCGCGTACTCCACGGTCAGTCAGCTCGGATACATGTTCATCGGCGTCGGCGTCGGCGCGTTCACGGCAGGGTTCTTCCACGTGTTCACGCACGCCTTCTTCAAGGCTTGCCTGTTCCTCGGCGCCGGCAGCGTGATCCACGCGATGCACGCTCGGGTTCACGACACGGACAAGTCGCAGGACATCTGGCGAATGGGCGGCTTGCGAAAGTTCATGCCCATCACGCACGCGACCTTCTTGGTGTCGTGTCTGTCGATCTCGGGCCTTCCGTTCGTGACGGCTGGGTTCTATTCGAAGGACGAAATTCTCTGGAAGGCGTTCTCGAACAAGGTCGTCGGCGCGCAGGCCGCATCGCCGATGTGGCAGTGGCCCGACTGGCTCGGCCCGGTCATCTATTGGGCCGGCATCGTCGGCGCGGTCATGACCGCGTTCTACATGTTCCGCGCCTACTACCTCACGTTCCACGGTGAGGTCCGCGGTTGGAAGATCGTCGACGGCTGGAAGGCGCCGCCGGGTGGCCATGGTCACGACGACCACGACGACCACGCGCACGCGTCACATGACGACGCCGATCACGAGGACCACGAGGACGACGAGGAGAAGGAAGAAGAAGTCCTCGACGGGCCCGTTCCGCAAGAGTCGCCCTGGGCGATGACCCTGCCGCTCGTGATCCTGGGCGCCATGGCGGTCTTCGCCGGCTTCCTCGGCGCCGAGCCGCTCCACTTCGCCCCGCTGCTTCACAAGCTCGAGCCGATCTTCGAAGAGTCCGAGAAGCTCGTGGCGTTCCGCACCGGCGTCGGGCCGGGCGACATGTGGACGATGATGGTGCCGGGCGCGCTCGCGTGCTTCGTCGGCATCGGCGCCGCCACGTCGGTCTACTACCTGAAGGGCGGCGCGCCCGAGAAGGCGTTCAAGGCGTCCTGGCCTCGGCTCTACGGCCTTGTCTATGACAAGTGGCTCGTCGACGAGCTCTACGAAGCCACCGTCATCGGCATGATCGACGCGCTCGCCGACATCTTCACGATGGCCGACAAGTGGGTCGTCGACGGCATCCTCGCGAGGGTCTCGGCGCTCGTAGTGCAGGGCAGCGGCGCCGTGCTCCGCCTGTTCCACAACGGTCGCGTCCAGATCTACGCCGCGAGCATGGTGGTCGGCCTCGTCGGCATGGGGTGGTTCTTCGG
>Ga0164241_10003242_pt1 | contig 16674 bp, 14 predicted proteins | sample OricomyardsoilBY_FD_108780 | JGI IMG/M metagenome (GOLD analysis project Ga0164241, IMG submission 108780) | Backyard soil microbial communities from Emeryville, California, USA - Original compost - Back yard soil (BY) | ecosystem: Environmental > Terrestrial > Soil > Unclassified | place: USA... | reverse complement strand
TGCGCGGATCATCCGTTACCGCTCAAGGCTATGTGGACCGCGACGGCGTCGAGCTTCAGCAAAGGGGACGGCACGGAGGCCGACGGCTTGTACAACCCGCCTGCCCACATGCTCGACGGCCTCTACACCGAGCGTTGGTCGACCGGGCAATTGCAGAGCGGCAACGAGTGGATCCAGCTCGACTTCGGCGCCGTGTCGACCATCACCGACCTGACCTTGAATCCGGGCAACGACGCCGGTGACTACCCGCGTAGTTACGCGGTGCGCGTGTCGAACAAGGACCAAGACTTTGCGGCGCCGGTCAAGGTGAGCGGCACGGGCATGCCGGGTACGACGTTCGTTCATTTCTCGCCGCCGGCCGTGGGCCGATACGTCACGGTGCGCCAGACCGGAGTCGAGGGTCCGTGGTGGACCGTCGCCGAAGCGCTCGTCGGCTGTACCGATCCCTAAGAATCGTCCCGGAACACGTGCTCGGCGTCGGTAGCGCGACCAGCTACTGCTACCAGGTGGGCTGGACTTGAAGCCAATCAGCGACGCGCCGACAATCGTCAAGTAGCCTCGAGAAAAGCGCGCTCGAGAAGTCGCGAACGCGGCTTCGACCCGAAGACAGGTCACGTCGCGCTCGTGTTTCGCGATTGATTCCGGCGCGGGCCGGCTCTCGGCCGAAATACCCAAGACCATGGCACTTTCGCCCGCCCGGGGCGGCTGGTATCTTGGTCGGCTCGGGCGGATGTCCGAACGCGGGAGCCATGACCACCAACACCGCCAGCCAGCCAGAGGCCGGGGACAACCTCGCCGCGCCGGTGCGCGTCGGCGCGGTTGTGGCGGAAAAATACTTGATCGAGCAGACACTCGGCGTTGGTGGCATGGGCGTGGTCGTCGCCGCGCGTGACCAGCTGCTCGACCGGCGCGTCGCGATCAAATTCTTGTTGCCGAAGCTGGCCGGGTCCGAGAACGCGGTTCAGCGCTTCACCCGTGAGGCGCGCGCCGCCACGCGCGTGACGAGCGAGCACGTCGTTCGGCTGCTCGAGATCGAAAAACTACCTTCCGGCACGCCTTTCTTCGTCATGGAGCACTTGGAGGGCAGCGACTTACGAGCGCTGCTGCGCGAGCGCGGCGCCCTCGCACCGAGCTTGGCCGTCGACTACGTCTTGCAAGCACTGCAAGCGGTGGCCGAGGGCCACGTCAAAGGCATCGTTCACCGCGACATCAAGCCCGGCAATCTGTTTCTGACCTCGCGCGCCGACGGCACGCCCTTGATCAAAGTCTTGGACTTCGGCATCGCCAAGACGCTCGACAGCGACAGCCCCGAATCGACCTCGCTCACCAGCTCCGATGACGTGCGGCTGGGCTCGCCCGCGTACATGCCGCCCGAGCAGCTGCAAAATCCGCGTGACGTCGACAAACGCTCGGACATTTGGTCCCTGGGCGCGACGCTCTACGAGCTGTTGTGCGGTCGTCCGCCGTTCGAGGCCCCGGGCTACTTGGAGCTGGCGTCGCACATCTTGAGCCAGCCGCCGATTCCTCTTTCGCAACGGGCGATCCCGCACCGCTTGCCTCCGGGGCTCGAGGCGATCTTGCGAAAATGCCTGGCGAAAGATCGCAACGCCCGCTACGCGAGCGCCGTCGATCTGGCGGTCGCGCTGGCGCCCTTCGGTAGCGACGACGCGCAGGTCTCGCTCGGGCGCATCACGGGGATGAGCAACTCCAGCTCGTCGATTCCGGCGTTGACCCGCAGCGTGCCGTTCGACGCGGAAGCGCGCCCGCCTACCCTCGACGTACCAACGGGCCCAACCCTGACGCCCGACGAGCGCCGCACCAGCAACATCGGCGGGGTCGAGTCGACGCCGCCACCGCGCCCACGGCCCGGGCGCAGCTGGTTGATCGTCGCCGCGGCGGCGCTACTCATCGGAGGCGTGTTCGCGTTTCGCGGCCCCGGGCAGGTGACACCGCGTACGCCCGGCGCCGCCGTTACCCTGCCGCCGCCGGGCAACGCCCAGTCCGTCCAGGCTACGCCCGAGCCGGTCGCGGAGGCGGTCGGCATGCCGGCGCCAGTCGGCCCCGCCGACAGCGTGGTGGCTCCCGCCGTGGCTTCTCACCCTGCTAAGGCGCCGAAAGTGACCACTCTGCGGCATACCGCCGCGCCGGGCCGCGGCGCAATCCGCCCGGCCTCGGCCAGCGTCGCGGCTGCGCCGGCTGCGGCCCCTTCTCCAGCCGAGCACGATACTCCGCAAGCTGCGACGCCGATCGCGGAGCCCTCGGCGATGCCGAGCACCGGTCGCTCCGCTGAAATCGAACGCCTCATTGAAGAGCGTCGCTGAGGGCGAGCGACTCAGCCATAGGCGACGGTTTCCGGGCGGCTGCGGGAAGGGCTGGCGGCTCGGTCATTCGAGCTCGTGCGTGTGCAGCCACATTCTTGCCGCCAGCTTGGGTGCGAATGCGCCTGCTTACGAGTAGGAGTAGCGACCTTTGCGCGAGCCGCGACGCGGAACCATTGAGAAAAAAATCGTTACGTCCGTAGGTACCCATTCGAGTCGAAACGGGACTCTTGGGCCTGCACGAGAGAAGCCAGTTCACGTCGCCCGCAGGTCGGCACCTCGACCAGGCGGGCGGGCCGCGATTTCGAGCGTCGAGCTCGTGCGCGTTGGCTAGCCGGCGGTGCAGCTGGGGCAGGCCACGCAGGCGGCCCAGGTAGTCATCGTCGAAGTTACTTTTGTACAGATCTGCACGCCCGCGGCGCCGCTACCCGAAACGGTGCACAGCCTGACGTCGTGCTCGATGCAGGGACAGCTCGAGCTGCCGGTGTTCAGTTTGTAGATGCACTCGGTGTTGTTGAAGCAAGTGGAGCCCGATGAAAGAGCGCACACCGGCATGCCCGACAAGCAGTCCGCAGGAGCAGTGCAGGGCTTGCCTCCGCAATGCTCGGCGGTGACCGCACCCGGTGCGGGAGCGGCCGCGCACTGGCTCAAACACAGAAAGAGTGGTGCAGCGAACAGGAGAGTGAAAAATTGGCGCTTCAGAGATCGTGTTGGCCCCATCGTCATATAACTCTTGTAAGTTACTTCGGATCGCGAGCACAACGAAATCCGCTATACGATCGCTTCTCCAAAGGTTGGAGCCCGGTGTGTGCTGTCACCCACAGTGCGTCGTAGAGGTTGGAATAGGCTCCGCCGCGCACCGAGCGGAAGTCTGATGCAGTCGTGTTCAAACAGTTGGTGCACGAGGTCGGGTACTCGGTGTGAAAGTAGTCCAGCGTCCACTCGCTGAGGTTTCCAGCCAAGTCCGCCTGCCGCCAACGCCCATTCCCGAGAGGCTTCGACCCTACGGAGATGATGGGCGGACTGTCTTCACCAGCATCTGTGTAGGTGGCGTGTTCATGAGTGATGTCGGGCGTCTCCCACGGATAGAGCCGCTTTTCCTCACCTCCGGCCGCGGCGAACTGCCATTCGGCCTCCGTTGGCAAGCGGCCTCCGTCCCAGATGCAAAACGCGTAGGCGACGTTGAATGAGACGCAGTTCATCGGCATCTCGTTGTTCTGGGTGAGGTCGTCCGTCCATGTAGGCAGCCCGCCCGTGCAGCTCTCGAGCTCGCTGAAAAGCTCGTTTGTCGTCGCGGGCATGACGAAGTCGCCGTCCCAACCCGAGTCATCGGGAATGTGATCCGATTTACCCGCTCCGTCCTTGAGCGTGCTGATGAGTACCCCTGAATAGGCGGTCGCGAACTGGCGAAATCGACCCACCGTGACTTCGAACTTGTCGAGCAAGAAGGGACCCACTTCAGTAGGCAAAGGCACGTCGGAGTCTTCGTCGAAACGCGAGTACTCACCACCAGGCACCAGGAAAGACTTGCAACAGCTCACGCCGTCCTTGCACGTAGTGCGATCGGTGTTCACCGCATTACAGCTCGGCGTCGTCACGCAACTGCCGCCATTGCAAAACTGCGCGCATGACTTCTTATCGTCGGTCCAAACTCCCGCGACGCACGTCTGCGGCAGGTTCGTGTCGCAGGCGGCATCGTCGTCGCCTTTGCAGACGGGGCAGCGCTTTTGGTCGTCGACGCATTCCTTGCACTCGCCCTCGACGCAAGCCACGGGGCAATCGCCGGCGGCCTCTTCGCTGTTTGCTCCCCAATGCCCGGTATCGTCGCAAATTTGCGGCGATTTCGCGTCGGGGCCGCCGCACCGCATGGCCCGCGGCTCGCAGTCTTTCATGGCGGGCGCGCCCGCCTCGCCGCCCTCGCCGGCCCCGGCCTCGCGCGCGTTGTCGCCGACCGTTTCGCCGGCTTGGTCGGCGCCACCGAGGGTGGGAGCGCCGCCTTTGCCGCTGCTGCTGCCGCCGCTGTCGGTGGCACCGGTGGTGGCCTCGCCGGCTGCGCCCGCCTCGCTGGGGCGGCCTACCGGAGCTTGAATGTCGAGCACGTCGGCGCAGGCTGCTGCGCACACCGCTATCGTCACGCCGCCGATCGCCAGGCGTGCCCACTGCATTTCCGATCGCATTCCTTCAGAAGCTCCCACGCAAAGAGACCCGCGGCGCGCCGTCGACGAGACTGGTCGCGAGCTGGGTCGAGGCCGTATTCTCGGCTTTGAAGTACAGGATGAGCGCCGTCGTACCCAAGGCACCGGCGGCCACGAACGACCACGTGGCGACGCGGGCAGCGTCGAGGGCGGCTTCACGCCGTTCGGCACCGTAGGCGTCGCAGCCGCGGGCGTCGCAGTGGCCGTCGCGGTTCGACGCGTCGTTGCGCGACTTGGCAGCAAGGCCGAACGTCACCCCCAAGCCAACGCCGACCGCGCTTGCGAGACCGAACCCGACGCTGGCCTGGCGCAGGCGACGCACGGAAGGGGACTCGACCGCCAGGGCCGCGTGGCCAGGAGCGCTGTGGCGCGGGCCGCTCGTCTCTATGAAGGAGGTCGGCTCGGGCTCCAAAGTGGGCAGCTGGAGTGTCTTGTGATCAGACTCGGTTTGCAAGGTGACGACGCCTGCCCAGCGTTCGCGGCCGGGCGCCGTCACCTCGATAGCGTGGGTTCCCCCATTCAATGGGATGGCCGACCCGTACGCGACGCGGTCGATCTCGATGCCATCGCGCAAGATCTTCAACCCAGCCTGATGGGTGAGCGCTGCGGGTACCAAAATCGTGAGCGTGGAGACGCGTTTCGACAATGCTTCGGCGCGCTCGCCAGAAGCCTTCTGTTTTTCGGGCTGGCCTTCTTTGGCGGCCAAATCGGCCGCGGCCAGGTAATTGCGGTGCGCGCTCGCGAGCAGCCCCGAAAGCTCCTGGCAGTAAGCGAGCGCCAACAGCGTCCCCGGCGCGGGGTCGGCTTTCTGGCTCTCTTCGAACTTGGGGCAAGCCTCGGCGAGCTTGCCGTCTTTCATCAGCGCTTTGCCGGCATGAAACGTCTCGTCCGCGCGCGTGGTGTCTTGCGCCAACGCCCAGCGCGGAAGCACGAGCCCTGCCGTCAAGGCCAAGATCGCCGCTCGTCGGTGCTGAGCCATGCGCTACCCTTCGTAGTTCAAGTTGCAGGGCTAGGCGAGAGGCAATGCCGTTGAGCGCTCGCTTCCTCGACCACGCCAATTCTGCGCGAAACTGCGCGCCGGGCGGTGGTGGGAAGCACCGACGGAGGACGTCGCGCCGGCAGCGCTGGCGCCTCCAAGCCCCAGCGCGCCAACGTGCAAAGCAGCTCGGCGCGGCCCGACACGCCCAAGCGCCGGAACCCGGACGCAACCTGATTGGCTACCGTGCGGATGGACGTGCGGCGCGCCTGTGCAATCTCGGCGTAGCAGTGTCCTTCGACCAGCAGGTTGACGACCGCGTGCTCGGCCGGGGCGAGCCAAGCCTTCAGCGCCACGTCGGGGCGCGGCACCGTGAGCGTCTGCTGCGAAAATTGCCGCTCGGTTCGGCCCCTGAGGACGGCCCGGTGATTGGGTGACTGGTAGTGCCGAGCATGGGCGGCCGCGACCAGGAGGCCCGGAATGCGGGAGGGCAGGCAGCTCAAACCCATGAACTGAAAGCAACTCTGCAAGATGACCGCGATGCTCGAGCAAGAGAGCCCGGCCTCCACCGCGACGTGCTTTCTCACCCCACACAAAAGGGCTTGCTCCAGAATTTCGATGTCGCGGTGGCGCAGCCCAGGACTGCGGACGCCAGTCAAGTTGGGGCCACGAGACACCACCATGGACCAGGTGTGTTCGTCGTGGGACCAGCTTGCGACCTTGCAGGTGCCGGCGATCAGCTCATCCCAGATGGCCGCTAGCTCGATTCGTTCAGTGCTCGCGAACATACTAGGAGGATTACCGGCCTCCCCATTTGCGGTCGATCGCAGTCGATTGCAGCGGTTCAGGGGGCGGCTGCGAAATGTCGGGTCTTTTCGCGGGTCTAGCGACGTGGTTTACTCACCGTACCCATGGCCGAGCTGCGCCGGACCGACGGCACTCGATCCTGCCTGCTCATGACCGAGCACTTGGTCGGGCGCGGCCCCCAGTGCGCACTGCGCCTGACCGGGGCTTACGTCTCGACCCAACACGCCTTGATTCGTTGGGACGGCCACGCCTGGGAGGTGTTGGATCGCGGCAGTCGCAACGGCACGCAGCTCAACGGCGCCGTGCTCGAATCGGGCCGGGGTTATCGGTTGCTGCGCGACGCGATCGTCACGTTTGGTCACGCGGACGAGCGCTGGGTGCTCGTCGACGCCGGCGAGCCGCAGACGATGGCGCTGTCGCTCGAGACCGGGCAGGCGTTGCTCGGTGGCGAGGGGTTGATTGGCCTGCCGTCCAGCAAGCAGCCGGAGTGCACGCTGTACTTGGCGCCCGATGGGCTTTGGAACATCGAGCTGCCCAACGGTGAGGTGGAGGCGCTCAGCGATGGGCAAATCATCGACTGCGCGGGACAGAAGTTTCGTTTTTGCTGCCCGTCGTCCAATTCGGCGATCGAGACGCTATCGCTGGCGCACGAGCGCGTCGTGCCGACCTTGCACTTTGCGGTTTCGTCCGACGAAGACTTCGTCGAGCTCACGCTCGAGTACCCAGAACGGCGCGTGCCGCTCGGCTCGCGCAGCCACAACTACATGATGTTGACGCTGGCCCGGCAAATGCTTGCAGATCGCGCCGCGAATTTGCCGGAAGCCTCGTGTGGCTGGATGGACAAAGACGAGCTGGCAGACGGCTTCAAGATGACGCCACAGCAGGTCGACGGCGAGGTGTTCCGCATTCGCAAACATTTCACACAGCACGGCCTGCCCGAGTCCACGACCATCATCGAGCGGCGCCCACGCACCAAACAGATCCGTCTGGGCCTCACGCTGCTGCGGATTGAACGAGCTTGAGCGCCGCTGTCGCTCGACCCGTCAACGAACCCGGTCCGGCATCATCGACTCGTTCTTGTGCCACTCCGGGTTGCTCGCAAAGGCGGCCGCGCAGGTGAGTGAGCAGAACCAATATTCTTTGTTGAGGTAACGCAGCCGACCCGAGGCCGTGCGTCGATCGACGTGGTTGCGGCACACCGGATCGATGGGGGTGTCGGTCACGCCCAGCATCAGCGCCATCGAGTACAAAAAGGTCATGCGGCGCACGTTCTTCAGCGCAACTTCGCCGATGTCGACGACGGGGATGCCCAGGCCACGCGCGGCTTCGGCGACCCCGGCGGTACCGAGCACTTCGGCGGGGTGGGCCTCGGCGGCCACGCGCGCGGCCAAGTTGACGGCGGCGCCGAAGACGTCACCGTCGCGCTCGACGGCCTCGCCGTGGTGGAGCCCGGCGCGCAGGGTGGGTAAGCGGGGCTCGGCGGCGGCTTCGGTGAGCAGCCGTTCGACGAGTGTGATGCCGGCGGCCGCGTCCGGTGCCGTGATGAGCACGGCGTCGCCGATGGTTTTGATCAGTCGATCACCTGGGGCCAGCGCGGCGCGGGTGATGTCGGCGAACATGGTCGCCAAATCGGCGGCGTCTTCGTCACCTTGCGCTTCGGTGAGCGCGGTGAAGCCGGCCATGTCGACGAACGCAAAGGTAGCTTCGATGCGCATGAGCGACGTCAGAGCCGGGAAAGGACGAGCCAGAAACTGCGTACACGCACGATCAGAACCATACGCGGACTTTGGGGCTGCGCAAATCCACTCGAAATTCTGGCCGGCTGTTATGCTGTGGGGACCTTCCGCCGCTTGAAAGGCACCATGAACGAGGGCAAAGACAGCAAGCTCTCCGAGGTCCTGCAGGCCACTCTGCTGATTGACCGTTTGGACGAGGTCATTCCGGCCCTCGTTTATGTGTACGACCTCGCCGCTCGATTTTGCGACCGGCGCCGACCATTCGGTGATGAAGAACGCGCTCGAGCTCGCGTTTCGCGAAGGCCGCCCCACCTCGTACGAGGTCTACGTGGAGCCGTTGCAGAAGTGGTACCACTCGCTGGTCGGGCCGATTCGACGAGGCGACGCGGTCACGCACCTGTCGGTCTTGACGCGCGACATCAGCTCCGAAAAATCGGCGCAAGCGCACGGTGTTGCGTTTCACCGGCCAGCTGCGGCCCGCTTAGCCATTCGCGGGTTCTTAGCCATTCGCGGGCCCTAAGCCGACGTACAGGTGCTGGACGTCGTCGTCTTCGTCCAGCGCGGCCAAAAAAGCTTCGACCTCGGAGCGCGCGTCGCCCTCCAGCTTGACGGGGTTTTTGGGGATCCAGACCAGATTGGCGGCCGTCACGTGCCAGCCGCGCGCCGTCAGCGCCTTCGAGACCGTGTCGAGATCGGTCGGCTCGGTGATGAAACGCTGCAGACCATCGTCGGCGGCCTCTACCTCTTGAGCGCCGGCTTCGATGGCCGCCTCTTCCGCATCCTCACCTGAGGCAGGCGGCGACGCTTCGATGGCACCGCGCCGATTGAAGTCCCAGCTGACGGAACCACCGGCCCCGAGCTGGCCCTTCTTGAAGAGCAAACGGATGTTCGGTGCGGTGCGGTTCTTGTTGTCGGTCAGGCACTCGACGATCACCGGCACTTGGTGGGGGGCGAAACCTTCGTACACGACGGTCTCGAAGGCGGCTTGGTCGTCCAACAAGCCGGCGCCCTTTTTTATTGCACGCTCGAGCGTGTCCTTGGTCATCGAGGCGCGCCGGGCTTGCTCGATCGCTAGACGCAGGCGCGAGTTGCTGTTCGGATCCGGCCCGCCGGTTCGCGACGCCACCATGATCTCTTTAGCGAGCTTGGTGAAGACGCGGCCTTTGGCGGCTGCACTCTGCTCTTTGCCTTTTTGTTTCCACTGAGCGCCCATGCCGGGCCGTTTAACCCGGGGCGGGGCCGGATTGGCATAAAAGTCGTCGCCCTTCAGTTGACAAGGCAAGTGGCCGTACGCATCTCCTGGTGACGAACGTGGAAACTCCTGAAGTGAATGTGCATTTCGAGCAAGAGGGCTCGGAGCTGACTGCGGTGGAAATTGGGCGAAATAGCCGGTCCCCGGTCATCGTATCGCTGCACCGCGCGCTGTTCGCGCTGGGCATCGTGGTGTCGTCGTACCAGGCGCGCTCGGTTGGGCATGGCTTGGTCGAGCGCGTCGTGTTGTCGCGGCGTGATGGCGGGACGATTCAAGGTCCGCTGAACGCGGCCACTCGCGCCGCCATCCTTCCGATCGCGCTCGCGTCCGAGTCTACTGGCTAGATTGCCGGAGACGGGTGGCCGTGATGCGGCGCCACCGTGATGTTCGTTACGCCGATGCGCGCGTGCTCGGGGCGCCCGGCGTCCTGAGCGCAGGCAAGCTCGAGCCAGGTGACTACTGGCCGCGCGGAAGCCGAATTTCAACGCGCGTTCCCGAGGCGCGGGGGACGAGCACGAGCTCACCGTCCAGCTCGGCCACCAGCCGACTGGCGACGAACAGGCCCAGCGCGTCGCCGATGCCCGGTGGCTTGCGCGCTTCGAACGGGGCGCCCAAGGCGCCGGCCATGTGCGGGGAAATACCGGGGCCGTCATTCTCGACGCCGACGTGAACGCGCGGACCCGACGTCGACAGCTCGACTCGCACCTTGCCGCCGGACGCGAGCGCCGCGTTCAAGATGGCCAACCGTAGCGCGTGGCTGAGCCGGCCCGCGTCGGCCAGCACCGAGATCGGCTCGAAGCTGCGCTCCACGCCGAGCGACCGCCCGAGCTGCTGCTCAGCATCGACGATGGCTTCGTCGACCAACGACACCAGCGGCAGCGTCTGACGCGTGAGCGAGGTGCTCGTGCCCAAAAGTTGCAGATAGCTGGTGGCGGAGGCCAGGCGAGCGGCGCTGGCTCGTGCGTCGGCCAGCGCCTCGAACACTTCGCGCGACCCGTCTCCATCTCCGTCGCCCAGGTTTCCGAGCAGCAACGGCAGCCGATCGGCCAGCCATTCCAGCGAGCTGACCACGGAAGCGAGCGGGCTGTTCAGCTCGTTTGCCAAGCTTGCCGACAGCTGGCCGGCAGCCGCTAGCCGCGCCGATTCGAGCAAGCGCATTTCCATCCGCTTGCGCTCGGTGATGTCACGCTGGATGCTGATCCAGTGGCTGTGGTGACCGCTCTCGTCGAACATCGGCAAGATCTGCAGCTCCACCCAATAGGGTGAACCATCTTTGGCGTACTTGAGCAGGTCTTCACGCACCGGTAGCGTCTGCCCGAGCGCGGTCTCCAGGCGCTGCAACGCAGTTCGATCGGTGCTCTCGCCGATGGTCATGCTGGGAGTCTTGCCCAACACTTCGCTCGCGCTGTAGCCGGATGATTCGGTGAATGCCCGATTGACGAAGACGACGCGCCGCCCGACGCCGTCGATGGCATGGGCCTCGGTGATGAAGACGATGTCCGTCAAGTGATCGACGGCTTCGCCCAGCAGTCGCAAGAGGTCGAACGAGCGGTCCTGCTCCGGCGTAGGCGCGATCAGCGAGAACGTGACGCCGACCCCGTCGAGGACGATGCGGCGAGACAACACGAGGCCGAGCAGCAGCTCGCCGGCCTCGGTGCAGAAGCGCTGGATGTGCGCCGAAGGAGGCGGCCCCGTCGGCGTGGCGCCGACCGCGGCTAGCAGGGCTGGCTCGTCGCTCGCCGGGCTCAGCACGGCTAGCGGCTGCCCATTGAGCGAGCCGTCACCGCTGCAACCGAACCAGCGCAAACAGGCGGGATTGCACTGCAAGATGCGCGAGCCGTCGTGGATGAAAGTCGGCCAGGGGAAATCATCGGTGGCCCCGGGCAAGCCGCGCGCCTGGAGCTCGGCCATCACCATGCGCAGGTCGCGCAGGCCGAAGGCCTCCGCGCGCGCTAGGTCGGCGTCGCGGGGTTCATCCGATCGATTGGCTGTTTTGCGAGGCCCCACAGAGCCCAGCGTAGCAGATGGCGCGTTAATGACGCGGGGCGAGTCGATGCCCCCGGCAAATCCACGCAGCTTTTACGGGGTACGGGTCCCGAGCGTAGACGTCAGCACCCACAGGCCGCCGGCGTGGGCGTCGGCTGGCCAAGCGCCGCAATCGCCCTGGAGGGTTATTTTTTCCAGCTGCGCTGCCAAGAGCCCGCTCCGGACCGAGCGCGTGGCGGCGAGCTGTAGGAGCGTGTCGTCGGGCGGGGTCAGGGGGGCCGGGCTAGCAAAATCTTCAGCTGACACTTTGTTGCGACCCTCCCGATACGTAGGCCACGTATGCTCGGGGAACGATGAGACGGACTGTTAGTAGGGGCATGCTGCAGGTTAGGGGGGTCACGTATCGCATCGAGCGCACCGAGCCACACTGCTACGCGGTCGTGCGGTTGCTCGATGACATCGAAGTGGGAACGTTTCGCACACGGCCGACGTTGCGCATTCGCACCGCGCAGATCGACTTGACGATCTTGCGCGACATCGTGCGCGCGGCGTTGCGTTCGGCCCGCACCAGCGCGGTCATGCACGCCGCGCCCGTGTTCCAACCGGACGACGAGAGCGCGCCGAGCAACGCGCCCATGGCGCCTCGTTCACCCAGTAGCTCACCGCCGCCCACGGCGGCAACGGCGTGAATCAGGTCGCGCGGCTGGCGAGCCTGGCTCCCCACAGCCAGCCCGCCCACAAGGGTAGAAAGAACAGCGTCATCCGCAACGACTCGTGACCGTTGCGGTCGAGCGCCAACAGGCCAAGTAGCGCGGTGGACACCAGGGAGGCGCCCAGCAATAGCTGCAACGGGCGCGCGCTGCGGGGCCGACCTAGCGCAAAGCCTACGCCCAGCACCGCGAGGCCGAGCGCCCAAGGCGGGCACGCGAGCAAGCTGCGGTTGGCATGCGCCGCCCAATGCTTGGACGCCCAAAAGACCACCAGCGCGCAACCGAGCAGCCCTAGCGCCGCGCCGACCAGCGCCGTGGTCACGCCGAACACGACGCGTAGCGCTCGCTGCCGCCGAGCCCCGTGACCGAAGGCGACGAAGAGGCCTCCCAGCGCGGATCCGGCGCCGCCGAGCGCCAACCAGGGCGTAGTGGGCGAGCGCGGCAAGGCGGGCCGCTCGGCGCTCAGCAGTCGTTGCTCGCTCTGCACCAGCGGCACCCGCTGACCGTCGAGCTCGCGCGTCGCCACCGCCAGCGCGTCGTGCAGCTCTTGCGGCAGAAATAGCTCTTGCCAGCGGGTCGTCGGCCGATCAGTAGGCGAGCCGAGGGCGAGGTCCAAACCAAAATAGAGCCAAGGCGTGTCGCCCACGAGGGTGAGTGTGTGCTGTCGAAACGTCAGGCGGCCTGCGCCGACGGCGCTCCGCCGCAGCGCGCCCGAAAGCAAGCGATCCAGGACATCACGCACCCGGGTCGAGCAGTTGTCTTGGTAGTAGTCGTAGTCATAGTACCGATGCTCGGGCTGCGCGTTTTCGGCCAGCACCCGGTACAGCACGGCTCGCTCGGCCTCGGTCAGCTCCAGCCGTTGAGCGGTCAACGAACGGCGGTCGGCGGCGTACGCGCGCATCGTAGCGTCCAGGTTGCTCACGCTCAGCCAATAGCGGAAGCGCCCGGCCATGAAATCGCGGACACCCTGCACACCGTCGAACTCGAAAGTCCCGAAGTTGTAGACCGCGGTTTGCCGGCGATTTCCCGGGTTCCACTCCAACAGCAGCGCGTTGTGTCCGAAGCGCGTGAACGGGTGATCGCCCGGGCCCATGGTGAGCACCGAGACCCGCGCCGGCGCCTCCGTTGCTTGGCCGGGGCGCGTGACGCACAGCACGGCCACGAGCGTCGCCAAAAGCGCGGCCCAACCCGACGGAAAGCGCGGCCACATCCGGTTCAATGTTAGCTTCGCGAACCGCGGTCGGCACGTTCTTTCACGGTGCGGCGGTCGAGGCCGAGGCGGCGACCGGTTTCGACGTAGCTTTGGGTCTCGCGGTAGACGAGCGCGGCGTAGCGATCGAGCAATGCTTCGCTACCCAGGCGGCTGTCGAGGAGGGCTTGATCGAGACCGGCGAGACCGGACGTCGACTTGCGTTCGGCCGGACGGTAGCGCTTGCGCACCAGCACGTTGCGCACGCACTGCTCCAGCTCGCGCACGTTGCCGGGCCAAGCGTAGGCCACACCCAGCTCGCGCTCGATCCACTGCTGGACCTCTTTGGCGAGGGCGGGGCCGTACTCGGCGCCGGCGATGCGTTCGCTCAGCACCGCGACCATCAACGTCAGCTCGTTCGAATCGGCCGCGATACGCTCGCGCAAGGTCGGGGTCGAGATGCGATCCGCGCACAAGCGGTAATACAGGTCCTCCCGAAACCAGCCTTGCTGCAGGCCTTGATCGAGATCGCGGTGGGTCGCCGCCACCAGCTTGCCCAGGAACATGCGCGGTTTGGTCTCGCCAATGCGCTGAAACGCCCTCGTCTGCAGCACGCGAAGAAACTTTACTTGCAGCTCCGTGCCAAGCTCGCCGATCTCGTCCAAAAAGACGCTGCCGTCCGGTCCGCACATTTCCAGCCAGCCCTGTCGGTCTTCAAGCGCGCCCGTGAAGGCGCCACGGCGATGACCGAACAGCTCCGATTCGATCACGCCGTGTGACAGAGCGGACACGTTGAGCGCGTGAAACTGCGACGTGAAGGTCTCGACGAAGCGCAGCGCGTTTTCGTCGAACGCCAGGTAGCGTGAGTAGCCGATGGCCTGCGCCACCAAGTCTTTGCCGGTGCCGGACGGGCCGACGATCAACGTCGGAATGTCGGCCATGTGGCGGTACACGCTGGTGCGGTAGCGCCGTAAATCGTGCGTGAATACGGAGTGCCACGTCTCGGCGCGCAGCTCCGCGATTGGCCTAGAGATACCGAGCAAGTACCGAAAAATGTAGTGAAACGCGCGCCGAATCTGGAAAAAGAACGCTAGCGCCGTCGCCGCGCTCAGGCCCGAAGGCAACGTCAACCCCGGCTCCACCAACAGCCGTTCGAAGTCGCGCTTGAAGGCCGGAAAGAAGCCCACCTTGCGCGCTTGCCCGGACTCGTCGACGGCAAGCTCGTAGAGGCTCAGCTCGTAGCGCGCAAAGAGCGCGTAGAGGCACAGATCTTCGTACAGCAACAGCTCGCCATGGTTCAGGTCGTGCCGCTTTTGGTCGAGGCGCGTCCGCAGCGTCTGAGCGCTTTGCCAGCTGAGGTCGCGCAGCCGGATGACGTTCGGGCGCTCGCGGTGGAATTGCTGGGCTGCGAGGTGCGCGCCGTCGGGCACCCAGACCTCACCACTGTCGCTGAAAGAGTCGCCGAGCGCGATCCGCTCGCTCTCGATGCGTTCGGGCGCGAACGGGTTGTCGTACGCGATGCGCGACACCGCCGCCGCAAAGCGCCGCTCTTCATCTCGGAACAACATGTACATTCAAGGTACAGAGAAGTGCCTGCCGTGTACACGCGCCAGGAGGCGTCCCAGGAAGCTTTCCGAGTAATTACCGGATCTTAACCCGGTGTCTGCGGCGTGGCCCATCCCTTGCTCATGCAGCGCGCACGGCCCCGGGTGGGCCGCAGGAGAGCAAGCATGATGGCGCGATTCAAGCGCTGGACCCACGGCTTCGTGGCCAGCATCGACAGTATGATCGTTCAAGTGGAAAACCACGAGGCGCTGGCGACCAGCGCGCTGCGTGATCTGGAACAGGGGGTTGCCCGCTCCAAGGTACAGCTGATGCGGGTGGAGCGCGACGGACGCGCCCTCAAGCAGGCGCTGAGTGAAGAGCAAGAAACCAACGCGCGTTGGCGCGACCGCGCGCGACGCGAGGAGCAAGAAGCGCGAGCTCTGGAGTGCTTGCGACGCCACAAGCGTTCGGAAGCACGCGTGGCCGAGCTGAAGCACAACCAAGCCGAGCACGAGCGGATCGAACAGCAGCTGAAGCGAGACGTGCAAACGTTGGAGCGGCGGCTGATAGAGCTGCGGCAACAGCGCAACACCATGCGCACACGCCAATCACGGGCCGAGGCCTTCAGCGTGGCGCAGGGTCAGGGCGACGTCGAACAGGGCGAGATTGGGCAAATCTTCGAGCGTTGGGAGTCGCGCGTGGCCGAAACGGAGGTGGCCAGCGGCTGTCTGATCGCCAGCATCGACGGCTTCGACGAGGAGTTCTTGGATGCGGAAGAGGCGGCGTCGCTCAAGCTCGAGCTGCAGGCGCTGAAAGAGGAAAAGTGATGGAACTCAACCGAGATACCTTCAAGGCTTTCAGCGCCGCAGCCTTGCGCGGGGCGCCCCCCGCTCCGTTCGCGCCGCCGGCGCCTGCGACCGCGCCGCGCACCTTCGACCCCGACGCGCTGACGCGCGCCTTGCGCATCGCGGGCGCGGCGCTGGTGGTGGCGTCCGCCTCGACGTTCATGCTGCAGCACTGGCAAGGCGGCAATGATCTGGGTCGATACGCGATGTTGGTCGGGCAGTCGCTGCTGCTGGCCGCGGCTGCGTACTTCGTCGGCTTGAGCCTGCGCGAGGGGCGCTCGGCGCGGACGTTCTTGGCGCTGGTGCTCGCCACCATGCCGGTCAGCTTCGCGGTGTTGGGTGGCCTCGTCTATTCACAGTTTCACCTGGAAGCAACCCGAACGCTGCCAAGCTACGCGACCTGGGTCGCGCCCAACCCGCAATCGGCGGTGCTGGCGGTCGTGGCCACCTTGATTGTACTGGTACCCCTGGCTGCGGTTTCGTTCGTGGCATTGGCGCGCAAGGAAGCTCGTGCGCTGTCGGTGGCCTTCTTTGCGGCGAACTTGTTGGTGATCGTTCCCGTGCGGCAACCGCTGGTCGTGGTGTTGGTCGCAGGGGCGGCGCTGGTCGCGTTGCTACGGCTGGAGTTGACGCGCTTCGGGGTCAGCGCCCAGCTAGACACGGTTGAAGGCAAGCTGGCTCGGATCATGCCGTTTGCGGCGCCGGTGCTCATGCTGGGCCGGGTTTTCCACCTCTATCAGGTGGGTCCGGCGTTCGTGGGCGGGGTGCTGTTGATCACGGCGTCGGCCTTGTGGCTGCTGCTTTCGCGCGCGGTCACCTCATGGAAGCGCGACGTGGGGGCTTGGCTTTCGGCCACCCTGGCCGTCGTCGGCTGGGGCGTGTGCTGGAGCGAGCTGAGTGACCACACCCACGGTGCGGCCTCGGCGTTGCTGTTGGGCTTGCCGATGGCGTTGCTGTTCGGGCTTGCCGCCAAGCGAGCCGTGAAGGCACGAGGGTTCCTCACCGGTCTTGCCACTACGACCGGTCTCGTCACCACGCTGTGTGCGTGTGCCTGCGACTGGAGCAGTATCGGGGCGGTGGGCTGCATCGCCGTGGGCGTGGGCGTGGCGGTCTGG
>Ga0164241_10003241_pt1 | contig 16676 bp, 15 predicted proteins | sample OricomyardsoilBY_FD_108780 | JGI IMG/M metagenome (GOLD analysis project Ga0164241, IMG submission 108780) | Backyard soil microbial communities from Emeryville, California, USA - Original compost - Back yard soil (BY) | ecosystem: Environmental > Terrestrial > Soil > Unclassified | place: USA... | reverse complement strand
GCGTGTATGCCTGCTGTTTGTGTAAATACATTTTCTCCAACTACGGGCTTGTTAGCCGGAATACGAAAGCCTGAAAAATTCTCTACCAGTTTGCTTACACGATAAAGTGATTTTTCATTCACAGTAGTTTTTGCTTCCGGTAAAAAATCATTGAGTACTGCAATGGCGCTTGCAAGGGGAGTGTTGCCTGCTCTTTCGCCCATGCCATTTACTGTAAGGTGCAATCCACTGGCACCGGCCTTTATCGCTTCGAGTGCGTTGGCAGTTCCCAGGTCGTAATCATTATGCCCATGAAAATCGAAATGCGTATTGGGATATTTTGAAACAATGGATGAAACGAATTCATATACTTCCGATGGAATTAAAATTCCCAATGTATCCGGAAGCATTATGCGTTTCACTAGCTGCTTTGTAAGAAAATCTAAAAATTGAAATACATATTCTCTGGAATGGCGCATACCATTGCTCCAATCTTCCAAGTAGACATTACAATCAATCCCTTTCTTTTTTGCCAGTTTAATTACCTCTTCTATTTCTGCAAAATGCTGTTCCGGTTTTTTCTTTAACTGATGGGTAAGATGGTTTAATGATCCCTTTGTTAAAAGGTTCATCACTTTCGCGCCGGCTTTCTGCATCCATTGAATAGATACATCACCATCTACAAAAGTCAATACTTCTACTTTATGTAAAAGATTATTTTCTTTTGCCCATTTTGTAATCGCTTTTACAGCTACCATTTCTCCTTCGGACACACGGGCGGAAGCCACTTCAATCCTGTCTACTTTTACCTCCGTGAGTAAAAGCTGGGCAATAGTTAATTTTTCAGAAGAAGAAAAAGACACACCGCTGGTTTGCTCACCATCCCGTAGGGTGGTATCCATGATCTCAATCGTACGCTGTGCGGTGGCCATTATTGATATAATTTTAAAGGGACCGCAAAATTCTTAAAATATATCCAGATAATGGCTTTTTTTAATTAATATTTTCAAACATCAAAGGGGCTTGTATACTTTATTTTTTAATACCTACTGTCTCTTTTATCCCTTTAAACAAGGTTTTCCATGATAAATGAAAAATGGAACGGTTAGTATTCCGGTCAAAATGTACAGCCGTTACGCGGGGGTCATCTTTGCCGGAAGGGTTATCGTTTTTAATTAAAATATTTGCTGCGAAACTGGCCAGCCCTTTTTTATCCAGTTTTTTTGTGTCTTCATCCTGTTTCAATACAGATACTTTCAAACCTTCATACAGCAGGCGTACCGATCCGTCCATACCATAGTCATGGCCTGAAAGTGTAAACTCCAGGCTTTTAATAGTGCCATCTTCTATACGGGCAGGGCCCATGGGCTCAGCAAGCGGGTTAACAGCCGTAGCAGGGAGGGCGCCCATACTGCCTTTTATATCAAAACGCCCATTTGGGTTGTTTAAGTAAAAAGACCAGAGAGTATGCAATGGTGTTTTATTTAAAAAGCGTGTATTGATGTCGACACTCATCAGGTTGTTTGCCCTGATAGCAGCGGTATCATTCGTGAAATTTTTTACTAATGCTGAGGAATTATAAAACTGAACCTTTCCTGTTTTCCCTGTTGATATACTTCGTTCTTTGTACTCAACAAAAGCATTTTTTACAAAAATATTTTTTACCATCACAGGCAATGGAATTTTTGCAATGGCCTGGTGCGGGTATGTGCCCACACGGTTTTTTGTATCTCTTTTAATATTCAAATCCCTGTAAATATTCAGGCGGGCGCTTTCTACAATAATGCTGTCGGCAATTATGTTTTCATTTAATAAGGATTGAAAATTTATATTTTTTATACGGATGTTTTTTGTCTCTCCATCAAAACGGTCATCCTGTGTGGGAAGTGCCTGTACAAATGAATTTTCATTTAATTGCGGCTGAATCGCGAAAGCGCCAACAGACAAATAGTTTTGAACAGAGGACAACTGAAAATCATCAATACTGAATTTATAAAGCTTATTATCAGATAACCATGTTAATTGTCCAAATGAAGCTTCAATTGTTTTGGAAAACAGCAACCTTGTTTTGTCTTCATTTGCTATACTATCTATACGGATATCGGTTAGCTGAATTGTTGCGTTATTAATCTCTACACCTGATTTTTCTTTGCCTAAATATTTTGTTTTGATAACAGCATCACTCAGCAGCACAGTATCCAATTCAATCTGGTTGAGGCCACCTAGTATTTGTTCATACACTTCTTTCGTAGGAATATTACGCGCAGAATCTTTCCCGGCTAATGTATAAATAACTTCTATTGTTGGTTGTTGAATGGAAAGTGTGTTGCCTGAAATTTCTTTATCAATTAAGGCGCGGGGAGTTTTTACCCCATTTATTGTGATTTTGGGAATCTGAATACTAAAAAGAATCGGAGGCGCTTCATTTTTTTTCAACATTTGTTGATATAGAATGCTATCATATTGCAGAGAAAAATTAGTTACAGACAAAAAGCCGCTCACTTCATCAAGATCAAGGTTGTCATAATGAACTTTGTAAAGCCCCTGACTTTTTTCCTCTATCGCCGACTTTAATTTCCCTCTTATAATTCCCTTTTTATTGAGTTGCCAGTACAATATAGCTGCAGCCAGCAATGCTAAAATAAAAGCGATAATGCTGAAGAAAATAATTTTTCCTTTTCGGGTGGAAGTAGTTTGCTTAATCCGGTGTTTAATGCTAGCCATAGTAGTAAAAAGACAATTATTGTTCCATGCCTTTTGCCCGCTATGATCCGTAGCTTATTAAACTTAGCATCTTTTTTGAATAAGTAAATTAATACCTTAGTAATATGCAACAAGCTACATTCAATAACCGGATCAAGCAGGTATTACTCTTGATCATCATTCTGCTGTTTATTTATTTATCCATCCAGGAACTGTACTTGTTTTTGCCCGGGTTATTAGGGGCGCTTACATTGTATATTCTTAGCAGGGCCAATTATTTTCAATTGGTATATCATCGCAAGTGGAAGAAAGGATGGGCGGCGACTGTTTTTATTTTTTATGAGTTATTCCTGATAGGCTTACCTGTTTTTTTAGCCATTACATTAATAAGCCCAAAGATCAATGCCTTCCTGGATAACCCTGAACAAATGATTGCAGGTGCTAAACAATCTATTGATACGATACAGAAAAAAATCGGGTTTAATTTTATTTCTGAAAACACGTTAAATAGTTCGCTCACGAAAATATCTGCTTTCATTCCTACTATCTTAAACAGTACGGCAAACCTGATAACCAATCTTGCTATCATGTTATTTGTATTGTACCATATGTTGTATAATGGTAGCGAAATGGAACGGACATTAAGCCGTACAATACCTCTTAAAAATGAAAATATAAACCTGCTCGCGTCCGAAACAAAAAAGATGGTTCGTTCCAATGCATTGGGTATTCCACTTATTTCTATTATTCAGGGTATTGTTGCTACACTCGGTTATTTTTTATTTGGTGTAAATGAATGGGGGCTCTGGGGTTTTCTTACGGGTGTGTTTGCTTTCTTCCCGGTAGTGGGTACTATGGTCGTTTGGGTGCCATTAGTTATTTACATGTTTGCGGTGGGCGATAATGCGAATGCCGCTTTGTTAACCGCCTATAGTGTTGTTGTAACAGGTAATATTGATTACCTCGCGAGAATTACACTACTGAAAAAAATGGGAGATGTACATCCTGTCATTACAATTTTAGGTGTATTAGTTGGCTTGGGCTTGTTTGGTTTTATTGGTTTGGTATTTGGCCCATTGCTCGTTAGCTATATAATTGTTTTGTTTAAAATTTACATGAACGAATTCGTCGAATCAGAAGTACATAAACCTGACCCTTCCTTACATGATGTTGCTGAAGAAGCAGGGGAAAAGGCATCCTGATTTTTTGCTTAGCATTTTTAACTACTATTGCAGGCTAATACCCGCAAAGTATGGATCCGAATATAGCGCTCATTCAAAAATTTTATACCGCATTTCAACAACAGGATTTTGCAACAATGAATAGTTGCTATAGTGAAACTATTATTTTCAGCGATCCTGTATTTATGATTTTGCAACAGGATGAAGTGCGCTGCATGTGGGAAATGCTTTGTACCAATGCTAAAGATTTTTCACTCAGTTTTTCTGATATAGAAGCGATTGATGAAGAATATTATACTTGTAAATGGACGGCAACTTATACGTTTTCAAAAACAGGTAACAAAGTAATTAATAATTGCAAAGCGTATATGCGCATTCAGAATGGTTTAATTACTGAACATAGTGATGCCTTTCGTTTAAGCAAATGGATCGGGCAGGCATTGGGTTGGAAGGGAGTGTGGTTTGGCTGGACAGGGTTTATGAAAAGAGCGGTTCAGAAAAATGCGCGCAAAAGTTTAATGGCATTTATGCAAAAAAAAGCTGCGGAATAATCCGCAGCCAACCCATCGTGAATCTTATATTTAATACATCGGTACTTCCATCAGTAACAACTCTGCATCACTGTCTGCAGTAATAGTCAGTTTGTCTGCTTCTGTAATACCTAATCCATCTTTCTTATCCAGTTTTTGATCATTGATGGTTACTCCACCATCAATAACAAACGCATATACTCCGTTATTTTTATCCTTTAAATCGTAGTCCAACGAAACACCTTTATCTAATTTTCCAAGGTGAAACCATGCATTCTGGTGAATGTTCAATCCTTCAGCAGATCCCCATGGAGAAACGATATTGAGCAAATTATTTTTTGCAGCATTTAAGTCAAATGCGCGCTGGTCATAACGGGGTTCTACATTTTTAGTATCAGGGAACACCCATATCTGTAAAAGATTTACCAGAGCCTGCGCATTTTTATTTTTTTCAGAGTGTTCGATACCAGAACCCGCACTCATTACCTGTACTTCTCCATTGCTAGTGATACCATGGTTACCCATACTATCGCGGTGCTCCAATTGTCCTGACAATGGGATTGTGATAATCTCCATGTTTTCGTGCGGATGAAAGCCAAAGCCCATTCCTCCGGCAACGATATCATCATTCAATACTCTTAATGCTCCGAAATGAACTCTTTCCGGATCGTAATAGCCTGCAAAACTGAAGCTGTGATGAGCATTCAGCCAACCATGATCGGCATGGCCTCTCGTGTGTGATTTGTGCAGAACTGTTTTCATAAAAACTCCTTTTATTTTATTGTATGTGCCACTACAGGTGTTTCTTGCGCTAGATGTTCTGCCAGCCAAAGAAACTCTGCAGTGAAATTGTGAATACTTTTTTGGAATGATGGTTCTAAGAGGTCTCCATCAGGACTGAATTTTTTTTCAACTGCTGGTACAATCAACAGGTAAGGTGATGCGATACCAAACAATGCAGGCACTAATAGCAGCAGTTGTTGTGCAGCACGCATACCACCGAATGCACCGGGCGAAGCTGTTACAATTCCAAAGGTTTTATGATTTTGCTTCGGAAAATGATCCAGCAGGTTTTTCAGGGTAGGAGAATAGCTGCCATTATACTCTGGCGTCACAATAATAAATGCGTCAGCATTAAAAATTCGCTCTGCCAATGGTTTAAATTCTTCAGGTGTTTTATCCACGGAAACAAATACCGTTTGTACAGGTGGCAGGTTCCAGTCTTTCAGGTCAATAATATTGATATCATGCGTTGTAGTCTGCCGCAGTATATTTTGTAAATGAAAAGCAACTCTGCGGGTTACGCTGCTTTCCCTGGGGCTTCCTGATATTATTTCTATTCTCATTGTTGTAAATTCTGATGTAAAAATACAAATTCAATGTTTAAACATCAAATTTTAATTCTTACCGTTTAGTTAATGTTATTAAGGGTGTTTATGGTAATTTCGATCATAAGCGATAAACAAGGTTCGGGACTTTAAAGTTCGTTCTCTTTGAATTAATTACGGATTTCGAAAAGCCTCAAATTTGCGGAATCCCAAAAGAATATACCTATATGCGCACTATTTTGCTGCTCACTGCATCGAATATTTTCATGACGTTTGCCTGGTATTATCATTTAAAACACGAAGGCTGGCCTTTGTGGAAAGCGATTTTAATAAGTTGGCTGATAGCTTTTATAGAATATTGCCTGGCTGTGCCTGCTAACAGGTGGGGGAGCAAAAATGGGTTTTCATTGTTTCAGCTAAAAATAATGCAGGAAGGAATTACACTTGTTATTTTCAGTGTGTTTGCTGTACTGATAATGAAAGAGGCATTTCATTGGAAATACCTTGTCAGCTTTGCTTTTTTAATGGGGGCAGTATATTTTATGTTTACCAATCGCTTTGGGTAAACCTAATCGTCTGATTTGCTCCTTCGGCTACTTTGCCTGCGCGAAAGATCTGCTTTTACTTTATGAACAAAGCCATTGCCGAAAAAGAATAGCCCGCATGTAATAGATACAATAGGAAGGGCTGTCCAGAATATAAAATCAGTTTCAGTTCGTCTTTCAAATATTAAAAAAACAATTACTGCTATTCCGGCTGCAATAAATAAAATACCCAGTAATACATTTATTACAAACCATTTGTCGTGTCGGTTAGCCATGGTGGTCGTTCCAATTTTGATAAGGAGTGCAAAAGTAAATAAAAAGAGAATGTTAATTGTAAATTAGCCCTATTTCATTCCGGAGAAGTATTGTATAGTTTTGTATGAAATCGTTTAATGATATGAGGAAATTATTGATAGTGTTGTTTGTCGGATGTTTTTGCAATTCATTAGTTGCGCAGGAAGCACCGGAAGGATTATTTATTAATTCAAAAGCTCCCGATTTTAAAGCAAGCAGTCAATATAAAAGTGAAGTGCGTTTACGCGATCTTGTAAAAAAAGGAAAAGTTGTCCTTGTGTTTTACAGAGGCCAATGGTCTCCGTATTGCACCCGCTATTTAAAACGTTTGCAGGATTCATTACAACTTATTACAGAAAAAGGCGCGACTGTCATTGCTGTTTCGCCGGAGAAGCCTGAAAATATTTTACTGACAGTAGAAAAAACAAAAGCAGAGTTTCCTATTTTATATGATGAAGGATTGAAGATTATGAAAGCCTATGATGTAGAATATGAAGTGCCGGAGACTACATTGAAGCAATTAAAAAATACTGGCATTGACTTAGGTGAAAGCAATGGCAAGAATGGAAATTTTCTTCCCATTACAGCTACTTATATTATAGACAAAGAATCAAGTATTACCTATCGTTTTTTTGATAAGGATTATAAAAAAAGCCCTTCTGTGAAAGAAATTCTCAATAATCTAAAATAATCACGGTAGCAATTTTCCTATTTTCCCATTGGAGCCGGCCAGAAAAACACTGCTGCCGTTTTTTGCAATTTTGCATACATGAAACCCTTCACGGCTTATCCATCGCCAGTTCTTTCCTCCATCTATGGAATAGTCTACACCTGTGAGCCCGCAAGTGATTATTGTTTTCTTAGTAAGGTATTCAACTGAGCTTCTGTAACCATGAGGTGGTGTAAGCGGCGCAATCCAGTTTTTGCCGGCATTCTTTGTATAAAAACAATTTTGTACTGATAAAGTATCGATAGAAAAATCGCCACCTACTATTATCATGTCTTTACCCGGCTTATATGCTTTTCCATTATCATAAACATCAATTGCATTGGTGCCCGTACTTTCTTTGCCTTGTAAAACAGGCAATAGGGAAATACTTTGTTTTGTGAAGAGGCGTGATTTTTTTCCACCGCTGACCATTACATTACTTTTGTTTTCAAAGAATTTTAAGTTTGATCCGCTTGCTGCCAAGAATGCTTCGCCCGTATCAACAACAGGCCTTTCTGCATTTGTCCATTCTGTCCATGTATTGCCTGTATCGTTTGTATAAGCGCCAAATATTTTTCCATCAACAGGATCGCCAATTACAACACCAGATTGATTGTTGGCAAAATCCATAGCATCAAGAAACATTCCTTTGGTTTTGTTTTCATATACAATTTTCCAGGTTTCACCCGCATCAATTGTTTTTAAAATATAAGCTGGCTCAGCTACACTCATAATGATGGCTACGTTTGCATCAAAACCTTCTATATCGCGGAAATCAGTTTTTTCAAATCCTTTTACAGTAAACCATTTCCAGTTTTTACCTGCATTTGTACTTCTTCCTACAGTGCCATTACTTCCGCTAACCCAGATAATATTATCAGTGACTACACTTAAGCCACGCAAACTTGTTTTTGTACCAGATGTAAGAATACTTATGGAAGGATTTTGCGCATACAGTTTGAATATGCTGACAGAGAATAAAAACAGTGCGGAAAATAAAATACGCATAAGGGATTATTGAAGTTGAGCAGCCAATTCTTTTTCAGGTATAATACCTTGTTTTCTCCAAACCTCTTTTCCTTTTTTATATATAATAAAAACGGGGATCGGTTCTATGTTTAATCCTTTTACAATATCGGTTTGTATACCCGCGTCGATAGTTATGAATTTAAAATGAAGTTTAGTATTGCTTTTTAAATTATCGAGTACGGGTTCCATTTTTTTACACGGCGGACAACCCGGAGAGCCAATATTTACAAGTGTTACTTCATTTGAAGGAATGGATGCCTGAAAATCCTTAAATGAAATAATTTTTTCAGTGGGGCTTCCTTCTACGGGCAGGTTTGCTTTTTTCCAGGAATTTATTCCTCCTTCTAACTCTAATACATTTGTAAAACCATTTTTTTTCATCCAGTTGGCTGCTGCAAGGCTTCTTGATCCGGCAAGGCAGTATACATATACAGGCTTATCTTTTTCAAGGTATTTTACCCGCTCATTAAATTGGGCTTCGTCATTCCAATTCATCAGTAATGCATTTTTAATATGGCCGGACCGGAATTCCTGTTCCGTTCGTACATCTACGATCTGAATATTATCGTTTTGAATACGTTTTTCAAAGCTTTGAGCGTTTAATCGGATGACGGAATCTTTTTGAGCAGAGGCTGCCGAAAATAGCAAAGTAAAATATACCAGGTATAGTAAGCGCATAGAAAACATTTTAGCAAAAGTAAACCAGTGCCGATTAGAAAACGATAAGAAGAGTTTTTTATCTCTCAGTGGCAAAATAGTTTTATTTTTATTCATACTAATTAACCTTTTATGAGAAGATTCGCAGGGTTTTTCTTATTTTCTTTTTTATTGATCTTAGCTGGCTGCCAGAAAGAATTTAGCACTGAAACGAGTAACAACCTTTCTTCCGGTTCTTTGCAAAATGACCTTACAGGCGATTGCCTTCCTAAAGTTGTTTCGGGCATATATGAAAAACAGGTTCCACTGGATGGGCTTACCAATACGATAGATGTAACGGTCGATGTACAATCTACAGGTACTTATAAAATTCTCACGGATACAGTCAATGGTTTTTATTTTTCCGCTACAGGCATTTTTACTTCTACCGGGGTTAAAACGGTAACATTAAAAGGAGAGGGTACCCCGTTGGCAGATGGTATTGCAAATTTCACAGTTACTTACGGGACATCAGATTGCGTTGTTTCTGTTACGGTACTTCCGGCAGGTGGCGCTTCTCCAGCTGTGATGACATTAGCAGGATCACCCACTATATGCATAGGATATTCAATTTCTGGTAGCTACATCATTGGTAAAGCGCTTACGAGCGCAAGCTATGTAGATATACAAGTGGACGTTACGACTGCCGGAACCTATTCTGTTACCACTCCTGTGAGTAACGGTTTTTCATTTAGTGGTACCGGTGCTATAACAACTACCGGCACTACAACAATACGTCTATATGCTACCGGAACACCGGTAACTCCCGGCCCTACAAATGTTCCTGTAACAATAGGTACTTCCTCTTGTAGTTTTTCTGTGAATGTTGTTTCGGGCGCTACGTTTACTGTTAGTTGTGGTACTGCTTCAGTGGATGGTGACTATATCGCAGGTGTAGACCTTGACGCGACAAATACAGTTGATATTGACGTAGATGTTACAGTGCTTGGAGGGTATACACTCACAGGAACAATCAATGGAATGACTTTTACAGGGTCAGGCGAGTTTACAATGCTCGGTACACAAACAATAACATTGGATGGAACGGGTACACCAACGAATTCTGGTTTATTTAATGTACCACTCACAGGCGCAACGAATTCATGTACTTTTGAAATAGTAGTATTCCCTGCAGGTAAGCCTGCTACAGGTACATGGCTATTTACAAAAGCAGGGGTAGGTACTCCTTTTTCGGGTGGTGTAACAGAAGCTGTTTTCGATCCCAATTTTTATTCGCCCAACTTATATTTTTATTTCTATGGCATAAATCCCGGTACAGGCGATCAGATTCTTGTTGAGTTAGTAGATGCATCAGGTAGTATTCAAACAGGGGATGTATATACATTGTCATCAATGACAGGAAACACAGGTGCATTTACATTTGTCGGGGCTACGGATGATTTTTCTGCAGACCCGACTATTACCGGCAATACAATGAAAATTACAATTACAAACCACAATGTGGCCGGTAGAATAATCACGGCTACTTATACAGGTAAAGCTGAAGATGCGAATGGAGTACTGCAGGATATTACCGGGACGTTTACCGTAAATTATCAATAAAGAAAAGGGCTACAAATTTGTAGCCCTTTTTGTTTGTTCAAACTTTTTATTCATCATCTTCTTCTTCCTCATAATAAGCATCTTCATTGCTGTAATGTGCTTCCCATTCTTTCACGGCCTGGTCTGTCAGGCATTCTATAATATCCTGAATTGAATCTTTTTTAAGTTTCCATTCAGTCATTGTAGGATCGTCAAAACGTTGCACAAATAAACAATGATCGGTTTCTACTGCTACTTTTATTAAAGTAATAGGGTCTTCTTCTTTTTCCCTGATAAGGTAGTAGCATCCTTTTTCCAGTAAGTCGTAAGTGTACATACAATCCTCCTCTTTTAATTTTTTATCATCGTATATCAATCCCCGCATATGCGGATCATGATTGTCATTCGTCGAATCAATGGGCCTCTTGGCAGTTGTATTATTGGAGAATTAATGGGGTGAAGTAGTACCCAAAATTAGGAATTTGGACATAGTCAGGGCTTCCGGAAAGTTAAGTTTTTGGATAATTTTTTTGCCAAAATATAACCCTGTGAGTTTCAGCGGAGTGCCTCTTTCAGCCGGATGGGCTATATTTGCAGCCCATTTGACTCCGTAGCTCAGTTGGTATCCCGAAGTTTCGGGATTAATCAGTAGGCCGGAGAGAAATTTAAAGAAATATGACTCCGTAGCTCAGTTGGTAGAGCTACTGACTCTTAATCAGTAGGTCCAGGGTTCGAGTCCCTGCGGGGTCACTCTCAGCAAACCTTGCTTTTACAGGCAGGGTTTTTTATTGCTATCTCTTTGAGATATTATAATTTCTGCCTGTTTAATTTTCCCCATGTGTGAGTAATTCTAAAACTTTCGGGCTGTCCCTGTTTTGGTATATTTGCCCGATTCTATACTATCGAAAAATATTTTAAACCCAACGTACCTCCGATAATGGCAAAAGAAAAAGAAGGCGCCCCACTTTTTGAATATACCGAAGACAGTATCAAGTCGCTTGACTGGAAAGATCATATCCGCCTCAGGCCCGGTATGTATATCGGCAAGCTAGGCGATGGCAGTAGCCCCGATGATGGTATTTATGTGCTGGTAAAAGAAGTGATGGATAACTGTATCGATGAGTTTGCAATGGGCCATGGTAAAACAATAGAATTATCTATTGAAGGCAAACAGGTAACAGTGCGTGACTATGGCCGTGGTATTCCATTGGGCAAAGTCGTAGATGTGGTAAGTAAAATAAATACCGGAGCGAAGTACGATAGCAAAGCATTTCAAAAATCTGTTGGTTTAAATGGTGTGGGTACAAAAGCTGTAAACGCATTAAGTCATTATTTTAAAGTAACAGCTTTTCGCGAAGGCAGGGAAAAGACGGCTGAGTTTGAAAGAGGTGTCCTTGTAAAAGAACATAAAGAAGGAAAAACGGATGAAGGCAATGGTACACTGGTAACGTTTGTACCAGACGAAGCAATGTTTAAAAACTATAAATTCTTTTATGAGTTTTTAGAAACATTGATATGGAATTACTGCTTTCTGAATGCGGGGTTGAAGATTGTATTTAATGGAAAAACATTTGTCAGCAAAAATGGCTTGCTTGATTTACTCGAAAGAAAAACCAATGCAGATGAAATCCGTTATCCCATCATTCACATGAAGGGAAATGATATAGAAGTGGCTATATCGCATAACAATGATTACGGAGAAGATATCTACAGCTTTGTAAACGGACAATATACTACACAAGGAGGTACGCATCAGCAGGCATTTCGCGAAGCGTATGTAAAAACAATACGTGATTTTTTCAAAAAAGATTATGATGCGTCTGATATACGTACGGGCATTGTAGCAGCAGTAGCGGTCCGTGTAGTAGAACCAGTGTTTGAATCGCAAACAAAAACGAAACTTGGTTCTGTCAATGTAGATATAGATGGGCCGAGCATGAAGCAGTTTGTAGGTGACTTCATTGCGAAAGAGCTTGATAATTTTTTACATAAAAACTCTTCTGTCGCTGAGGCTTTAAAGAAAAGAATAGAGCAAAGTGAACGGGAAAGAAAAGAAATGGCCGGTATTAAAAAACTGGCGAATGAGAGGGCGAAGAAAGCGAACGTACATAACCGTAAGTTGAGGGACTGCCGTTATCATTTAGATGAAGAACCACCGGCAAAAGGCAAAGAAGAATTTATTGAAAAACAAAACCAGAGTACAATTTTTATAACCGAAGGGGATAGTGCGAGTGGCTCTATTACAAAGGCGAGAGATGTAAATACACAAGCTGTATTCAGTTTGCGGGGCAAGCCGTTAAACTCTTTTGGCCTTACTAAGAAAGTAGTATACGAAAATGAAGAATTCAATTTACTACAACATGCATTGAATATAGAAGAAGGAATGGATGGCTTGCGTTATAATAATATTGTAATAGCTACTGATGCTGATGTTGATGGTATGCATATCCGCTTATTGCTGATGACTTTTTTCCTGCAATTCTTTCCTGATCTTGTAAAGCATGAAAAAGTATATGTGTTGGAAACGCCTTTATTCCGCGTTCGTAATAAACAGGAAACAATTTATTGTTATGATGAAACGGAAAAGCAAGCGGCTATTAAAAAGCTGGGTGGCAAACCAGAGATTACTCGTTTTAAAGGGTTAGGAGAGATAAGCCCGGATGAGTTTGCACGTTTTATCGGCCCTGATATGCGTAAAGAATTGATGCGTTTAGAACAAGGCGACCATATTCAACAATTGCTGGAATATTATATGGGAAAGAATACAATGGAAAGGCAGGAGTTTATTATCAGTAACCTGAAGATAGAGTTAGATACCGTGGAGGAAATTGCCTGATGAGCCGTTTGTCAATAATACGAAAAACAAAATCGCTGTTTATGAAATGGCGATTGGATAAAATTGCAGGGCCATTCACAGGCTTTATGAATAATCTCTCTCTTATGTCCGATATGAGTAAGTGGAGAAGTGCAACAAAAGTTACGGGCTACAATGATTGGTATCAAAGTGATTGGGACTATAACAGAAGATTAAACCTATACGAAGCAATCAGTAAACAGGAATCGTTAAGTAATAACGCTATTGATTATTTTGAATTTGGTGTGTGCGGAGGTTCATCGTTTAAATGGTGGCTGGCAAATAATAGTAATAGCGATAGCCGTTTTTATGGCTTTGATACATTCGAAGGGTTGCCGGAAGCGTTCGGTGGATTTGGAAAAGGTACGATGGCGTTTGCGATGGAATCGTTAGATATTCATGATCAACGTGCTTCTTTTTACAAAGGGCTTTTCCAGGATACATTGATCCCGTTTTTAGATAGTTATACAAATGCCAAACGAAAAGTTATTCATATGGACGCTGATATTTTCAGCGCCACTATTTTCAGTTTGTCTCAGCTGTATCGTTTTTTGAATGATGGCGATATAATACTCTTTGATGAGTTTGCTGTGCCGACCCATGAGTTCAGGGCATTTAAAATTTTTACAGAAAGTTTTTATATCAACTATGAAGTAATTGGCGCTGCCAATAATTATTTGTTTGTCGCAATAAAAATTAAAAAAGGATGATACATATTGTTTTTCAGCAGGCAGATGTGCAGGTATTAAACGAAGCAATGGTATTGGATGAAAGCCTGCAGGGTGAAGTTTTTGAAATAAAAGATGAATGGGGTGTCGGGCCTTTAAAAGATATTGATACGGAAGAAGGATGGAATACGCGTTTAGATTGGTGGAGGGAATTATTAACCGGTACACCTTATGGCGCTGAGGGTGTAGGAAGTTTTGATGATAGAGAAACGGTAAAAAAGATAAAAGAAAAATTAGATGAAGACGCAAGCCTCGAAGTATGGATATGGATGGGACAGAACCAGCATGATGTAACCGGCTATTATTGGCTAATGCCTCAACTGCGCCAATACCAGGGAAGGGTAATGATTGTTTATTTAAATAATCTTCCTTTTATTAATGATAAAGGACAAATATTTTATCCCTGGGCTGTGCAGGACATTCTGCCCAAAGAAGCCGTGAAAGCGAAAAAATTAGCACGCCCTATTACATTAAGTGAATATGAAGTGGATCCCGACGAATGGAAAAAATTGATGGACGAAAATGCGACAGTAAGAATTCTGGAAGGCGGTAAAAAGATTGCAGGAAAAGATGAAAATTTTTATGATGCAGAAATTATAAAAAACATTACCGGCGAGTGGCAAAAAGCTACAAGAGTGCTGATGAATACTCTAAACAGAATGAAAGTAAGAACAGGCGATGTATACCTTATGTGGAGAATGAAAAAATTAATTGCTGATGGTAAAATAGAAGCAACCGGTGATATAAATAAAGGTTGGAAGGACTTTGATGTGAGAAATACTTCCGCAAAGCAGAATGAAACGGCGAAAGCTGAAGAAGCGAATGCCTGAGATTGTATTGAATTTGAAACAGAATTAAAATGTCAAAAGCGAAATCTTTTTCCCAGATAGAGAATAACAATTCCGGTTTACATGGCCAGTATAAGACATGGTTTCTCGACTATGCTTCTTATGTAATTCTTGAAAGGGCTGTGCCTGCTATAGAAGATGGTTTAAAACCCGTGCAACGCCGTATCCTACACGCGATGAAGGAAATGGACGATGGCCGTTTTAATAAAGTGGCAAATATCATTGGGCAGGCGATGCAATACCATCCGCATGGTGATGCGAGTATCGGTGATGCATTAGTAAACATGGGACAAAAAGACCTTCTCATTGATACGCAAGGTAACTGGGGTGATGTACGCACAGGCGATGATGCGGCAGCAGCCCGTTATATCGAAGCACGTCTTTCTAAGTTTGCATTGGAAGTGGCATTTAATCCTAAAACCACACAATGGCAATTAAGCTATGATGGAAGAAAGAATGAACCGGTGACATTACCCATGAAGTTTCCTTTGCTATTAGCACAAGGAGCAGACGGTATTGCGGTAGGGCTTTCAACAAAAATTTTACCCCACAACTTTTGCGAGTTAATTGATGCATCTATAAAATATTTAAGAGGGCGTAAGTTTGATTTATATCCCGATTTTCAAACGGGTGGTATGATAGATGTTGCCGACTACTCGCAGGGAAAGCGCGGTGGAAAAGTGAAAGTAAGAGCACAGATAGAAGAAGTAGATAAAAAAACATTAGCAATACGTTCGGTACCGTATGGTGTTACTACTACGCAATTGATGGATTCAATTGTAAAAGCAAATGACCAGGGTAAAATAAAGATTAAAAAAGTAATAGATACTACTGCAGCCAATGTTGAAATACTTGTTGATCTTGCAGCCGGCATTTCTCCCGATATTACTATTGATGCATTGTATAAGTTTACAGACTGTGAAATTTCTATTTCTCCGAATGCCTGCGTGATTGTTGATCAGAAGCCGCAGTTCTTAGGTGTAAATGAATTGCTGAAAATTTCTACGGATAAGACAAAAGACCTTCTCGAAGCAGAATTAAAAATAAAACTGTCAGAGCTGCAGGAGAAATGGCATTATACTTCATTAGAGAAAATCTTCTTTGAAGAAAAGATTTATAAAGAACTCGAAAAGAAGCATGAGACATGGGATAAAGTGCTGGCGGCAATTGATACAGCTTTCGGGCCTTTTAAAAAACAATTAAAGAGAGATATAACCCGGGAAGATATTGTGAAGTTGACAGAAAAACCTGTCCGCCGTATTTATAAACTGGATATTGATGAATTGAATGATCAGATTAAATCACTGGAAGCAGAAATTAAACAGGTAAAACATGATCTCGCAAACCTTGTTGATTTTGCAGTAAATTATTACGAGAATCTGCTAAAGAAATATGGTAAAGGCAGGGAACGTAAAACAGAGATAAAACAATTTGAAGTAATCGAAGCCAAACATGTGGCTATTGCAAATACAAAAGTGTATGTGAATAGGGAAGAAGGGTTTATCGGCACAGGGTTGAAGAAAGATGAGTTGTTATTCGAGTGCTCTGATCTCGATGATATTATCGTATTTGCAAAGAATGGGATAATGAAGGTGGTAAAAGTGAGTGATAAAGTATTTATAGGGAAAGATATTTTACATGCAGCTGTTTTTCAAAAGAATGATGAACGCACTACTTATAACATGATTTATGTAGATGGAAAGACAGGTT
>Ga0164241_10003240_pt1 | contig 16691 bp, 13 predicted proteins | sample OricomyardsoilBY_FD_108780 | JGI IMG/M metagenome (GOLD analysis project Ga0164241, IMG submission 108780) | Backyard soil microbial communities from Emeryville, California, USA - Original compost - Back yard soil (BY) | ecosystem: Environmental > Terrestrial > Soil > Unclassified | place: USA... | reverse complement strand
TAGGCGGCGCGTAGCTGCGGGTCCCGGTTCATCGTTCCGTGCCGTCTGTACGCCGCCTCGACCGCATCCGCTGTCACATCCGTCACCGTGCCGATCGCTACCCGGTACGCGCGAACTTTGATGTCGCCGGAGTCGACGAGCGTCCCGTCGAAATCGAAGACGAGCGCGCGGGCCTGACGACGACCGACTAGATCCTGGCCCATGCGTCCGGCTTGACCAACAGCGTGTTGTCGAGAGCAAGAAAGTCCAAGTCCGTCGTAACGAACGTACGGAGTGCGTCCATCGGCGAGTTCACCAAAGGCTCATGCTCCGCGTTGAAGGAAGTGTTGATGATCGCTCGCACACCTCTTTCGGAACCGAGAGTCCGGACAAGGTCTGAGAACGGGTGACCCCGCTCTGGGACGAGCAGGGGCCGAAGCGAGCCATCCCGATGAACCACACCGCGGACCTCAGCACCGTCGACATCGGCGGAGATCCACCTCGCCTCGACCATCGCTTCAAGGCCGTCCTCTCCGAGCAGAAGTTGGTCCGCTAGCCGCCTACCCATGGCTGGCCCGAGTGGACGCCAATCCTCACGTCCCTTGATCCGGTTCACCCGGCTGGCGATGGTGGGGTCGTCGGCCCGGGCGATGATCGAGCGAGCGCCCAAGGCACGCGGACCGTACTCCGCGCGATCCTTAAACCAGGCGCCGACGCGCCCTTCCTCGATAAGCCTGGCCGTTTGCGCGGGCCCGTCTCCTTCCGCGAGCACGCGGACGCCGGATCGGCAGGCGCTGTCGACTGCCTTCGACGAGTCGAATCGAGGTCCCAGGAACATCGACCTCCGGCGCCGCGGCGGGCACGCGGTCGAATCGGGGGAGGCAATTGCGAGCGCCGCGCCGAGTGCCGTTCCTCCGTCGTGGGCCGCCCCGTTGACGAACAGATCGACACCCGGCAACGCGAGGCGCAGCTTCCCGTTGGCGGCGCAGTTGAGCGCGACTCCTCCGCCAAGAATCAGGCGCGAGGACCCGGCGAGCTCCAGCGCAAGCCTGGCGAGATGAACCATCGCCCGCTCCAGTGCCCCTTGCGCGGAGGCGGCCGCGTCCCGAAGGTGGGGAGGCAGATCGAGCGGCCGGCTTAGCAGGCCGGAGGATCGGTCGATCGCGTAATGGAGTGCACCCGGCGGTCCAAACTCGCGGGTCAGTCGCCTCAGCCAACTCACCATCCGTTCCGGCTTGCTCACGCCCGCCATCCTCACCTCGTAGCCCTCCCGACACAGATCGATCTCCGGGAAGGGATACACGGTGTGACCCAGTGCCGCCAACCCCATCGTCTTGCCTGCACTACCGGGCGGGAAGCCGATGTACCGGGTGACGGCGGCGAAGAAGAACCCGAGTGAGTCCCTCACCGGAAAGCGTGCCAACTCCTTCAGGCCATCGGGGCCCGCGGCGAAGATGGTGGTGCTCACCGCCTCCCCTTGGCCGTCGACGACGAGAACGGCCGCATCGTCGTAGCCCGAGGTGTACCACCCGAGGGCAGCATGAGCTAAGTGGTGGTCGACCTCGACGACCGGTGGAAGCGAGCGCTCGTTCGCCAGCCGGTCACCAGCCAGGAGGACGTCGCGACTGGCCGCTAGCCGCAAATCATCCGGAGCCAGGTAGGGATTCCAGCCGAGCGCGATGCAGTCTAGGTCGGAAAGCCCCGCGCCGGCGAGGTCGAGGCAGGCCTGGATGCTGCGTTCCGGGACCTGGCGGACGGCACGCTTCTGGCGGGTGAAACGCTCCTCTTCACAGGCAGCGACGATCGTGTGGCCGTCGACGAGCGCGGCAGACGCATCGTGGCCGAAACCCCCTCCGATTCCCAACACACGCATCAACAACGGAACCATAGGATATTCGGGGCGTGATCACCGTTCCACATGATCCCGAGAGCACCACCGACGACCTGCTGACGCACTTCGACGCTCGCGCGGCTACCTACACGACGGGCGCTTCCTGGGTGACCGATCCGGTGGCACTGGCCCCGATCGTCTCGTGGTTCGAGAATCATTCACCCAAGAGCGCAGTCGAGTTCGGCGTCGGCACGGGGGCGGTGCCAGCCAGCCTCAGCGGCAACAGACTCCTGCCAGATCGGTACTACGGGATCGACATATCCCCGGAAATGCTGCGTCACGCAACCGGCTGGACGCCCGTGAACGCAGACGCGTCGCATACCTCGGTCGCCTCCGATTCCATCGATGTCGTCGTGGCCCGTCAGGTTTTCCACTACTTCGAGAATCCGATGGCCGCTCTCGACGAGGCCCGACGCATCCTGAGACATGACGGAACCATCATCGTGTCGCACATCGTTCCGTTCGACGATGGAGAGGACGAGAACTGGTGGACGCGCGCGGTGGAACTGCGTCAACCGCTGCGTCGTCAGATGGTGACCCATGCGGCGCTTTGCCGCTGGCTTGACGACGCCGGCTTCGGCATCGTCGACACCGTCGAGGTCAGCAGGCGCAGCTCCCTCCAGAGCTGGCTCCGTCGCTACCCGGTGACCGCAGAGGCCAAAACCGCACTGTCGACCCACTATCGCCGGATGCATTCGACGGTCGCGCGCATCCGGGAGCCCCGAAACACACCGGATGGCGACATCACCTTCAACATTCGATGGATGACGGTCGTCGCGCGTCCGTGCGGCCCACCCTCCCGATGACTGATCGGGCAAGCCTTTCCGCCAGTCTCTGGAGGATCGTCGAGGAGAACGTCGGGGAGCTGATGGCCACCGGTGTCATCTCCCCAAGTCCACCACGAACGTTCGCGGGCCATCTGGTCATGGACGATGCGATCGCGGATCTCCTCTACCTCTGCTCCCTGGTGGTGTCGGGGAGGGCCCAGGAGCTCGGCGAGGTGGACCTGCGGGAGAGCGCCGAGCAACTCATCCTTCGCCTCGCGCCCGAGAGGGTCGAGGGTTTCTTCTCCTACCGGGTCGCCGAGGCTGTGCTCATGCTTGGCGGATTGGATGCGCTTGGCCCAGGGGCCCGCCGACAGGCGCTCTCCGCTGGCCACAGCGCCCGGCTGATCGCCGAGATCGCCAGCGGTCTAAGTTCACGCCGGACCAATTTCGTGATCGTCGCAGCCCGCTGCATCCACGCCGAGGCACGGTTGACCGGTCGCGAGGTCGACGGGCCTGCCCGCTCCGTCCTCGACCGAGCCGCCGAGATCTTCGCCCGTGCGACGTCAGGGTGGCTGGACGACGGATATGACAATGAGGTCCACTTCGACATCTACACGCCGGAGATGTATCTGCTCGCCGAGCCACTTCACCGGCCCCTCGAACCGACCTGGTCCGCCGGCTTGCGGCGTGTCCTCGGAGACCTACAGTCATTGACCGGCGGCAACGGAGCTGTCACGTGGGGGCGATCTATCGGCCCCCTTGCTCTGGCGATGACCCTCGAGCTCGCCGCGCTCGCGCAAGAGTGGGCGGACGCCGCTACCCGCTCCTGGTGGCTCGCGGCCGCAGCCGAGGCCGCGGCCGAACTGGAAGGCTGGTTCGAGGGGGGCGTCGCGATCGCCGATCGGAGGGCTGCGACCGACTCCTACCGCGGCGACGCCCGCCGACTGCAGCTGACGTTCGACCTTCTCGGGAAGGTCGCGTGGAGTGCGGCTAGGCTGGCGGAGTCGCCCCATGGAGACGCGTCCTGGTCCGGCCGTCGCCTAGAGGATCTGGATCTCCTCGTACCGTTCGGCCGCTGCGCGGCAGCTTGGTCCCTCCGGACAGGCGGCATCTCCTTCGTCCTACCGATGATGTCGGGAGACTCGGTGGACTATCTTCCGTCGCCGCGAAGGCCAGGGCTCTTCGAGCAGCCGATCGATGGGGTCCCCCTGCTCGTCCCGACCGTCACCGTCGGTGACCGGCAAAGAACTTCGGTCCACCACGTACCCGGCGGTCTCCCCATCGAGGTGCATCACCAGGACGGGCGACTCGACCTCGCGCACGATCGCTGGACGGCGACCGACTCCTCGGCGGCCTCACATATCGCGGGTTCCAGACGGGCCAGCTACTCGATCTCCGGACGCAGGATGACGGTGCGAGAGGAAGTGACGATCACCGAGGCGCCCGCGGATGCGACGTTGACGCTCACCGTCGGCGAAACCGAGGCTCGGCCCTTGACTGCCCGCTGCTATGGCGCCGACTCGGCGCTGGCCATCAAGACCTCCGGGGATCCTGAGTTGCGTACCCACTGGGGCGAGATCCGAGAACTGAACCAATGGACCGTGCCTTTCCGCCGAGGTGAGAAGTGTGAGTTCACCTGGTCGGTAGAACCTCATGTCGTCGTCGCCTCGACGGACCTCGACCACCCGTACAGTCAGAGCCTGTACGCATCTATGGAGAACGTCAAGCTGCGTCCGGTGGGGCCACCGGACGATGACCTTCCACGCCGCCTGCGTGACGTCGACATCCTTCACCTAGCCTGGCCCGAGCGGTGGGTTGGCGTCGATCTTGAAGCCACGGTCCGAACCATCGAGCGGATCGCCGAGTCCGGCACCAAGGTGGTCTGGACGCAGCACAACCTCCGCCCACACAAAGTGCAGACCCCCGAGGCGACCGAGACCTATGAACAGTGGGCCAAAGCCGCCGACGGAGTCATTCACCACAGCGTCTACGGGCGTGAAGTTGCTCGTCGATCACTCTCGTACGTCGGCGCTCACCACTTCGTCATCCCACATGGTCACTGGGGATCTCGCTTCCCGAGCGTTCGTCCACCCCGCAAGGCGGTCGAGGCCGAGGAGGGCTGGCCGTCGGCGCCGATCCGCCTGGCGATCGTCGGCCAACCCCGCCGAGAGAAGACGCTACAGGAGGTCGTCGACGCGGTGCACGATTCAGATCGAGATGACCTACAACTGGTGGCGCGCCTCTCGCCACAGGTTCACGTGCCATCCGATCCGCGGGTACTGCCGAGTTACGGCCACCTCGATGCGGATCGCTACTACCGTCGGCTGACGGCTGTCGACGCAATCATCCTGCCCTTCGTCGGCGACACGATGGTGACCACCGGCACGGTCTTCGATTGCATCGGCGGCGGAATCGCCGCCATCGCGACCCCTTGGGGGTTTCTCAGCGAGACCCTCGGCGATTGCGCGATCACCTACGACGGCTCAGTATCGGATCTAAGCTCATGCCTGCGCTCGGTCGCGGTCGGCACCCTGGCAAGCGCAGGCTCGGCCGCGCGCTCGCTACAGCCCGCACACGACTGGTCGGTCGCGGCAAGCCTCACCGCCGCCGCCTTCGAGACTGTGCTTTCGAGTCCCGCGTCCTAGGCAACTCGAACTACGTCTGGACACTGCCCAGAGGTCGTCAGTTCGAATTCACCGCGATGGTAGGCCGGGATCGACGGCGGCCGGGGGTAATTTGGCGGGCACCGATCCTCAAGACCGTCGATACGAGGGGCTATGTTCACCAGCACTCCGCCAAGTCGAGCGCTCATCAACCGGTGCCTTTGCGGTCTCGCCGTCTCTTCTGGATTGCTCCGCTTGGTGGTGCCGTAACTGCCGCAAAGAGGTCGAGTCTTTGCTACTAGGCGTGGCTGCTCTACGACGGAAGCACCGCCGCTCAGCGGCGCCGAAGTCCTAGTCGAACCACCAATCCGCCCCGGTGGGCACTAATGGTTGTTAGTGCCCGAATCGCCGCATATCCGCGTGTATATCCACGTAGATCCGCCTTAGGTAGCCGATGGAAGCCAGGCATTGCACCGCTCTAGAATGCGGAATTGAGAGCCAGGAACATCGACCGAGCCCCTGTATCGCACCCAGGAGGTCGGCGGTTCGAATCCGCCTAGCTCCATCGAGTCGAAGTCCCTGCAAACGGGCCACTTCGGATTCCTGTGAGTCATTCGAACCGGCTGCGAAATTCCCCTCGTTTCGGGCACTGCATTGGATATGCGGGGATATGCACGGATTCCGGGCGATTACGGCTTGCTTTTGTCGCGGGATCAGAGCTACGGTCGCCCGCGCTGCAACATCGCTGGCCTGACCCCGACGTTCCCTGGGGCGGGTCGCTGATTGCCGACGACGAAGCGTACGCACAGGCTCGCCCCGACTTGATGCCGGGGTTCGTCGCGCATCCGCCAGCCGAGGGGACCTTCCGGGAGCCAGCCTCCGCGACTGCTTAGAATGTGTCGGTGAGTCGAACGTACGTTCGTATACCCCCCGTGCAAACTCCCACTTTCCGGGTTGACACCGGTGCGTACCGATGGCAGGATGCCGCCGGTTCAGGGGGCCGGACGCGGGAAGAGAGAGCGTTGGGACCGTCTCCGCCCCGCCGCCAAACTCAGCCGCCAGGGAGAGAGATGGACCTCGGAACCTTCTTCGTCGACCAGATCGTCGTGCACGACGTTCCCCGCAACAGCACCTCGACGACGCCTGAAGACATCACCTACAGCGACGCGCCCTCGGAGCTGAACGCCGAGCTTCGGAACTTCTTCAAGGAGAAGACGACCCAGAGCCTCGGCCGCCACGGGTACGCGGTCGAGCACGACCCCGAGCAGAGCTCGCCAGTCCCGGGTCTAACGCAGGCGATCCTCGCCGACCCAGCCGAGCTCGTCCCGGCCTCGTGCGACATCGCCCGCCATCTCTACGACTCTCAGCCAGCGGTTAGCAACCCTGGCCTCCTCGTCGCCATGCTCGGCCGCCTCGAGGGCGGCGCCTGCCTCGGCATCTTGAAGCTCGAGCGCGAGGACGCGATCCGGGTCGAGGAAACGGCCCTTCCTGGAGGCGGGAAAACTTTCAGCGTCGCTCATCTGCGCGACCTGATGCTGGGGAAGCACACCCGGCTGTTCAAGGCGTCGATCTTCCGGCTGCCCGGCGCCGATCTGGCCTCGCTCGAAGGGTTCGCCTCCGACGACCAACGCGGCTACAACCCGACCACCGAGGTCGCGACCTTCTTCCTCGCCCGCTTCCTCGGCGCCCGCCTGCGCACGGCGCCCGATGTGGCCACGAAGACGTTCTTTGAAGTAACCCAGAGCTGGATCGAGAGCAAGGTGGACCAACCCGAGAAGAAGGCACGCTACGAGATCGCCCTCCTCGGCGAGATGAACCGGCAGGCTCCGGCCATCTCGCCTAACGCCTTCGCGAACGAGAACCTTGAGGTCGGCGATCGCCAGGGCTACCGCGACTTTCTCGCGGAGGCCGAGGCTCCGACTGCGAGTATCGAGAAGGACCTGAAACTGATCTCCGCGAAAGTCTCGAGGCTCTCGATGCGGTTCGCCGAATCGAAACTGAAGCTCACGGGGCCGCCGGACGACATAGACAAATTCGTGACCGTGAACCCCGAGGACAGCGAAGCGGCTCCCGTCGAAATACACGACCGGATCGATGAGATCAGCGGTGGCGGATAGCAGCTACACCGAACTGGCGGAGGCGTACGAGGAGGAGCGGCCGCGCTTCGAGGCACTCGCCGAGAGACTCAACGCCGTGCTTACGCGAGACCTGCGGGCGGCGGGTGTCTACTCCGAGGTCTCGAGCCGCGCCAAGGAAATCGGGAGCTTCGTCAAGAAGGCGCTGCGCGAGGGCTACGCCGATCCGCTGGCGGAAATCGGCGACAAGGCAGGGGTGCGGGTGATCGTCCCCTATCTCGAGGATGTCCGGCGGGTTGAAGACGTCGTCGAGGGGATCTGCACTGTGGAGGACCGTGAGCAGAAGCTCGACGCTCTGGCCTACGACGAACTCGGCTACCTCGGGGTCCACCTCGAGCTGGCGCCGAAGCCGGAGATCCTCTCAGCCCGGGGCGGGGTCGGCCCCGATGCGCCCGAGCTCGCCGGGTTGCGCGCCGAGTTGCAGGTCCACAGCAAGGCCCAAAGCGCCTGGGCCGTCGTCTCTCATGACCTCCTCTACAAGCCGCCAGTCGAGTCCCCCGAGGACGCCAAGCGGGCGATCACGCGGCTAGTCGCCCTGGTCGAGCTCTTCGACGGCGAGGTCGATCGGCTACGAAAGGTGATCGAAAGCGATCCCGATTACGCGGAGATGGCGGTTGCCGCCGAGCTGGATGATCGTCTCCTGCGCTTTACCTCACGGGCTCCAGACAGGAAGCTCTCGCTCCTGTCCGTCCCCTACCTGGTCCACCTATATGAGTGTCCGCCGGGGGAGGTTGTGTCGCTGTATGTCGACCCCTTTCTTGAGGGGAATCGCCAGAAGCTGAGTGACATCTACGAAGCCTATGCCGACGACCCGACCGCCAACCCGCTGCTCACCCAACCCGAGGCGCTGCTCATCTTCGAGCGGCTGCAGAACGATCGCGATCGCCTGCGCGAGGGCTGGCCCGTCGACGATCTGAGCCTTGAGCTGCTTGAGAACATGGCTCTGATCATCGGGGTCGACATCTAGACGAGTAGCTGGCTTTCGGTATCCCCGGCCTGAAGTTCCAAAGTAATGATCTCCATTTCTGCAACTTGGATAGCTTTTGTCAGCCGTAAGGGCAGCATGGGTGAGAGAGTGAAACGAAACGATTGGGACACTTAGAGAAGTAGGTCGAACGTGGTGGACACCGAAATTACGGCGAGCATGGGCAAGGAAGAGACAGGAGTTGTTAACGTGGCGGTCGCTGGGGAGCGCAACGGCAACAGAGATGATTTCCGCTGGTGGTGCTCAATCTTCCGAGAGAAAGTGCGGCTGGTCCGAGAGGCACAAAATACTGTCGGGCCTCGTCCTTCCACTACCGGAAAGGGACACCTCACGAAAGTAGACCGGGTCGCGTGGGAGGTGCTGAGTTTCCTATTCAAGGGCCCCAGCATCGAGACGGTGCAGATCAGCCGCTCCGAACTGAGGGTGGGCGCCGGTGGCTGAGTACAGGCTCGATGAGTTGGGCTGGTTCCAATTTGAGCGCCTCTGCCAGTCACTGCTCAAGGCGCGCTGCGGCCTCGGAGTCGAGTCCTGGGGCGGTCATGGGGATCTCGGTCGTGACGCCTACGCCGAAGGCCCGCTGCCTTTTCCTAGTAACGAGGAGAACGATGGCCCATTCGTATTTCAAGCGAAGTTCGTGGCGGGCGCGAACGCTGCCGGATCGAGGCCATTGCCAGCCCTACTGAAGGGCATCCGAGCGGAGCTGGCCGAGATCGTGAAACGCGAAGAAAACGGTACTTGGGACGAGCCACGGTTCTACACGCTGATGACCAACACGCCATTAACGACCTCTCGGCGTAAGGCAGTCAGAACAGCTTTGGAAAAAGGGCTGGCGAAAACGACCACCATCAACATCCTTGGCGCGAGCGACATCGACGGCCTGCTCGATAACTCGAAAGACACGGTCCGCCTCGCCTTCCCCCAAATCCTCGGTTTGCGCGACATCTTTGCTTTGCTCAACGAGACGGTCAACAAGGACATCATCAACCGCTCAAAGGTGGCGCTCGGCATGGGTGCAGAGCTGGCCAAGACCTTCGTCGCCACCCGTGCTTACGAAGAAGCGCTAGGCGTTCTGCGTCGTCGTCACTTCGTGGTCCTGACCGGGCCTCCGGAGATGGGCAAGACGACTATCGCAAGGATCATTGCGCTGGCCCGGCTCTCCGAGGGCTGGGAGGCATACGAGTGCCGCGGTCCAGACGACCTACTGAGGGTCCACGACTCGGAGAAACCACAGGTCTTCGTCGCCGATGACGCCTTTGGTAGCACCGAGTATCAACCCGAGAAGGGCAGCCAGTGGGCCGATGAGCTGGAGCGGATCCTGCATATGCTCGATGCTCGCCATTGGCTGCTCCTGACCTCCCGCCCCGCGCCGCTTCGCACCGCCCTTGAGAAGCTCTATCTCCAAGGCGCAGCGGAAGACTTCCCAAGACCCCAGGAAGTCATCGTCAATGCCTCAAAGTTGACCGAGCAGGAGAAGGCACAGATGCTCTACCGCCATGCAAAGAACAGCGTCGAGAGCGACGAAGGTCGAGCCTTAATCACTAAGCACGCCGCGGTCATGGTTCGGCACAAAGACTTCACCCCATTGCGGATAAGACATTTCGTCACCCAGCGGCTGCCCGAAATCATGGAGCTTCCCGAGTCAAAACGTCAAGATAAGATGGGACGGGCAGTGGCCGCGAGCATGGCCCAGCCGACCGTCTCGATGAAGACCTCCTTCGCCGGTCTCGACCGCGAGTGCCGTGCTCTGCTGATCGCGATGCTCGACTCTCACGAGAACGCGATCTCACTGAAGGAGGATTTGGCGGACGGCTTCGAACGCCACCTTGGTCAGGCGCCGCACCGCTCGGTGCTGAAAGTCGCCGAGATCGTCGATGAACATTTTGTGCGCTTGGCGCATTGGGAGGATCTCGACGCGACGGAGCCTTCCCACGTTGAATGGGTCCACCCGAGCGTGCGTGACATGGTGATTGGGCACCTGATGGAGGATGCGGCGGCACGGCGAGCCTTCCTTGGAACCGCTGGAATCGACGGAGTCATGCTCGCTCTCTCCTCCTCGGGAGGTGCCGAGGGGAAACGCCAGTTCCCGCTGCTCGCGGGCAAGCCTGAGTGGGACAAGATCGAAGGCCGGATACTTGAGCTCATAGAAAATGGATTAGACGACGCCGGCGGGCGACTGCTGCCACTCCTCGGAGATACTGCACGGCTCTCGGGTTCCACTGCCGACCGAACGCAGAGGAACCGCCTTGTGACTCTTAGCGCGAACGGACTCATCGCTCTTCGCAAGACTTGGGAGTCACGTAGCGGCCGAATCACCTATGGGGAGCTTCGCGATTTCTATCGTGCTTCCGCGAACCTGCCAGAGCCAATTGAGGGTCCTAGGGTCGACGGGACCTGGACGCAGTGTGTAGACGATACGGGTACCTCTCTCGGAGACCATATAGATGATTTAGCGCAGCGGGCCGATGAGTGGCTTGGCGTGGGCACGTTGCTGCAGGAAAACGACCCCGGGCAACTCGCGCGTCTTTCCTTCCCCGCCGACTACGCCGGGCTTTTGGAGAAAATCGTCGAGAGGCTGGAGGATGAGGATGAGGAGTTGGGAAGCCCCTTGGTCACCAACGAGGACGATCCCGAGGAATATGTCGAAGAACCGCCGGAACTGGACTGGATTAGCGGTACCGAGGAGCTATTGATCGCGATCGCGAACTTTTGGCCTTCATTGAAGGATCGCTGCGAGAACCTTACCGACGGCTTGCTCACCAAGGCTGGCGAATGGGAGGAGTACAGCGAACGCTACATCGCCTTCAACGAGCCCGAGCCTGACTACGAACGCGAAGGCGGGGGTCGCTATCTAGGTGGTGGCGGAGCGTTCAGCGTTGAGAGCGTTTTCTCGGATCTATGAGAAACAGGCGGCCCCTCACCGCCGATATCGGTCGTAACCCCTAGTCGCCGAAGGATGCGCTCCGCGGGACGGACCGAATCGGGTCCTTTGGGTCACTTTCTGTGCGACTCGACGCCCCGGGCGCGTGGCCGGTCCGGCCGGCCACGATCCAGGTAGCGGACCTGTCCATGCGGCGTTGACCGACGGTAGAATCAGGCCATGACCGCGAAGGCGAAGCTGCTCGAGCGAGTGATGACCCTCTCGAAGGCCGAGGCGGACGAAGCGCTGCGCCTGCTCGATGCGCGCCGGGACGAGGCCGACGAGTGGGGCAGCCTGTCGAAGGTGCATGAGGTCGGCTTCGGCGATTCGATGCGGCGCCTCGCGGAGTCCGAGCGCGCGGCAGGCCACGAGCCCTGGTGAGACGCGGAGAGGTCTTCTGGGCCGAGCATCCAGAGTGAGGGCGTCGCCCGGCCATGGCGATGACCCGCGGCGAGGCGATCGGCGCGCTCAACGAGGTTCTCATCGTCCTGGCGACCACGGCGATCCGCGATCTGCCGACCGAGGTCCGACTCGGAACCGAGGACGGGATGCCGCGGGAGTGCCTCCTCAGCCTCGACCACGTGGACACGGTGGCCAAGGGCTTCATCGGTGAGCGAATCACGACCCTGAGCGCGGAGAAGCCGCACTCCGTATGCCGCGCCCTGGATGTCGCCACCGGCTGCGGTTGAGTCCCGGTCAGTTTTCTCGGCAAGTAGTTCGAACCGAACCTTGCCCGGCTTGGGCACTGCTGGCCATCAGTGCCCAATCGCTGCATATCCGCGTGTATATCGCCGCATATCCGGCCTGGTGCGCCGGTGGGAAGCGGCGCGTACACCGCTCTAGAATGAGGAATCCAAAGCTGGGAGCACGGACCAAACGCGTGTATCGCACCCAGGAGGTCGGCGGTTCGAATCCGCCTAGCTCCATCGCCTCGAAAGCCCTGCAAATGTGAGGTCCGGCCATTCGGCGGATCAGTTCGAACGGACCGGCTGAATCCCCCCGACAACGGCTCCATGGAAACACCCGAGAATCGCCCCGGTGAGGATCGGACGCCCTGAGAGCTTCCCGGCGCCAGGTCATGGGACCTGAGTGTCCTGGCATGAACGGCTCGGCGTCCCTGCCCGAGACCAATGCGGCCGGATCGCCTCGGCCGCCGGCTCGAGGCGGTCGCCGAGCATGTGCAGGTCAGGCTTGGCGGGACCCGACCAGGTCGTCTGCCGGATCGCGGCGGTCACCGAGCAGGTGACCCATGCGGTCCCGCTTGCAGTCGAGGTAGGTGAGGTTGCTTTCCGTCGGCGTCGCCTCGAGTGGGACGCGCGCCCGGATTCCGATTCCCTGGGCGGCCAGTCCATCGCACTTGGTCGGGTTGTTGGTCAGTAGCCGCACCGACTCGACGCCCAGGTCGGCGAGGACCGCGGCTGCCGCCCCGTAGTGACGGCCGTCCGCCGGGAAGCCGAGCGCGAGGTTGGCGTCGACGGTGTCGTAGCCGCGATCCTGCAGCGCGTAGGCGCGCACCTTGTGGGTCAGGCCGATCGCCCTCCCCTCGTCGCCACGGACGTAGACCAGGACCCCGCGCCCCTCGGCCTCGATCATCTCCTGGGCGAGGCGCAGCTGGGCGCCGCAGTCGCAGCGGGTGGACCCGAGCACGTCACCGGTCAGGCACTCGGAGTGGACGCGGACGAGGACGTCCTCGCCGTCGCCGAGCTCGCCGACCACGGTCGCGACCAGCTCGCGTTCGTCCGCGAGCGACTCGTAGACCGAGACCGTGCCCGGCCCGGCCCCGGTCGGGAGCGCGGCGCGGGCGGTGCGCACCACATCGCGGTCCCGGCGGCGCCGGTACTCGACCAGGGCGGCGACCGAGATCAGCGGCAGCCCGTGGCGCTCGGCGAACCGCTCGAGCCGCGCGCCGCGGGCCATCGTCCCGTCCTCGTCGAGGATCTCGACCAGGACGCCGGCGGGGGTCCGCCCGGCGAGCAGGGCGAGATCGTGGGCCGCCTCGGTGTGGCCGGCCCGGCGCAGGACGCCGCCGGGACGCGCGGCCAGCGGGAAGACGTGGCCGGGGCGGGCGAGGTCCTCGGGCCGGGTCGCCGGATCGCAGAGCGCCGCGATCGTGTCGGCGCGGTCGAGCGCGCTGATCCCCGAGCGCCCCTCGCCGCGCAGGTCGACCGAGACGGTGAAGGCGGTCCCGTGCAGCGCGTCGCCCCGCGCCACCATCGGCGGCAGGGCCAGCTGGGCGGCCCGCTCCTCGGCGATCGACACGCAGATCAGCCCACGCCCGTGGCGCGCCATGAAGTTGACGTCCTCGGCCCGGGCCAGGTCCGCGGCCATCACCAGGTCGCCCTCGTTCTCGCGGTCCTCGTCGTCGACCACGACGACCATCCGGCCCTCGCCGATCGCCCGCAGGGCCTCCTCGATGCTCGCCCAGGTGCTCATCCGCTCACCTGACCTCGCCGTCGGCCTCGACCGTGAGGCCGGTGAAGAACCGGCGGCGCGCGTAGACGAGCGCGTGGCTCCGCTCGTCGGCCTCGCCTTCGAGGACCCGCCCGACCACGACCACGTGGTCGCCGCCAGGAACCTCGTTCTCGACCTCGCACACCGCGTGGGCGGCCACGTGCGCGGTCAGGATCGGCCCGCCGACGCCGCCCTCCGGCTCCTGCCAGGTCAGGTCGGCGAACTTTTCACTCGCCTTGGTGGCGAAGTTGAGCGCCACCCCTTCGTGGCCGTGGGCGAGGTAGTTGATCGTGAACGCGCCGCTTTCCCGCACCGCCTGGAGGGTGTTCGAGGCGCGGTCGAAGCAGGCGAGGGCGAGCGGCGGGTCCAGCGACACCGAGGAGACGGCGGAGACCGTGAGGCCACTGGGCCTGCCCTCGCCGTCGAACGCGGTGACGACCGTGGCGGGCCCGGGGGCGCTGGCCATGATCGCCTTGAACCGCTCTGGGTCAATCTGTGAAGTGCTACGGCGCGTGGGCATCACCGGCTCGCTTTCGCTCGACTCTCCAGGTGAGACCTTAGCACAAAGCTGAGAACCGACTCAGCTGTCATGTTTGGACTACGGGAGGCGCGAGCGGGTGGACCTGCCGGCGGCGCGGATGTCCTCTTTCACGCCGGGGTTGTAGGCCGAGGCGGTCTGGGCCCAGGCTTCGATCCCGACCGTCGCCTCGAAGCTCGACTCGGCGGCGATCGCCACCGACTTCTTCATGTCCCGGACCAGCCCCGGGTCGAGGGCGACCACCTCGGCCGCCCACTCCTCCGCCGCCGCGAGGGCGTCCTCGGCGTAGTGGTCGGCCAGGCCCAGGTCGAAGGCTTCGCGCCCGTCGAGCACGGCACCGCGGAGCAGGGCGAAGAGCGCCCGCCCGGGACCCATCGCCCGGGTCAGGAAATAGGTGCAGCCGCCGCCGGGGTGCAGCCCGAGCTTGCTGAAGGTCGCGCCGTACCGCGCCCGCGGGCCCGCGATGTTGACGTCACAGACGAGGGCGAGGTTGAGCCCCGCCCCGATCGCCGCGCCGTCGACGGCGGCGACCGTCGGGAACTCCAGGTCACGCAGGCCGAGGAAGCTCTGGTAGTAGGAGAGCTGGCGCCCGCGCATGCGCGACGGCGAGTCGTCCTCGGCCTCGAAGATCGCCAGCAGGTCGGCGCCGGCGCAGAACGCCTTGCCCTCGCCGGCGACGATCAGGCACTTCGCCTCCTCGTCGGCGGCCAGCAGCGCCGTCGCCGTCGCCATCTCGTCGCGCATCGTCGGGCCGATCGCGTTGCGCTTGTCCGGGTCGTCGAGGATCAGCCGCCGCAGCCCGCCCGCCTCGGACTCGACCCGGATCATCTCGAACTCCGGGTAGGCGGTCACGCGGCGACCTCCGCCGGGGTCGAGAGGTCCCAGAGGTCGGCGCCGCCGCCAACCGCTGCCCCGAGGGCCCGCGCCGCGGTGAACTCGTCGCCGAACTCTTCGCGCCACGACCAGAGCCGCGTCGTGTATTGCCAGAGGCGGTACTCGCGGGTGACGCCGATCGCGCCGTGGCTCTGGTGGGCGGAGCGGGCCGCCGCGGTCGCCGCCCGCGCGGCGACGACCCGGAGGCAGTCGCCGGAGACCGCCCCGTCGCCCGCCTCGTAGGCGCGCACCGCGTCCTCCAGCGCCGCGTCGAGCAGCGCCCCCTCGGCGGCCATCGAGGCGAGGTGGGCGCCGACCATCTGGAAGCGCGCCAGCGGTCGCCCGAACTGCTTGCGGGCGCCGGTGTACTCGTGGGTCAGGCGCAGGGACGCGGCGAGGGCGCCGGCGATCTGCGCCGAGCGGGCCAGCGAGGCGCGGCCGCCGAGCCAGCCCGGGTGGGGCAGCTCGCCGCGCTCGGCGGGGACCGACTCGAAGGCGATCTCGTCGCGCGGCTCGCCCGCCAGGTTGGCGCCGTGCCCGACGACCACCCCGGGCGCCGCGAGATCGCAGAGGGCGATCGGGCCGTCGCCGAGGACCGCCCAGCGCGCCTCGCGTCCCCAGGGCACCCGCGAGGCGCGGCCGGAGAGGCGGTCGCCCGCCGGGAGCGCGCCGTCGAAGGCGGCCGGGGCGATCGTCACCAGGTCCCCCTCGGGCGGCTGCTCGAGCCCGGCCGCGGCGATCGCGGCCCGGCCGAGGACCGACTCCACCAGCGGCACCGGATAGCGGTTGCGCCCGCAGGCCCGGGCCGGCATGGCGAGCACCTCGGCGCTCTCCCCCAGCCCGCCGAGCTCGTCCGGCAGGGCGATCTGGTCCCAGCCCAGCTCGACCGCCTCGCCCCAGGCGTCGGCCTCGAACGCGTACTCCGCGGCGGGCTCCCAGTCGGCCGGGAAGCGGGCCGACATCGCCTCGTCGAGGGTGCCGCGCAGGAGGAGCAGCTCGTCGTTCACGCCGCACCCCCGAGCGAGCGGGCGACGATCCCGGAGAGGATCTCGGTGGCGCCGCCGCGCAGGGAGATCCCGGGCATCGCCAGCTGCGCGTCGGCGATCATCCCGCCGATCCCCTCGCCGCCGAGCGCGGGCTCGCCCGGCGTCAGCGCGCGGGCGGCCTCGACGGCGTCCTGCTCGAATTTCGTCCCCAGCATCTTCAGCATCGCCGCCGGCCCGACCGGCGCCTCGCCGGCGTCCATCCGCGTCGCGACCTGCCAGGCCAGCGCCCGCAGCGAGCGCAGCCGGGCGAGCAGCGCGCCGATCGTCGCCGCCGCGGCGGGGTCGTCGGCGTGGGCATCGGCGAGTGCGGCCAGCAGCGGGTAGGTGCTGAGGAACCGCTCCGGCCCGCCGCGCTCGAAGGAGAGCTGCGCGGTCACCTGCCGCCAGCCCTGGCCGACCTCGCCGATCACCCAGCGGGCGGGCGTCCGCGCCCCGTCGAAGATCACTTCGTTGAAGTCGTGCTTGCCGGCCAGGTCGTAGATCGGCCGCACCTCCACCTGGGGGTC
>Ga0164241_10003239_pt1 | contig 16706 bp, 10 predicted proteins | sample OricomyardsoilBY_FD_108780 | JGI IMG/M metagenome (GOLD analysis project Ga0164241, IMG submission 108780) | Backyard soil microbial communities from Emeryville, California, USA - Original compost - Back yard soil (BY) | ecosystem: Environmental > Terrestrial > Soil > Unclassified | place: USA... | reverse complement strand
TGGCGCTTCCCGTGGCCCATCGAGACCGTCACCAAGGTGGACGTCAAGGGCGTCAAATCCGTCGCCTACAAGTCGCGCGTACTGACGGCCGAGCCGAACATGGTCGAGCTCCAGGTGGACGTGCAGTACCGCGTGACTCGCGCCGAGGACTACCTGTTCAGGGTGCGTGATCCCATCTCCACGCTGAGCGAAGTCAGCGAAAGCGCCATTCGTGAAGTGGTGGGCCGCAATGATCAGCAGGCCATCCTCGAGGGCCAGCGCATCAAGATTGCCGAAGACACGCGCATCATCATGCAGCGCACGCTCGACCAGTACGGCGCTGGCATCGAAGTGCAGAAGGTGAACATCACCGACGTGCAGGTGCCCGAAGCGGTCCAGCAGGCGCAGCGTGATTCGGTCAAGGCCAAGGCCGACCGCGAACGCATGATCAAGGAAGCCCAGGCCATCGCCAACGGCATCATCCCCCAGGCCGAAGGCAACGCGGCCCGCGCCGTGCAGGAAGCCGAAGCCTACAAGTCCCAGGTGGTTTCGATGGCGACCGGTGAAGCCTCGCGCTTCTCGCAGGTGGCCGCCGCCTACGAGAAGGCGCCGAACGTGACGCGCGAGCGCCTGTACATCGAAGCGGTGGAGAGCGTGCTCAAGTCGTCGCGCAAGGTGGTCATCGATTCGAAGGCCGGCAACGGCAACATGCTCTATCTACCGCTCGACAAGCTCGTGGATCGTCGCGACTCGGACAGCGGCACGGTCACCGTGCGCCCGGCGGTCACGGTCGAGCCGGACCCCGGTTCCGCGTCGGATCCTCGTCAAAGGGTGGAACGCTGATGGGCTCGCGCATTCTCGGAATCCTGGTCGCGGTCCTGGCACTGGTGGTGCTGGTCGCGAGCTCCACGTTCGTCGTCGGTGAGCAGGAGCTCGCGGTCCGCGTGCGACTCTCGCAGATCAAGGGCGCCGACTTCAAACCCGGCCTCCAGTTCAAGATTCCGTTCTTGGACCGTGTGTTCAAGTTCGATCGCCGCGTGCTCACCCGTAAATTCGACAGCGAGCAGTTCCTGACCAGCGAAAGCCAGGGCCTCACCATCGCCTACTACATCAAGTGGCGCATCCTCGACGCCGAACAGTTCTACCAGGCGACCAGTGGCGGTGACGAAGGAGTGGCCGAGACGCTGGTGGGTAACACCATCCAGGACGGCATCAAGAACGCGGTGGCCGGCCGAACGCTCGCGGAAATCGTGATCTCCGACCGCAATGAACTGACCGGCGAATTCATGAAGAGCGCCACCGAGCGCCTGTTGAAGCTCGGCGTCCAGCTCGTCGATGTGCGAGTCCAGCGCATCGACCTGCAGGAAGAAGTGGCCACCAGTGTCTACGAGAGCATGAAGCGTACGTTCGAAGGCATTGCGCGTACGCGCCGCGGCGAAGGTGATCGCGAATCCCAGATCATCAAGGCCGAGGCCGAGCGCAGGAAGACCGAACTCATCGCCCGCGCGCTCGCGGACGCGCAGCGAATTCGCGGCGAAGGTGATGCCACCGCCGCGGCCATCTACGCGGCCGCTTACAACCGCAATCCCGAGTTCTACTCCTTCTACCGCAGTCTCCAGGCGTACAAGAATTCGCTGGGCAAGGATGGCGACGTCATGGTCGTATCGCCCGATAGCGAATTTTTCCGCTACTTCAAGAGTCCGGCGCCCACTCGGCGCTGATGCCACCCTTTCGAACCGATTTCGTCGTGAAACGCGGCGCACGTTAATTCTGGGCAAATTCCATGGGCAAATTCGTCATCATCATCGGCACCCAATGGGGTGACGAGGGCAAGGGCAAGGTCGTCGACCTGCTTACGGAACGCGCTGCCGCCGTTGCGCGATTCCAGGGCGGGCACAATGCCGGCCATACGCTCGTCATCGGCGGGCAGAAGACCGTGTTGTCGCTCATTCCCTCGGGAATCCTGCACAAGAACGTGCAGTGCCTGATCGGCAATGGCGTGGTGCTGTCGCTGGAAGCCCTGTTCAGGGAATCCCAGACGCTCATCGACAAGGGTGTAGATGTGTTCGCGCGGCTGCGCATTTCGCCGAATTGTCCGTTGATCCTTCCTTCGCATGTCGCGCTCGACAAGGCGCGTGAGGCGGCGCGCGGGGTGAATGCGATTGGCACCACCGGCCGCGGCATCGGGCCTGCCTACGAAGACAAGGTGGCGCGTCGCGCGGTCCGCGTGCAGGACCTGTTCAAGCGGGAGCAGTTCGCCGCCAAGCTCGGCGAGATCCTCGACTTCCACAATTTCACGCTGCAGCACTACTTCAAGCTGCCTCCCGTGGATTTCCAGAAGACACTCGACGAGCAGCTTTCATACGCCGACCGCGTGAAGCCTTTGCTCACCGACGTCACGCTGGCGCTGGCGAACATCCGTGAGGACGGCGGCGACGTGATGTTCGAGGGCGCGCAGGGCGCCATGCTCGACATCGACCATGGCACCTATCCCTTCGTTACTTCGTCGAATACGACGGGCGGCTTCGCCGCCACGGGGACGGGCATAGGCCCGCGCTCGTTCGACTATGTGCTCGGCATCGTGAAGGCCTACACCACGCGCGTGGGAGCCGGGCCGTTCCCCACCGAGCTCTTCGACGAATACGGTGAACATCTTTCCCGCGTCGGCCGGGAGTTCGGTGCGGTGACGGGGCGCAAGCGCCGCTGTGGCTGGTTCGATGCGGTTTCCCTGCGACGCTCCATCATTCACTCCAGCGTGTCGGGCCTGTGTCTGACCAAGCTCGACGTGCTCGACGGCCTGGACACGTTGCAGATCTGCACCGGCTACAAATCCGACGGCCAGGTCTCGGACAATCCGCCGCTGTTCGCGGATGCGTTCGCGGACGTCGAGCCGGTGTACGAGGAAATGCCCGGGTGGAAGGAATCGACCATCGGCATCACGTCGGTGGACAAACTGCCGAAGAATGCCCGTGCGTACATCGAGCGGCTGCAGGTCCTGGCGGGCGTGCCCATCGACATCATTTCGACGGGTCCGGACCGCGAGCAGACCATCGTGCTGCGGCATCCTTTCGATTGAGTAGGAAATGTCCGACTAAAGTCGATATTGACTGCTGCTTGCGGAAAAATTCTCCGCGCTAACAACCCCATTTCGCCGGGTCATCCACCGCCGGCATTCATATACTGGGCCGATGATTCAACCCGCGCCGCGTGAATCGGCCGCCGTCCAGGCTGTGCCGTTGCCCACGAACGCCTGGTGTCTGTTTCTCGACGTGGATGGAACGCTGCTCGAGCTCGCGGATCACCCGGGAGCCGTTTTCGTCGATCCGGAACTCAGGACCCTGTTGGCCACGCTGCGCGAGGCCGCGGGCGGCGCGGTCGCGCTCATCAGCGGGCGAACCATCGCGGATCTCGATCGATTGTTTGGCGACCCGTCGCTGATCGTGGCCGGCCTGCATGGCTGTGAACGCCGGAACGCGCAAGGCGAGATGCGCATCGCGCCGGTCGCGGTCGAGCAATTGACGCAGGTCCGTGCCGGCCTCGAGCGCATGGTGGCGCGCCATCCGGGGTTGTTGCTCGAAGACAAAGGTGCAGGCCTTGCGCTTCACTTCCTGAAGGCGCGCGAGCTGGAACACGAACTGCGCGCCGAAGTGTCGCTGCTGGCGGCGCCACTGGTGCCGCATTTCACGTTGCTGGACGGACACGCCGTCATCGAAGTCAAGCCGGCGGCGCACACCAAGGACAGCGCGGTGACTGCCTTCATGGAAGAGGCGCCATTTCGAGGGCGCCAGCCCATCTTCATCGGCGACGACCGCACCGACTACGGTGGTTTCGCGGCAGTGCGGCGTTTCGACGGCCTCGCCGTCGCGGTCGGCGATCGCGTGAAGGCGGACTGGTGGCTGCCCGGCCCGGCGGCCGTGCGCGCGTGGTTGGAGCAGCTCGCATCCGCGGTGTACGCGTGAACTACGGCGTCATCGGCAATTGTCAGGTCGCGGCGCTCATCGATGAGCAGGCGCGAATGGTATGGGCCTGCCTGCCGCGGCCCGACGGCGACCCGGTCTTCTCGGCGCTGTTGCGGAAGGAAGGCGGCAGTTCGGCCACGGGCGTATTCGCCATCGACATGATCGATTTCGCGCGCTCCGAGCAGTCGTACCTGCGCAACTCCGCGATCATCGAAACGCGCCTGTACGACGCGCACGGCGGCGCGTTGCGCATCCTCGATTTCGCTCCCCGATTCCGCAGCCGCGGCCGGGTGTTCAGGCCGATGATGTTCGTGCGCAGCGTGGAGCCGCTCGCCGGCCGGCCGACCCTGCGATTACGACTTCGTCCTACCTCGGGTTTCGGTGAACGTTGCGAACCTGGCATCGCGGGCAGCCACCACATCCGGTTCGCGGCCGACGGCCTTCAATACCGGGTGACCACGGACGCTTCGCTGGCCGCGCTGACCGAGAGCCGCCCGGTGGTGCTCGAGCAGCCTCTGCATTTCATCCTGGGGCCGGACGAGACCTTGCAGGAATCACCGGCCGCGTTGTCGCGGGAATTCGTCGGCGCCACGTTGTCGTATTGGCAGGAGTGGGTGCGCACGCTGGCGGTGCCCGCCGACTGGCAGGAGGCGGTGATCCGTTCGGCCATCACGCTGAAGCTCTGCACTTTCGAGGACACCGGGGCGGTGCTCGCCGCGCTGACCACGTCGATCCCGGAGGCGCCTCACAGCACGCGCAACTGGGACTATCGCTATTGCTGGCTGCGCGACAGCTACTTCGTGGTGCAGACGCTGAATCGGCTGGGCGCCACGCGCACGATGGAAGCCTATCTACACTACATCGACCACATCATCGCCTCGTCCACTGCGGACACACTGCAGCCCTTGTATGGCATCACCGGCGACCCGCGGGCGGAGGAGAAGATTGCGCGCACGCTCGACGGCTATCGCGGCATGGGGCCGGTGAGATTCGGCAACCTCGCAGCCGAGCAGGTGCAGCACGATGTCTACGGCTCGGTGATCCTGGCCGCCACGCAGTTGTTCTTCGACGAGCGCCTCGTGCGCTCGGGCGACCAGGTGCTGCTCGAGCGGCTTTATCGCCTGGGCAGACGCGCTGTCGCGACGTTCGAAGAGCCCGATGCCGGCCCCTGGGAATTTCGTGGCCGGCTGCAGCGGCATACCTTTTCGGCAGCCATCTCCTGGGCGGGCTGCGATCGCCTCGGGCGCATCGCGCATCGCGTCGGCGACAGCGCCGCGGCAAGCGAGTGGGGCGCGCATGCCGACCGGATGCGCGAGGAAATCCTGCGCGGCGCCTGGAGCGAGGAGCGACAGTCCTTCACGTCGGCATTCGGCAACCGGGACCTCGATGCCACCTCGCTGCTGCTGCCCGAACTCGGTTTGCTGTCGGCGAAGGATCCCCGATTCCTCAAGACACTGGAGCGCATAGGGGAGGAACTCCGCACCGGCGACCTGCTGTTCCGTTACAAACACGCCGATGACTTCGGCATGCCCGAGAATGCCTTCACCATCTGCGCATTCTGGTACGTGAACGCGCTCGCGGCCGCCGGTCGTGTCGAGGAAGCGCGCGAACGCTTCTCCCGCCTGCTGGACCGGCGCAATCCGCTCGGGCTGCTGTCCGAAGACATCGCGCCCGCCAGTGGCGAGTTGTGGGGAAATTTTCCGCAGACCTACAGCATGGTCGGCGTCATTGGCAGTGCATTGCGGCTTTCCCGCAGCTGGGAGGAGCTCGTATGAGTCGACTGGTCGCGGTTTCCAACCGGATATCCGTGCCTCGGCGCGGCGCCGCGCCAGGCGGGCTCGCCGTGGGATTGATGGCCGCCATGCAGGCGCGCCGTGGCATGTGGTTTGGCTGGGATGGCGAAACCGTCGAAACGGCGTCCGACGAACCGGCGGTCGTGCGCAAGGACGGTGTCACGTTTGCATCCATCGATTTCGACCAGGCCGAGTACAAGGATTTCTATCTCGGCTTCTGCAACGGCACGTTGTGGCCGCTGTTCCACTATTTCGTCGACGGCTTCCGGTACAACGACGTGCAGTACGAAGCCTATCAGCGGGTGAACCAGCGTTACGCGCGGCAGCTCCTGCCGCTCCTGGAGCCGGATGATCTCGTCTGGGTGCATGACTACCACCTGTTTCCACTCGCACAGAAACTGCGCGAGGCCGGGGCGTCTCATCCCATGGGGCTCTTCCTGCACATTCCGTTTCCACACATCGAAGTCCTGCGCGTGTTGCCGGTCTACGGTGAACTGCTGCAGGCGATGCTGGCCTACGACGTGCTCGGCTTCCAGACGGAGCCCGATCGTGATGCTTTCCGCACGGCGGTTGCATCGGTATGGGGGCCGCAGACACTGACGTCGGATGATGCCGTGACGGTGGGCGGGCGACAGATCGTGACGGGCGTGTTCCCCATCGGCGTCGACGTGGACGCGATCCAGCGGGAGGCCGTGGAGTCGCAAACCACCGAAGCCAGCAAACGCATGGTGGCCGGGTTGTTGGGGCGCCGGCTCATGATCGGCGTCGACCGGCTCGACTACAGCAAGGGGCTCGTCGAGCGGTTCAAAGCCTACGAGCGGTTCCTCGAGACGCATCCCGAGAATCAGAACCGCGTGACGTTCCTGCAGATTGCGCCGCTGTCACGCAGCGACGTGCGCGCGTACGCCGAGATTCGCCGCGATCTCGAGCAAACGACCGGGCGTACCAACGGCCGTTTCGCCGACACCGACTGGACGCCGATTCGTTATCTCAATCGCAATTTTCCGCATGACATCCTCATGGGCTTCATGCGATCGGCGCTCATCGGCATCGTGACGCCGGTGCGCGACGGCATGAACCTGGTCGCGAAGGAGTTCGTGGCGGCGCAGGATCCCGCCGATCCCGGCGTGCTCATCCTGTCGACCATGGCAGGCGCAGCGCGGGAGCTCACGACGGCGCTGATGGTGAATCCGTACGACGCGCGCGGCATGGCGCACGCAATCCAGCAGGCGTTCAACATGCCGCTGGCGGAGAGACGCGAGCGGCACCAGGCGATGATCGACGTGTTGCGGCGGAATTCGATCACCGCGTGGCACACGAGCTTCGTCGACACGCTCGACTCGGTGGCCGGGCGCGTTCCCGAGCTCGCGCTCAAGGCCGGTTGAGGTCAGTTCTCGGGATTGATCGCATCTTCGGCCTGCGCCGCTTCCAGCCAGCCGCCTTCGAAGCCGGCGAGCTTGAGGCCACGACGCAAATACTGGTTTCGCTTCATCACCGACCAGATGAGTTCACTGCGATAGTTCTCGACCATCGAGATGATGGCGCCCTGGTCGATGCCCAGGTAATCGGAGGCGACCCAGCCGACGCCGCGCACGCGCCGTCCGCGCCGGAGCGGCACGTCGAAGTCGAAGCTCGGGTTGTACGCGTCGACGAAACCGTATTTGCCATAGATGTACTGCCCATAACGCTTCTGCATTTCACGCGCCGCGGGCAAGACGACTTCGGGTGCGAAGGGCAGCGAGCCGAGGACCGCGGTGGGCGCGAGGGTGCCATCGTCGAAGGTTTCCTCGGGCCTGCCAGGCAGGCCCACGCCCCGCGCGGAGTAGCCACGGAACCGACGCATCTGGCCGAGATAGGAAAGTTCGAAGTCGCCGGGTCCATCCGATGCCGTGATGCCCCAGATGTTAGGGCCATAACCGCGCCAGTCGAGCGGGTTGCGGATGGCATACGCTCGCTGGGAGAGCACGGCGCGACGGCTGTTCTGGAAGTAGTCGAGGCCCAGCGGCCACATGAACTCATCCTTGATGCCGCGGAAGTCGATCCACGTGGCGCTGTACTGGTGCCCGAACATCGGCCCGAACGTGAGGTGCGTCTGGCCTTCGAGCGTGCCCCAGCTCCGGTAGTAGTCAGACGTCCACGCCACCCAGGTCTGGCGCGCCGCGGGGAAGGTGGGTGAACCGAGAGCGAGGATGTACACGAGCATGGCTTCGTTGTAGCCGCGCCAGTCGTGCGTCTGGAATTGCCCTTCGGGACTCCATGCCATGCGGATGTCGGGCACGTGTTCGATGGACCACGGCCAGTTGACGCGCCGGTAGAGTTCGTCGGCGAGCTTGCGGATCTGCGCTTCGTCGGGGTTGTCCTGATCGAAGTAGCCGCCGACGAACAACACGCCCGCCATGAGCAGCGCGGTGTCCACGGTGGATAGTTCGGAATTGCCGTAGCGCTTGCCGCTGCCGAAATTCAGGAAATGATAGAAAAAGCCCTGGTATCCGGCGCTGTTGGCGGGGTCGGCACCCTGCGGCGCCGCGTGCAGGAAACGCAGCGTCGTCAATACGCGCGCACGCGCCTGGGCGCGCGTGACGTAGCCACGTTCGACGCCGATGGCGTAAGCATTCAGCGCAAAGCCCACGGCGGCGATGCTGGCGAAGGGTGCGTCGGGCCACCGATCGGGCACGAGACCCGTGGCCCCTTCCGTGGTCTCCCAGAAGAAATTGAAGGTGCGCTTCTCGACGTCTTCGAACAACGGATCGAGCGGCTTCAGCGGCACCGAGGATGCGGCTCGCGCCGGCGCCGGGCGCGGCTTGTGGGCTGGTGTATTGCAGGCGACCAGCAGCACTCCCGTGAGCAGGGCAGAGAGAGTTGTGAGGCGAATGCGCACGAGTACGCGCATCATGCGGCCGCAGGCGACTTGCAGCAACGCTCGATGAACTGCTCGTGCGCAGGCATGGCCGCGACACAGCTGGCGATCACGCCGCGAACGCTTTCCTCGAGCCGTAAAAGATCGGCCTCGGCGACCAGGTCGACCAAAGGATGATAGTCACGCGGCACGATTCCCTGTCCCAGCATCACCTGCACCCAGCTCGTGAGCGCGAACATCTCGTCGGCATTGCGATAGAAGCGACCGCTCTCGCGAAACAGCGCGATCACCTGTTCGAGGGATGCGGGTATGGACATCGTGCCGCAATCGTTCCAGAAGGCCGTGTCACGCCTTGCCGTGGCGTGGTAGTGCAGGATCAGGAAGTCCCGGATGCGCTCGATTTCGAACGCGGCCTCGGCGTTGTAGCGATCCTGCAGGACCGGGTTCATGTGCCGGTCGGGGAGCATCTGTATGAACCGCGCGATGCCTGACTGGATGAGGTAGATGCTCGTGGATTCGAGCGGCTCGAGAAAGCCACTCGCGAGGCCGAGCGAGAGGCAGTTGCGCGACCACATCTTCTTTCGGCGACCCGTCACGAACCGCAGCACGCGCGGATCGGCGAGTGCGCGGCCATCGAGATTCGAGATGAGCGTGGATGCGGCGTCTTCATCGCGGGTGTGCGCGCTCGAATACACGTAGCCGTTGCCGGTGCGGTGCTGCAGGGGGATGCGCCATTGCCAGCCGGCAGCGCGCGCCGTCGAACGCGTGTAGGGCGTCGCAGGTCCCGACTTCTCGCAGGGCACGGCGACCGCGCGGTCGCAAGGCAGCCAGCGAGTCCACTCTTCGTAGCCCGTCCCGAGCGCCTTCTCGATGAGCAACCCACGGAATCCCGAGCAATCGATGAACAGATCCCCGGTGATGCGTGTGCCCGCTTTCAACGTCACCGATTCGATGAAGCCATCCTCGCCGCGAAGTGACACGTCGACTACTTCGCCTTCCTGCCGCCGGACCCCGAGTGGCTCCGCGTATCGCCGCAGGAACGCGGCGTACAGCCCCGCGTCGAAGTGATACGCATAGGCGACCTGCGAGAGCGGCGAGTTCGCGGGAACGTCGGTGGCGCCCGAAATGAATTTTCCTGCCGGCGCCGCCGCGGTGTTGATCGAGTATTCGCCGATGTCGCGCGCCTTGCCTGCGAGATGCAGTTTCAGCCAGTACTGGTGAAAAGGCAGCGACCGATAATCGTGACCGATGGTGCCGAAGCCGTGGATGTAGCGGTCGCCGATGCGTCCCCAGTCGACGAACTGGATGCCGAGCTTGAACGTGCCGCGGACGGCGCGCACGAATTCGGCTTCGTCGATCTGCAGGGAATGGTTGAATGCACGCAGGTGAGGGACGGTGGCTTCACCCACACCCACCGTGCCGATGTCGTCGGATTCGATGAGCGTGATGGAACAGCCTCGCAGCGCATGCGCCAGCGCGGCGGCAGCCATCCATCCGGCCGTGCCACCGCCCACGATGACGATGCTGCGCAATCGATCTTCGGACATCACTCCGATTGTGTCAGAACTTCACGCCGAAGCTCATGCGGATGGTCCTGGGCACGCCGGTGATGTTGCCATCGCGGTTGTAGCGCCCGCCGATGATCAGTCCGTTCGGTCCATTCGCATCGACGAAATCGACGAGGTTGTGCTCGTTGGTCACGTTGAGCGCGTCGATTCGCAGGTACATGGATCCGATGCTGCCGACCTCGAAGTTCTTGGTGACCTGCAGATCCAGCGACCGGTATCCGTCGTCATCCACCTCGTAGACGAACGGCGTACAGGGTGCTCCATTCGGGAAGACGTCCGGCGCCGCGTAGCAGGAATTGACCTCATGCGGCAGTGGTGTCGACCACGTGAGTTTGCCCGCGAGCATGAAACCCCAGGGCGCTGCGAACGAGCCGGTGGCGACGACGCGATGTTTGGAGACGGCGTTCGACATGATGAACGGGTATTCCTTGATGCTCACCTGATCGAATGCGTAGTGCTCGAGGGAGTTGCGATTCCCTTCGGCGTCGGTGTACGTGTACGAGAACCCCGCGCCCCAACGCGACTCGTCGGTGAACGGCTTGTCAGCCGACAGCAGCAGTTGCGTGCTCTTGGTCTCGATGCCGTTGTCGCCCACCAGCAGGACGCCTGCGAGCCCGGGCGGCGAGTTGCCCCACGGTTGACCCCGGTTCTCCCAGAAGTCGCCGTCGGGATAACGATTGCCCATCGCGAACACGAAACCATCCTTGCTCTCGATGTAGACGACCGATGCGCTGGTATTCCATTCCCCGAGGCGGTTGCGCATTCCCAGGCTGTACTGGTCCGAGTACGGCACCTTGAGATCGTTGTTGATGAGGTTTACTTCACCGGCCTGGCCATTGAGCAGCGCCGGCAGCGCGTTCGGATCGTTGAAGTAGACCGGATCGTAAGCCACGCAGGATGTGCCGGTGACGGTGCAGGGATGGTCGGGAGTATTGAAGAGGACCTGCGTCGTGGCCAGCGTGAACTTGGTCTGCTCGAGCTGGAGGTAGTCGTACAACGTGCGATCGTAAGCGCGGCCGGCGCCACCGAAGATCACGTGCCGCTGGTCACCTCCGATGTCATACGAGAAGCCGATGCGCGGCTGAATCGCGTCGGTCTGCTTGGAACGGTTGTTGCCGGTGCTCAGATACTGGCTGATGTCGAGACTCGTATTCGGGTCCGTGCTCAGGGCCAGCGACTCGGCGTACGTGAGCCCGGGCGAGATCTCCGTGTTCAATGAATCGAGGAGGAACTGCGGCGTCACGAAATCGAGGTACGACGGGTTTTCCTCGACGTCCCAGCGAACGCCGAGGTTGAGGGTGAGGTGGTCATTGACGGTCCAGTCGTCCTGCACGAACACACCGAGTTGTTTGACGTCCGACGTGACCTGCGAGTCGTAACCGGCCAGCGGCAACGCAAACACGGCTTTCCACGGAGTGGTTGCAGTGCCCGCCGCCGTGACGTCGTAGTAGAAAACGGGGTTGCCGGGAATCGAATCCGCGGCGGTGAGCTCGATATCCTTGTATTTGATTCCCGCCTTGATCGTGTGATCACCCGCGCCAAACGGCACATCGGTGAACGTGATGACGTCGGAGATGGCCCAACCCTTCTGGCCCTTGTTCTGCGCGGCGCGCGGATCGGCGCCGTCAATGGTCAGGATGCGCGGGTCCTGCGAACCGTTGCGCCAGGTGTACTGCGCGCCGTTCACGCCACCGCTGCTGAGGTGCGGGACGTAGAAGGCGTCTTCGTAGGTCAGCTGCACTTCGTTGAGCCACTGGTTGCCGTTGTGTTTCCAGGAGAGCTCGTAGCGATCATCGGAGTTGTCGGTGTCGACCGCGGCGCTGGCGGCGACGCCGGTGCCCGTCTGGTCGCCAGCGCTGGTTTCCTCACGGATCTTGACGGAGAACTGGAGGGAATCGAAATCCGTCATCGCCCAGTCGAGCTTGGCGAAGTAGAGATCTTCGTTGAAGTCGATGTTGGCGGGTCCCAACTGTGCGAGCGCGTTTGCCGGCAGTGCGTCCGCGAATCCCGGAGGAGGGCTGCCGTCGACCGCGACCGTGACCGGTGTCAGGTACTTCTTGGCCTCGTAGGTCAGGAAGAAATGTAGTTTGTCCTGGATGATCGGCCCGCCAAAGGCGAGACCGTATTCCTTGCTTTCCGATTCGGTTTTTTGTCCTGCGGCGAGTTCACCGGGCGTTTGCGCGCGAAAATTGTCCGCGGTGTAGGTGCCGAAAGCTTCTCCCTCGAATTCGTTCGTGCCGGACCGGCTGAGCGCAGTGATGGCCGCGCTGGAGATCTGGTCGTATTCGGCCTTGTAGTTGGACGTGATGACCTTGTATTCGCCGATCGCAAGCTGGGGGAATGGATTGCCCTGCGTATCCCCGGCCTGGCCGCTGACGCCGGAGCGCACGTACCCCTTCTGTCCGACGCCGTCGATGTAGAGGTTCACGCCATTCTTGCTCTGCGCGCCGCTGCTGATCGACGTGCGGCCCTTGCCGTCGACCGAGAACACCACACCTGGCACCGTGTCCGCGAACTCGAGGAAGTTGCGCGTCATCTGGGGCACGGTTTCGATCTGCTGTTGCGAAACTGTCGTGCCGACTTCGCTCGTTCGCACTTCCTGCAGTCGCCGTCCGGTCACGGTCACTTCCTGCATGGGCGCGTCGGGAGCTTCCACGGCGCCGCTTAGAGCTACCAGATCGAGTGTGGCGGTGGATGCCACGCTGAGTGTCACCGTGGTTTCGGTGCCTGGACCGGCATCAACGCGATACGTGCCTGGCGGAAGGCCCGCAATGGTGTAAACGCCGCTGGCGTCGGCTTGTGTTCGGCGAGTCGCGCCCGTCGCGACATTCTTCACCGTGACCGCGGCGCTGGGAGGCGCCTTGCCGCGCAGTGTGGCGTCTGCGGTTTGCGCCCACACGATGCCGGGTGTTGCGAGTGCGGCGGCAATGGCCGCACCCAGAATTGAACGGGGAAAATGACGCATGGAAGTCCCTCTCGAGTTCGTCGTTTGCGCTCCGGCAACATCCCCATCGCAATGCAGCGTGGTGTATTGCCGACACGCAGGCCATGCGCGGATTCTCTGCTTCTGTGCGTCGCGAATCTCGAAGGATCAGGGACGATCGTGTAGGACTTGTACGCGGACTGCGTGCGGTTTCGTCGGACACTGCCACCTAGTTAGTGCCAGAGTCGCGATGAGGAACGGCTTGGGCATCGCAGCAAAGGAATCAATCGGCGAGTTCGAAGGTCCCCGTCAGTCCGCCTTGCGCGCTCGTGCCGAGGGTGACTTCGTACGTGCCACTGGGGACCACCCAGCGATCCTGCGCATCGAGCACGGCCAGGTTTTTCGCGGGTATCGAAAATTCGACGACGCGCGATTCGCCTGCCGCGAGCGGCACGCGGCGGTAGGCCACCAGCCGTTTGCCCACCACGGTGGGCGAGACACGCGGCCGGATGTAGAGCTGCGGCACTTCGTCGCCGGCGCGGCGGCCGGTGTTGGTGAGACGCACGCGGATCGTCAGTGAGTCGGCGCGGCGGATGCGCTGCGGCACTTCGAGGGCGCTGAGCGTGAATTGCGTGTACGAGAGTCCGTAGCCGAAGGCGAACAGTGGCTCGTCGGGTTCATCGAGCCAATGCGCCTTGTAGTCGCCGCGCTCCGGAATGTTCGGACGGCCATTCGGAGGGTCGTAGTGGTGGATAGGCAGCTGGCCGACGCTGCGCGGCCACGTCACGGGCTGCTTGCCGCCTGGGTTGTAGTCGCCGAACAGGACATCAGCGAGAGCGTGTCCGCCCTCGATGCCGGGGAAAAAAACCTGCACGAGTGCGCCGGACTTCTCGACGAGTGTTGGCACGGCGAGTGCCCGGCCGGTGATGAGTAAGACGACCACGGGCTTGCCGGTGTCGACCAGGGCGTCCACGAGCGCCTGCTGGTTCCCGGGAAGGTCGAGGTGCGCGCGATTCTTCGCTTCGCCGCTCATGGATTCGCGTTCCCCGACGACGGCGATGACGAGATCGCTGTTGCGCGCTTCGTTCACCGCCGCGGCGATGCGTTGCGTGTCGCCTTCGACCGCGTTGCCCTTGCCGTCGATACGGGCACCTTCGGAGTACGTGACGGCGGCGGATTTCTGGCTGGCCGTGGCGCGCTCGCGGATGCCGGTGAGCACGCTGACGACATCTTTCGCTTCACCGCGTGCGTGCCACGGGCCGAGCAGGTCTTCTCGTGCATCGGCGAGCGGCCCGGCGACGAGGATCCGTTTCGCGCTGAGCGGCAGCAGGCCCTTGTCATTCCGCAACAGCACGATGGACTTGCGCGCGATTTCCCGCGCCGCCGCGCGATGTTCCGCCGAGACGCGCACGCGCTTCTCGAGGTCCTCCGGCACGTAGGGCTTCTCGAACAACCCGAGGCGACGCTTGAACGCGAGCGCACGCAACACTTCACGATCGATTTCGGCGACGGTGAGCCGTCCCGCAGCCACCGCGCGCGCCAGCTGCGCGTAATAGACGCCATCTTCCATGTCGATGGTCATCGTGCCATCACGCAGGGATTGCACCGCGGCTTCCAGGTCGTCGGCGGCAGTGCCGTGATTGCGCATCTCCGTGATGCCGGCGTAGTCGGAGACCAGGATGCCGTTGAATCCGAGTTCCCCTCGCAGCACGTCCTGGAGCAGGCGTTTGTTGGCGGACATGGGTACGCCGCCGGGACCCGTGGTGAAGGCAGGCATCACGGAGGGCGCGCCCGCCGCGACGCCGGCCGCGAATGGAGGCAGATGAAATTCGCGGATCGTTCGTTCCGTGAGATCGACATACGCGTAATCCTTGCCGCCCTGGACTGCGCCATAACCAAGGTAGTGCTTGAGGCAGCTTGCAATGCCGAAGTCCGCGGGCGCGGGTCTGCCCGGAAGCTTCGCAAGCGAACCATGAAAGCCGCGTATCGTCTCGACGGCGTAATCGCTGCTCACCAATGGTGATTCGCCAAAGGTCTCGACGACACGGCCCCAACGTGGATCGGCTGGATGATCGACCATGGGCGCGAACGTCCAGCGCTGCCCATGCGAATAACCTTCGAGTCCGGAGACCGAAGCCACGACGCGCGCGTCAGCCGGGTCGAATGTCGCGCTCAATCCGAGCGGCACCGGGAATACCGTCCAGTAGCCGTGGATGATGTCGGTGGCAAACACGACGGGGATTCCGAGCCGTGACTCCTTCACCGCGATGCGCTGGATGCGGTTGACGTCCTTCGCGGACCATTCGAAGGCGGACATCTGGAAGCCGATGCCTTCACGCGCGAGATCCTCTGCGGGTTTGTTAGGGCGGCCGGCGGAGTCCGGACCGGTCATGGTGCCCTTGCTCAGCAACATGAGCTGGTTGACCTTCTCTTCGAGCGTCATGCGGGCAAGCAGCGCAGTGTCCCGTGGATCTGCGGCGGGCGAGTCTGCGTGGCAGGGCTGGGCCAGCAGCGCGAGCAGGGCGATCAGGGCGGCTGTGATGCGCATGGATCGGATCTCTTGAAGGGGGAGGGAAGTGTAAGTCTCTTCGGAAGAACACCGGGCATCGCGTACGCGATGCGTGGGCAAGAGCCTACAGCGCAAGCGTGCGGCGCGCGCGATGGTCGCGTTGGACTCAACCTGAATCAGGAGTTGTCATGGCTGCCCGATACGGAAAGAAGGCCCAGACCAAGGTGAAACGTGCGATGCACGAGCGCAAGAAAGGCACGCTGCGCAGCGGCAGTTCCGGGAAGAAAGTGACCAGCCGCAAACAGGCGATCGCGATCGGACTGTCGGAAGCGCGGCGCGCGGGCGGAAAGGTGCCGTCACGCTCGAGTGGTGGACGCCGGCGTACTCGCGCGAAGAAGAAGTAGGTTCAGGCGGGCGGGCCTCACGCCGCAATCGCCATGCTGCGCGCGGCCATGAAGAACGCTTCAGCCGAATCGACGCAGATCGAACGAGTCGATGGGCACCGCCGTGGCTCTTCCGGCGATGAGATCGGCCATCGCCCGCGCAGTCATGGCACACAAGGTAAGGCCGATGTGCTGATGCCCGAACGCGTAGAGCAGGTTGGGCATGGCCGCCACGCGGCCCATGGCGGGTAGATAGTCCGGCAGCACGGGACGCGGCCCCACCCAGGCCGGGGTTTGATCTTCGCAGGGATAGCCCAGGCGGCGGAGCGTGTCGCGCAGCCACGCGGGTTTGGCCAGGTCGGGCGGCGCGTCCGCACCCGCGAACTCCATGAAGCTCGTGGCGCGGATGCGGCCTGTCATTGGAGTGACCAGGATGTTGGCATCGGCGTAGAGGAGGGGCGCATCGGCCAGCGGAGTGACGCCGGGCATCTGCACGTGGTAGCCGCGCGCGGCTTCGAGGGGCACCTTCAACCCGAAAGGCGCGAGCAAGGGTGCGGACCACGCGCCTGCGCAAACGATGGCCGCGTCCGCCTTGAGTGGTTCGCCATCGGTGACGATCCGGATGCCGCCGCTGAACGGCTGCAGTGCGAGGACCTGTCGTTGGACAAAGGAAGCGCCGCGGGCGCCGGCCGCCGTGACGAATGCGCGCACCACTTCCAGCGGGTCGACGACGTG
>Ga0164241_10003238_pt1 | contig 16706 bp, 14 predicted proteins | sample OricomyardsoilBY_FD_108780 | JGI IMG/M metagenome (GOLD analysis project Ga0164241, IMG submission 108780) | Backyard soil microbial communities from Emeryville, California, USA - Original compost - Back yard soil (BY) | ecosystem: Environmental > Terrestrial > Soil > Unclassified | place: USA... | reverse complement strand
GTTCGGCGTGGGCGCGAGGTTCGGCGCGGGCTCGGGGCGTGACGGCAGCGTGCTCGGCGAGCGAGGGGAGCTCAGCTTCGGCGGCGGCGTAGTGCTCCGGTGAATACCGAGCGCCCGCGCGACGACCTCGAGCGCGCGATGCCCCGTGCCCGTCGCGGCGCCGAACGCGCTCCCGACGACGAACGTCGCCGCGATGGGCAGCAAAAATGCCCAGCGCGTGCGGCGCTTCACCCGCTCCGCGTGAACGCTCGCCATGATGCGCGAGCGCGTGAAACGCGCGTCAGCGTCGTCGCCGCTCGTCTCTTCGCGGAGCGCTCGCGTGGCCCGGGCAAGCAAGTCGTCGTTCATCGGACGCCCGCCTCCTCGAGCAACGCACGCAGCTTCTTCTTGGCGTGAAATAGGCGAGTGCGCACCGTGCCCTCGGGCGCTCCGACGATGCTCGCGACCTCCGTGGAGCTTCGCTCTTCGACCTCGCACAAGACGAACGCGACGCGCTGGTCGAGCGGCAGCGCGTCGAGGCAGCGCTCGAGCACGTTGGCGAGCTCGCGCCGCCCGGTCGTCTGCTCGGGATCGTTGCTCGAGCGCGGGGGCTCGCTCTCGTAGCGCTCCATGGCGTGGCGACGACGCGCCGCAGCCCGCACGTGGTGCCGAGCGTGGTTCACGGCCACCGAAATCAGAAAGGTGCGAAGGGACGCCTCGCCACGGTAGTTCCTGATCGCCTGCGGCAGCGCCACGAAAACCTCGTGAACGAGATCTTCGGCCGCCGCCGTTTCGCCGACGAGGCGCTTGGCGAACGCACGGACGGCTCCGTGATGCGCGTCGTACGCCTCCGCGACGGCCGTGCGATCGCCGAGCGTCAGCCGAACGACGAAGTCGCCCTCCAACGTCCTTTCGCGCTCTGCGAACGCCGTGTCCGTCATGGTGACGAGCTGGGAGAGCGCCATCGTAGTGCTTTGTGCCGCTTCCGCTCGTGGCCAATCGGCCGTTCGCTTTCCCTACTAGTGCCCATCGGTGACGGAAGCGTTCAACACGGCGGCCGATTTCCCGTATCCCCTGGTATCCGCTGAGGAATCACGGTCACAAGAACGAGATGCCGAACGCGAATTCACCCCGGTAGTCGGCGCCGGCACCCGTGATGCGACGGCTCACGCCCCCGCCGGCAAAGGGGGTGACCCCGCGCACCGGCTCGAAACCCACGCGCGCGTCGTACCGCACCTCCTTGCGGATGTCCTGGTCGGCCTTGGCCGAGTTCGTCTGGGCGTACGCAAGGCCCGTCTCCCCCTGGAACCCACGGCCGAGGTTCAGATGCAGCCCGCTACCCACCTCCCAGCGGTAGTGGTCATGCGCGAAATCGTAGCCGATGCCGGCCTGCGTGTACGTGTAACCCGTGATGGATTTGTACCCACCCATCAGCAGCGGACTCGGCCCGACGAACCAGGCCACCGGCTGGAAACGACCATTGCCGGCCACGTTCACGAGACCGATGGCGCCGCCGTCGATCGACTCGGCGACGTTGACGAGACCGACCTGCATGCCGTGCACGCGCCGGCCCACGTTGACGACGCCGAGCTCTAGCCCCGAAGTGTCGCGAGAAACCGTCACGATGCCAGCCTGCGCTCCCAGCAAGTCGCGCTCGACGGCGACGATGCCGAGTTGCACGCCGCGCACGTCGCGAGCGACGCTGACGCCCGCCGTTCCCTGCGCCCCTTGCACGTCACGCGCCGTCGCGACGAGCGGCGCGCCCTCGATACCGAGCACGTCCGTCGCGGTAACGGCCAGCGCGGAGGCCTGGAGACCGTCTACATTGCCCTTGCGTAGACTCAAGAGCAGCCCGACTTGGACGCCCTTGAGTCGCCCGTGGCCCGCGGCGCCCAGCAAGCCCGCCTGAATGCCGCGCACGTCGCCGTCGACGCGCGCCCAGCCGAGTGACGCCGCCAGGCCTTCGACGTCGCGGTCGACGCGCAAATAAGCGAGCGCGGCGCCCACGCCTCGAATCGCACCGACGCGCGAATAGCTCAGACCGAGCTCGGCATTGAGCAGCCAACGCTCGGTGTGCTGCCGCGCAGCCGCCGGGTAAAACAGCGTGATATTTGCGGCGAAGCTCGTTGATTGCAAGAGCGGTGGTCGCTCCGCGTCGATCGGGCGCGCCTCGGCGGGCTTCGGGACGGCGGGGGGCGCCTTCACTTCCGGCGCCGGAGCGGGCGGGGGCGGCGGTGTTTCCGTCACTGCTTCCTCCGCCGGTGGAGTGAGCTGCGCGAGGAGCTCGCTCGCTTCGTCACGCGCGAGGTTGCCCGCGAGAAACGCGATCGTCTCGAGGGCTCGCGCTCGATCGGTCGGCAAATCGACGGCGCGCGACACCGGTTCGCGCCCGAACGCGCGGTAAGTGACGTTGGCGCGGCGACCCGTCACGCTGATTTCGAGCCGCTCGGAAGCGCTCGGGTCGATCACGAGCGGCACGTGGAGCTCCTGTTCCACGGCGAGCTCGATGGCCCCGGCGTCTAGCTCCGAACCGCCCGCCGTGATGACGGCGGGAAGCCCTGCGGGACGAGCCTGCCCGAGCGCGGCGCCCGCCGCGAGCCAGAGCGCGACGCCGAGCAGGACGGCGAGCAGGCGTCGCGCGAGCGGCGCCAGCGACATCAGGGACCCACGACGAAACGGCACGTGTAACGCACATAGGTCGCCACGGCGCCACCGTCACGACTGCGTGGGGCCGACCAGCTCGAGCCCTGCAGCGTGCGGCGGCAGGCTTCGCCGAACCCGTCGAAGGTTTCCGCGACGAGCTCGACGCGACGCACGTGGCCGTCCGGCTCGATCCGAGCACGCACCGTGGCCGACCCGCCGATACCCCGGGCGCGCGCCGCGGCTGGATAAAAGGCGCGCAGGCTCGCGCCGAGGTCGGGAGGCACCGGCCGCGCCGAAAGATCGGCCAGGTCGACGACGGGCACGCCCGCCGCGGGAGCGCGCGCTGCGACGGCCGGCGCCGCGGACGCTTTCGACGCGCTGCTCGGTGCTCCGAGCGGGCCGACGGGAGCGTCGAGAGCGCTACCGTCACCGACCGCCGACGCCCAGCTGCCAGTGCCCGTGTCGTTCGTCAGCGTGACACCACGAAGGTCCACCGCTGCGGCGAGCGAGGGCGGGGCGGGCGCCGGAACGTTCGAGGGCGGCGGCGCTTTCGGCTTCGGCGCGCGCGCGTGCCGCTCGGAGGTGGCGGGCTCGACGGGCGTGGGCGCTGGAGGCGGCCGCGGTGCGTCCGGCTCCCGCAGACGGAAGGCGACGCGGCTCGGCGGCGGCTCCACGCGCGCCCGGGGCGCAGTGCCGAGCGATGCGTAGGCGATGCCGTGCGCGACCAAGCTCAGCGCGCACGCCGCCACGAGTCCGACGAAGGGGTGCTGAGTCATGGCGTCCTCACGGTTTCCCGGCCAGGTCCTCGGGGCGAACGTCGAGGGCGAATTCGGTAACATGTTCTTGCCTCAAAAGGTCGATGAGCTGGATGACGCGCCGGTGGGGCACGCTTCCGTCGGCCGCGATCACCGCGCGGACATCGGGCCGGGCGCGCTTCACGGCCGCGACGCGAGCGTGAAGGTCCGCTTCGCTCACCGCGCTGCCGTCGAGGTAGAGCCCCCCCGCGCGATCGAGCGAGATGGCCAGGGTGCGCGCGACGCTCTCGCCCGTGGCCGCCTGCGGCAAGTCGACCGGGATGGCCTTCGAAGCGATGTAGCCGGCCGTCACCATCAGCACGACGAGCAGGACGAGCACGACATCCACGAGCGGGGTCACGTTGATGCCGACGATCTCGTCGTCACCCTGCGAGGCGGAGGCAGCCATCGCTCACTCCGCGTTCGCCGGGGCGAGAGGCGCCTCGGACTTCAGGTAGGCGAGCACCTCGTGGCCGAGCGCGTCGCTTTGACCGAGGCGCGCCTTGATCGAGCGATGAAAGAGGTTGAAAAACGCGATCGCCGGCAGCGCTACCAGGATGCCGACGGCGGTCGCGATCAGCGCCTCTCCGATTTCGGCGAGCAGCCCGGCCGACACCTGCCCCGCCGACTCGCTCAGCCGATGAAATGCCCGCACGATGCCGATCACCGTGCCGAGCAAGCCCACGAACGGCGCGTTCGAGCCCAACGTGCCCAGAAAGCCGAGGTTTCGCTCGAGCGCGAGCCGAGCGATCTCGCGCTCGGCGAGGATACGCTCTTCGGCGCTCGCGACGCCCTCGGCGTCGAGACCGGCGCGGGCGATCGAAGCCTCGAAGCTCGGCGAGCGGTCCAGCCGCTTGCGGGCGCCGTCGAGATCGCGCGCGGAGAGAAACCCACGCACGTCGCGCCGGAGCGAGCGCGCGTCGTCGCGCGACGAGATGAACAAGACCGCGCGCTCGAGCACGATGCCGAGCGCGACCACCGACGCGACGACGAGCACCCAGAGCACCCACGCCGAGCCGTAGAGCGTGATGCCGTTGATTCTTTCGATATTCATGAGTGTCTCCGCGGGGTTGGCTAACGTGGTAAAATGCAGATCCTGCGCTCGGCGAAGTCCGAGCCGCCGCGGCCGTCGCGCACGACGACGGCGAAGCGCGCGAGCGAGGGGGCGCTCACTTCGGGCGCCGTCCAAATGACGCCCGTCGTGTCCGCGGCGTCGTTGGCGTCGAGCGCGCTCCACGCGTGATCGACATCGCCGCGCGTGACGAAATAGGAAAAGAGCAGGCTTTCGCGCGTCGGATCGAGTTCGGTCTCGCGCCGGAGCGCGTCGCGCGAGCTCGGCTCGACCGCGATGGTCAGGCGGTGTTTGATGCCCCCCGCGAACCCGGGTAGCTCCGCGCACTCCGTGCTCAGGGCCGTCGCGGCCGCGAGCTCCTCGCTGTCGAACGTCACGCTCGCGAGCGCGGGGTTCGTGTTCGGGTGACTGCCGTCGTCCATGGAGAAGTCGAGCGTCGTGCGCAGGACGCCGCTGCCGTCGTCGCACGACGTGGCGCCCTCGGCCGGTAGCCCGATGCCGCTCGAGCACACGGCGCCGAGCACGGCGAGACGCTCGTCGCCACGCGCCGGCGCGGGGGCGACGAACGTGATGCTCGGCGGCTCGTTCACGGGCACGAGCCTTGCGGCGGTCGCGAGGGGCTCGCCGGCGCAAGTCGTCAAATCGCTCGCAGAATCGCGCGCCAGGCACGCCTCGAGCTCGTACGCGAGCGCCGGCGCGGGGTCCGGCGAGAGCACGAAGAAGCGCACGACGACGTTTTCGCCGGCGAGCGGCGCTGCGCGCGAGGGCTCGCCGTTGACCTCCACGCGGGCGCCCACGACCCGCGTCTTGTCGATGGCCTCCACCGCCGAGAGCGGCTCGTCGCAGGCCGTCGGCGCGAGCAAGGCGCAGCCGAGCGCGGCGCGCGCCGCAGCGGAACGAACGCGTTTCTTCATAGCTCACCTCTCAGGCCGAGGTTCGGGTAGAGACCTATCCCCGCGACTCCCGGCTCCTGCTTCGAGTAGTCGTAGTTGTACGTGTAGCCGCTCGCGTTCGTCGCGTTGTAGACGTTCTGAACGTCCAGGTAGGGAGCGAGCGTGAACGCACCGAGCTTGAATGCTTTTTCGACGCGCAGATCGAGCTGCTGAAAGAGCGGGTCGCGGTCGCTGTTCACGGCGCCGTAGCTGGGCAGGTAAACGCCGGTGCGCGCGTCGAAAACGCTGCCGGTGACGGGCGTGGTCGGCTCGCCGCTGATGAGCAGGAAGCGAGCGCCGACCTCCCACCCCCTGCCGAGCTTGCGGCTCGCGGCGGCGCTCAGAATGTGCGTCTGGTCGTGATCGAACAGGCGGTACGCGCCGCCGTGCTCGCTGCGCTCGCTGCGTGAGAGCGTGTAGGCCAAGAACGCGAACGTCTTCTGGTCGGGGTGCGCTTCGGCGAAGAACTCTCCGCCGTAGATGCGACCTGCGCCCTCGTTCACGAAATGCGGCTCGCCGCCGTCGGCCGAACCGACAATCACGGCGTCGAGCTGCTTGTAAAAGCCCTCGACGCCGAGCTTCAGCTCGTCTCCGCAGCGCTGCTCGACGCCCGCGCTGTATTGCCAAGCGTGATACGGCTCGAGGTCGGGGTTACCGACGTGCGGGAAGCTCATCCAGAAGAGCGGCGGTTGCGAGTAGCGGCCGACGCCGCCCTTCAGGGTCGTGCTCTCGGTCACCTCGAAACGGCTCGCCAGGCGCGGGTCGACCGACCAGCTCGTGAATTCGCCGTTGTAGTCGGCGCGGACACCGGGCGTGACGAGCCACGGCTTGACCGGCCGATAACCGAGCTCTGCGTAAACGGCCGGACGGAAGACGTTCACCGGCGCTTTCGCGCTGATGAGCCGCTGGCCCGCGAGCGGATCGCCGTCGCGCGGATTACCCTCGAACTGCTGCGGCACGGGCCCGCGGTACTCGCCGTTCAGGAAAAGGCTCGTGAGATCGAGCCCGGCGGTCGCGCGGAGCTCGGGCGTGAGCTCGAAGCCCCATTCACCGCGAGCGTAGAGCTCCTGACCGCCGAAGGCCTGCTTCAGCTCGCCGAAATGTTGCTCGACCGAGAGTTGACCGACGGCGACGACCAGCTCTTGCGTGACGGTCGGCGAGAGCTCGGAGCGAAGCTCGGTCTGCACGCGGTGAAAACCCGCAGCGCCCTGGATGCCGCCCGAGAGACCCGGATCCTGCTCGTTCGGATGCGAGAAGACGAGCTCGAGGTTGTCGTGGCTCCCGTAGAGCAGCACGCGGAAGCGGTGATGCGCGCCGAAGTGATGCGTAAAAATGCCCTGGTAGTCGTAGTAGACGGGTGCTGCGACGACGCTGAAGGCGTCCTTCGGGACGATGCTCGAATAGACGGCGTCGATGACCGAGCGGCGCCCCGCGAGCGCGAGACTCGTGCCCTTCCCGAGCGGAATTTCCGCCTCGAGCGACACATCGATGAAGTTCACATCGAACATGCCGTGGAAACGGTCGGTCTTCGGATCGCGCGTCCGCACGTCGATCACGCCGCCCGTGGCGCGCCCGAAGCGCGTCGAAAAATTGCCCGGATAAAGGTCCACGCGCGAGAGCAGCCGCGAGTTGAAGAAGCTCGTGACCCCGCCGAAGTGATAGAGAAACGGCACGGGGATGCCGTTCAAGAACGTCTGACTCTCGTCGCTGCCGGCGCCGCGCAGGATGGGAGTCCCGTCGCTGAGACCCGTGCGAGCAACGCCCGGCAAGCTCTCGATGGCCCGGAGCGCGTCGCCGCGCGTGCCGGGGATCTTGGTGAGCGCTTCGCCTTCGACGCTGTGCTTGGTGGGCTCACGGGGGGGCGCTTCCACTTCTGCGGTCGCCTCGAACGACTCGAGGTCGGCATCTGGAGGCGGCGGAGCGGTGAGCGGCGGGGGTGTGGCTGCCGCCACGGCGGGCGCGGCGGGCGCGGCGGCAGCCGCGGGGACGGGCTCGGGCTCGGGCGGCTTGCGTGCGGGAAACACGTAGCGGTACCCGATGGTCACCGCGATGGGCTCGTCGCCGCGCCGGGCGGGCTCGAACGTGAAGGCGCGCGCCGCCGCGAGAGCCTTCACGTCGAACGCCTCGCCACCCGATTGCACGACGTTCGCCGCCGTGACCTGCCCGCGCTCGTCGATGGTGAGCTCGAGCCCAACGCTCACCGGTTCTTCTGGCGCGGAGCCCGCCGGCAGGTCGGCGGGCGCTTGCTCGAGCAGGCGCGGCGGGGTCACCGCGCCGACGGCCGACGCGGGTGCCGCGCCCGTTTTCGGCGCCAGCGAGACGACGGCGGCGCCGCACACGAACGCAAGCAGCAATGAGCGATGAGTGGCAGGGCGCATGGATGGCTCGCCCCGGCGCCCGCAACGAGCGGCCGAGAATCGAGACTCCGTGCCCGCCGCTGGGCGAACCGTTCAACGCAACGTGTCGGCCGACCGCGACGCGACGCTCGGCGCTGGCGACGCGTGGGGCCGTCAGCGAGCGGCGTCGGCGGGAGGCCGAGCGCGCGGGCCTGAGTGACGCGCGAGCACGGCACCCGCGACGAGCGCGAGCAGCGCGGCACTCAAGATGAGCACGGCCGTACGCCCCCGACCGCTCGCGCTTCGGCGTGCCGGCGGCTGACTCACCGGAACGTCGAGCAGTACCGCCGCGGGGTTGCTCGCGTACGAGAGCGTCGGCTCCAGGCGGACGTCGTCGGGGGCAAGCGGTCGCGGGCGAACGCTCGGGCGCGGCGGATGCGGCGCTTCTGACCGAGCGCGACCGCGTCCCGCAACGGGCGCCGGGGCTTCGAGCTCGACCTCGTCGTCGTCGAGCACCTCGAGTCCGTCCTCGTCGATGCGCGAAACGTCGAACACCTCGTGCGCCATGGCTGGCGGCACGGAGTCCGGATAAAAGTGGTGACGCTTGCGGGCGCTCACCTTCGCGGATTGCTTCGCCGGCGGGTGCTTGCTCCGCCGCGTTCGGGCTGGTTGTTTCGCCTTGGCGCCCATACCGCCTCGGTTTGGTACCCCAACCTTAGCGCAAAACGCGAGGCAAGACGCGCCGGGCAGCGGCAGCGGTCGGGTGCTACGGTGCGACCATTCGCCCATCGAGGAGAACACCATGATGTTTCGCTCTGCACTCGCCATCGCCTGTGGCCTTGCTCTAGCCGCTTGCCAGAAGTCCCCCGCCCCGGCCGAGGGTTCCGCTGCCACCAAAGCGGACGCACAAGAATGGTCGAAGGAGCTGGCCGTGCCCGAGGTCGCCACGTTGCTCCAGACCAAGAGCGCCACCGTTCTGGACGCCAACGACGCCGACACGCGCAAAGAGCAGGGCGTCGTCCCCGGCGCGGTGCTGCTCTCGAGCTCGCGCGACTACGCCCTGAGCGAGCTGCCGCCGTCGAAGGACACGAAGCTCGTCTTCTATTGCGGCGGTACCGCGTGCCGCGCCTCGGACAAGGCAGCCAAGCGTGCCGCCGACGCCGGCTACGCCGACGTGAGCGTCATGCGCGCCGGTATTCGCGGCTGGAAGAGCGCCGGACAGGCGACCGCGACACCGACGAGCTAAGGGCGTCTAGCGCCGTGAAGCCAGGTACGCGCGCCAGCCACCGAAACGGGTGATGTCTTCGCTGCCGTCGAGCGCGGCGGGCTCGCACGCAAAGCCCTTGACGCTCGTGCCGTCGGCGAGCGTCACCGTGCCGATGGTCATCGGCGGCGGCACCTCCGCCACGAAAGCGCCGAACGCGTCGAGCTCGAGCGACCAGACCTCGAGCTCGATGCCGGGCCCTGCGTGGCCGGGCGCGCGCACGAGCCCTGGCTTCGGCGGCGTCGTCCCCGCGAGCACGAAGAGTCGATAGTCCTCCGCGCTCCGCACCGTTCGCACGAGACGCGCGCCGCGCGACGTGAGCTCGTGATTCAACGGCTGACCCGTGAGGTGCGCCCCGGCGACGGCGAGCAGGACCTGGTTCGCGGCCGCTCCGCTGCGGAACGGCGCCGTATCGGCCAGGGAGAACCCGGTCGCGCCTAGCGTCGGCGCGCTCGCGCGGTGGAGTCGGTCGCCGAGCTCGGCGAGCGCACGGTCGGAGAAGGCGGGGCCGAGCAGCGTGACGCCGAACGGCAGACCTTGCTCCGTGAACCCCGCCGGCACCGCCAGCGCCGCGAGGTCGAGCAGGTTCACGAAATTCGTGTAGCGGCCCACCTTCGCGTTGAGCTCGAACGGATCGGCGAGCGTCGCTTCGACCGTCGGATGCAGGGGCGCCGTCGGCAACAGCAGCGCGTCCATCTCGGCAAAGGCCGTCTCGGCGGCGCGCTGGAGCTCCTTCAGACGATACTCGCCACGGAAAGCGTCGACGGCCGACACCGAGCGGCCACCGAGCACGATGTCGCGGACGACGGGATGCACCTCGCTTGCGTGGGCCTCGATGAACTCCCCCACGGCGGCGTAGCGCTCGGCCACCCACGGGCCTCCGTAGAGGAGGCGAGCCGCTTCGAGGAACGGCTCGAGGTCACAGCGCACGATGCGCGCGCCGAGCGCCTCTGCCCGTTCGACGGCGTGCGCGAAGGCCCGCGCGTAGGCTTCGTCGCCGAAAAACTCGAGGGAGTCGGGGACGCCCAGCCGCGTGACGGTTCGCGCCGTACCTGGCGCTTCACGGGAGTAGGCGTCGGCCGCATCGAAACCGGCGATCACGTCGAGGATTCGGTACCCGTCGGCGACGGTGCCCGCAAAAACCGAGACGCAATCGAGCGAGCGACACGCGGGGACGACGCCGCGCGTGCTCACGAGCCCGCGCGTGGGCTTCACGCCAACCAGGTTGTTGAACGCCGCCGGCACGCGGCCGGAACCCGCCGTGTCGGTACCGAGCGCGAAGCTCACGAGCCCGTGCGCGACGGCGAGCGCCGAGCCGGAGCTCGAGCCGCCGGAGAGGTAACGCTCGTCGAAGGCCGACGTGCAGATGCCGTACGGCGAGCGCGTCCCCACGAGCCCCGTCGCGAACTGGTCGAGATTCGTCTTGCCGATGGGAACGGCACCTGCTGCGAGCAGCCGGGCGACGACCACGGCATGCTCTGGCGCGATCCGGGAAAAGGCGGGACAGCCCGCCGTCGTCGGCAGCCCACCAAAGTCGATGTTGTCCTTGACGGCGAACGGCACGCCGTAGAGCGGAAGCTTTTCGCCGCTCGCGAGCCGCTCGCGAGCTTTCGCGAGGAGCTCGTGCGCGAGCTCTTTCGGAACGAGCTCGATCCAAATCGGGCTTTTCCCGCGCGCCACAACCCGCGAATGGATCGAATCGAGGAGCTCCCTCGGGTCGAGCGTCCCCGCCGCGAAAGCGGCCTCGAGGGTGCCGATGTCGAAGCGCGGCGCGTCCTTCATGGCTAGCCTTCTCGCACGGCCACGAGCGCCTGTCCGGGGGTCACGGCGCGCCCCTCGGCGACCAGGAGCTCGACGACCGTTCCGGCCACCGGCGCTTCGATCGCGATCTCCATCTTCATCGACTCGAGCACGACGAGGACGTCGCCCCGGGCCACGCGTGCGCCGGGCGCCACACGCACTTGCCAGACGCTACCGTGCACGTGGCTCTCGACCAGCTCCGCTCCGGGGTGACTGGTCGCCGCGGCGGCCGGCGCCGTCGCTTCCGCCTCCGTGAACGTCGTGCCCTGCTCCGCCCAGCGCCGCCGCTCCGCCTCGAACGCCTCCACCTGCGTCGCCTTGAACGCCGCGATGCTAGCCGCTTCGCGCGCCAGAAAGCGCTGGTAGTCGGCGAGGCCGAAGGTCTCCTCGCCGATCTCGAGCTCGTAGCGGCCGTACGGGAATGCCTCGCGCATTTCGAGGAGCTCATCCGCGCCCACGGGGAAGAAGCGAATTTGGTCGAAGAAGCGCAGGAGCCAGGGCTTTTCGGCTCGGAAATCGCGCGTCGCGCGGAAGCGATTGTAGACTTGCAGCGTGCGGCCGACGAACTGGTAGCCGCCTGGGCCCTCCATCCCGTAGATGCACAGATACGCGCCGCCGATGCCGACGGCGTTCTCGGGTGTCCACGTTCGCGCCGGGTTGTATTTGGTCGTGACGAGGCGATGGCGCGGATCGAGCGGCGTCGCGACGGGAGCGCCCAAGTACACGTCGCCCAAGCCGAGCACGAGGTAGCTCGCGTCGAAGACGACGCGTTTGACGGCGTCGAGATCCGAGAGCCCGTTGATCCTGCGGATGAACTCGAGATTGCTCGGCGTCCAGGGGGCGTCGCGCCGCACGCCTTGCATGTACTTTTCGATGGCGAGGCGCGTCTGTGGGTCGTCCCAGGAGAGCGGCAACTTCACGGTGCGCGTCGGCACGCGCATCTCGGCCACCCCCGGCAGCTCGGCCTCCGCCCGCTCGAGCAGCGCGAGCAGCTTCGAGAGCGGAATCAGCGCAGGATCGTAGTGGATCTGCAGGGAGCGAATGCCCGGCGTCAGATCGACGATACCCGCGCGCCGTTCGCGACCGAGCCACTCCCAGAGCGCGTGCACGCGGAAGCGCAGAGCGAGGTCGAGCACGAGCGGCCCATACTCGACGAGGAGATAGCGATCGCCCGAGGGCCGGTACACGACGCGCGGCCGCTCCCCGTCGGCCGGTAGCTCGCGCAGCACGGCAGAGTCGCCGCGCCGTGCCACGAGCGCCTGCGGCACGGACGAAGTCCGCGACGCCACGGCGCGACTTTGGACCGCGTCGCGCGTGACGGCCTCTTCGAGCGGCATCGGCACGAAGCGCACGCGGGCACCCGGCTTGAGTTGTCCGATCTTCCAGAGCTCCGCACGCACGACCGTGGCGGGACAGACGAAGCCGCCGAGGCTCGGACCGTCGGGTCCGAGGATGATCGGCATGTCGCCCGTGAAGTCGACGGTGCCGACGGCGTACGCATTGTCGTGGATGTTGGACGGGTGAAGGCCTGCTTCCCCGCCGTCGGGCCGCGCCCAGCGTGGTTTCGGCCCAATCAGGCGCACTCCCGTGCGCGCCGAGTTGTAATGAACCTCCCACGCGGTCGCGAAAAACGTCTCGATGTCATCGGGCGTGAAGAAGTCGGGGGCCCCGTGCGGCCCATAGACGACGCCGATCGACCATTCGTCCTCGAGCTCGGGGACGAGCGAGGCATCGAGGGTCCCGGGCTCGGCGTCTGTGCTCCCACGCTGATGCAAATGGAGTACGTCGCCCTTGCGGAGCGCGCGCCCGCCGTGGCCACCGAACCCGCCGAGGGTGAACGTGGAGCGGCTGCCGAGGTATTCCGGTACGTCGAAGCCGTGGCGGACGGCGAGGTACGTGCGGCAGCCGGGCCCGCTCACCGCGCCCATGGCCAACGTTTGCCCGGTTCGCACGGCGATAGGGCGGTAGTAGCCGACGGGCTCATCGTCGAGCGTCGCCTTCATCCGGGCGCCCGCGAGCGCGATCACGGCGTCACACGCGAACTTGAGCGTCGGACCGGACACCGTGAGCTCGAGCGCCGGCGCGCCCTCCACGTTACCGACGGCGCGATTCGCTAGCCGGAAATGCAAGGGATCCATCGGCCCCGAAGGCGGCACGCCCACGTCCCAGTAGCCGAGACGGCCCGGAAAATCCTGCACGGTCGTGAGCGTGCCCGGCGTGAGCACCTCGACGGTCTGGCTCGCGAACTCGAACGCGCCGAGCGTGCTGGTCGTCACCGTCCCGTCGCGCACCGCCGCTGAGGCGACGAGCGCCCGCAAGTACTCGAGGTTCGTCTCGATGCCGCCGATTTCCGTCGCGGCGAGCGCGCTCGCGAGCCGGTCGAGAGCCGCCTCCCGCGTGGGCCCGTGCGCGATGAGCTTGGCGATCATCGGGTCGTAAAACGAGGGCACGTTGCTCCCCCGCTCCACCCAACCATCGACACGCACATCCGCCGGAAACGACGCCTGCGTGACGAGCCCCGCGCTCGGGCGGAAGCCGCGGCGTGGATCCTCGGCGTAGAGGCGCACCTCGACGGCGTGTCCGCTCGGTTCCGGCAACTCGGCCGGCAGCGGTTCGCCCGCGGCGACGCGCAGCATCCACTCCACGAGATCGAGCCCCGTGACGGCCTCGGTCACCGGGTGCTCCACCTGCAGGCGCGTGTTCACCTCGAGAAAATAAAAGGCTTCCTGCGCGTCGTCGTAGACGAACTCCACGGTGCCGGCCGAGCGGTAACTGACGGCGGAGCCGAGCTTGACCGCCGCTTCGAGCAAGGCCTGACGCACGGATGGCCGCAGGCGGGGAGCAGGCGTCTCCTCGATCACCTTCTGGTGGCGGCGCTGCGCCGAGCAGTCACGCTCGCCGAGGGCGACGACGCGCCCGCGACCGTCGCCGAAGATCTGCACCTCCACGTGGCGCGCGCGCTCGACGTACCGCTCGAGGAACACACCGCCGTCGCCGAAGTTCTTGCGCGCGAGCGCCTGCACCGTTTCGAACTGCTCCACGAGCCGCCCGGCGTCGCGACAGAGCTGCATGCCGATGCCGCCGCCGCCCGCGGTGCTCTTCAAGATCACGGGGAACCCGATGCGCTCCGCGGCGAGCGCCGCCTCACGCGCGTCGCCCAATAGACCCGTGCCCGGCAGCAAAGGCACGCCGAGCTCCGTCGCGACGGCGCGAGCGCCGTGCTTGGTGCCAAAGCCGCGGATCTGCGCCGGCGTCGGCCCGATGAAGGCGACGCCTTCGCGTTCGATGGTCTCCGCAAACTCGGCGTTTTCGCTCAGGAATCCGTAGCCCGGGTGCACCGCCTCGGCGCCGGTTTTGGCGATGGCGTCGAGGATGGCGGAAACGTTCAGGTAGCTCTCGGCCGCGGGCGGCGGTCCCACGCACACGGCCTCGTCCGCTTCGAGCACGTGGCGCGCGTGGCGATCGGCGTCCGAATAGACCGCCACCGAGCGCACGCCGAGGCGCCGCAGCGTTCGTTCGATGCGAACGGCGATCTCGCCGCGATTCGCGATGAGCACTTTCTTGAACACGGTGGTCCTACGCCGGGTCCCACACCAGCACGCGCACGGGCGTCGGGTCGTAGGCGTTGCAAGGATTATTGAGTTGCGGGCAGTTCGAGACGAGGAGCGTCACGTCGCGCTCGGCCAGGAGCTCGACGTAGCGTCCTGAGCCCGAGATGCCGTCCTCGAACGTGAGCCCGCCCTCGGGCGTCACGGGCACGTTCATGAAGAAGTTGATGTTGGCGGGAATGTCGCGCTTACTGAGCCGCTCGAGGCGCGTCGCGATTTCGAGCAAGAAGGTGTCGCGACAGTTGTGCATGTGCTTCTTGTCGAGCGAATAACGCACCTGGTTCGACTCGGCCGCGCAGGCGCCGCCGAGCGTGTCGTGCCGCCCGCAGGTGTCCGCGACGATCGTCAAAAGCACGTTGCCTTCGCTCGAAAAGAGCCGCGTGCCCGTCGTGAGGTAAATGTTGCCCTGCTCGCGGATCGTGTCGACGGCGCTGTAACGCTCGGTCGGGTCGTGCGCATCGAAAAATAGCGTATCGACCGCCTGGTTACCCTCGAGGTCGACGATGCGCAGGGTTTGCCCGCGGTGGATGGTGCGGCTGAAGCCGCAGCCGGATTCGACGACTTGGTCGAAGGACGCGCGGCTCGGCTCGAGCTTGCTTTCGGTCAATGCCATGGTCCGCTCCTCACGCGAAGTAACGCTCGGTGAGCGTGAAGCCACGCCCATTTTCAGCACACGATGTGCGCGCGGCGTCGTCGGGTGCCGGCGCCGGTACGCGTCGGATGCCGAGCCCCACCGGCTTGGGTGCGTACGTGGGCGCCGGGTCGAGCGGGTGCGGCGTGTTCGAGAGGACGACGAGCACGTCGAGCTCCGCGCGGAGCTCGACGGACGCGCCGGCGCGGCTGTTCGGCACCCAGCGGAGGTTGCCTTCGAGATCGCTCGCCACTTTCACGAAAAAGTTCACGTTGGCGTGCAGGTCGCGCCGGCCGAGCCCGTACTTGCCGAGCTCGACCAAGAAATTGTCGCGCGTGTTGCGATGAAAGTCGTTGCGAAGCGCCTGGTAGGTGCCCGGGCCGTACTTGGCGCGCGCCATGTCGGCGCGCTGGTGACCCGTGATGGTGTCGTGCCAGCCGGCGCTGTCGGCGATGATTGAACAGAGCACGCGCCCCATGTCGGAGTAGAGGACGTTGCCCGCGGTCAGGCGCGCGATGTGCTGCGCCTTCAGCGTGTCGGGCATGTTGTAACGCTCGAGGGGCTGCTCCGCGTTGAAGAAGAGCGCCGCGACGCTGGCTCCCCCTTCGACGTCGGTGAGCGCGAGCGCCTCTCCCCGGCGCAACACGCGGGACCACATCTGCCCGCCGCGCAACGTTTCGCTGAAAGGGGCTACTGCTGATTTTGTTTCCGTCGGCATCGAGTGACACCTCTGCCGCGCGCCCCTGCCGGGGACGTTCACGGCTCGGTGCCGGGTCGTCCCGGCGTTTGCCCTGTCGACCCGCCGCCAGGCGGGGCAGCGAATCGGACCGGGTCGTCCCGGTCAGGCAATAGCAACGCTACGCCAGCCAATGTTTCGTCTGTGTTTCACGGACCCGAACAAAACCCACGCGGCGCGCATCACGCCGCGCGCGTGCGAGCGCGTGACTGGAACGTCTGCGGCCCGTGAATGAGCTCCTCCAAGCGTTGCTTCGTGGCGAGGAAATGACCAGAGAGGAATTGATCCGGTCCGCGCGGCCGCGCCACGGGGACGTCGATGATTTCGACGATGCGGCCGGGGTTCGCGCCGAGCACGACGATGCGATCGGAGAGGTACACCGCTTCCTCGAGGTCGTGCGTGATGAAGAGCACCGTCACGTCGACCGCTTCCCAGATCTTCAGGAGGTGCGCTTGCATGCTGCAGCGCGTTTGGGCGTCGAGCGCGCCGAACGGCTCGTCCATCAGCAAAATGCGCGGCTGGTTCGCGAGAGCACGCGCGATCGCCACCCGTTGCTTCATGCCGCCCGAGAGCTGCGCCGGATACTTGTCGGCGGCGTCGGCGAGCCCGACGACGGACAGCCACTCGAGGGCCTGGCGTTCGGCGGACGCCGTGGCGATGCCCTTCATCTTCAAACCGAACATCACGTTGCGCTTCACGCTGAGCCACGGAAAGAGCGTGTACGCCTGGAACACCATGCCGCGATCCGCACCGGGCCCCTGCACGGCCGCGCCGTCCCGGCGACCGACGTCCGAGGGGGGGTATTCGAGGCCGGCCAGATCGCGGATCAGCGTGGACTTGCCGCCACCCGAGGGCCCGATCACGCTGATGACCTCGCGCTTTCGCACCTAGAAGCTCACGCGTGAAAGGGC
>Ga0164241_10003237_pt1 | contig 16710 bp, 17 predicted proteins | sample OricomyardsoilBY_FD_108780 | JGI IMG/M metagenome (GOLD analysis project Ga0164241, IMG submission 108780) | Backyard soil microbial communities from Emeryville, California, USA - Original compost - Back yard soil (BY) | ecosystem: Environmental > Terrestrial > Soil > Unclassified | place: USA... | reverse complement strand
GGACTACCTGGGGAAAACGGTGCAGGTTATTCCCCACGTCACGAACGAAATCAAAAAGCGCATCTATGGCGGCGGCAAGGGCGTTGATGTGCTCATCACCGAGATCGGCGGCACGACGGGCGATATCGAAGGACTTCCATTCCTTGAGGCGATGCGCCAATTCGCCCTCGAGGTCGGCCCGCGCGACTGTGTTTTCATCCATGTCACCCTGATACCCTATTTGAAGGCTGCGGGCGAATTGAAGACCAAGCCCACGCAGCAGAGTGTCGCGAAGCTGCGCGAGATCGGCATTCAACCCCATATTCTTGCCTGCCGCTGCGATCATCCGATGACGCCCGAGATGCGCGAGAAGCTGAGCATGTTCTGCAATGTTCCGACCAAGGCCGTGATCGAGGAATTGGACGTCGAGCATTCGATCTACGAATTGCCGCTGATGTTGCAAAAGGAAGGCCTGGACCAACTCGTCATCCAGCAACTCGGTCTCAGGCTTCCGAGGAATCCCAAGAACATCTGGGCTGAGGTTGTGCGTCGCATCAAGTCGCCCAAACATGAGGTGAAAATCGGCGTGGTCGGCAAATACATCGAGCTCCAGGACGCCTACAAGTCCGTCTATGAATCCCTCAGCCACGCGGGCATTGCGAATCAGGCGCGGGTGAATATCATCCGCATGGACGCCGAGGATCTCGAAACCAAGTCCGGCCTGATGCGGTTGAAGAAACTCGATGGCATTCTCGTTCCCGGTGGGTTTGGCGACCGGGGCATCGAGGGGAAGATCGCTGCCGCGGGCTTTGCGCGAAAAAACAGGATTCCCTATTTCGGCCTTTGCCTCGGCCTGCAGGTCGCGATCATCGAGTATGCGCGCAATGTGCTGGGCCTGAGGAAAGCGAACTCCATTGAAATCGATCCGAAGACTCCCGAGCCGGTCATCGCGCTCATGGACGAACAGCGCAATGTCGTGCAAAAGGGCGGGACGATGCGCCTGGGGGCTTACGACTGCAAACTTAAGCCTGGCACGCTCGCGCGCAAAGCCTATGGCAAGGAGTTGGTTTCCGAACGACATCGCCATCGTTTCGAGGTCAACAACGCCTATGTCGGGCGCCTTGAAGCAGCAGGCATGATTATCAGCGGTTGGAACCCCAAGCGGGGCCTGGTTGAAATCGCGGAATTGAAGAACCACCCTTGGTTCCTCGGCGTGCAATCCCATCCGGAATTTCAATCCAAGCCCAACAAGGCGCATCCGCTGTTCGCCGCCTTCATCGCCGCCGCGATCAAAAATCAAAAGAAGCGATGAGGCGATTTGTCGGGTCGCGGGAAGAGTCCGCCGCGACGCCGGGTCGCAAAAAACCAAATGTTGTTCGATAAATCCAAACTGTTGCTTCTCGCCGGACCCTGTTCGTTGGAAAACGAAAAAGTCTGCCGCGCGGCGGCGGAGATGCTGACGGTTCTGGGGAAAAGACACCCGGAACTTAATATCGTTTTCAAGGGATCCTTCGACAAGGCCAACCGTACTTCGCTGACCGGCGGTCGCGGCCCGGGAATGGAGGAGGGGCTTTCGCTCCTCGCGCTGATCAGGAAGGATTACGGCTTTCCCGTGGTCACGGATTTCCACGAGCGCCAACAGGCGGCCGCCGTGGCCGAGGTGTGTGACGTCTTGCAAATCCCGGCCTTTCTCTGCCGGCAAACGGATCTCCTGCTCGCCGCGGCGTCGACCGGGCGCGTGGTCAACGTGAAAAAAGGCCAGTTTCTTTCGCCCCAGGAGATGGAGTTTGTCGTCGGCAAGCTCCGACAGGGAAAGGCTGCGGAGATTTGGCAGACCGAACGGGGCACAACGTTCGGTTATCAGAATCTGGTCGTCGACATGCGTTCCTTTGCCCAGATGAAGGCGCTTGGCGCTCCGGCCATCTTTGACGCGACGCACAGCGTGCAGCAGCCCGGCGCCGCGGGTGGCAAGACCGGCGGTCGCCGGGAATTCGTGCCTCCTCTGGCCAAAGCCGCCCTGGCGGCCGGCGCGGATGGGCTTTTCATCGAAACGCATCCCGATCCTTCGAACGCGATTTCCGACGGTCCCAATCAGATTCCCACAAACGAGATGCCCGCATTGATCGCCTCCTGTCTGGCGGTCTGGAAAGCATTGCGGGAGTAAACGGGATTATTTCCGGCCGAAGTTCCGCGTCTTTCCGGCCTCTCCCTAATTGACCGCCCTGCTTCAAGGCCCATCGTCTCCGGCAGCCCCATTTCATTCATGTCCAAATTTATAATCGACATCTCGATGCCTGCGATGGGTGCAACCGTGAGCGAGCTCACTATCATTGATCTTGCCGTCGCTCCCGGGACCCAGGTCGACAAGGGCCAGAAACTGGCGGAACTGGAAAGTGACAAATCGGCTTTTGCCTTCGAATCCCCGGCGGACGGCACCATTGTTGAAGTCCACGCACAAAAGGGCGAAGTGAAATCCAGCGGCCAGTTATTGTTTCGCATGGAAACGGCTGACACGAATTTGAAGCATCTTGAGGCCGCCGTGGCGAAGCCGGCTCCGTCAGCCGCGCCCATCCGCGCCGGCGTATCCGCGGCCGCCACAAAACCGTTGGTGTGGACGCCTCGCGCGCTCAAGCTCGCGCAGGAAGGCGGCCTTGATCATGCGACGATTTTCGACATCAAGGCAACCGGGCCGGGCGGACGGGTTTCCGGTGACGACGTGGTCAAGTACCTCGCAGGTCGAAACAACTAGGTCATTCCGTCAATTGGTGGCTGAGAATGCTGAGTGCGTAAATCGCCGCCGTATCGCTGCGGAGCACCAGAGGTCCCAGCGTGATTGGCTGAAATCCGGCGGTGATTGCATCCGACAGTTCCGTTGCGGAAAAATCCCCCTCCGGGCCGACCAGCCAAAGCGACTTCCGCGGGGACGCTTGCCCGTGTTTTTCCCGAAAGTGTTTGAGCGCTGTCTTCAGGGTCATGGCACCGGCGTGCAGGCTGGCAATCAACTTGAAATCGTACTCGCCGGTCGAATGCAGGAACTCCGTGAAATTCCGGATGGGCGAGATTTCCGGCAGCCATGGATTGCCACACTGTTTTGCCGCCTCAATGGCGGCGGTGCGCCATTTCCCCACCTTTTTCTCCGAACGATCGCGGTCGAGGTGAACCTGGGTGCGTTCGCTAAGCAACGGTACGATGCGGGCCGTCCCGATCTCGGTGGCTTGCCGCACAATCTCGTCCATCGTCGACCCTTTGGGCAACGCCTGGGCCAGCGTGATCTCATGAGGCAACGCTTTCGCGACACGTGATTGCCTGACGCGCAGTATCGCGGTGTGTTTGCTCGGCTCGATACACTCCGTGGTCCATTCGCGACCATGTCCATCGAACGCAATCACCGGATCCCCGCGGGCGCAGCGATTCACGGTGACCAGATGATGGCTTTCTTCCTCGTTGAGCCGGATCTCCGTTGGTTCGCGGTCGGTCGGCTGGCAATAGACGCGAAAATCGGGCATGAATGCAAGGTGTCATGGAAGATCGGGCGGCGTCAATCCGCGCCAGCGAACCGTTGATTGGACACAAACGCAGTCTTCCGATTTGCATGACAAATCCAGAAGTGCTCTTGCGCGGCGATCTTCACGCCGACTCGATGATTAGATTGGCATACGGAATCGTGTCGCCGGTCCGGATCAGGCCGATGGCGCGCGGCACGCGTTTCTTAAATTCAACGTGCGGCTCGAACCCGAGAGGGACTCTTTTAAACCGGGAGGCGAGGGCGGCTTGGGTTGCGGCGGTGTTGTGGCTCTTGAATTCGACGGCAACATAGGCGTGTCCAATGACAAAATTGGAGCGGATGGCATCCAGCACCTGCAAAACGGTCGGCACGCCGTCGATGAGTGAAATATCCACCGTTTCGATCTGCGGCCAGAAAGGGAAGCCGCGATCGGCAATGACCAGGGTGTTGGTATGACGGATGCGGGCCAGCAGCTGAAGCACTGCGGGATTGATGAGGCCGGTTTTGATCATTGGGGGATGTCCGGCAAAGTGCCGCCGGTTCGAGGGAATGAGGGAAATTTAGCCGCTGCTGACGAGGGGCTGCGGGTCAACAGGCATCATGTCTGGCGGTCCCACGAATGTCGCGGTCGGCGCGTTGATCGGCAAACCCGTTGTGGCGCCGAAGATCTGTGCTTCGGGCCCGGTTGCCTTTCGCTTCGGCGTCCGTCTGGCGGGGTCTTCGTCAGTTATTCAGTTGAGGTATGCCCATTTTCATCGCGGCCTTGTGCTCGCGAACGGCGGCTTCTATGCGGGCCACGATTTCGGGATGCGCGGCGGCGACGTCCAACTGTTCGGCGGGGTCGCGGCCCAGATCGAACAACAGTGGGGGATCGTGCCGCACGGGCGGTGTCTTCGAGTATCCCTCGTGCGTGGTGTAGTGCAGCTTGAAACGACCGAGCCGGCACGCCGTGAGATTCGCGTTGTTGTAATAGAAAAACGGACGCTCGGGCAGCGGTTTTCCCTCAAATAGGGTCGGCCCAAGATCGATGCCGTCAATCACGCGATCAGTGGGCACCGTTGCACCCGCGAGGGCGGCGCTCGTGACAAATAAATCCATGGTGTTGGCCGGTTCGCTAATTATCCCCGGAGCGATTCGACCGGGCCACCATGCGATGCAGGGCTCTCGCATGCCTCCTTCCCAAGTACTGTTCTTGCCGCCACGCAGGCCGCCCGTGCTGCCTCCTTGCAGGCCTTGGGTGAGCCAGGGACCGTTGTCGCTGGTGAAAACAACGAGGGTGTTTTCGGCGATGCCGGCTGTCCGCAATGCCTTGATGACCTCGCCGACACTCCAGTCGAGTTCCTCCACGGTGTCGCCGTAAATCCCCCGGCGGCTTTTGCCTTTAAAATCCGGCGAGGCAAACAACGGGACGTGGGGAAAGCTGTGCGCGAAGTAAAGAAAGAAGGGTCGCTTCCGATTGTCGGCGATGAAACTTACTGCCGCGGCCGTGTAGCGTTGCGTCAGGGTGCGCTGATCCACGGGGCGTTCGATGATCTCGCCGTTGCGGATGAGCGGAACGTTCCAGCCATTGACGGGCGGCTCCGGCGAACGTGCGGCATTACCCGGGGTGCCTTCCTCCCGATCCATGTCGTTTGAGTAGGGCAGTCCATAGCTGAGATCGAAACCTTGATCGTTGGGCCTGCTGCCGGGATGGATGCCCAAGTGCCATTTGCCGATATGGGCGGTCGCGTAACCCCGGTCGCGCAATAGTTCCGCGATCGTGATTTCTCCGGTCGGCAGACCGCCATCGGACTGCGGGAAAAGCACGTCGCGTTTGCCATACATCCCACTGCGGACGGCATAGCGGCCGGTCAACAGCGCGGCCCTGCTCGGCGTGCACACGGGAGCGGCGGCGTAAAAATCAGTGAATCGCTTTCCCTCGGTGGCCATCCGGTCGAGGTTTGGCGTGCGGATGCTGGGGTGCCCCTGACAGCCAAGATCGCCATAGCCAAGGTCATCCGCGAAGATGACCACAATATTGGGCGGTCGATCCGAGGCGGCAGCGTTGAGTGTGAACAGGGCGAGACCAAACGCGAGAAGGCGGGGTAGAAGTTGCATGAGAGGGGAAAAGGTTTTGCCGTATATTGAGCAGGGTCAATCTTGCGCTCGGAAAACTGGCATCGGCTTTCTTGCTCCGGATCAGCCCAACGGGGTTGATCCGACGCGTCATTTAAGCACCGGGATTGGTTCGGCAGCGTTCAACTTCAATTCCGACCAAGACTATTGTCTAATCGTAGAAATATTCGATTCCGGAGAGAGAGGCAAACGAACTGGTCGAGAGGATGGGCGGAAACGCGCGAGATTGGATTCTTTCGCAATCTGTCGTATGGACGCGAAACTGTTGGAGATTGGCCCGGCAAATATTTCCCTTTCGGCCGACTTTAGTCGGCTTGATCGGATAATTCTTTAGCAATGGGCGTTCATAATTACGTAACTATCTTAATAGTATTTCTTAGCGGCAGCTTTGATTTGGTTGGCATCGGCATTGCTAATGGGCCAGTCCCACATGTCAGACGTCGATCAGGACCAAAAAACCGAACAGCCAACCGAGAAGAAGTTGGCTGAGGCGGCGGATCGCGGCCAATTCGCCAAATCGGCTGAATTGCAGGTGCTCCTGCTTCTTGGCGCCGCGTTGTGCGTCCTGGCGTTCACGGCGCATACGACCGCGCGTGACGTGGCGGAATATTCCATCAGCATGTTCACCCGCTTCGGTTCGATGAAGGTCGTTCCCGATACGGTCCGCGCTGAAATGAGCGGTCTCGTCGTGACGGTCGGCAAGGGCTTGGGACCGGTTTTGCTGGCCTGTGTCCTCGCGGCGGTCGTCGGTGGCGGGCTGCAAAGCGGCTTTCGGTTATCGCCCGAGGCTTTCGGTTTCAAATTGGAGAACCTCAATCCGGTCGCGGGATTCGGCCGGGTTTTCTCCAAGGCTGCGCTGGTGCGCGGCGGCATCGACTTCCTTAAGCTTATTGCCATCGGAATCGTGCTCTGGGCCGGAGCGAAGCGTCTGGCCGAGGATCCGCTGTTCACGACGCCGATCGAGGTCGCCTACCTTCCTCAATTTCTTTTGCACGCCGCCCAGGATTTTTTCGGCCGGCTGCTGCTGGCGCTCGGGGTGATTGCCGCGATCAGCTATGGCTACGAAAAATTCAAGACTTCCCGCGACATGATGATGACCAGGCAGGAAGTGAAGGATGAGCGGAAGAACGCGGAAGGCAGCGGATTGATGAAGGGTGCGCAGCGCCGCCTTGCCCGCCGCCTCATGCAGAAGCAAATGCTGTCCGCCGTCGCCACTGCCGATGTCGTGCTGACCAATCCCACCCACTATGCGGTCGCGTTGCGCTACGAGCGCGGTCGCGACCAGGCTCCGGTGGTGCTGGCCAAGGGTGAAAACCGCTTCGCCCAGCGCATCAAGGCCCTCGCCGCCGAACACGGCGTTCCCGTCGTCGAGAACAAACCCGTGGCGCGCCTGCTTTATTCGCTGGGACAAGTGGGGGAGACGATTCCCACCGAGTTGTTTCAGGCGGTGGCATCCATCCTGGCCGTCGTTTATCGGACACACCGTTATTATTTCCACCGCTTGAAATCGCGTCGTCTGGAAACCGCCGCCTAAGCCATGAAACCCGTGCAAAACAGCTTCATCGCCCGGATATTCAAGCGCGCCGACCTGTTGCTCGCCGGCGGTTTGTTCGGCACGGTGTTGATGCTGGTCGTGCCCGTGCCGCCGTTTCTGATCGACGCGCTCCTCGCGCTGAGCATCGGGCTTTCGCTGCTGGTGCTGCTGGCCATCCTCTACGTGAAGGATCCGCCCGAGTTCTCCGGCTTTCCCACGATGCTGCTCGGGCTGACCTTGTTTCGCCTCGCGCTAAATATCTGTTCCACCCGCCAAATCCTCGGCAACGGTTATGCGGGCCGGATCATCGAGTCGTTCGGTCACTTTGTCATCCAGGGGAATTACATCGTCGGCGCGGTGGTATTCCTGATCCTGGTCATCATCAATTTCGTCGTCATCACGAAGGGTGCGGGCCGCATCGCCGAGGTGAGCGCGCGTTTCACCCTTGATGCCTTGCCCGGCAAGCAGATGGCGATCGATGCCGAACTGAACGCCGGAATCATTGATGAAGCCTCCGCGACCGCCCGCCGCATCAAGGTACAGAAGGAAGCCGACTTTTACGGCGCGATGGACGGCGCGTCCAAATTCGTGCGCGGCGATGCGGTCGCCGGCATCATCATCACCCTTGTCAACGTCATCGGCGGTTTCGCGGTCGGGGTGTTGCAAATGGACCTTTCGCTTGGCGAGGCGCTCCAGAAATTCACGCTGCTCTCGATCGGTGACGGCCTGGTCTCGCAAATTCCCGCTCTCATTCTCTCGGTCGGCGCCGGTATTCTCGTCACGCGCGCGACCGACAACAGCAATCTCGGCGCCCAGATCGCCGGGCAGTTGGTCCGCTACCCGCGCGCGCTCGCCATTTCCGCAGGTTGTCTCTGTGTTTTCGGACTGATGCCCGGCATGCCGGCCGTTCCGTTTCTGCTGCTGGCCGGCCTCGCTGGTTTTGTCGCGAAAACACTGAAGGATCAGGAGAAGTCCGGGGGGGAGTCCGGCGCGTCCGCCGTTGCGGGCAAGGCGGCTTCAGTCCAAGGCAAACCCGCCAAGACAGGGGAGGGCGCGTCGCCTGCGATTCCCGCCGCGGCTGCAGCCGGCAACGAGGACGTGCGCAAACTCATCGATGTCGATGTCTTCTCCATCGAAATCGGCTACGGATTGCTCAGCCTCGCCGATGCGAAGATCGGCGGCGATCTGCTTGGCCGGATAACGGGAGTGCGGAAGTCGCTCGCCCGGGAGAAGGGTGTCATCGTTCCGCCGGTTTCGGTGCGCGATAACCTGGAACTCGAGGCCAACGAGTATCGCTTTCTCCTCCGCGGCAAGCCGCTGGTTCGCGGTCAACTGACCCCCGGCCGATGGATGGCGATGAACGTCTCGGGCAGCACCGTCCGCCTGCGCGGCGTGCCGACCCGCGAACCGGTTTTCAACCTCGAGGCGACCTGGATTGACGAGACGGAAAAAAAGACGGCCGAGATCAACGGGTATACCGTGGTGGATCCTTCCTCGGTGCTCATCACCCATCTTTCCGAGACGCTCAAGTCGAACGCCCATCTGCTCGTTTCCCGTCAGGATGTCCAGTCGTTGATCGACCACGTCAAGACCACCCATCCCGCGCTTGTCGCCGAGTTGCTGCCCGATCTGGTCAACATCGGCATTGTCCAGCGTGTGCTGCAGAATCTCCTGCGCGAGGGCGTCGCGATCGTCAATCTCCCGCTCATCCTCGAGGGCATCGCCGACTTCGCCTCGCTTTCGAAGAATCCGGATGACCTCTCCGAACTTGTCCGCCGTCGCCTGGGGATCTATTTTGTGCCGGAACTGGAATGCCGTCCGGGCATCATCAAGGCGATCACGCTTGATCCGCGTCTCGAACAGTTGCTTACGAGCAAGGTTCATCGCACCGCGACGGATATCGGTTTGTCGCTCGAGCCGGTGATCGGCCGCCATTTGCTTGATGAATTCAACCGCCGCACCACGGAACTCGCGCAGACCGGTTCCGCGGCGGTGTTGGTGGTCTCGGCCGACGCGCGTCTGCCGCTGAAGCGTTTCTTCGAGCCGTCGTTCCCGCGTCTGATCGTTCTTTCGTTTCAGGAATTGCCGGCGAGCACGGAAATCGAAAACGCCGGCATCGTGCCGCTGCCCGCAAATTACGTCCGCACTGACGTCGTCCCGATCAAAGCCGCCGCCTGATGACCATGAATCTGCTTTCTCCCGATTCCGTTCCCGCCGCCGGCACCTGTTACCGCTTCGTGGTCGATTCAGCCGACCAGGCGGCGACGCTGATCCGGGAGCGCCTCGGTGAAAATGCCCGGGTGCTTTCCGTGCGATCCGTCAAAGGCTCGGGCTGGCGCCGGTTGGTTTCCTCGCCAAAACTCGAGGTGATTGCGCAAATCGACGCCCCGGTGGCGGTCGCCAACCCCGCGGTCGAAGTCACCACCTCGGTTCCGGCGCCTCCGGCCGCCTCGTCGGTTCGCCGGGTTCAGCCGGAGAATTTCCGCTCGCTGCCCGAGCTTCTCGCCCGCTCCGGTTTTTCCGAAAACGTGCTCAACCGTCTCCAGGCGACGCCGGTCTGGAGCGAACTTTCCTCGGCTCCGCTGCATCGCTCGCTGGTCGAGGTCGGTCGTCATCTTTGCTCGCAGGTCGAGGCCCGTCCCGCGCGCGCGCCGCTCGGCCGGGCGGCGTTTCTCGGCGCTCCGGGCGCGGGTCGCAGCACGGCGCTCTGCAAATGGCTCGCCGCCGAGGTGTTCCGCCGTGCGCGAATGGGCCATGTCGTAACCGCCGAGTTCGATCGGCCCAACCCGCCCGGTCCGCTGCCGGTGTTTTGCGAGGCGCTGGGTGTTCCACTCGCCCATTTTCCCGCCAGTACGCAGCCATCCCTGCCGGGTGGATTTGTTTATTTCGACCTGCCCGGCCTGTCGCTGCGCAATCCGGAGGAGAACGCCGGCATCGCCAAATTCCTGCACGATGAGGACATCACCGAACGCGTGCTGGTGTTGAACGCCGCCTACGAGCACGCCGCGCTGCGCCGGGCGTTTGCCGTCGGCCGCGATCTGGGCGCCACGCATGTGATTTTCACCCACCTCGACGAAACCCCGCAATGGGGACGCCTGTGGGACTACCTGATTGAGAGCGATCTCGAGCCCCTGTTTCTCTCCACCGGCCCGTCGCTCACGGGCGATTGCGAAGCCGAGGCGGCGCAGGCGATCGCCCGCCGCACCCTGCCCATTTCCGACTGACCGTTCAACCACCACACCCACTGCCCATCATGCGCTTTGTATTTTTATTTGGAGGAGTTCTCGGCTTCGCGGTCGCAGCGCTCACCGGCTGGCTCGCCGATCGCGCGCCCGACCGCATTCTGCTCGATTCCGCCATCGGCTGCCTGATCGGCGCGCTGCTGTTTCGCTGGCTCTGGTCCGTGCTTTTGCGCGGCCTTCGCGACACCATTTTAATCCGGCAAGAGGCCGCCGCCGCGGCGGCCGCGTCCGGCAAACAACCATGAACCCAGCCACTGCCATGAACGTATCAGTTCCCGCACCCGGCACGGATGCAAACACCGCCACCGCGTGGCGCGCCTACCAAGGCGCCAATGTCAGCGACCTCGATCAAAAGGACTTGATCCTGCGCTATCTCCCCCTGGTCCGCAATGTCGTGGATCGGATCAAGCTCAACCTGCCGTCGCACATCGATGCCGATGATCTCTACAGCGTCGGCGTTACCGGCCTGATCGCCGCCGTCCGCAAGTACGATCCCGAGCAGGGCAACACCTTTGCCGCCTACGCCTCGATGAGGATCCGCGGCGCGATCCTGGACGAGCTCCGCCGGATGGACTGGTGTCCCCGCCGCGCCCGCGCCCGCGCCCGCAAGATGAAGGAGGCGATCAACAACCTCGAACAGAAGCTGGGCCGCGTCGCCAAGGAGGAGGAGATCCGGGCCGACCTCGGCCTGAGCGAGAAGGAATTTGCCAAATGGCTCGAGGACTCGAAGCCCGTCACCTTCATCGCCATCGACCAGCGCTCGGAAATGGAGGATTCCGAGGGCGCCTCCCTGCACGAACTGCTTGCGGATGAGACGGATGTCACCGGGCGCGACAAGCTTGAGAAAGAGGAGATGATGAAAATTGTCGCTCAAAGAATCAAGGAACTGCCCGATGTACCAAGGAAGATCCTAGCCATGTATTACTTTGAAAATATGCGACTTGCCGAGATTGCCGCCGTGTTCGGCCTGACGGAGTCGCGCATCTGCCAGATTCATTCCCAAACCATCCTCGGATTGCGGGCATTCCTGAGTCGTGCGCAGAACCGTTGAGGCCCGCGCATGCTGATCATTGTCGGAGCACTCATCGTCTTCGGGGCCACTCTCGGCGGCTTCATGATGGCCGGGGGACACCCCGGTGTGCTGCTGCATACATCGGAGTTTGTGATCATCCTGGGTATTGCGCTCGGGGTGCTCGTGATTGCGACGCCCATGCACGTGATCAAGGAGATCATCCACAAGGGCAAGGATGCGCTCGCGGGCAAAATCGCGGGACAAAATGACTTCCTTGATTTGCTCAAGTTGCTCTACGAAATTTTCATGATCGGCCGCCGCAACGGCCTGATTGCGCTGGAGGAACATGTGATGACTCCCAAATCGAGCCCCGTCTTTCAGAAGTACCCTTCGGTTCTCAACCACCACGAGCGGCTGGAATTTCTTTGCAACGGCCTGAAGCCCGTCATCGACGGCAAGATCAAGCCCGATCAACTCGAGGAATTGATGACCTCCGAGTTGAAGGCCAAGGAAAACGAAATGGATCATCCGGTTCACGCGTTGCAGATGATCGGTGATTCGCTTCCGGCCATCGGCATTGTCGCCGCCGTGCTCGGCATCATCAACACGATGGGCGCGATCGCGGAAGGCCCCGAGGCCGTCGGTGAAAGAGTCGCCGCCGCGCTCACCGGCACGCTGCTCGGTATTTTTATCGCCTACGGTTTTGTGAACCCGATGGCCGGTCGCATCCGGTCGAACAACGCCTTCGAATTGCAGTGCCTGCGCTGCATCATGCAGGCGGTGGCGGGATTCGCCAAGGGGCTCGCCCCGCTGACCGCGGTCGAAATCGCGCGCCGTTCCCTCGACAGCTCCGTGCAGCCCGACGGCACCGGACTTGAAACCGCCCTGAAGAGCCTCGGCGCCAAATAAGGAAGAGCAATCATCATGGCCGGAAGCGGAGGAGCATGGAAGGTGGCGTTCGCGGACTTCATGACCGCGATGATGGCGCTTTTCCTGGTGCTTTGGATTTCCGCGCAGGACAAAAAAATCCTCATCGCAACCTCGCAGTATTTTAAGAATCCCTTCAACTCCCCGCTGGATAAGAGCGCGGGCGTGATGCCCTTCAACAACCGGACGACGAGTTCCACGAGCGCCGACGCCGGATCGAAGGCGAACGATAAAAAGCGCATCGAAACCGTCTTCCTGAACACCGTGGCGGCGGATTTCTACAAGCTGCTGCACCTGGACGAGAACATGGTGGACAAGCCCGTTGACATCCAGATCACCTCCGACGGCCTGAAGATAACCCTGTTCGACCGCTCCAAGCAGCCGCTGTTTGTGAAGGACAAGGCGGATTTCACCGAGTGGGGCGACTATGCCATGCAAGGCCTGGCGTGGATGATCGACCGGCATCATTTTCGCGTGACCATCGACGGCCATACCAGCCAGCCGGTGGAAGACAAGTTGGGCGACTACACCGATTGGGAGCTTTCGGCCGACCGGGCGAATTCCGCGCGCCGCAGCCTCGTGCACTACGCGGTCGATTCCAAGTACGTCGAGCGGGTCACCGGTTATGCCGGGACAAGACCGCTGGAAGGAGAGAAGCCCGGGTCGGAATCGAATGCGCGCATTACGATCAGCCTGACGCTCAATTCGCGGCCGCCGAAAACGGACGCTCCCGATCGGGCCGTCACCGAGGCAAACGCCAACGGCGCGCCGGCGCGCGAAACTTCCTCCCAGCCCGCATCATGAAATCATTTCTTCAAGGTAAACGCTCTTTGGACATGGCTGCACTGCGGGCGCCGCAAACCGGAGCGGGTTCGGTCCCGGGGCTTTCGGGCGCACCCTGCGGGGCAACTCCCATTTCCGGTCTTTCCCCCAATGTCGAGGTGGTGAAGCAGGGCGACAAAATCGTTCGGATCATCGTCACCTGCACCTGCGGAGAACGCACCGAGATCGATTGCCTCTATCCGCCTGGCCTTTGAGCCGATGGCATAATCTGCCTGAAAAGCGGGGGCAAAATTTTCCCAACGGCGGTTGTTTTATATTAAGTTACTTATATTGAGCAACTAGTAATCTTGGCATAGGCCTTGCATAAGGGGTGACCGGATGAATATCGGTCTCTATCAAAGCGCCTCAGCCCTCAATGCCCTCGAGCGTTGGCAGGACGTCGTTGCGCAGAATATTACATCCAGCCAGACGACCGGCTACCGCAAGCGGACGATCGATTTCAGCGCGCAGCTCAGCGGAGAACTTCAATCCGACCCTGGCGGCCGCGATTCGGCGGCGATGGGCACGGTTTTCCCGAAAGTGAATACGGGCATCGATTTCACCAGTGGCGAAACCCAGCCCACCCGCCGCGATTACGACGTCGCAATCCAGGGCGAGGGATTTTTCGAGGTCCAGATGCCCGACGGGGCGAAGGCCTATACACGCAGCGGCGAATTCAATTTGCGGTCGGACCGCACGCTCGTGACTTCGGGCGGGCAGGAAGTGTTGGGCGACGGTGGCGCCCCCATTGTGCTGCTTCCGACCGGCGATCCCCTGACGATCAATCGCGACGGCACGGTTTATCAAGGCGACACTTCCCTCGGCAAAATCGCGGTGCAGTCGTTCAAGGATCCCTCCAAACTGACACCCGTCGCCGGCGGCTATTTTCTCGCCGGCCCGGGGGTGGAACCCCAGCCGGTCGCGGAACCCGATTTGATGCAGGGTTACCTGGAGGGCAGCAACGTCATGCCGCTGCGCGAAATGGTGGACATGGTCCTCATTTCCCGCGCCTACGAGGCCAATCAAAAAATCATCGGCAGTTTCGACCAGACGATGGAGAAGACCCTCGATGCCCTCGGTTAAACCTCCTGCCATGAAATTTGCAGCCGCCAGCCAGACAAAATCACGACTGCATGGCCGTGCACACTTTGGAGGTGTGCCGGCCCTTTCTTTAACCACCCGAAGCCGATCATGAATCTATCGCTCTATTCCGCCGCCACGGGCATGGAGGCCCAGCAGCTCAACCTGAATACGATCGCGAACAATCTCGCGAACGTGAACACACCCGGTTTCAAGCGCAGCAAGATCGAGTTTCAGGATCTCCTCTATCAGAAGCCGCGCAGTTCGGGCACCGACTCCGGCGGCGGCAACATCGTCCCCACGGGCATCGAGGTCGGCAACGGCGCGCGCGTGGCGGCCACGTCCAAGGTCTTTACCCAGGGCCAGCTCACGCAGTCGGGGGAAAAACTCGACCTCGCCATCCAGGGCGACGGTTTCTTTGAGGTGCAGCGGGTCGACGGCACGATCGGCTATACGCGCGACGGTTCCTTCAAGCTCAACGCCCAGGGACAGGTCGTCACCTCCGACGGTTTGCCCCTTCTCAGCGGGTTCCAGTCCATTCCCGTCGGCGCGGCGGTATCCATCGCGGAGAACGGCCAGGTCACGACGCAAACCGCCAGCGGCACCCAGACCTTCCGGCTGACGATGACGCGCTTCGCCAACCCTTCCGGCCTTCGCAGCATGGGCGGTAACATTTACGAGGAGACGGCGGCCAGCGGTCCCCCCGAAAACGGTTCTCCCGGCGAGAACGGTTACGGCACCATCATGCAGGGCTACATCGAGTCCTCGAACGTCAACATCGTCGAGGAGATGGTCAACCTCATCACCGCGCAGCGCGCTTACGAGATCAACTCCAAGTCCATTCAGACTTCGGATGAGATGCTCCAGAACGTGGCCAACATGAAACGCTGATCCTCCTCATGCAACGACTCTTCAAATTCCCGCTTCCCGCGCTTCTTGCCGTTGTACTCAGCCTGGGCGCGACCGCCGCGGACATCCCCGCCGGGCCCGGCCCGCTCACCCGGGAGAACTTTATCGCGGCGCTCTCCTCGGATTTCGTTTCCCACTTCAATCTCGAGGGCGAACTGCAGCTCGAATTGTTGCGCGCCTGGTCCGCCCCCGATCGCGTCGCGCGGGAATGGACCGTGGAGATTTCGGAATATCCGACGGTAATGGCTTCCGCGATCCTCACTCGCTGCCGCGTTCTCGCCGACGGAAAACCGGTCGGAGATTACACCGTCACGATGCGCGCGTCCCTCTGGCGCGATGCCTGGTCCGCCCGCCAGCCGGTCGCGGCCAACACCACCTTTGAGCCGTCCGAATTGGAAACCCGCCGGGTGGATTTTCTCCGCGACCGCGACGCGCTTCCCGCCGCCGTGGGCGACCGTTCGTTTGTCTTTGCCCGCACCATCCAGCCGAATCGCGTGCTGACCTGGCGCGATATCGCCCGCCGGCCGCTGGTGCGTAAAGGCGACGTCATCGAGGTCGCCGCAATCGACGGTCTCCTCCAGGTGACGATGAAAGGTCTCGCGATGGAGAACGGCGCCCAAGGGGATGTGGTCACTGTCCGCAATCCCGAAACCAGAAAGGATTTTGCGGCGCAGGTCGTTGCCGAAAATCGCGTTCAAATCCGATTCTAATCCCGCCATGCGTCTTGCTTTCCCTATTCTTTGCGCCACCGCGGCCCTCGCTGTAACGCCGGTCCTGCGCGCGGGCTCCCTCTGGACCGACGGTGGCAGTGATCGCGGCATGTTTGCCGATCACAAGGCCGCCCGCACGGGCGACATCATCACCATTGTGGTCAGCGAATCCGTGGCGGCGCAAAGCAGCCAGAGCAAGAGCTCCACGCGCGATTCGTCGGTTGCCGATGCCGTGCAGAGTTTTCTTTATCCCTCGACGGGTTTGCATAACGGCGCGCTCCCCGGCATCGGGTTCGGGGGCAAGGCGGCGTACAACGGCGGCGGCGACGTCAGCAACAACCAGAGCCTGAACAGCCGCGCGGCCGCGCTCGTCACCGATGTGCTGCCCAACGGCAACCTCGTGATCGAAGGCGTGCGCGTCGTGACCTTCTCGGGCGAGACGCAATACGTGGTGCTTCACGGGCTGGTCCGGCCGGACGACGTTTCGAGCGCCAACACGGTTCAATCCAGCAACATCGCCGAAGCGCGCGTCGAGTTCATGACCGAGGGCACGCTTACCGACGCGCAAAAACGCGGCTGGCTTTCCAAGCTCTACGAAAAGCTCCGTCCCTTCTGAACGTCACGGCCCCCATGACCCGGATCTCCACACTCTTTATCCTCAGCCTGTTCGGCCTCGCGGTTGCACACGCCAGCCGCATCAAGGATCTGACGCTCGTCGAAGGCGGGCGCGACAATCAGCTGGTCGGCTACGGCATCGTGGTCGGTCTGGCCGGCGACGGTGACAGCAACGCCGCAACCACGCTCCGCAGCGTGGCCAATGTGCTTCAGCGCTATGGTCTCACGGTCAATCCGCAGGACATCAAGGCCAAGAACGT
>Ga0164241_10003236_pt1 | contig 16710 bp, 14 predicted proteins | sample OricomyardsoilBY_FD_108780 | JGI IMG/M metagenome (GOLD analysis project Ga0164241, IMG submission 108780) | Backyard soil microbial communities from Emeryville, California, USA - Original compost - Back yard soil (BY) | ecosystem: Environmental > Terrestrial > Soil > Unclassified | place: USA... | reverse complement strand
GGCGGTGAAAAAGATACAGGCGGAGGCCGCGAATCAGGCTCGGATGCATGGAAGGTTTATATGCGCAGGCAAACCAATACTATTAATTACTCAACAAGTTTGCCCCTGGCGCAAGGCATCAGGTTTGATCTGTAGCAAGGAGTGCGTTTCACAAAAATATATGAAACAGATGAAACACGTGAAACGCTTTTTTTTGTAATATATTGATTACTATAGGTTTATAGCTTTAGGGTGAAACAAAATGAAACTACTTTTAAGTCAGTAAGATTAGCTGTAGTTTAGGTGTAAATCCCTGTTTATCAGGTGGATGAAAAAGCGACTAATTTACGCTTTAAGTGAAACACTAGTTTGACTCATTCTTATAGCAACTGTATTGAAAAAAAGGGTTTTCGAAAGATTCTAAAAACCTCTTTTGTCATCCTGAGCGATAGCGAAGGATCTTGTAAAACTGATAGGTAAAGCGTAGACAGGGCGCATGATTGGTAAGCGTACAAGATCTTTCGCTATCGCTCAAGATGACAAGGTTTTCATAGCCCCCATTACGATTTAACTATTTTTTAAATATATTACGCAAAATTTAGATAGATGAGCAGTTTTAAGAAACATATGTTTGGCCCGGTATTGTTCGGTGCCCTTTTAACCACCTTTGGCGCACTTGCGCAACAGGCGCCTAAAGCAGAAGCGCCAAAAAACTGGCATACCCTGGACCTTAAAACCGACGGCTATTATGGCGTTAGCTTAAACCAGGCCTACAAGCTGGTGCAGGGTAAAAAAAGTAAGACGGTTGTTATGGCAACCATAGACAGCGGCATTGATACCGCCCAAAATGACCTGAAAGGCATTTTATGGGTTAACCCCAAAGAGATACCCGGTAACGGAAAGGACGATGACAAGAACGGCTATATAGATGATGTACACGGCTGGAACTTTTTAGGCGGCCCGGGTGGCAAATGCGATTATACCGAAACAACCGAAGAGGTGCGTGAATATAATCGCCTTAAACCTAAATACGGCAGTCTAACCGCTGCTCCTGCCAATGATGCCAAAGGTTATGCTTATTGGTTAAAGGTGAAAGCTGTTCATGATGAAACCGTGCAAAAATCAGATGCGGAGCTTAAGCAATATTCGCCAATGATGAACGCCCTGATGGTAACCAGCGGGTACCTGAAACGCGAACTGAAACTGGATGCGGCAGGCACTTTTAAAAAGGCCGACGTTGAAAAAATAAAGAATGTGGCTAATAATGATACCATTGCGCAAAGCAAGGGTATCTGGATGCAGATATTTGAGCAACAAGGCGGCGATGAGAATAATGGCAAAATAATAAAGGAGCTGAGCGACTACATGGCCAAATTAAATAATGACCTTAATCCTGACCTGACTACGCGTAAAACCATTGTTGGCGACGATCCCGACGTTCAGGATGGTAAGCCATACGGAAGCAACCTTGTTAAGTTTCCGGATGCATCGCATGGAACAGGCGTAGCAGGCCTAATGGCTGCTGCCCGCGGCAATGGTTACGGTATAGATGGCGTAGCCGACAACGCGCGTATCATCGCCATAAAAGCGGTACCTAACGGCGATGAATATGATAAAGACATTGCCAACGCTATCCGCTACGCGGTTGATAACGGCGCTAAAGTGATCAACATGAGCTTTGGTAAAAAACTATCGCCGCATAAAGACTGGGTTGACGCCGCTTTTAAATACGCTGCCGCCAAAGACGTACTTTTAGTACAGGCGTCGGGTAATGACAACCAGGATGTGGATTTGAAACCGCAGTTCCCTAACGATACTTTCGAGGATGGATCTGTCGCCGATATGCCTAACGTAATTTGCGTAGGCGCTTCGGGCGCAAATAAAGACGAAACCCTGGCTGCCACTTTCAGCAACTACGGCAAAAAGAACGTTGACGTTTTTGCACCGGGCGCAAAGGTTACCTCAATTGATATGGATGCTGAATTTAATACTGCTGACGGTACCAGCTTTGCTTCGCCGATTGTAGCGGGTATTGCAGGTTTAATATTAGAATACTACCCAACACTTAGCGCAAGGCAATTAAAACAAATCATTTTAGAATCGGCTACACCACTTACAGGCACTATGGTGCTTAAACCGGGAACGCAGGATAAGGTTGATTTTACCACACTTTCAAAAACCGGCGGTATTGCTAATGCGTATCAAGCGCTGCAAATAGCGGCTACGATGAAGGGGGAAAGGAAGTAGGTTTAGTGATAGTTGATTTTTGATTAGCCATTAGTTAGTAAAGGCGGGCTTTGGCTCGCCTTTTTTTGTTTACGGCATATACCTTATATTTAACATGAAGTTTTTAAGTAGTGCGCGGTTATGTTTAATCCTATTTGCTGCAATTGCAGGTTTTTCAAGCTGCGGCAATGATAGTCAAATTGCTGCACGGGCCGGTGTATCAACACGCGACACACTTATAAAAGGCAACTTTAACGAAGCCTCGGGCATTCATTTTGACAGCACCGCTATTGATACATTTTTAAAAGCGCGGCCTGAGCTGGCTGCGTATACGAAAGATTTCAGGACCTTTTACCGCATGCGCGATTATGCCTTTGTGTGGTACGATGGGAAACGCCTAACCGAGAGCACCCAAAGCATGATAGGCGCCTTGCAAAACCCACAAAGCGATGGGGTTTTAAAACCCTTACCCTACCAACAGGAGTTCAATCAACTTGTAAACAAACTCGGCGACGGTTTGCAAGAGCCCGATCTGCGCACCGAGCTGATGCTTACCGGGCAATATTTTAACTATGCCCATACCGTGTGGGGTGGTGCCGAGGCGGATAAAGCGGCAAAAATGGGCTGGTACCTGCCGCGGAAAAAATTGAGTTACGCCGAACTGTTGGAACGGCAGCTAACCACAACTGAAGATAGTGTTTTATCGGCCGCCGTTGTGCCGCAGTACCTGGCATTAAAAAAGGCCATGAACGCTTACCAGCAAACAGAAAAAAAAGATAGCGACATAATTGTACCTTACAGTAAACAGTACAGCACCATTAAACCTGGCGATACCGCAGCGGTGTTAGTTAACCTAAGGGCGCGGCTGGTACAATTGGGCGATCTGCAAACCCGTTCGGCTACTGACATTTATGATGACGAGCTGCAGAACGCCGTTAAACGGTTTAAAGAGCGCCATGGCATCAGCATAAATACACAGCTTAACCAGCCCATGTTTAAACAACTTAATGTGCCGCTGCATACGCGCATAGAAACCATGCTGATAAACCTGGAACGCATGCGTTGGGTACCTGCGGACGATCATGGAAAGGAGTACATCCTCATCAATATTCCGGAATACATGCTTCATTATTATGTAGATAACAAGCTTAACTGGGATTGCAAAGTGGTGGTGGGCAAAGCCATGAACAAAACTGTTGTTTTTAGCGGGAAAATACAATATTTGGTTTTTAACCCGTATTGGTACATACCGCCCAGCATAATTGCCAAAGAAATAAAGCCAGGTATGGCCCGCAATGCAAGCTACCTGGCCAAACACCGTATGGAATGGAATGGCGGCCGGGTAAGGCAGCGGCCGGGGCCCGAAAACTCCCTTGGTTTAGTAAAGTTTATCTTCCCCAATGCCAACAATATTTACCTGCATGATACGCCTTCAAAATCACTGTTTAATGAGGATGAACGCGCGTTTAGCCATGGCTGTATCCGCGTAGCCAAACCCGCCGAACTGGCACTAAAACTGTTAGGGTATGACCCGGCGTGGACGGCCGAAAAAATAAAAGCCGCCATGAACGGAGGTGCCGAGCGGTATATACAGCTAAAAAAGAGAACTCCCGTATACATAGGCTATTTTACCGCTTTTGTTAACAGCAAGGGCCTGCTAAATTTCAGGGACGATATTTATGGGCGGGACCCGGCTTTGTTGAGTTTGCTGATGAAGGATTAAGTGGCTTACGGTCTTAATAGACATTGCCCCATAAGGCTGTTTGTAGTATTAATATGCCGCAGATTTGCGCCGTAGGTGCAACCCACATTAAAGCGACAGCAACAAGCGGCGGGGAGCACCTACGGAGCTCTGATCGCCGTAAATTATATTCTACAAACAGGTAGCCCCTCTGGGGCAGACATTGTTTGCGTTTATATTGAAGGAGATTAGGGACTGATGGCTTTGACAACTTTTAAAATCCGGACCAACGCAGGAGAAGATGAAAAAACGGCAGGCTTAATTGCCGATAAAGACTGCATCATTTGTAACAACCGGATCCGGTGCTGTTTCTATAGTTTCAATTGTAAGCATCTTGTTAGTTGACAAGGTTTTTTTGAAACGGTCATTGATCATTTGAAACTTTATAGGCAAATAGAATATAATATCGCCATGCTGGCCTATCTTACTGCGCAAATACCATTCGGGTCTCGACTTGAAAAATTGATTTACAGCATCCCTGAATATTTCATCTTTATACTTTACTATCTCAAAACTTACGCGTCCGCTAACAGATGTGAACTTTACAATGACCCATCCGGTGTAGTTGTTCTCTTTTGCCACTGCCGGATACTTTAAACTATTATAAACAGATGCCAACAATTCTTTTTCAATAACAGGGGCTTTTAAAAGCGTTTCAATTGTTATTTTATATTGCTTATCGGCTTTAAGGGTGCCGTTGGCGTTATAAAGAATTGTGGATTGGCCAAGGGCTGCGGTTGGCACAAGCAATAGTATTATAAGATAAACCTTCATGGCTTTGATGAATTAGGTTTACTACCCAAAGTGAATACTCGTTTTGTTGATCCAAATGCCTTAATGATAAGATAATTAGGAGGATCGGGGCGTTCTTCAAAATCTTTTATCAACACAAATGCCATGGGCAAATAAAAAGTAATTTTACCGCCGCCGAGCATTTTAAACAAGTTGCTCTGCGACTGTAATTTTAAAAAACTTAAAATAGCGTCCCTAAAAACGCTATCAGTATACGCCATCACCTCATATTTTACAAGCCCTTTTTTAGCAGAGAACTTAACTATTAAATTGCCGCTTAACCAGTTTTCCCGGGCAACGGCCGGGTAACGGATACGGCGGTAAATAAAAGGCATCAATTGCTGTTCAATTTCCCCTGCCTTTTTTAGGACTGTTTTATTTATTCGGAAGCGGCTATCGGCTTTTAACTTGCCGTCTGCGTTGTACAAATTGGTAGACTGGCTTTGCGCGTTGAGGGCCCAGCCTATCAGTAAAAGAAGGATTATCCGCATGGTGCCCGAGTTAAGGTTTTTGTTATCCACTAAATTACAAAATTCTACATCGTTACCGTAACAAAAACCATCTGTGCAAGCATACTCAATTGCTTTTCACACATTAGTGTTTATATTTGCGGCTGAAAACATCATACTTTAATATACGATGAGAGAAATACAATTCAGAGAAGCGCTTCGCGAAGCAATGCAGGAAGAAATGCGCAAGGATGAAAGCATATACCTGATGGGCGAAGAGGTTGCCGAATATAATGGTGCCTATAAAGTTAGCCAGGGTATGCTGGATGAGTTTGGCGCTAAACGTGTTATTGATACGCCTATTTCTGAATTAGGTTTTGCCGGGATAGGCATTGGCTCGGCCATGAATGGTTTAAAACCCATCATCGAGTTCATGACGTTCAATTTCTCGTTGGTTGCAATTGACCAGATCATTAACGGCGCTGCCAAGATCATGTCAATGAGCGGTGGCCAGTTCTCTGTACCAATCGTATTTCGTGGCCCAACAGGCAACGCGGGTATGCTAAGCTCGCAGCACAGTCAGTGCTTTGAAAACTGGTATGCTAACTGCCCGGGTTTAAAGGTAGTTGTACCATCAAATCCTGCTGATGCAAAAGGCTTGTTAAAATCATGCATCATTGATCCTGATCCTTGTATCTTCATGGAATCAGAGTTAATGTATGGCGATAAAGGCCCGGTTCCTGAAGAAACATACTACATTGAGATAGGCAAAGCTGCCGTAACCAAACAAGGTACAGATGTTACTTTAGTTGGTTTTGGTAAAATAATGAAAGTGGTTAACGCTGCCGCCGCCGAATTGGAAAAAGAAGGCATCAGCGCAGAGGTTATAGATTTACGCACTGTTCGCCCTATTGATTACCCTACTGTTATTGAGTCGGTTAAAAAAACCAACCGTTTGGTGTTGGTTGAAGAAAGCTGGCCATTAGGCTCAATAGCTACCGAAATAGCATTTAAAGTGCAAAAAGACGCGTTTGATTACCTCGACGCGCCAATACTACGCATTATGGGTGGCGATGTACCGCTACCTTACGCACCAACATTGATACAGGAATACCTGCCAAACGCCGAAAGGGTTGTAAAGGCAGTGAAAGAAGTAATGTACGTTACTAAATAGTATAACAGAAACGCCCCGAATCGGGGCGTTTCTGTTATGTAGCTATTCGTTAAGATCAATCTGCAAACCTTCGTAAATATTGCGGCCGTATTAAGTCTGCGTAAAAGATATTGGCCTGCCTGCTTATGCTAAACCAGGGCGAGCCATCGGCTTGCAATATCTGTATGTTTTGCGCCGGCATAAAACTTTGCGCCAACAGGAATTGCTTTTGATGGTCCTTATTTTCCACAACATCCATTACAATAAAACAATGCCCGGGCGCGCCGCCGCGAATAAATACATCGCCGGCTTTAATATCGGCAGCATCTGCGAGGGGCTTTAACTCTTTTTCGAGTGATAACGTGCTGGCATAACTGAACACCAGGTTCATGTAGTGTAAAAATGTAGGGTAGGTATAATCTCTTTTAGCAGTCAGGGCCCATTTACCGTTTTGGTACCGGTAACCATTTGCGTAATGCAGGTAATCGCATTTAAAGCCGCTTACAAAGTTGAAGGAGATATTGTTGTAATCTTTATTTTGATATAAATATTCAGCACGCAATCTAATCACAGCGTCGGCGCATTGCTGCAAATTTTTACTGCCAACGCCTATGTCTGCAACAGCTGCGGTATAAGCATTTGTTTTGGCGATGTCGCCATTGTAGTTTCTGGTGGGGGTACCCCGGGGTTTGAGCGGCACTCTCTGCAGCCATGCGGCAAAGCTTCCCGGGTTGGTTTTTTGCCGTATATAGCCGGTAGGAACAGGAAATCTGCTTATAACTGAATCCGCATTAGGCGGTGTTATAACAAGTAATGCAAGCAAGGTTAGGAGATACTTCATCGTCAGGTTTATTGAAAGGTTATTACCGGTTCAGAATGGCACCGCCCCGATAAGTCCTGATTACTAAACGCATCAACTATGATTTTAGGTATGCGAGCAGCGTGATTTTTCTTTCCTTTAAAAAGCCGATGAAAAGCAATGGCTATCGCTGCATTTTTTATCTTTGTTTAACAAACCATTTTGACCATGAACTTTACCAGCCTGGTTCCCAGCGTATTTTATGCTGATATCAATATCGGTATTAAAACTTTTGTTGATTGCCTTGAATTTACCATGGGCCACCAGGAACTAAACAGCCGTAGCCCTTTTTGCGTTGTTAACAAGGGCAATTTAAGCGTAATGATCTTTGAGGATAAGCTCTACGCCGAACACGATCATCCTGAACTACGCCTGGTAACCGATAATATCGATGAGGTTTACGAAAAGGTTTCATCTGCTTTCCCCGAAATGCTACATCCTAATCTGAACAAAGTAACATTAAGACCCTGGGGAGCTAAAGAGTTTGCGGTGATTGACGGCCAGATAGGCATCAGGGTGATGCAATGGTAATATAAAAAGCCGTTTTACTATTCTACAACCTCTTGATTCTTGCTTCTTGACTCTTGCTTCTTCAAAGATACCGGCTGGGGTACTTTAACATAATAACCCGTACCATCATAAACACGTTTACGTGGGTGCGATTTGCAGGCATCGCTGCAGCAGCCATCCATTGCAGTTCCGCACTCATCGCACTGGGTAAAATGCTCGTTGCACTCAGGGTTGGCGCAGTTTATCATTTTAGGTGTAACCTTGCCGCAGTTATAACAGGTTGAAATTACTTTCGGATTAACGCTGTTCACATCAACCGACAAGCGGTTGTCAAACACATAACATTTGCCTTCAAAATCTTCACCGCCTGCTTCCTTGCCGTATTTAATGATGCCGCCATGCAATTGGTAAACGTCTTTAAATCCCTCGTGCAGTAAAAGCGCCGATGCTTTTTCGCATTTAATGCCGCCGGTGCAGTAGGTCAATATTTTTTTGTCCTTGTATTTTGCCAGCTCGTTTATCTTATCCGGGAAGTCGCGGAAGTTTTCTATATCCAGCGTAATGGCATTTTTAAATTTTCCTAAGTTGTGCTCGTAATTAGAACGTACATCCAGTATCACCACATCCTCATCATCCTTCATCGCCATAAAATCTTTAGGTTCCAGGTGCTTGCCGGTTTGTAGTTGAGGGTTGATGATATTAGGGTCGCGCAGGCCTGAGTGTACTATCTCTGATTTATAACGTACATGCATTTTTACAAACGATGGCGTATCAACCTCATCAACTTTGAAATCAATTGACGCAAAGCGCGGATCGGCATGGAGCGTATCCATATAGGTTTTGCAAGATTCAGCAGTGCCTGAAACAGTGCCATTCAAACCTTCTTCGGCTACAATAATGCGGCCGGTTAAACCTAAGCTTTTACAAAATTTTAAATGATCGGCAGCAAATTGCTCCGCATCCGCTATTGTTGAATAACAATAGTACAGTAGTGTATTATATTTAATCATAACAACATTGATACCGCTGCAAACGGTGTTAAATGAAGCGCAAAGATAAGAATTTACAGATAAAACTATAATGCCTGTTACACCTGGCCCGAGGCATCAAAAATGACAGGGATCACCATAGTAAACTCAGACCCCTTCCCTAATTCAGATTTTACCAATAACTGCCCATGATGCTTTTTAATGGTGTTATACGCTATTGACATACCCAGGCCGGTGCCTTCGCCAACGTCTTTGGTGGTGAAAAAGGGTTCAAAAATTTTCCGCATTGTTTCGTCACTCATACCAATGCCATTGTCGGTTATTCTGATTATTGCATTTTCACCGTCAATAAATGTTTGTAGTTTCAATTCGCCGCCCTGGTCGGCGCCAAAGCGTTTTTCAATTGCGTAAGCAGCGTTTGATATAATATTTAAAAACACCTGGTTAAGTTTGCCTGCAAAACACTCAACGAGCGGCAGGTCGCCATATTCTTTTACAACCTCAATTTGAGCGTTAATTAAATTGTTGGCAATTATCATCGTCGACTCCAGGCCCTCATTCAAATCGGCACGTTTCAGGTCGTCTTCGTCCAAGCGCGAGAATATTCTAAGGCCTTTAACAATTTCTGCTGTTCTTGATGCACCCTCATGAATGCCCTTTATCAAATGGTTCATCTCAACTAACAGATAATCAAAGTCAAGCTCTTCTTTATATTCGGCTATCTTTTTTTGTTTTTCTTCTTTTGACGCGTCTGATAAGCCAACCTCTTCAATTACGTTCATGGCATCAAGCACCATTTCCAGGTCGCGTTTAAGCGGAGCGATGTTGGCTGTGACAAAATTGATCGGGTTATTGATCTCATGGGCTATGCCCGCGGTTAACTGGCCCAGTGATGCCATTTTTTCTGACTCGACCAACTGTGACTGAGCTTGTTTCAAATCTTCAAGCGTGCTGTTCAACTCTTCGTTTGATTCTTTTAAAGCCTGGGTACGCTCGTCAACCTTTGCTTCCAAAACAACGTTTTGCTCACGAACTATACGTTCATTCTCTTTTAGTGCTTCCAAAGTTTCCTGTTGCGAACGTTCTTTCTCGGCCTTAAATATGTTTATCCTGTCAGCCAGCGCCAATGATAGTAAGGTTACCTCAAAGGCGGTACCCACCTGCATGGTGTAACTGGTATAATTGTTATAAGGCAGTACACCCAAATTACGTAGTACAAATAACACAAGCCCAATTAAAAATATCGTCCAGGCTACCAGGAAAAATTTAGCAGGCCTGTAACCTTGATTTGATGTTATAATTGCTGCCGCATATATGCTGATAGTTACAGATAGCGCCGCAATATCTATCATTCTGTAACTGGCGTGATCAAATCCGAAAAGGCGTAACAATATGGCAATGGTATACAACAACCCAACCACCGGAAATACTTTATGCAACCTTGGTGTACGCTGTTTGGTGTGCAGAAATGCCGTTACAAACAATACTGCAGAAATACCTGCCAGCCCCGGAAAAACAATAAGCACTTTACTGTATAACATGGGCGAATTTGAGAACAGATAATGATAGGTATATCCCGATAACGATGCCTGTGTTAAACCAATAAAAAAGGTGTAGAGCACGTAATAGAGATAACTTATATCCTTGGTAGATATAAATACAAAAAAGTTATAGAGCACCATAACAATTAGCAACCCCATCAATATCCCCCATAACAAATTTTTCGTAAGTGTCGACTCGGCAATTTTCTGCGGCGAACCTAAAATAAGTGGCAAGGTCATTTGCTCGGTACTGGCTACTTTTAAGTAATAAGTTGCCGTACTGTCTTTAGCAAGGTTAATATCCATCACAAAATCCTGATGCTTGTATTTTCTTTCGGCAAAGACTTTTTTGTCGCTAAAATTTTGAACCTGATATTGACCGTTAAGGGGATAATAGAAATCGCAGGTGTTAAGCGTGGGATACTCCAACCATAACAATAGATGGTCAGCGTCGCTTTTGTTGGTAATGGTAAATTTTAGCCAAAACGACGATTTGCTTAATTGCACGTTGGGCACTTGCGAGGGTGATACAGTAAATCCTTTCTGATTTTTTATGGACTGAATAGTTAACTTATTCGAGGTATCTTCAAGCATGGCCACATGTTCGCCGATAACAACATTATCGCCGCCTGTAAAAATAACCGGAGTTTGAGCAACAGCATTTGCTGTAAAAATTGCCAGTGTAAATAAAAAAGCAATTAATCTTTTAATCATATTTTCAGTTTATAGCAGCTATTCAAATATCAGTGTTTTTTCAACGGGTAATCTATGGCTTTTTAATTCCGGCTCGGGCGCAATGGCAATTTTCGCTAAAAACACTTCGGCCAAGCCCTCTTCAACTCCGGTTATAGCTATAAATTTTTCTCTGAGCGTTTTTAGCTCTTCAACATTATCTGCGGTAAGCCCCTCTCCATTCCCTAAAAAAACACGCGGAAAAATATAAAGGGGCGAAATTACCGGATGCACCGCGATGCCAAGATTGGTCGCACCCAGCCAAAAACGTTCCATAGCGCGTCCTCCTTCAAAAAAACTTTCCAGGTTGTGTTTGGGCAGGGTTATCAGGCATAATGCCGAGGCCGAGGCTATAGTTCGTTTTGCCAGCATATCCAAAGCCTTGCCGCCGCCCAGTTGGTTTATGGTATGCACTACATTTTTATTTTTTATAACACCCAAAGCAGCCAGTTGCGAATTGGTCAGACCAAGAGTTTTTATGTCGATGCCATCAAGGGTTCGCTCGGCATCTTCAGTGGTCCAACGCATCTCGTGGTGAACAAAATCATGATGCGCCTCTTTGTTCAATAGCCTTATCCTGTCGCAGGCACCAATTATCTCGCCAAGACCTTTCAAGTCAGCATCATCAGTAAACCATTTTAAGCGGGCACCGGGGATGGATTCTGCAAGTGTTTTAAGCTCTTCCAATTTACTTATTTCGACAGGGCTTTTCGGTGCCGGATTACGATTGGTGTGACGATTGTAAATGGCGGTATCTAACGACTTAATCTCGTTGGATATATTACCGCCTCCCGCAGCATTAAAAGTTATTGCTGCAACCAGTTGCTCACTCCGGCTAACGGGTGCAAACTGGTATTGCGCTTCTAAGCCCAGGGTTAGTGCATGAACGTATAAATTCTCAAAAACAGCGCCGAATGTAATAAACGATGCCGTACTCCGGTAATCTCCAAACGAAAAGGAACGGTGCTTATCATGATACAGAGAAAGTACGCCGTCGTTGTAAAGCCATTTCCAGGGTTGATCATTGCCTGTTGATGGGGCAGCGTTGGCAGCTTTAACCAAATCGCGTATGGTGGCTTGGTCGGGTTTCAACTCACCGGGGTGCCGTTGCACAACTGTTGAAGAAGCAAGGCTCTTCATTTCCTCGACGGTTAGCGGTTGATATGGATTAACCCGGTCTTCATCAACCGGTTTCTTTTTATCCCTATTAGAAATAAGCTCCTCCAAATCAATATAATAACGGCCCGAATCATGATATTGGTCTAACAAAATGCGCCTCGCCACGTCGGCACCTATCGCGCCTCCTAATGTTACAGAACTTGCCAGCTGCGGCCATGTATTAATGGTTTGCTCCACTTCAACCATGGATGCCTGCGCACGCAGCGAGACATTGTCAATACCAAGCATTTGCAGGATGATAGGGATCTTTTCCTCGTTGGTTAGTTCCTTTATATTGCCGGGATCAACATTTTGCACGGTGCCGTGCAAAATATCTCGTGTAGGTTCCAGATCAAATCGTTCGACATCCAACATGCCACGGTCACTGGTATCCATTATAACAGGAATGCCCAGCTCACGTGCCTTAAACCGTGATAAAATTTTTATATCCAGTCCGTCGCATTCATCTACAAACAAATCAAGTTTGCCGTCCTTCAGAAAGAAATCATCCATTGACGCATCTGTAAGTCCCTCAAAAAAACAAGTAACTTTTAAATAAGGATCTATCTCGGCTATCTCTCTCGCGGCTATTACTACTTTGGGTACGCCCATGTTATGTAAGCCGGTGCGTATTCGGTTTAGGTTACTTAACTCCAGCACATCAAAATCTGCAAGCCGCAACTCGCCGTAAGCGCGCTCCATCGATAAGGTTAGCGCAATAGACTGCCCCACCGAAAGCCCAACAATACCTATACGCTTAGTTGCGAGCGTATCGCGCTCAGCACGGGTTATTTTGTACTGGTTGCGATTAGTACGTACTTCAACAAATTCCTCCTCATCAAGTAAATGCACCAAACGTTTGCTCCAGGGATAGTAGGCCCATACACCGTAAGTATCAATATCATTACCCTTTAAATGATCAGCGATCATGCCCGGGTAGTCATCCGCTTTAATGCGGATGGAAGGATTGAGGCTTTTTACGAGTTCCTGTAATTGGGTGTATATCTCGTCGTTTACAAAAACAACTTTCCCATCCGCTATAAGGCCATCAAAAATATCTTTATCAGCCTGGTTGGTAAGGCGCAGTAACACTGGCTTAAAAACTCGGTTCTCTTCTGTACCGGCTTGTAATTGCGCTATGTTTTTTATCATTCTGGTAAATTGAGTTCAGAGAATGTTTATACGTACAATCAGTAAAATCGTTTATGTTATATTTAGTATATAGTGCCGCTGTTATAAAAAGTCCAGGTCTTCCTCTTTTAGTTTAGTTTGTAAATATGTTTTTTGAGCGTTAGCTATAACCGCTTTTAAATCCCATTTATCTAAATTAGGAATAGCGATCTGGTAATGAATGGTCAGCTCTTTTTTTCGCAACACTTCTGTTCTGGTGATGGTAAGGTTCTCGCGGATCTTCATTATCGCCGCTTTATCTTCTTCATGTGCTTTACTTAGTGTAGGGATATCCTTTACTATCATGGTGGTGGCAACAAGATCAAGTTTTGGATAGTAAAAAGTGCCGCTATGGCCAATACTGGTCTCAATTTCCATACCTACCGCCTGCCCGGGAGGGATAGTATACGGGGCACATAGCGCAAACATAGATTGTAATCCTATTTGGTAGGCTATGGCGGCCGACGTGCGGATCAGGAATATGGAACCGATGCCATAGCCCGCAATTTCGCGCGAGTTCCATAGCCCGCAAAGCTCGCCTGTACCGTGCTGGGCAAACTTCCAAACCAAGTCAAATATCCCCGGATCCATAGCACCTGTAGCTGCTTCAATAGGAAGCGGCTCGCTGCCTCCTGCCACATGCACCCGGGCACCACCAAAAACCCGCATGCCGTCTAACGACTCAACCACCATTACAAACGCGCCTGGATTGTTTACCCATTCGTTTTTGCTGTATGATACCTTAGTAACCCCTATACTGGTTAAAACATGGGTATGGCCTTCAATAAACCGCGCGCACGTTTCCGGCTCGTCAATTGCCCTGAAAGCCCTTAACCGTACTTCGGGTTTATCTTTGTCTATTGTGCCTTCCATTAGTTCAATCAAAAGCCATTCAATATATTAATTTAGGAACCGCGTTGTAAATTTAACGGTAAAAAATTTGGACATAAAAAGCATTCGCTTGCTGAAAGCCTTTATAATACTAATAAGCAGTTTTTACAACGTTAGCTTTTAGTACCGAAAAATAGCAATTAATTTAGAAAGGAAGCGGCATAAAAAAAGCAGAATCCAAATTTAAAGTTCTGTTTCGTCAATCAAGAAAGTTTATTCTACAGCCTTAATAAAATCTTTACAGCCCTGTTCAATTAATTTAAATACCGGATCAAACTGTCCGTCATCATAATAAGGATCGGGCACTGTGGCCGAGCCCAGAAGAAGTTGTACTTTTTTTCTGTCTTCGTCATTTCGGGCAAGCGATACCACATTGGCAAGGTTTGACCTGTCCATAACAAGAATATGGTCAAATGCATCAAAATCAGTTGGCCTGAAAATGCGGCAAACCTGCTTGCTGATATCTATGCCATAATTTCGCGCAACCTTTACCGAGCGCCGATCCGGCCCTTCGCCCACATGCCAGTTGCCCGTTCCGGCAGAATCAACGGTCCAGTTCAGACCTTGCTTATCAACCAGGTGCTGCATAATGCCCTCCGCCAGCGGCGAACGGCAGATATTACCCAGGCATACCATTAGTATTTTCATTGTGCGGAGCCGAAAGCAAAAAGCTTAAAGCAGAAAGCGATGACCGTGTGCTTTAAGCTTTGGTCTTTTAGCTTTAAGCTTATTTATCCAAAAATTTGATTTAACAATCCCGCCAACCTTATACCACCCTTTAAAAGCTGCTGGTTAAGCGTTGCCCTATACTTAAAATTGTAATTGTAACTTAACGTCTCTCCCGGCTTTGCTTCGCCGGTTATTTTTTCTGCAAGCACGTTAGATTCGTACAACCATTGACTCACCGGGCCTGTTTGCCATTTGCTTATTTCTGCAGCTGTGGCAAAATCAATGGCTTTTACGTATTCGGTGTAGCTTAACTCCTGAAAGTTGACTAACTCGCTGTCCCATATGGTATGTAAATTGGTTTCTTTACTAAACCATTTTAATTTGATTCCGTTCCCCCCCGCTTCATACCCGGAAGTGTGTAATGGTTGGTGGAGATCTTCTACAAGGTGGATCAACATCTTCAGATAGAGCACTTTGTTTGCTTTAGTTGTAGTTTTCTTTTTCAACTCGCCTGTCAGGAATAGTATACGGCTGTACAAATTGGTGCTGGTATCTTGCTTTATAAAATCGGATAGTTCGTTATAGCTATGTATGTGTTCCAAATCAACATAATGCCATGGGTCGAAACTTTTGTAACTGGGGTCTGATTTAATAAAATCTCCAAAATTGCTGGCCATAGCAATACTTTCGTTGCCTAAAATTGCTTTGATTGCCGCTCTGGCTTTTGCGCTAAGGTGATTTTCTGCTATCTGTCCGGATATGCGGTGCCCGTTTGTACCCCAAGCCATGGTTTGAAGCGGAACAACGAATAACATTATACCGGCAATGATCTTTCTAAATGCTTTCATAAATTACAAGGGTTTGGGGTTACAAGCTATTTTATTTAACAAACGTAAGTTAACAGGAATAACGTTGGATGTACTTGAAAATTGAACAAGCGAATCGCTTTTTGGGGTTACTTTGAACTCATCCTGGTATACTCCCGACCGAAAGCATCCCTCCGGTCCTTTAAGACTAAAATCGCTATTGCAAAAATTACCTTTAATGCGCAGGGTATCATTTGTTTGCTGATAAGTGCCGCGGAAAAATTCTGTCCAGTTTCCGGCATTCATGCACGTATCATAACCGTTGTTTACCTTGCTGAAACTGTGGATGGTGCCGTAAACAGAGTCGCAACTAAACTTAAATTCATACAAAGAATAGCTAAGCAACTGCTTTTGCATGGCAATACTATCCTGCCTCCATTCGCCCTGAAGGTAGACCTCGCCTTTGCCCTGTACATTTGGATTTAAAGAGCAAGCTGTTAAGGTAAAAGCTAAAAGGAGAAAGGAGAACGCTTTTTGCATTTGCTTTAATTTAAAATTGGCTATCGCTACCCATTACATAAATACAAATTGTCATTGCGAGGTACGAAGCAATCGCGAACTTTGTATGCGGACTTTTCTCCGAGCGACTGCTTCGTACCTCGCAATGACAAAATCAGAATCTATTTTAATGAGCCAATCATATCTTCAGGGCGCACCCATTCGTCAAACTGCTCATTTGTCAAATAGCCTAAACCAATAGCCGCCTCGCGTAATGATGAGCCGTTGTTTAAAGCGGTTTTGGCAATTTTTGCAGCCTTTTCGTATCCAATGTGCGGGTTAAGTGCCGTAACCAGCATTAGCGAGTTTTCAAGGTGTTTTTTGATGCCTTCATAATTCGGCTCAATACCCACAGCGCAATTGTTATTGAACGATACACAGGCATCGCCAATTAACCTGGCTGATTGCAGGAAGTTAGCTGCCATTACCGGTTTGAAAACGTTCAACTCATAATGACCGTTTGAGCAGCCTATCGATAGGGTAACAT
>Ga0164241_10003235_pt1 | contig 16729 bp, 21 predicted proteins | sample OricomyardsoilBY_FD_108780 | JGI IMG/M metagenome (GOLD analysis project Ga0164241, IMG submission 108780) | Backyard soil microbial communities from Emeryville, California, USA - Original compost - Back yard soil (BY) | ecosystem: Environmental > Terrestrial > Soil > Unclassified | place: USA... | reverse complement strand
GCAGCATGGCAGAATCACCGCAATAATAAAAATGCAACCATTAATTGGCAATTTAAAAATGAAGAAGCAAGAATTAAATTGAAAAAACTATATCCGTCAATTAATACGTGACATGACACTAGTCTTGAAAAAATCTTTTAAAGTCTGTTTATCCATTTGCTATCAAAGTTTTTTGAAACATTTCTTTAAGGGGGTTTCTTGTATCTTATTTTGTTACGGCTTCCTGTGTTTAGATTTAGCGGTTCGTCGTTCATTTTTCTATTCTGGTATGGCTTCTCTATTTATTATTATAAGTCTTATGCTTTTCACTTTTATTCATTTTCTTAAAATCTTCTCCAATGCTTTTCCCCTTGCTAATTCATCAATCAATTTGTCTAAATAACGAACCTTCTGCACCAACTCGTCTTCAATTTCTTCGACACGGTAACCGCATATTACACCTGTAACTTTTGAAACATTCGGATTTATTTGTGGCACCCCTGCGAAAAATTTCTCAAAATCAGTTTTATTGTCAATGTGTTGTTGCAGCGCTTTTTTATTATATCCTCCAAAATATAATTTCATCTACCTCTGCTTTTGTGCGCCCCTTTTTCTCCGCTTTTTGAATATAAAGTGGATAGACCCTTGCGAAAGGCATTTTATATACTTTTGTATTGTTCACCTTGATTGTATTAGTAGTTGTTGATTTTTTTATTATCAAAATTAATTGATCTTCAGTTGTTTCGTTTCCCTGCTCCCCCATGATTGCAATTAAATTCGGTAGCAAAAAATCTCCTGTTCAGTCTCAAATATTAATTCACAACAATGCTTGCGTTTCTGGTTTCGTTGATACTGCTTTTTCATAAAGAAGGGCATCCGCAATCGTATTTGCCAATTTTCATCTGTCCAAAACCCGATTTTTTTATTGGCGATGCCTTTAAAAATTCCATGCTTATGACAAAGGCTTGCTCGTTTTACAGAATAACAAACCGAATGTAAAAGAGATCCTGACATCCGTTGTAATTTTATAACTTTCCTGATGGACACTCTAAAAAAATACATAGCAACCGTAACCGGGCTTTTCAGAACAAAGTTGGGTGGCTTTATGTAACTGCATACCCCAACTGGAATTTAAAAGAAATGAACCATTATTGAAAGAAGGACAAATCTGCAACCCGATCTTCTTTATTTGTTCAGGATTTTGTAAAGCATATTATAACTTAGACGGAAAAGAAATTAATATTGCTTTTTATTTTGAAAATGAATTTGCAACCAACATGAAAAGCCTGACCACGTCCTCAAACTCCGGGTATGCGATCAAAGCTTGTGAGAAAATGGTAGTGGTACGATTTGACAAAACAAAACTTTTAGAAGCATATAGCCAATCGCACCAAATTGAAACTTTCGGCAAGAAAGTTTTAGAATTGATTACAGCAAAACAGGAAGAACATTACGACAGCTTTAAACTTTTAGCGCCCAAACAAAGATTTGAAAACCTGGTTTCAAAGCATCCTGATTTTCTACAAAGAGTTTCCCTTACACAAACTGCATCTTATGATAAGGAAAAAAGAAAAGTCATATTTCTATGTCCTGTTTCAAAAAGTTCAATCATTATTAAGCTGTAAACAATTTTAATAACATTTCTGCAAAAGAAAATAGTGCGTGAGCGATATGCCGGACGCCTTTAAAAGTTATAAATACAAATGATTGGTTCAATACATACAGACTCAGGCTATAGATTATTGGTAAGGTTCCTTCAGTATTTTTTACCGACCGGTTCTTCCAACGACCTACCCAACAGGCGCGTTTCACCGATTTATACATTTGCAGAAAACTTTCAGATGCTAATTTTGAAAAATCATTTTTATATAATTAAAGGATAAAAAAGAAAATCAATGTATATATAAAATTTAATCAAACTTTAATCTGTCACGTTTTTCATTCTTTTTCTGTTTATTAATTAAACCTAAAACGGATGAAAACATAAAACCTATCGAAAGATGAACAAAGCGCCACCACACCTCACAAAATAAAAAGGGCTACAAAGGATCGCACCCGATGTAGCCCGGTTTCCAATTTAATTTTTTTTAATCAAATCAAAAACAATTCAAAATGAAAGTTAACAAAAAAAACAACAGAATTATTTTTATGTCATTATATGCAATGATAATGATGGCAATGACAACAAATGTAAATGCTCAAAAAGGGTTTAACCTTAGCGTGAAAGCCACGCCGGAATTTAGTTTCCTTCTTAATAAAGATGACAACAACAATGATCTTTATGATAGTAAGGCAACATTTAATACCAATTTCGGAATAGGCGCCGGGTATAATTTCACAAAAAATATCGGAGTGGCAATAGATGGTTTATACTCTCTGCAAGGTCAAAAATATGAGTTGAGCGGAGATGAGTACAATCAAAAAGTGAATTACATAAAAGTACCCGTATATTTCACATACAACAGTAATCCTGCAAAGTTCATTTCATTCTCCGGGAAAATAGGCCCCCAGATGAGTTTCTTAACTACCTCGAAACTTACCAACAATGACGGAAAAGATTTAGTAGATGATACCAATGACCGTTATGAAAAAACAACATTTGGCGGAGCGGCAGAAGCAGGTATTCAATTAAGAATGGATAAGAATTTATTCTTAACTGCAGGCGTGAGGTTCGATGCGGATTTCACGGATGCAGAAGACAAAGATTATGCGTCCTATCCTACAGGCAGGGCAACAACGTACAACATGACAAGCGGCCTGGAAGTAGGATTAAAATACAACTTCCTGTAAGGGCTTTTTACATCAATGTTTAACCGTTTGGAACATTCGATTTTAGGAAAGAACCGGAACGATCGTTCCGGCCTTTCCTAATTCAATATTTTTTTTGGCTTTTTAAGAAACAAATCACAAAAGACAAATCACAAGAAACAAATCACAAGAAACAAATCACAAAAAAATATAAATATCAAAAGTAAAATGAAAACAGATTTTATAAAGGCATTGATTCAACTCGGTGCCGAAGAACTCAGACTACTAACAACAGAAGTAAAAGAATGTGTTGATATTGACAATAACCACCATCAATCAAAAAAACAATTAACAGTGGCTGAATTTTGGAATATTAATAGAAATAAAAAATCCTTGGGAAGACGAAAATATCTGACCGACCAGGACATTTAAGCATTTCGATGTTAATATGGCCAACGGTATCACGAAGAACAATGTCAAAGACGCGCCGGGAATTATTTGGCAACCTCCCGGAAGTAAGACGAGTACCACCTCTTACTTCTTCTATTTTTTTATCAATAAATATTCAAACAATGGAACTAAGTGAAATTTTTATAGCGAACAAAAAAATTATGGTATTTCGTTCAAATATTGACAATAAATATAAAGCAGCCATTGTATGTAATGAACTGAAAAAAATGGATGGCGTACATCGTGTGAATGTTGATTTGGAAGATTGGGAAAATATCCTGCGTTTAGAATGTGAACCGGAAATCAATGAATATCTTATTCAACAAGTTGTATCACAATTGGGATTTGAGTGCGATGAACTTTAAAACAGATTAAAAGTACGCGCGCAATTTCCCTGCTATTCAAAAAAAAAATGAAGAATGTATCTAAAATCTAAAATCGCTAAATCTTTAGGTAGATTTTATGCGGAACATAAATTTATCGTTTCAGGAAGAAAAAATCCAAGAACCGGTGGTGTTATTTTAGTTCGCAATGTGGACGGAAATTGTTAACCGAAATCATAAAAGAATATTCTTTCTTCCAAAATGAAATTGCGGATTATCAAATTACCGAAGTAATTCCGACTAAATATAACAAAGGCTGTGCTCGTTTTATAGAATAACAAAAAGAATACAAAAGAAATGCATACATCCGTTGTAATTTTATGACTTCCCCCATGGACACTCTAAAAAAATACATAGCAACAGTAACCGACTTTTCAGAACAAAGTTGGGTGGCTTTATGTAACTGCATAACCGAACTGGAATTTAAAAGAAATGAACCTTTATTGAAAGAAGGGCAGATCTGCAATTCGATCTTCTTTATAAGCTCAGGATTTTGCAAAGCATATTATAACTTAGACGGAAAAGAAATCAATACTGCTTTTTATTTTGAAAATGAATTTGCAACCAATATGAAAAGCCTGACTACTTCTTCAAACTCCGGCTATACGATCAAAGCTTGTGAGAAAATGAGGGTGGTGCGATTTGACAAAACAAAACTTTTAGAAGCATATAGCCAATCGCACCAAATCGAAACTTTCGGCAGAAAAGTTTTAGAATTGATTACAGCAAAACAGGAAGATCATTCCGACAACTTTAAACTTTTAACGCCCAAACAACGATTTGAAAACCTGGTTTTAAAGCATCCTGATTTTTTACAAAGAGTTTCACTTACACAAACTGCATCCTATTTAGGAATCAGCAGAGAAACATTGAGCAGGTTTCGGGCTGCAAAATGAATTTAGTGATTTTTGACGCAGGTTTGTTAGAAATATTATTTCCACTTTTGCATCTTAATCAAAATATTTCATAAAATGAACAACGCAATCTTAGTACAGAATTTTATTGAGCAAATCTGGAATCAAAGAGAATTTGAAAAGTTAGAAAATTTTTTACATCCGGATTTCCATGACTATGGTTTACCGCCTATATTTCCACCAAATCAGGAAGGGACAAAAAAATGGATTCTCAATACGGGTGCTTCATTTGAGCACAATACAATCATTGAGGAACAGGTAACCGAAGACGATAAAAGCATTCTTAAAATAAGAATGAATCTAAAGCATATCGGTGTATGGCGTAACATTCAACCAACAGGAATAGACTTACATGCAGTCGGCTATAGATACTTTAAACTTAACGATGGAAAAATTATTGAACATTGGGCGCTGATTGACGGACAAGCAATAGAAACCCAACTTAACAATGTAATTAAGGGCTGTAAAATTGCAGAATAAAACCGCGGCAACAAAACCTATAACAAAGCGGAGGGGCGATGATAATACGAGGTAAACATAATTCGCCCCGGGGCAATTAAAAGCAATATTCAACCCGGAATGTTGCTTGGCACGAAAATATCTATTGCCATTTACTTTTCATTAGGTGCTAAATTAATTTACGTTTAGCCATTATAGTAATAGCGAAATAAAAAAATGAATTATTTCTTAGTTTACTGATAATGCATTTGACGTTTAACTCTTTTAGCCGCATGTCCGGTTTTCCTTATCTCAATCATTATTAGTGAATAAATAGCCAGGATTAAATAAAATAAAATGAAGACACTGAATTTTAATAAAACAGGAAATCCCACTGATGTGTTGAGGTTTATAGAGAAAGAGAAACCTGTACCCGGTGATGATGATGTTTTGATAAAGGTTATGGGAAGCCCGATTCATCCCGCTGATATAATGTTTGTAGAAGGGCGCTATCGTTTTAAACCCGGGTTTCCACAAACAGCAGGTTTGGAAGGGGCAGGCATTGTAGAAATCTCAGGTAGAAATGTGCCGGGCGTTGCAGGTAAGCTGGTCGCTTTTGAAACCCGGGGAGCGTGGGCTGAATGCGCCATTGCTTCTAAAGAATCAATCGTCATTTTACCGGATAATTTTCCGAAAGGTAAAGCCGCCCAGTTTTTTCTGAATCCTTTTACCGCATGGGGATTGCTGGAAGAATCGAAAATAAGTGCAGGGAAATGGCTGTTGCTTACGGCAGCAAATTCTACTGTATCCCGACTCGTAATTCAGTTAGCGAAATCACGGGAAATTAAAATAATAGCAGTCGTAAGAGATTTAAAACAGTCGAATGAGTTAACAGCATTAGGCGCCGATGCGGTAATTTTTGCAGAAGATGAACAATTTTCGGAGCGAGTCAACACGCTCACTTCCGGCACGGGCATTCATGCAGCATTAGATGCTGTTGGTGGAAATCTGGGAACAAAGATTTTACAAAATATGGCTGAGAATGGCCGGATAATTATTTATGGTTTATTAAGCGGAAGCCCGGTACAGTTTTTTAATTCGCAGGTAATTTATAAGAACCTGGAGATAAAGGGTTTTGGCATCAGGGGCTTTTTACAAACACAGGATAAGAAGCAAAAGGAAGAAATGGTGCAAACACTTACCAAAGAAATTGCAAAACCCTCATTTGAATTGCCTGTAGCCGGAATCTTTGCTCTTGAACAGTTTCAGGAAGCATTATCTGCTAATGCATATCGTAATACAGCAGGAAAAATAATTTTTACACCTTAAATATAATCAATGGTGTCCCGGTATAAGATGAAAACTGCCCAATATAATGCATTGTTTATTTTAAGTAAACAAACAAATAATCAAACTAAACCGGAATTAAAACAAACCCAATCTTATCCGTTTTGTACTAATAAATTATCCGGATAAGCAAAAAGAAAATAAAATTATGGCGATAGCGGTCTCAATTAGGAGAACTCAAAAATTATGGCAACAGAATTATTTATTATTCCTATGTCCTGTTTTAAAAAGTTCAATCATTATTATGATGTAAAACAATTTTAATAACACCATAAAATATACCTGAAATGTCAAATCTATCAAAAACCGGCCGAGTATTTATTACGGGAGCAACGGGTGTCCTCGGCAAACGGGTTATGAAATCATTAATCGAAAAAAATATCCGGGTTGTCGCACTGAGCCGGTCAGCAAGTAATTCTTCGCAGCTTACGCAAGCCGACGCTGAAGTAGTCGTAGGAAATTTATTCAATGCGGAAGAAATGATTGAAGCAACAAAAAATTGCGATGCCATTTTTCATTTAGCAACACATATCCCAAGAAAACCAATCCCTAATAAAATGAAAGATTGGGAGGAAAACGACAGAATAAGAACGGAGGGCACAAAAGCATTGTTGCAGGCTGCTGCGGCCAACAACATCAAAATATTCATCCAGGAAAGTGTAACGATTCTTTATGGAAATAAAAATGGAGAAGCGGTAACTTCTGAAACACCTATTGCCGAAGAGCAAATACGATGGACAAGGTCGGCTGTTGAAATGGAAAATATGATTCGCAACGAAAAAAGGACCGGACATATCATTCTTCGCTTCGGAAGTTTTTATTCTGAAGATTCCTGGAATACCACCTATTTATTCGATTCCGTTCGCAAACGCCAATTTCCAATTATTGGTAAAGGCGACTTTTATTGGAACCTGATAAGTGTTGACGATGCGGCAGATGCGGTTGTGTATTCCTATCAAAATTTTCAGCGATTAAAAAACAAAACTATAAATTTTACAGACTTTTCACCTATTCTATACAAAGATTTTGCTAATGGGATGGCTGAACTCACGGGCAGCAAAAAACCATTTTCCATTCCTTTATTTTTTGCAAAACTTCTCTTGGGGAAAGAGGTAATTGGCTTCATCACCAATTCGTACAGGATACAACAAGATGATATTATCAGCGATTGGAAACCGAAATATAACAATTGCCTGGAAGGACTGGCAAGTATTTTGCAAAATAAAAAAGAGACGATTCATAATAATATCAGAACCGCTCAATCGCTTCAAACATCAAGTTCATGAACGGATTGAAATCGTTTAGCGATAAAGTGGACGTTGAGTCATAAAAAAAATTATTTCCATGTCCTATTTTAAAAAGGTCAATCATTATTAAAGTGTAACAATTTTAATAATCTAAAAAAAACAAAATGGAAACAAGAATTAATCTAATGGAGAAAGGTCAAAAAGTAATGAATGCGTTGAGTGGCCTGGGGGTGTACCTCGCTAAATCACTTATTGAGAAGCAGCTAATTGATTTAATTGATTTCAGGGTATCGCAAATAAATGGCTGTGCTTATTGCCTGGACATGCACTCAAAAGATTTGCGTGCAGCGGGCGAATCGGAACAACGCCTGTATATGTTGGATGCATGGCGTGAAGCGCCCTTTTATTCAGAACGTGAACGTGCAGCTCTGGCTTGGGCCGAAGCGGTAACGGAGCTTAAAGATAAAAATGTGTCGGATGAAATTTATGAAGAGGTCCGTAGCCAATTTTCGGAGGAAGAAATCATAGACTTAACCATGGCAGTTATTTCTATCAATACTTATAACCGCATTAATATCGCCTTCAAAACCCCGGCAGGAGATTATCAGCCAGGACAATGGGCCGTGCATGCAAATTAGAATTGCGCTTAATCATGACGCAAAAAATAATTATTTATACAATAAAAATTAAAACACATCAACATGAAAGAATTCGTTTTATTATTCAGAAGAAAAGATTTGGACGACGGCAGCGTTGATCCTGAAAACAGGAACGCCCTTGTTAAAAAATGGAATGATTGGGTTAGCGGAATAGCGGCAGAAGGAAAACTGATAAGCAATGGCAACCGTCTTTCTGCCGAAGGCAAAGTATTGAAGCCGGGAGGAGTCATAACAGATGGCCCGTTTGTTGAAATAAAAGAAAAACTGGGAGGCTATACTATAATAAAAGCAGAAAATTTAGACGAGGCAACTACCCTGGCGCATGGTTGTCCGGTGCTTTGTGTGGGTGGTAGTGTAGAAATAAGGCCGGTTTTTGAATGAAATAATTTTCGCTGAACTGTTTGTTCATGGCCATTATGAGATACTTCAACTATCTAACAGGAATCAATTAAATTGATATTTTAATATTTAACAAAAAGCAATAATTAAAAATGGAATTTAATCCACGCAACCATATTGTCCAACTCTGCCTCCAAGGCATGGGCATGGAAGAAAAGGGCAAACCTGAAGAAGCAAACAAACTTTTTCGTCAAGCATGGAACGAAGCGACAAATGACCAGGAAAAATTTATTGCAGCGCATTATGTAGCCAGATATCAAATAAATGTTTCCGATAAATTAAAATGGCTCGAAACGGCCTTGCAGTTTGCATTAAAAATAAATGACGATTCTGTAAAGAGCGCTTTCCCTTCTTTATATGTAAACATAGCCAAATGCTATGAAGATTTAAACGATTTAGAAAAGGCAAAAAAGAATTATGATTTGGCCAATTCGTTGAAAGATAAACCATCTGACAAAGGACCTTTTTATCATGGAACGAAAGCTGATTTGCATGTTGGGGATTTGCTGACAGCAGGGGGCAGTTCTAATTACAAATCTGACCTCAAAATGAATCACATTTATTTCACAGCTCTCGTTAATGGGGCGGGACTTGCTGCTGCATTGGCAAAAGGCAAAGGACGTGAACGTGTTTATATCGTTGAGCCAACAGGGAGTTTTGAAAACGATCCGAATGTCACCGACAAAAAATTTCCGGGCAACCCCACACGCTCATATCGCTCCCCGGCGCCATTAGAAATCGTTGGCGAGCTGACTGATTGGGTAAGGCAAACACCGGAGGAACTCAAAAAATGGCGTGAAAAACTGGCGAATAATAAAGGAGAAATTATTAATTAGCTATTGAGATGTTCAAATCCTGCTCAATCATTGGAAGTAACGCCCTTATGGACAATGATAAATTAGAGGAAAGCAGTTATGGACGATTTTCAAATGCCACCACATCGTTAAACGTCAGGCGAAACTTTACCCCGATTGCGGGCCAGGATTTATTTTTTATAAATGAAAGACAAACAAGAACTGATACCCGATTTGTTCCGAAAGGAATTTGCAAAAATGGTTGCGGTCATTAGTAAGCTTTACGGATTACAACATATTGAGCTCGCCGAAGATATTGTAAGCGAAACTTTTTTAACTGCAACTGAAAACTGGGCCGCAAAGGGTGTTCCTGCAAACCCTACGGCATGGCTATATGCAGTGGCCAAACAAAAAACCTTATATCATTTCAGGCGTAAAAAAATTTTTGAAGAAAAAATAATTCCTCAGATAAAAGTATCACCCGATACCATTGAAGAAACAAAAGAGATGGATTTTTCAACAGAAAATATTAAAGACAGCCAATTGGAAATGATGTTCGCTATTTGCGACCCTGCTATTGCAAGTGAAGCGCAGATAGCTCTTGCGCTGCGGGTACTTTGCGGCTTTGGAATAGAAGAAATAGCGGAAGCATTTTTTAGCAATAAAGACACGGTCAATAAAAGGTTATTCAGGGCCAAAGAAAAATTAAGAGCGGAAAAAGTTCAATTGGAAATGCCGCCCGAAAAAGAAATCAGCAGCCGGCTTGATAATGTTTTGCATATCATTTATTTGCTTTTTAATGAAGGATATTATTCTACCACGCAAAATGAGATTCTACGAAAAGATTTTTGCATGGAAGCCCTGAAATTGGGTTTAATGCTTACGGATTACAGCAAGACCAATTTACCTAAAACAAATGCGTTGATTGCTTTGATGAGCTTTCATGCTTCAAGGCTTGATGCAAGAAAAAATCGTGGTAACGATATTATTTTATATGAAGACCAGAATGAAAATCTTTGGGATTCCGGTTTGATAGAACAGGGTATTCACTTTTTAAATTTATCTGCGCAGGGAGACATGTTAAGCTCTTACCATTTGGAAGCAGGAGTCGCTTTTTGGAATTGTCAAAAAGAAGATACTTTGGAAAAACGCGAAGCTATTTTACACCATTATAATTTATTGCTGGAAGTAAATTATTCACCGGGTGTGGCGCTAAACAGGGTATATGCTTTGTATAAGGCCAGGGGAAAAGAAATTGCATTGGTTGAGGCTGAAAAATTAAATCTGCCAATCAATCATTTCTATTTTACGCTTCTTGGAGAATTATATGGAGGTGTTGACAATGAAAAAGCAAAACAGAATTTTGAAAAAGCGCTTTTACTTGCAAAGACAGAAAGCGAAAGACAGATCATAAAGCTAAAAATGGAAAATATCTGAAAAAGATTTCTTCGCGGTTTGATTTTGAAATATTCGATCAATAAAATGATCCACAAAATATATTTCAAAAAGAGACATAAAATGAAAGTAAGAAAATGAAAATAAGATCAAAAGGACAATTGTCGCAATTCACCCCTCAAATTGGCATGTTTGACCATCTCTTCTTTTTAAAGGCGGGATTACTTTTGCATACAATATGTAAATGTTTACATTTTTGAACAACCTATAAAACAAGAACCCATATATTCAATAACAAAAAACTTACCGCAATGTCTGAAGTAAAACAAATTTCCGCGAAGAAAATTGACAATGATTTCTCAAACGGGCACGATACAAATAGCAGGAGAGATATTGAATTGAATAACGAATATGCTTTCGATTCTTTTAATAAAACCGACAGCTATATGCCGGAAATATTGAAGCAACCAATCAATGTTTTAAAATTTGAAACAAGAAAAAAAACAAGGCTTCTTGTTAAAAAAGGGACCGTGAATATTTCATTGCTGCTGGCTGATATTGCATTGATATACACAAAAGACAAATTGGTTTTTGCAATAGACCGTAACTCTAAAAAATATTCGATAGATAAAACATTAACGGAGCTTGAGCAGGAATTGGATCATGCTATCTTTTTTCGGGCTAACCGGCAATATATCGTCAGTATAAATTATGTGAAAAGCTTCAGGTCTTATCACAAAGTAAAATTATTGTTGGATATGGATATTCCAGAATTAGAAGAGCCTGTAATCATAAGCCAACAAATAGCTCCGGCTTTTAAAAAATGGATGAACGATGCTTAGTTATTTTCAGATATTATTCTTTGTATTCAAAAAAATAATCCAGAGTCTTTTTTTTTGATTAACCGGCAAACCTCATCATGATCACATCGAATTTTTCAGCTTTGCCTGATTGTTTCAAAAAAAAATTTACCATCAATAATCCTTTAGTGTTACTGAGTTGGCCGCCTTCAGCGGCACTTTAATCATCATATTTTTCCATGGGGTATAAGGTAATATTTTCCAGATCTGATTAATAAACCAAAACCTGAATTTAGTATTTGGCAAAAGCCATTGTGCGCCTTCACCTAATTTTTGACTTGCGTTAACTAACGGCCTCATTTGATTTTCATAATTTGTAAAAGCAAGCCTGTAATCACCACCGAAGCCATTAGGATTTATTCTCAAGAGCTGCACCATTTAATTTTTTTAAGAATGCTATTCCGTCCCGTTCTCAAATAAAGTTGATGTGTCGAAAAGGGTGAATTGCATTCCTCCTGAATCCTGCATTCTCTGAACTTTGCTCCATGGCGCTTGTTTTATATCTGCGATTTTTTTCGCCCCTTTAGTTTCAAGTACCTTGCCTGCTTCTTCTATTTCGCCGCCAATATTTAATGCAATTCTCACATTCCCGGATACTCTTTTTCCCACTTCGATTTCATCAATTCTTTCTGCATGCTTTTTATCAATTAATTCCAGGGAAGCACGGCCGGCATCTAAAATAATCCCGTTTCCTGCCGGTTCATGCCACTCTTTTGAAACTTGAAGTCCAACAGCATTCTTATAAAATTTTATAACTTCATCTAAATTATCTACTGTCAGAATGATGCGTAATTCTTTGACTTTCATTTTCTATTTTTTACAGTTGTTGTATAGTTATTGTTTAAAACACAAATATAATACCTCTCTAAAAAGTTAACCTGAAATACGGAACCGGCAGAAAGCCTTGTTGGTATTGGTTTACAATTTTATTTTTAACCGGATCATATTGTTGGATCAGAACGTTTTTATTCATTGTACAATTCTCCAGGTTAATACCAAATTCCAATGTTGACTTCCTGTTATTTTTTCTATAGCCTAACTTTAAATCAACTCTGAAATAAGGGCTTTCTCTTAAAGAGTAAGGATTATTAGTTTCATCATAGTCTGTTTCATTATTTTTTTGGGATGCAGCGGTATCAATGGGAGAAACATACTTCCCTCCTACACTGCTCAATTTAATATTTGCCATAAGTGTATTGTGCTTCTTACCTACTTTGAAATCTTTGCCTGCAAGCACATTAAATGCGTATTTTGTATTAAACGCTGTGTTTCGTTCCACGCCGTCGCTGCCTTTATATTTTGAATTGAAGAAACTTGCGGTTATCAAAAAATAAGAAGCTTTTGTAAAATATTTTTCAAGAGTGAATTCCACTCCATAATTTTTCCCGGTTCCATTGTTTACCAGGCTATCTTTTTCATTTTGACCAAAGCTTGCACCTTCATTTAAAAGTGAGAATCCTGTCGGTCTTGTTTCCACCGGGGCGTTTTTAATACGCTGGTAATATAATTCTGTTTTTAAATGAATGTTTCTGCTAATGTTATAATCATAGCTTACAACATATTGCTCACTCCTGGTGAATCCCAAATTCTTATTCGTGTAATACACATCATCGTTGATATGGGTTTGATAAAAATAAACCAACGGGCTTTGCATCAGCGAATACCAACCGTATCCAAATCCAAGAATATTTTTGTGTGAAGTCACATATTTAATTCCAATTCTTGGTTCTATTGCGATTGAATTATTTAAAGTTAAGTATTGAAAATGCGCACCGGTATTTAATGAAAGATGTTCAGTGAAACGATGTTGCAATTGGCTATAAGCCTGAATCAGTGAAAGTGTATTCTTCTCATCAATATTTATTTTTTCAGAGGTGCCACCACCATAAATATTTTTATCAAACAAATTGAAATGTATCAATGAATTATCGGTTCCGGCGACAATGTTGTTTGAAGCGTTAAATTTATGGGATAAAAGATAACTTATTGAAAACCGATTGGTGAGGTATTTATTTTCATAATGCCTGAATGCATTTTTTGAAACTGCGCTTATAGAATCCTGTTTAATATTCTCATCCGTATTACTGTAACCTGCGCTCAGTTTGCCATACGTATTTTTATCAAAATTTGTTTCAAGTGTTAGTCCAAGAACTCCCATAAAATATTTCGTGTACAAATTTTCGTTACCTGTACTATAAAAGTTATCATCGGATGAATCTGCATCGGCGCCTAAAAATTTTATTTTACTTGGGCCACCCAATCCAAAAAAGGAAAGTTTATTTTTTTCCGAAAGCGGCAATGAAATTTTAAAATTCAAATCCTGGTATTGTGGCACTGCCTGGCCTGTTCCGAAATCCATGCCCAGGTTACTCAAAATGCCTACTGTGGAATACCTGTAGTTGACGATAAAGGAAGAATTGTGTTTCTTTGAAAGTGGCCCTTCTGCTCCCAATTCAAATCCTGTGAAATTAATTTCGGCCAATAATTCTGTTTTATCCACATTCCCGTTTCTCAAACTCAAGTCAAATACACTCGAAATGGCATTGCCGTATTGCGCCGGAAATGCGCCGGTTAAAAAATCAGACTTTCCAAGATTATTGTTATTGAGAATACTCACAGGGCCGCCTGTAGAACTTAAAGAACCATAATGATTTGGATTGGGAATATCAATGCCTTCCATTTGCCACAGTAAACCAGTGGGTGAATTACCTCTAACGATAATATCATTTCTTGAATCATTTGAACTGGAAACACCAGCGAAACCCGCTACCATCCGGGACGGGTCTCCCAAAGAACCTGCATATTTTCTTGTATCATCAGCATTAAAGGCATGTCCGCTAACAGTAACCATTTCATTTTTTACAGATCTTTTATTATTTCCTTTAATAACGATCTCATAGAGGTGAGTAATTTTTTCTGTCAGGCTAATATTAATATTAACTTCTTTTCCGGAGGTGACCAATATTTCATCAATAGTTTGGGCTTCGTATCCAACAAATGAAATGGTAATAGACTGCCGCCCAAGAGGCACATTCAAAAGAGAAAAAGATCCTTCATGATTCGTGATGGCCGAAATCGAAGAGTTACCATTTAAAGTGACTGTTGCTCGCTCAATTGGTGATTTGGAAACTTCGTCAATAACCTGTCCTTTGATAGTCTGAACAAAAGGCTTCTGAGCGAATGCAGATGTAGTTATGATAAGCAGTAAAAGATGAACAAAAATTTTCATTGGTGAATTTTAGTATGGTATAGTTAAAAATATACAGGAATTTAAATACATCACTTACATAATCCACGGATGACACTAATTTGAGGACAGACGACAGATTTCAACACAAAAATAAGATTCGCTTTTATTTGTTGCTCTACTGAAACGGCGGATTTTGATCTGTTTTCTACTTATTGAATTGCAATGTATTCCTGCGCCCACAATACTTTTAGGAGAATAATACTCTTCGTCATACGCCCACAAGATTTTTTAACTCAAATTTCTGCGACACCTTTTTTATCATTATCGAAAACGGAATAAACCTCGTTATGAGATTAGCAATTGCCAACTGAAATCTCTTTGCCTTGAGTTCATGTTTCATATGGTCTGATGCATTTTGTTGAAATTGTTTTGCAATAGGAAGCATCTGCTCTTCAAATCTTTCAAGTGACAATTTGATGTCCGGTATTGTTGCCAATCCCTCGGTCAATAATTTGGCACCAAGCAGGCTCAAAGACGCGCCCATACCCGATAAAAAGGTCGTGCTGTAAGCAGCATCCCCAATTAATACTACCCTGTTCCAGACCAACCGGGCTAACTTTATCATGGCTACACTATCATAAAACACAAAGTCGTCATGGCGCAGACTTGTCAATGTTTCCGTCACTTCTTTTGTAAAACCACAATAGGCTTTTTTCAATAATGCCTGTATTTCCTTTTGTTGCAAATGAGAGTGCTCTGAATTTCTAAAATACCCCTGCATGATAACATGGCTCTCATCCACGGGAAAAAATGATATTGTTTTGCCCACTTCCTTATAGGTGTAAACAACACCGGGTTTAAAAGGATGCTTTCGGTTTATTCGGGTGGTTGCGTATTTAATATCGGTTGGGTACCACCCTTCATTTTCACAAAGCAATTTCCTGGTTCCAGACCGCAATCCTTCTGCGATAATTACCAAATCAAATTCCTGGCAATCACCATCATTGAATATTATTCTTTCTGTCCGCGATAAATGTTCAACATTTGTAATCCATTTATTGAAGAATATCGGTGTATCCTGACTGATCAATTTATACAAAGCCTCATGCAGATCTGCCCTGCCCACCGGAAACGCTCCGCCTGTCATTTCTCCAATGATCTTTTCCGGGATGCTTCGCACCAGTTTGCCATTCGCCTTATAAATATTGAATTCGCTAAAGGTGATTCCTTTGCTTTTTAGTTCATCTAATACTCCGAATGAGCGCAGAATTTCAATGCCAAAACTTTTAATGGACAACCCATACCCTTCCGATGTAAATCCATCTGACTTTTCAAAAATGGTGACTTCATGTTCTGACGCTTGTAAATAAATTGCAGTGGCTAAACCCGCGATGCCACCACCGGAAATAGCTATTTTCATTTTTATTGAAAATTTGTCGTTATTTAAAAATGATATAGCCTCTTCAGGTTACATATTTTTACTGATTTCAAAATTATCGAAAGCATCCATTAATCATGAGGGAGAATTGTGTCATTTTAAAGGGCAGAATGTGACAAAATACGCAGGTATAATAAAAGTTTCTAACAATCCTGATAACTTATAAAAAATCACTATTGTCCGACTAAAAATTATGAATTTCGATGAAACGTTTGCTGGTCTTATGTTTCACGGCCCCTCTCCTTCGGAGAGGGGGTTGGGGGTGAGGTCAATACCAGTGCGGTTTTCATTGAGTTAGTCGGACAATAGTGATAAAAAATCAGAAGCTTTTTAAGGTGAACAGCTTTGTGCAAATTAAAATAAGAGTAACTATTCAGTTTATCTAAACTATTCCAATAATTTAAAAACCTTATTGAGGTTATCCACAATTTCAGTAAAAACCCTGAGTTATCCACAATATTTTAAATATTTTAAAAAGCAATGGTCAT
>Ga0164241_10003234_pt1 | contig 16730 bp, 11 predicted proteins | sample OricomyardsoilBY_FD_108780 | JGI IMG/M metagenome (GOLD analysis project Ga0164241, IMG submission 108780) | Backyard soil microbial communities from Emeryville, California, USA - Original compost - Back yard soil (BY) | ecosystem: Environmental > Terrestrial > Soil > Unclassified | place: USA... | reverse complement strand
TCGAGGTGATCTGCGTCGAGGACTACGAGACCGACGTCTCCAACCTCTGCGACGCGCTCAAGAAGGGCATGGAGAAAGTCATCTCGACGATCGGCATCCACGAGGTGCGCGGCTACGCGCGTCAGTTCTCCTCGATCGGCATCAAGCCCGAGCTGGCCGAGATCTTCATGACCGAGGCCTTTGCCGCCTCGGAGTCCGGCGGCATCGGCTTCAACACCCTCGACGAGGACACCAACGAGCGCGCTCGCATCCTTGCCGGCGACGAAGAGGCCAAGCCGGCGAAGACGTTCCGCTTCTACCCGAAGGTCTACAAGGCCGCGATCGCCACCGCCAACGGCACCGGCTCCTACGAGGAGTACTCCGAGAAGGTCCGCGACCTCGAGCAGCAGAGCCCGATCTCGATGCGCCACATCATGGGGCTGAAGGGTGACCGCGACCCGGTCGACCCGGCCAACGTCGACGCCGGCGTCGGCCGCCACGACTACCCGGTGGTGATCTCCTCGATGAGCTTCGGCTCGCAGTCCGAGCCGGCCTTCCGCGCCTACGCCGAGGCGGCGAAGTCGATCAACGTCCTCTGCGTCAACGGCGAGGGTGGCGAGATCCGCGACATGTACGGCAACTACCGCAAGTGGCGCGGCCAGCAGGTCGCCTCGGGGCGCTTCGGTGTCTCGGCGGAGATGCTCAACTCCTCCTACCTCGCCGAGATCAAGATCGGCCAGGGCGCCAAGCCCGGCGAGGGCGGCCACCTGCCCGGCAAGAAGGTCTCCGAGAAAGTCGCCGCCGCCCGTAACGCGGCGCCCGGCACCGACCTGATCTCGCCCTCCAACAACCACGACCTCTACTCGATCGAGGACCTCGCTGAGCTGATCGACGAGCTGAAGACGGTCAACCCCGACGTGCGCGTCTCGGTCAAGGTCCCCGTGGTGCCGAACATCGGCACGATCGGCCTCGGCATCGCCAAGGCGGGCGCCGACATCATCACCCTCTCGGGCTTCGAGGGAGGGACCGGCGCGGCCCGTCAACACGCCCTGCGCCACGTCGGCCTGCCCTCGGACATCGGTACCCGCGCCGTGCATCGGGCGCTGATGGAGGCCGGCATTCGCAACCGGGTCGAGATCTGGGCCGACGGCGGTTACCGCCACGGCCACGACATCGTCAAGCTGCACTGCCTCGGCGCCAACCGGGTCGGCTTCGGCACCCTGGCGATGGTCAGCCTCGGCTGCACGATCTGCCGCGGCTGCCAGCTCGACACCTGTCACGTCGGCATCGCCACGCAGATTGAAACGGTCGAGCAGGCCCAGGAGCACGGCCTCAAGAAGTTCACCCCGCAGGAGGTCGACGGTGCCGCCGAGAGCTGCGCCCGCTTCTTCCAGGCGATGGGTGAGGAGGTCAAGCAGGTCGTCGCCTCGCTTGGCTACGAACGCGCCCAGGACCTGGTCGGCCGCTACGACCTGCTCGAGCAGGTCTCCCACCACGAGGTCGTCGACCTGGCTTCGCTGATCACGCCGCTGGAGGAGTTCCTCGACCTTGAGCCGATCGACCTGCCGGTCGCCGAGCAGGCGGAGGAGCGCGCCGAGGCGGGCCTGGTCGCCGCCCGCCCGATCCGCATGGAGGCCAAGCAGGCCTCGGCGCAGATCGGCGGCCTCGCCGGTGACATCTGCGCCGGTCGGACGATCCGCAACGAGTTCCCTCGCGCCACCGATGCGAACGACCGCGTGCTCGGCACTGAGCTGGCCGGGGCGATCGCCCGCTCACGCATCTTCGAAGACGGCCCGGAGTCCAACGACGACGTGCTTGCCAGTCTCGAGTTCAACGGCGGCTCGGTCGCCGGCCAGGGCCTCGGCGCCTTCAACGCCTATGGCGTCGCGATACGCATCGAGGGCGGTGCTCAGGACGGCGTCGGCAAGACGATGCTGGGCGGTTCCGTGGCCGTGCTGAAGGGCAAGGGCGCCAAGGGCCAGCGACTCAACGGCTCAGTCGGCAAGTCCTTCGCCTACGGCGCGCAACGCGGCCGCCTCTTCGTGCAGGGCTCGGCCGACTCGCGCTTCTGCATCCGCCTTTCCGGCGCCGACGTGGTGCTGGCCGGCGAACCCGAAGAGGCGATCGACGACAGCCGCGGCTGCGTGGTCGACCGCGCCAACGCCAAGGGCTTCGCCTTCGAGTACATGACCTCGGGCCGCGCCATCGTCCTCGGCGACCTCGGTCCCTGGGCCTGCGCCGGCATGACCGGCGGCCGCGTCTACGTCCGCCACAACGCTTTCGGCATCGACCGCGACGCGATCCTGCGCCGCCTCGGCCGGGGCGCGAAGGTGGAGCTCAAAGACATAGACGCCGAGGGCCTCCTAGACATCGACGACCTGCTCGGCAGCTACGCCACCGAACTGCGAGCCACCGGCCAAGACGAAGAGGCCGACCGCGTAATGAACCTCGCCGCCGACGCCGCCGACAACTTCATGATGGTCGTCCCCCACAAGGTGCAGGCCGACCCAAGCATCTCGACCGAGTAACCGAGAGATAAAAGCTTCGCGAGACGCCCTGGTCCCGAGAGTTTTCGGGGACACACCGTCTGTTGTTCGGGACCTTGGTGGGAGGGACGAGGCCCCTCCAGCGGAACTTGTGAGCCACTAAACCTCGGTCCCTTTCACCGTGTGGGCGCGGGTTCCGCAGGAGGGGCCTCGTCCCTCCCTACCGCGTCCGAGTCAAAAGATCCGCAATCGCACGGATCTCCTGCAGCAGGCCGTCGAGCATCTCCTCGGTGTTGGTGTGGATCCGCCACTCGGCGTACTGGCGATCCTGCTCGACTTCGTCGAGGCGGTGCTCGAGCGCCTCGGTGCGCTGGTCGATCTTGTTGATCCGCTTGTTGAGACGTTTCTCCGTTTTGCGAACGCGCCGCTTGATCAGCGCGTTGGTCTCGTCGCGGAGCGCATCGAGTTCACGACGTAGATCGACGTCGCCGCCGTTCTCCTGCTCGGCGAGCATCTCCTCGACGCCCACCCGGACCCGCTCGATCTCCTCATGGAGGCGTTCGCGGGCGCGCTCAGCGGCGATCTCCGGCGGATCCGGATTCGTGCTCATGGCCCCATGCTAGGGGCGCCGGTGGCCGGAATTTCCGAAAAGCCGGGCGGCTAGCTTTCGAGCGCGAAGAGGTGGTAGCGGCCGATCGCCAGTTCGTCGCCGTCGCCAAGCCGCCCCCACTCGACGATCTCGCCGTTGAGGAAGACGCCGTTGAGGCTGCGGTCGTCGAGGACGCGCAGGGAATCGGGCAGCTCGGAGACGATCAGGGCATGGCGCCTGGAGACGCTCGGATCGTCGAGGCGGATGTCGGCGGCGGCGCTGCGGCCGAGCCTCGTCCAGCCCTGAGCGATCGGGAAGACCCTGATCTCGCCGTCGTCTTCTCGGCAGACGACGTAGCGCCCGGGCTCTGGCAGCATCGAGCGGGCCATCGGCAGCCAGTCGGAGGGGGAGATGTCGGTTGGAATCGCATGCTCCGCGGTCTGGCCGTGCTCCTGCATCGGCTCGAAGATCGAGTCGCGCTGGAACTCGCTGGCCCCGCAGCGGGGGCACTCGGGCAGCCGGTCGTTCTCGCGCAGCGACAGCTGCGATCCGCATGCGGCGCAGAAAAAAGTCCCCGAGCCGGGGGTCGCGCCCACCTCGAAGTACTCAACATCGATGCCGGGACTGGTGCTGGTAAAGATGGGTTCTCCTTTCCCGGCGCCTCCACATTTCATGGTAGCGCGTCAAATGCCATCAAGCACAATCTTTTTGCCGCAGTTTGGTCGGATTGGCCAGGTCCCAGGCGGGGGACCTCCGGCATCGGGACGGTGGGAATAGAATCGCGGCCGCCCATGGGCCCGGTCAGCGCAGAGGTGGAGATCGACGTGCCCCGCCAGCGCGTCTTCGAGGCGATCGCCGACCTCGCCCTGCGGCCGGCCTTCACCGATCACTTCCTCTCCGACTTCCGCCTCACCCGGATCGAGTCGACCGGGGTCGGTGCCGGGGCCCGGTTCCGCTTCGACGTGCGGCCGCGCCGGGTCTGGGCGGACACCACGATCGCCGAGCTCGATGCGCCGCACCGGCTCGTCGAGCACGGGCGTGGCGGACGTGTCAACCGAATCCCCTCGACGACCCTCTGGGAGCTGACCGAGGGACCGGGGTCGCTGACCAGGCTGCGCGTCTCCTACTGGACCGAGCCGTCGAACCCGGTCGATCGTGGGCTGGAGCTGCTCTCCGCGGGCTCGATCCCTTACGAGCGGCGCTGGCGCGAGGCGCTGCACCGCCTGCGCGAGCTGCTCGAGTCGGGCGATCTGGACGCCGGCCGTGTCGCGGTCGCCGGTGGCAACCCCCACGCGACCGGTATTCCCTGAGCCGTCTCTTATAGGCTCTCGCCGCCGATGCCCCGCCGCAACCGATTCGTCGCGCCCCTGCTCACCGCCCTCGTCTTTGCGGCGCTGACGCTTGCCGTATCCGCCTGCGGCTACGAGAGCCACGAGAAGGACGTCGTCGAGGGCGAGCCCGTCCGGCTCGGCGAGCTCAGCTACAACGTGATCTTCTCCCGCTTCCTCAACCCCGATGACAACGAGGACGCGGCCTACCTGGTCAACCAGCCGCCGCCGCCCGAGGGCTCGACCTACTTCGGGGTCTTCTTCGAAGTCCAGAACGAGAGCGAAGAGCCCCAGACGCTGGCCGACTCCTTCACGATCGAAGACGCCGACCACGAGGTCTTCGACGCGATCGCGAGCGACAGCCTCTACGCGCTGCCTTTCGGCGGCGAAGTCGAATCCCAGGAACAGATCCCGATCCTCGACTCGACCCCCCAGCAGGGCCCGATCGAGGGCTCTCTGGTGCTCTTCGAGCTGCCGGCGTCGGCATCCGAGAATCGCCCCCTGGTGCTCTCGATCCCGGGCCCCGAAGGCCCGGCCGAGGTCACGCTGGACCTCTAGCCGCCGTCTAGAGGCCGGCCGAGAGAACCTCGGCGGCCGTCGGCGCGGCGACTTCGCCGCCCGCCGCTTCGGCTTCGATCAGCAGCACTCCGACCGCAAGCCTCGCCTTTTCGGCTGGGGCGAAGGCGGCGAACCAGGCGTCCTTGATCTGCTCGGGGTGTTCCTCTTCCTCTTCTCCAGGCTTGGGGCCGAGCTCGGCGGTGCCGGTCTTGCCGGCCACCTGAGCCTCGGCGATCGCCCCCGCGGTGCCGGTGCCCCCGGTGACCACGCCAACCATCAGTTCGGTCAGCTCCTTGGCGATCTTCGGCGACATCACCCGCACCGGCTCCATCTCGGGGCGCAGTTTTCTGTTGGCGACTATCGAGGTCGGCTGGCGCACGCCGCCGTTGGCGATCGTCTGCGCCACGCTCGCCATCTGCAGCGGCGTCGCCAGCACTTCGCCCTGGCCGATCGCGCTGACGCCGAGGTCGATTTCTTCGCCGATCTCGGTTGGGATCGTCGACATTTTGGGGTTGACGTGGGCGAGGATCCGCGACGCGTAGAGCGTCGGCGGGGAGTTGAAGCCGAAGCGTTCCGCCGCCTCGACCAGTTCGTCGTTGCCGATCGCCGGCCCGAGTGGGGCGAAGTCGGCGTTGCACGACTCCGCGAACGCTTCGCGGAAGGTGCCGCCGCAGAGCTCGCCGTTGGCGTTTTCGATGAAGCGCCCGCCTACGTTGACGCCGTCGACGATTTCGAATTCGTCGTCGAGCGAGACCACGCCCTTCTGCAGCGCCGCGGTCGTGGTGATCATCTTGAAGGTCGATCCCGGGGGCTGGGGGGCGGAGAAGGCGTAGCCGGCCAGGGCGCGGATGTCGCCCTTGCGGGTGTCGAGCACGGCAATGCCCCCGAAGCGGCCGGCAAGGGCGGAGACGGCCGCTTCCTGGAGATCGGGGTCGATCGTCGTCTTCACGGGCGCGCCCGCGCGTGGCTCGGCCTTGGCGATGGTCCGTTCTGAGCCACCTTCGCCTATCGCCAGCAGCGAACCGCCGGGACGGCCGGTGAGCCTGGCGTTGAAGGCCAGCTCGAGACCGCTGATGCCGGCCGGCGTGTCGGGTGAGAGGCCGCGGTGGGCGAGCACCTCGGGATCGGCTTCTTCGTCGATGCCGACTTCGCCGGTGACGTCGACCGCGGCGCTGCCCAGCGGATGGGAGCGCGCTTCGGCCGGTCCCTCGGCGAGCGGCGAGTTGTCGGCGGCGAGGATCGCGGCGCGGGGCGCCAGCTCGATCTGGTTCTCGAGATGCTCGCCGCGGCGCAGCCCGGGGAAGACCAGGCTGGGGTCCCAGGCGATGCCGCCTTCCTCGAAGGACAGCTCGAGCTCGCTCTTCGTCGTGCCGAAGGCGACCATCGCGGTGGTGATCGGCACTGTCACCACCGTTTGCCCGTTCAGTGACTCGCTGTCCCCGGGCGAGTCGGCTTCCAGCGAGCGCAAGGTCGCGACCTCCTCCGCCTCGCGATAGGCGATCACGAAGTCGTTGAGCGCGATCTGCTGCTGCGAGGAGGGGTTCAACTCCTTGTACATGGCGGCGAACTCGTCGCGCTCCCAGGCGTCGACGAAGCGCCCCGCCGCTTCCTTCTCGGGGGAACCCGGCATTCCGACGACGGCGCCGATCGCGAACGCCACCAGGGCGATCAGGATCAGCGGTAGTGCGCGGGTGACGAGGCGCCGCCGCCGCTCCACCTCGGGAGAGAGATTGCTCACTTTTGTGAAAGGTATTGATGCGGAGGCACGGGTACCACTCTCTTTCGGCCTTTCGCTGCTTCTATTCACACATGACCATTCTCGATTGGGGGATCGTGGCCTTCACGTTGGCGCTGAGCTTGTGGGGCTATCGCCAGGGCCTGATCGTCGGGACGCTCACGCTTGTGGGGTTTGCGGTTGGCGCGTTTACGGGCAGCCGGCTCGGGCCGCTTGTGCTGAATCAGGGCGCGGAGTCGCCCTACGCGCCCTTGTGCGCCGCCCTGGGAGCGCTGCTGGCCGGTGCGGTCGTGGCGGTCACCCTGGAGAGCGTGGCGCTGGGATTGCGCTCGCGGCTGATCAGGGGGAAGGGATTGCACCTGGCCGACGGGGCGGGCGGGGCGGCGCTGATCGCCTCGGTGGCGCTCGGCCTGGTCTGGGTCTTCGGCGCCGTCGCTCTGCATGCTCCCGGCACCGCTCAGCTGCGTGCCGACGCGCAGCGCTCGCTGATCCTGCGCAGCCTCAACAACGTGCTGCCCCCTTCGGGCCCGATCCTGAACGCGCTCAACCGCGTCGACCCGGCCCCCTCGATCGTTGGGCCGGCGACGCCGGTGGCCGCCCCCGATCCCGCGATCGCCGGCGACCCCGATGTGATCGCCGCCGGCGCCTCGGTGGTGCGAGTGCTGGGGACCGCCTGTGGGCTGGGTGTCGAGGGCTCCGGATGGGTCATGGCGCCGGGGCTCGTCGTGACCAATGCCCACGTCATCGCCGGCGAGGACGACACCACGGTGACGACACAGGGCAGCGCCTCGCTCGACGCCACGCCGGTCGTCTACGACCCCGAGAACGACCTCGCCCTGCTGCACGTCGACGCGGACCTGCCGGCACTGGCGATCGCGCCCGAGCCCCAGTCCGGCACCGCCGCGGCGGTTCTCGGCTATCCGGAGAACGGCCCATACGTTGCCGCCCCCGCTCGCCTCGGCGAAACACGCGAGACGATCAGCGAGGACTCCTACGGCCAGGGACCAATCCGCCGCCCGATCGCCTCTCTGCGCGGCAGCGTCCGCAGCGGCAACTCCGGCGGCCCCCTGGTCGACAACCGCGGCCAGGTCCTCGGCACCGTCTTCGCGGCGACGACAACAGGAACCCCCGGCGGCTTCGCGGTCCCCAACGAGGTTGTCGAAAGCGCATTGCGAGCGACCACTACCTCCGTCGACACCGGTCCTTGCACAAGCTAGGAGAGGAGGGTCGGGTGGCCCTGTCCGCGGCTTGTACTTTTTCGCCAACCCAATTCAGCCTTCGCCAGTGCCGCCCCACCGAAAAAGTTGAGCGGACAGGGCCACCCGACCCTCCGACCCCATCACTTACGTTCAGTAAGCTCCCCTTGTGGAGGTCGGGTCGCGGAGCCAAAATCAGGCTGTCAGTGGCGTTTGCCCGCACTTCCATGCGGCGATCGAGCTGATCGGCAAGCGCTGGACGGGGGCCATCGTCTCCGCCTTGACGGAGGGGCCGCTTCGCTTTGGGGAGCTTGCAAGGGCCGTGCCGGGGTTGTCAGATCGGTTGCTTTCGCAGCGGTTGCGCGAGCTGGAGGACGAAGGTTTGGTCGAGCGTGAGGTGGAGGCCAGCACGCCGGTTCGCGTCACCTATTCCCTGACCGAGAAGGGGGCGGCGTTGCGCCCTGTGATGCAGGAGCTCAAGCAGTGGGCTCGCCGCTGGAACAAGACTGCCTAAGCCTGCGTGGACGGCGAGGCGATATCGCAGGTTGAGGTGGCGCCCCGGCCGGGGCCGGACCTGCCGGGGCCCTTTGGGGTCGGCCGCTACGCACGCAAGCTTCAGGAGGAGATGCGCAGGCGTGCCCGGGTGCTGTTGATCGGCGAGGTGACGGGGGTCGGGCGCAGCAAGGTCCAGGCCTACTTCGAGCTGCGCGACGGCGAGGGCGCGGTTCCCTGCGCGATCTGGCTCGACGACCTCGAGAAGGCGGGGCTGCCGGCCGGTGGGCTGCGCGACGGCGCCGAAGTCGTTGTCGCCGGCGGGCCCGACTACTACCCGGGTGGCGGTCAGGCCTCGCCCAGCTTCTCCTTCCGGGCCACACACGTGCGGTTGGCCGGCGAGGGCGATCTGCTGGCGCGGCTGGAGGCGCTGCGCAAGCAGCTCAAAGCCGAGGGGCTGTTCGAGCTGCAAAAGCAGCTGGCGCGGCCGTTGCTGCCGAAGACGATCGGCGTCGTTACGGCCGAGTCCGGCGCCGCTCGCCGCGACCTGCTCGCCGGGCTTGAGCGGCGTGGCTGGCGCGGCACCGTGGTCTGGGCCTTCGCCCCGGTGCAGGATCGCCACGCGGCGCCGGCGATCGCCGCGGCGATCCAGGGCCTCGCCGCCCAGCCGCAGGTCGAGGCGATCGTCGTCACCCGTGGCGGTGGCAGCCTCGCCGACCTCTGGGCCTTCTGCGACGAGACGCTATGCCGCACGGTGGCGATGCTGCGCGTGCCGGTCGTCAGCGCCGTCGGCCACGAGCGCGACTCGACCCTGATCGACGACGTCGCGGCCGTCGCCTGCTCGACCCCGACGCACGCCGCCGAGGCCGCCGTGCCGCTCGACTGCCTGGCGGCCCGCGGCTCGCTCGGCCGCGGCGTCGCTTCTCTGCGCCGGGCGGCGGAGGGGGCGATACCGGCTCGCACGCCGCATCTGGTCGCCCTCGCTCGCGGTCCAGCTCGGGCGCTGCGGCGCGAGCAGCTCGCGCTCAACCAGAAGACGCGTGAGATCCGCGCCGCTTCCGAACGCGGGATCGCCGAGCGGCTCGGCTTCCAGCGCCGCCTCGCCAGCGTGGTCCTGGAGCGGGCACGTCGTCGCGCCGCCGGACCGGAATTGGAGCGGCGCCGCGAGGCGTTGCGCCAAGCGGCCGTCGCGCTCCGCGCCCACGAGCCCGAGCGGACCCTGGAGCGTGGCTACGCCCTCGTCGAGGGCGCCGATGGCGAGCCGGTGACAAGCAGCGCCGACGCGGTCGCCGCCGCGCGCGTCAAACTGCGCTTCGCCGACGGCCGGGTGGCGGCTACGATCGATAGCGAGCCGCCCGCGGCGGACGCGGAAGCGAGTGAGCGAGATAGCCGGTGACGATGAGCGCGAACGAACGAGAGCAGAGCACGCGGGCGGAATTTGACTCTTACGAGGTCGCCGTCGAGCGGCTGGAGCAGATCATCGACCGGCTCGACTCCGGTCAGGCCGGCCTGCGCGAGACCCTCGATCTCTGCGGCGAGGGCCGCGAGCTGGTCACCTACTGCGCGGCCGAGCTGGATGCTGTCGGCGAGGGTCTCAAAGAGCTAAAACTCGACGAGCTCGCGGCCAAATTGGACGCCGGGGCGGTCTGACCGGCGCCAGTCAGCCTCTGACCTTGGCGATCTCGGTTTCGAGACGACGGCGGCCGGCGTCGATCTCGTCTCGTCCCCACTTCGTCACGACCGGCTGCTCGGGGCGTTCCAGGAAGACGTAGGCGAGCTCGACCTCGGAGGCCCCGCGCGCCTCGGCGACGGCGAGCGCGTAGATCGCCTGCTGGATCTCGTAGCGGGCGGTGAGGCCGACGGTCTCGGCTCCGTCGACCCGGTCGGTCTTGTAGTCGACGATCAGCGGCGGCTTGCCGTCTTCCTCGATCAAGAGGTCGATCGAGCCGCGCAGGACGGTGTCGGCGACTTCGATCAGCAGTGGCACCTCGGCACGGCTTTTCGGCGCGTCTCGTATCCGCTCGGCGAAGAAGCTGGAGTCGAGCCAGGCCTGGAACGGCGCCAGCAGGGCCTCCTCGCCGAGCTCGGAGTCGCCACCGACTTCGGCTGACGCGAGGATGCGCCGGACCAGCTCGGCGTCGGGGGCCTGCCAGCCGTTGGCCTGGCTCCACTCGAGCAGCGCGTGCACGGCGATGCCGCGAGCCGCGCCCCCGTCGCCGTCCGCCGGCTCGTCGCCGCCTCGCTCGCGAAGTGCGCGGTCGCTGTCGAGCGGCCGCTCTTCGGAGCCCTCGCCATGAGAGGAGATCGCCGTGTAGGAGAGAGGCCGCCTCGCCGCCCGGGCGGTCCGGCGCGTGACCAGCGGCGCCGGCCCCACGCCGTCGTCGGCTGCCTCGTCTGCCTCCCTGCGCACTGCGGTCAGGCTTGCCGCCCGCTCGACCGAGGCGAGGTTGACGCGAACCGCGATCTCAGAGGGCCCGAACGTCGCCTCCAGGCCCGGTCTCGGCTCGGGAGCGACGATCGCGACGGTCGAATCGTGCTCGCGGTCGATTTCGAGCCCGGCGACCATCCGCTCGATCACGGACTTGCCGTGGCTCTGCCGCGATGGCGGCGAGGGGCTGACCACGCCGCTCAGCAGCAGCCGCTCGCGCGCTCGCGTCGCGCCGACGTGGAAGAGGCGGAGCTCCTCTTCCGCTTCCCGTCTCTGAGCGTCCTCGCATAGCCCCCGCTGTGCGTAGAGGTTGATCCCGCGGGCGCCGAGCCTGCGCAGCTGCATCCCCACCCGCGGCTCCTCCTGCTCGCGGCCGAGGGTGAGCAGCGGTGTGCGGGTGGCGGGCAGCAGTCCGCGGGAGAGATGGGGGATCGCGACGACGTCGAACTCGAGTCCCTTGGCGCTGTGGATGGTCATGATCCGCACCCCGTCGTGGCCCTCGACGGCGGTCGCCGCCTGCGCGTCGGCGTCGGCGTCGGCGCGGGCGGCGAGGAAGTCGAGTAGGCCGCGCAGGTCGCGGCCCTCGGCGTTCTCGAACTCCGTGGCCAGGCGCATCAGCTTGCGGACGTTGGCGAAGCGGGTCTCGCCGGCAGGGCGCATCAGGACCGCGAGGTCGTAGCCGGTCTCGGTTACCGCGGCGTCGATCAGGGCGGCAAGCGGGAGCGAGGTGGCACGGCGGCGCAGCTCGACGATCTTCTCGGCGAACGTCTGCAGCGGCGACCGCTCTGCCGCAGGGATCTGCTCGAGGCGCTCGCGGTCGACGCGCTCGTCCTCGCCAAGCCCCGCGACCTGCTCGACGCTTGGCCAGATGTGGCGGCCCCTGCCCGCGGCGGCGCGCAGCAGCCAGAGCGTGTCGGGGGCGACGCCGCAGGCCGGCGAGGCGAGCGTGCCGAGCAGCGCCTGGTCGTCGAGTGGGTTGGCGATCGTCGCCAGCAGCGCGCAGACGTCGGCGACCTGCTGCTGGGACCAGTAGCCGCGGCCGCCGACCACGTAGGGGCGCAGGCCGGCTCGCTCGAGCGAGTCCTCGTAGGCGTCGAGGCGGGTGAAGGCCCGCAGTAGCACCACCATCGCGCCCCGCTCGACCCCCTGGTCGGCCAGCTCGCGCAGGCGCGCGGCGAGAAAGCGGGACTCGGCCAGCTGGTTGGCGGGGGTGCGGGCGTCGGTCACCGGGTCGAGCTGGATCTCCTCGTCGTCCCAGCCCTCGCGGCCGGTCAGCAGCATCTCCACCGCCGGGCCCTCGCCCGGCGGCTGCGCGCGCTCCGGTAGGGCGCCGACCCGCAACGGCGCGTAGCGGTCCAGCAGGTGCTCGCCGAGGGCGTTGACGGCGCCGATCACCTCGGGGCGAGAGCGGAAGTTGCCGCTCAGCGGCAGCGCCTCCCCGCTGGCGCTCGCCTCGATCGCCTCGCGCCGCTCGCGGAAGACGTCGAGGTCGGCGTGCCTGAAGCCGTAGATCGACTGCAGCTCGTCGCCGACGACCATCAGCTGGCACTTCGGTCCGCGCAGCGCCTCGATCAGGCGCAGCTGCAGCCGGTTGGTGTCCTGGAACTCGTCGACGAGGAGGTGGCTGAACCTGGCTCGGTAGGCCGCCCCTGTCTCGGTCCGCTCCAGCAGACGGGCGGCCAGCAGCTGCAGGTCCTCGAAGTCGATGCCGGCGCGCCGTGCCTTGGCAACTGCGAAGCGAGCCGAGAAGAGGCGCAGCAGCTCGCTGACGTGCCGGTAGGCGAGGCCACCCTCGCCGGCCTCCGCGACGCGGCTCAGCGCCGCGTCGATCGCATCCCTGTAGGCGGCCATCGGCTTCGCCTTGCTGGCGGTTCGCAGCGAGGTCATCTCGTCGAGGCCGGGAAGCGCGTCGGCGCCTTCGAGGAGCTGCAGCGCTCGCTCGACCAGCTCGTGGTTGGCGCTGCCGGGCTTGAGCTCCGCGAGCGTCTCCGCCGCGACCGCGGCGGCTTGGCGCAACGCCGCCGGCGCGTCCGACTCGGGCGGCTCCGGAAGCCGGGGGTCCGCGGCGCCGCGGCTGCGCAGCTCGGCGTGCGCGCCGAGCACGATCCCTCGCAGTCCGCCGATGTCGAATGCGGCCACGGTGTTCTCGCGCTCGCGGTCACCCTCCGCCAGGAAGGCCTCGAGCGCCTCGTCGAAGGCCTCGCGAGCTGCCCGCTCGGTCTCCGGAGAGTCAAGGACCCGGAACCTGGGATCGATGCCGACCGCGACCGGGTGGGCCGAGAGCAGGCGATTGCAGAAGCCGTGGATCGTCGTCACCCAGGCGCTGCCGAGACCGGGCAGCAACTCGCGGGCGCGCTCCGATCCCGCCTCGGCCCGCCGCTCGATCTCGGCGCGGATCCGCTGACGCAGCTCGGCGGCGGCCTTGTCGGTGAAGGTGAAGGCGAGGACCGCGTCCGGGGAGACGCCCTGCTCGCAGACCAGGCGGCAGTAGCGGTCCACCATGACCCCGGTCTTGCCGGTTCCGGCGCCCGCCTCGACCAGGACCTCGGCGCCGGTCGCCTCGATCGCGGCGCGCTGCTCTGCGGTCGGCTGCCGCTCGCTCACCGCTCGTCCTCGTCCTCGTCGGCCGCCGGCTCGACCGGCGCCCGGTCGCGGCGGCAGATCGGAGCGAAGTCGCAGAAGGCCGGGCAGATGCCGTGGTTGCGCAGGCCCGCGCGGGGGCCGGGGTCGCGGTCGATCCGGCCGGTTCGCATCCGGGCGACGATCTCGCCGGCCCGGCGGCGAGCCTCGCTGAGCAGCTCTTCGAAGCGCTCCGCGTCGACCCTGTCGGTCTTGGAGAGCCCGTAGCCGGCAAGCTCGGCCGCCGCGTCCTCGAGCACGAGGCCTCGCGGCCGGCGCTCGGAGGTGCCGCGCAGCGGGTGGTAGATGCCGCCGATCGTTTCCGTTCCCCACAGCTCGGCGACGGCGATCAGGTAGAGCTGCAGCTGCAGCTTCGCCTCCTCCTCGAGCTTCTCGCCTGGAGTGACCCTGCCCGAGAGCTTGTAGTCGAGGACGAGGGTGCGCCCGTCGGGCGCCCGGTCGACCCGGTCGATCGCTCCGTGCAGGCGCCAGCCGTCGATCTCGAGGGCCGGCTGGTCGACGTCCTCGGCCTCGGAGAATCCCTGCTCGAGCAGCCAGGGCTCGAAGCCGCCCGTCTCTCGGCCCGCCTCCTCAGCGAGGAAGCGGGCGAGCAGCCCCTCGACGCGAGCCAGCATCGCCCGCTCGGCCGGGTGCTCGCCGAGCCCTCGCTGTGCCGCGATCTCGCCGACGAGCTCCCGGCTGCGGGCGATCCAGGCGCTCAGAGAGCCGGGCCGGGGGAGAGCGTCGCCTCCGGGTCGCTCCTCGTAGAGCGAGTGGAGAGCGGCGTGCACGATGCCGCCCTGCACGAGCGGGTCCGGAGTCGGGTCGAGCGGCTGGGGGGAGAGCTCGTGAGAGACGAACCAGCGGTAGGAGCAGACGTCGAAGCCCTCCAGGGTGGTGCCGCCGTAGGCGTGGACGTTGCCGAGGGTCGCGATCACGTCCGGGTTCGAGAGCGGGCCTGGCGCTCGGGCGGCGGCCTCGGCACGACCGGCGCTCGCCAGGCGGGCCCTGACCCGATCGGCCAGCGCGTCTTCGGCGCCGGCGACCGCCAGTAGCCGGTCCGGGTCGGCGCTGGGCCCTCGCGCGGCGATCGTCCGCGCCAGCTCCGTCTCCGACGGCGCGTCGGCGACTCGGTGGACCACCTCGGCGAGGCCGCGGCCGCGAAGCTCTCCATCGGTTGGCTCCAGCAGTCTCCTGACGTCTTCGAGGAAGGGCGAGGGCGCCTCTGCGGCGCCGTTCTCGTCGCTGTCGCGGTGGGAGAGGAAGAGCCGCCGTCTCGGCAGCGCCAGGCAGGCGTGGAACAGGTAGCGCTCCTCGGCGCTGCTGTCGTGGCGTGGCTGCAGGCCAAGCGACTCGCGCTGGCGTTCGGAGAGGAACGGGTCGGTGTGCGCCGCGCCGCGCGGGAACTCGCCGTCCTGCAGGGAGGCGACGAAGACGTTGTCGAAGCGCGCCGCCCGCACCCGGCGGGGGTCGGCGATCCTGACCCGGTCTTCGACTGGCCCGCTCCACACCCGCACCCGTATCCCGGCCAGCGCTTGGGCGATCGCTTCGGGCAGCGGCGCCAGGCCCTCGAGCTCGGCCCGCTCGGCCATCGTCGTCGCGATCGCCCCGGCGGTGCGCGCCTCCAGCTCCGATCCGACCCGGGCGCCCATCGCCGCCGCCAGCGCCCCGACCTCCGCCGCGAGGTCCGCCGGCCTGCCGGCGGTCTCGCGGAGCCGGACGACGTCCTCCTGCGGCTCCTCGTATTTCTCTTCCCAGAGCCGCAAGGCCGCCGCGGCTGTCTGGACGCGATCGCGGCGCAGCCGGCGCTCGAACCAGTCCACCCGCCCCGGAGACGTGCCCGACGGGCCGCGCAGGTAGCGCAGCAGGTCCGCCGCCCGGCCTGTTCCGAGCACCGCTTCCAGCAGGGCTGTCAACGAGCCTCCGACCGAGGTTGTGGAGGCCGGGATCTCGGCCTCGAGTGCGGTTGGGATCCCATATGACTCGAGGATCGAGGCGATCAGCGGGCCTCGCCGCGCCGGGTCGCGCACGACGATCGCGATCTCCTCAGGCTCGGTCCCGTCGGCGAGCAGGCGTGCCACCTCGACCGCGATCGCCTCGGCCTCGCCACGCTCGCCGGCAGAGCGCAGGAAGAGGAGGCTCTCGTCGATGGGGAGGCGCTCCGGCTCGCTGGCGCCGAAGCCCCGCTCGAGGTGGAAGAGGAGGGGGGAGGCCGTGTTGCCAGGGTCGGCGGGGGTCGGCTCGGTCGCGTCGATCCCGATCTCCTCCAGCGCTTCGAGCAGCGGTGCGTTGCGGGCCTCGAGCGCCGTGTGTCCCGCCTCGTGGGGCAGCGCCACTGTCACCTCGGCGACCGAGGCGAGGGAGCGGATCAGTCCGAGCTGGTTGGGCGTCAGGTCGTCGAGGCCGTAGAGGAAGACCGGACGCCGCCAGAACTCGCCGCCGGCGCTCAGCAGGTCGATCGCTTCGCGGGCGATGCCGTGGGTGTCGATCGTGCCCAGGCTCTCGCGCAACCGCGCGTAGGCAGCGAACAGCGCCGAGATGTCACCGAGGTAGGCCGAGCCCTCCAGGGTCCCGGCCACCGCTTCGACGTCGGCCGGCTCGAGGCCCGCCCCCTGGAGCTCGTCGAAGAGGCGCTCCAGCGCCAGCGCAAAGCCGGGCTGGGGGGCGGAGCCCTGCAGTGGGCCCAGCTCCGCGCGCCGCGCGGTCACCGCCGCCGCGACTGCGCCGAGGCGCTGCGCGGGGGTGAGGACGGCGCCGGGAGGGGCGCCTCCCGCGGTGGCCACCGCCCGGAACAGGCCGCCGAAGGTCATCACGTCGGCGCCGAGGACCGCCCCGTCTGCGCAGAGCTCCTGCTCGAAGGCGTAGACGTCGTCGAGGGTGGGGACGACGAGGACCGGATCGCGATCCAGCACGGCGGTCAGCCCACGCCGAATCCGGCCGGCGCGGCCCGAGTTCGGAGGCCCGTGGATCAGCTTCAGAGGCACTCCCTCAGCCTATGCATGACCCCGGCGTGTCCCCGCCGCAAACTGCGGCTTCCTGCCGCCGCTTTGGCGTCTACCGCCCTCTCTAAATTTCAACGCAGATGGCTCTCTGCTTTGTAGACCCAGCCGACGCTATCCGCGCGATCGCCGACTCGATCGGCCGCGAGGCTCGCCGCCAGCTCCTCGGCGAGGCGGTCCGGGCTTGGGTCGACGAGATCCCGGACGACGAGCTCGAGGCCCATTACGCGAAGGCCATCTCCGAGCTCGACGAGCACGACATCTCGATGCTGGCCGCCTGGCATGCGTCGATGGAGGTCGGGGTGCCGATCCCGAATCGGG
>Ga0164241_10003233_pt1 | contig 16733 bp, 17 predicted proteins | sample OricomyardsoilBY_FD_108780 | JGI IMG/M metagenome (GOLD analysis project Ga0164241, IMG submission 108780) | Backyard soil microbial communities from Emeryville, California, USA - Original compost - Back yard soil (BY) | ecosystem: Environmental > Terrestrial > Soil > Unclassified | place: USA... | reverse complement strand
CGATCCTCGGCCCGACGGGCCCGAAGCGGATGGACCGGCTCGTGCACGCCCGCGTCGAGCACGCCGGGGCGGCCGGGGACATCGTCCAGGGCGCCGAGGCCGGCGCGGCGATGGACGCGCTGCGGACGTTCATGTTCTCCGAGGTCTACCTCGGCGACGTCGCGCGCTCCGAGCACCTGAAGATCGACGTCGTGATCAGGACGCTGTTCGACCACTGGGTCGCGCACCCGGAGCTGCTGCCCGACGACGGCGGCGCGCCCGACGCCGACCTGGGCCAGCGCGTGACCGACTACCTCGCCGGCATGACCGACCGCTACTGCCTGCGGACCTACGAGCAGCTCACCGTCCCGCGGGCGTTCGCGCTCTGATGCCGCGCTACACCGACGACTCCAAGGACCGCGTCCGCGACGCGATCGACATGGTCGACCTCGTGGGCTCGCGGGTCGAGCTGCGGCGCTCCGGCGGGTCGTCGTTCTCCGGGCTGTGCCCGTTCCACGACGAGCGCTCGCCGTCGTTCTCGGTCGACAGCGCCAAGAAGCTCTACCACTGCTTCGGCTGCGGCGAGGGCGGTGACGGGTTCACGTTCGTGCAGAAGCTCGAGGGGCTCGACTTCGTCGGCTCGCTGGAGTATCTCGCCGACCGCTACAAGGTCCCGCTGGAGGTCGTCGAGGAGGATCCCCGGGCGGCCGAGAAGCGGATGCGCCGCGAGCGGCTCCTGGAGCTGCTGGAGCGCGCGACGACGTTCTACGTGCGCACGCTGTGGGAGGCCGACGAGGCGGCGCCGGCGCGGGAGTACCTCGCCGAGCGCGGGCTCGACGAGGGGCTGCTGCGGGAGTTCCGGGTCGGCTACGCGCCGTCGGCGTGGGACCGGCTGCTGCTCGCCGGCCGCAAGGCGGGCTTCTCCAACCACGATCTCTACGACGCCGGGCTCGCCCAGCGCAAGGGCGGCGACGGGCAGATCTACGACCGCTTCCGGCGCCGGATCATGTTCCCGCTGGCCGACCGCCGCGGGCGCGTGCTCGGGTTCGGGGCGCGCGCGCTCGGATCTGACCAGCAGCCGAAGTACCTGAACACGTCGGAGAACGAGCTGTTCGTCAAGGGACGGCAGCTGTTCGGCGCCGACGTCGCGCGGGCGCACGCCGCGAAGGCGGGCGCGACGATCGTGGCCGAGGGCTACACCGACGTGATCGCGCTGCACCAGGCCGGGATGCGCAACGCGGTCGGGATCATGGGGACGGCGATGACGGCCGAGCAGGTCGAGGCGCTGGGCGGGCTCGCGCCGCGCGTGCTGCTCGCGCTCGACGCCGACGGGGCGGGGCAGGAGGCGATGCTGCGGGCCGAGCGCGTCGCGCGCCAGCGCAGCCTCGACCTGCGGGTCGTGCCGCTGCCGCCGGGCAGCGACCCGGCCGACCTCGTGCGGGCCGAGGGCGCGAAGGCGGTCGCCGACCTCGTCGACGCGGCGATGCCGTTCGCGCAGTTCAGCGTCCAGCGCGAGGTGGCGAAGGCCGACCTCTCCAGCGCCGAGGGCAAGGACCAGCTGATCGACCGCCTGGGGCCGGTGTTCGCGCCGCTGCCGCAGTCGGTGATGCGCCAGGAGCTGACCCACTACGTGGCCGACCGGCTCGACCTGCCGGAGGCGATGGTCGCCGACCTGCTCGCGCGCTCGGCGGCCCGGGCTCCGGCGCGCGAGTCGTCCTCGGCGCCGCCGCGCGCCGGAGCCGTGGCGGCGGGCCCGCGGGGCGCCGGCTTCGCGTCGGGCGGGATGGCCTCGGGGCCGTACGGCGGCGAGGAGGGCCTGCCGATGGGGCCGCCGCCTCCGCCGGAGCCGCCGCGGGCGGTCTCGCGCTCGGAGCGGATCGAGCGGACGTTCCTCGCGCTCTGCATCGCGCTGCCGACGCACGGCCACGAGGCGCTCGACCGCGTGACCGACGACTACTTCTCGACGGCGCTGAACGTCCGCGCGCTGCACCACCTGCGGATCCACCTGGCGTCACCGACCGACGGGATCGCCGAGGACGACGCCGAGCTCTCGCGGCTGATGACCGAGCTCGCGGTCCGCGCGTCGCGGGGCGCGCCCAAGCGCGAGACGCTGCACGTCGAGGAGCTCCAGCTCGAGCTCGCCCGGATCGACCGCGCCATCGCGGCCGTCCGCGCGGGGGGCGAGGGCAGCATCGGCGACCTGGCAGCGAAGCGAGGCCGCGTGAAAGCCGAGCTCGACGCGGGGATGGACTCGGCGATGGAGGCCTCGAGCTAGGCGCCCAGCGCCTCGCGGAGCTCCGCGAGGTCGGCTGTGTCGAGGCCCAGCGCGTCGCCGCGGGCGAGGATCCGGTCGCGCTGACCGTCGGGGATCGCGTCGGCGAGCCGGCGGGCGCTCGGGCGCAGCGTCGGGTCGGCGGCGAGCGCGGCGAGGAGGCCGTCGATCGCCTCGTCGGGCAGGTCGCCGACCTGCGCGGCCAGCCGGGCGCGCTGCTCGTCGCCGAGGCGGTCGGTGAGGTCGAGCGCCTCCTCCCACAGGGCCTTGCGCGCGACGACCTCGATGATCCGCTGGACGCGGCGGTCGGAGAGGTGGCCGACGATCCCGTCGAGCCGGCTCTTGTCCTCGACGACGAAGCCGGTGTGCAGGAGGCCCTCGTCGCTGAGCGCGGCCATCGCGGCGGTCAGCGTGTCCTCGTCGAACTGGTCGACGAAGCCGGCCATCGTGACGTGCTCGTCGCGGCGGTCGAGGTGCACCGCGACCTCGGTCACGAGGTCGATGGGGACGAGCCCGATGACGCCGCTCGCCTGGCTCGGCTCGAGCGCGACGGCGACCTCGGCCAGGAAGCCGGGGGACAGGTGCTCGAGCATCTCCGTCGCCTTGCCGTGCTCGAGCAGGCCGGCCGACCGCGCGCTCAGCAGCGGCCCGAGAACGCGCTCGGCGAGCTTCGCCGCGAGCGCGGCGGGCAGGATCCCGGCCAGCGCCGCCGCCCGCTGGAACGCCCCGCGCTGCGACGCGAACAGCGACTCCGCGACCAGCGCCCGCAGCGCGCGCAGATCGTCGGGCGGCGCCTCCTCGAGCCCCGGCAGCGCCTCGGGCTCGGTGCCGAGCAGGTGCGCGAGCTTGACGACCTGCGCCCGCGACTCGAGCGCGCTCATCCGCCCACGACCTTGCGCACGACGCCCCGCAGCGGCCACGGCACGTGCTTGAGCGCGCCGTCGAACGCGATCGCCATGTCCCGCCCCTGCCGGTGCCGCGCCGCCTCGACCGCCTCGCCCAGCGCGCTCACCGACGCCGCCGGCAGCCCGGCGATCCCGGGCGGCACGCTCGCGCCCAGCAGCTCCTCCAGCTCCTCAGCGGCCTTCGTCCTCCGCGCCACGCCCGAGAACCTAGACAACGCCCCGGAGCCGAGCGCCGGTCCACAACGAGCAGCGCCGCCCGGGTGGGCGGCGCTGGGTGAGGCTCCGGGGGTGGGACTCGAACCCACAACCCTTCGATTAACAGTCGAATGCTCTGCCGATTGAGCTACCCCGGAACGAACGGCGCTCGCCGTGACCTGCGCGACGAGCGCGCCTAGGGTAGCGCGGCGACGCCTGCCTCGACCATCGCGTGGCAGTTCGCGCACAAGAGGACACACTTGGCGGCCTCCGCCCGAGCGCGGTCCAGGGAGAGGCTCATGCCGCGAAGGGACACGCCGAACTCCTTGGTCGACGGGTTGAGATGGTGGAACTGCAGGGCGGCCTGCGACTCCGAGTAGCCGCAGCGGAGGCACTCGCCGCCGGCTTCGGCGACGAGGATCGCCTTGATCCGCCGGCGGCGCCGGCTGACGGCAGCCGACCGACAGCGCAGGCAGACCAGACCGCGGCCGGGCCGGCGGCGATGTGGGGACGGCCCACAACGCGGGCACACCACGATCGGCTCAGGATCGTCGGTGTCCAGCGCCTCGCGGAGAGAGCGACGCCGAACGGTCGGCGCGGTCTCGAGGTCGTATCGGGCGAGCCAATAGCGGATCGTCGCGTAGCTCCGGTCGAACCTGTCGGCGATCTGGCGGGTCGAGAGGCCGGCGGCGACGAGCTCGGCGAGCGTCTCGTGGGAGAGGCCGCCGCGGTTGCGGCCTGTGGCGCTACTCATAGTCACGCGAACGTTAGTTCGTGTGACGGACGGCGAAGGCCTCAAGGAGATCGGCGGCGCGGGCTCCTCCGTCGGGTGGATCCAGCGCGCGGACGCGGGCGCGGAGGGCGGTGTCGGCGAGGGCGTGGCGGGTGGCGACGCGGATCGCGCGGGGCGTCGCGAAACGGCGGGGGAGGCGGACGCCGAGGCCGGCCCAGGCGAGGCGGGCGGCGTTCTCGTTCATGTCGCCGGCGGCCGGGACGGCGAGGAGCGGGACGTGCGCGGTGAGCGCGCGCATCACCGTGCCGTGGCCGGCATGGGAGATCACGAGGTCGGAGCGCGGCATCGTGCGCGCGTAGGAGAGCCAGTCGACGGCACGCGCGTTCGCGGCGACGCGCAGGGGCCGGCTCGGGAGGCGGCGGTTCCACGTCGCGAGCACGCGGACGTCCTCGCCCGCGAGCCCGTCGAGCGCGGCATGGAGCAGCGTGTGGTCGGGGTCCTGGGCGGTCGAGGGCGCGACGAGCACGAGCGGCGCGTCGCCCGGGGGCAGCTCGGGGTCGCCGGGGTGGTCGAGCTCGAACTGCAGCGGCCCCACGACGTGCACGTGCTCCGGCCAGTCGCGGGGGTACTCGAGCTCGGGCAGCGTCGCGACGAGCACGAGCGACGGCGACTGACCGCCGTGGACGCGGTCCAGCGGCGCCATGCCGAGCCGCCGCCGCGTCTCGTTGAGCTCCACCCGCCCGCGCTCGAGCCCGATCCCCACGAGCCGGTCCATCGATCCCCACAGCCGCCGCCCGACCGCGGTCCGTGGCAGCTTCGCGCCCAGCGAGTAGGGCGCCCAGCCGCGCTCGCCGACCGGCCACACGTGCGGCACGAGCGTCGCCCACGGCACGCCGAGCCGCTCGGCGGCCAGCGCGGGCGCCAGCGTGAGGATGTCGGCGACCACCACGTCCGGCGCGAGCGCCGCGATCAGCGGCTCGGTCGAGCGCGTCGCCCGCTCGACGGCCTCGTACGGCTTCAGCGGCCGCTCCAGCGTGGGGAAGACGTGGTACTCGGGCGCCGCCTCGAAGCGCATCCCGAGCGCCTCGACGTCCGGGCGCCAGCGCCCCCAGGTCTGCAGCGTGACGTCGTGGCCCCGGGCGGCGAGCTCGCGGCCCAGGGCGATCATCGGGAACGCGTGCCCCGGGTCGCCGAACGCCCCGAGGAGGAACCGCTTCCGGTCGGCGGCGACGGTCTCGCCGAAGAGGGCTACGCCGCCTCCTCCGCGAGCTCGGCGATCAGGCGCAGCTGCTCGAGCCGGCCGGGCTTGTCGAACGCCAGCGGCGTCACGCCGAGCGTGCCGACGCCGGCCTCGCGGTAGACCCGCAGCCGGTCGCGCACGACGTCGCGCGGGCCGATCAGCGCGACCTGGTCGAGGAACTCGTCCGGGAGCGCCGCGGCGGCCTCGATCTTCTTGCCCTCGAGGTACAGGTTCTGGACGATCTCGGCCTCGTCCTCCCAGCCGTAGCGGCGCATCAGCTGGTTGTAGAAGTTCTGCTTCTTGGAGCCCATGCCGCCGACGTAGAGCGACACGAACGGCCGCGTCGCGTCGCGGGCCGCGGCGCGGTCCTCGGTGACGAAGACGTTGACCGTGGGAGCGATGTCGAAGTGCTCGAGCGAGCGGCCGACCGACGCGGCGCCCTCCTCGAGGTTCTTGCGCAGCTCGGGCAGGAACTCCGGAGACAGGAGGGTCGGGATCCAGCCGTCGGCGATCTCGCCGGCCAGCGCCGTGTTCTTCGGGCCGATCGCGGCGAGGTAGATCGGGATGCTGTCCTGCACGGTCCCGATCGTCAGCTTCAGCGCCTTGCCCGGGCCGTCCGGGAGCGGCAGGTCGATCGACTCGCCGTGGAACTCGACCCGCTCGCGGGCCAGCGCCTGGCGCACGACGGCGACGTACTCGCGCGTGCGCTGCAGCTGCTTGGCGAACCGCACGCCGTGCCAGCCCTCAGAGACCTGCGGCCCGCTGGAGCCGATCCCGAGCAGCATCCGGCCGTCGGACAGCTGGTCGAGCGTGGCGGCGGTCATCGCCGTCATCGTCGGCGTCCGGGCGGGCATCTGGAAGATCCCCGAGCCGATCTTGATCTTCGTCGTCTGGCCCGCGATCCAGCCCAGGATCGTCGCGGCGTCGCTGCCGTAGGCCTCCGCCGTCCAGATCGAGTCGTAGCCCAGGCGCTCCGCCTCCTGGACGATCTCCAGCTGATCCTCGCGGGTGAGGCCGAGGCCCCAGTACCCGATGTGCACGCCGAGCTTCATTGCAACGAACCTTTCAACGCAGGAACCTGCTTGCCGGTCACGACGAGCGGGCCTAAGGTGCCGAGCAGCCTATGCGACGTTCACCACTCGACGATCTCCGCCTCGCCGTCGACTGCCTCCCGCACCGTACGCGCGTCGCGATGCTCGAAGGCGTTCGCGACAGCGACATCGTTGTCGGCGCCTACACCGACCGCTCGGGCCGGGTTTGCCCGATGCTCGCCGCGCACCGTCGCGGCGGCCGCACCGACTTCATCTCGTTCGCCAAGGCCTGGGACCGCTTCGCCCGCGTGAAGCGCGCGCGCCCGGCGACCGACCGCGAGATCCGGATCCTCGAGAGCCTGCTCGAGGCGAGCCTGCACGCCGACGAGCAGGTCGGGCTCGCGCCGGTGATCGCCGAGCACCAGTCGCTCGCCCGCCGCCGCCGCGCCCGCGAGGCCGCGCGGACCGGTCGCTGGCGCCTTCCCGGCCGCCGCGCCGCGGAGCCGGAGGCGGAGCCCGTCGTGGCCGAGTCGCCGCGAGCACTCGCCGAAGCCTGAGCGCCGCGATGCGGATCGCCGTGGTCGGTGGGACGGGGACGGCCGGCCGCCTGGTCGCCGCCGAGCTCGTGCGCCGCGGCCACGACGTCCTCACGCTCAGCCGCACCGCGCCCGACCCGCCGGTGTCCGGCGCGACCCACCGGCGGATCGACCTCCTCACCGGCGAGGGGCTCGACGAGGCGCTGGCCGGCGCCGAGGTCGTCGTCGACGCCGCCAACGGCCCGCCGAGCAAGGCCGCGCGGCCGGTGCTCGTCGACGGCACGCGGCGCGTCCTGGAAACCCCCGGCGAGCGCCACCACGTGCTGCTCTCGATCGTCGGCATCGAGCGGGTGCCGACGACCTACTACGAGATCAAGGTCGCGCAGGAGGCGCTCGTCGAAGCGAGCCCCGCGCCGTGGACGATCGTCCGCGCGACCCAGTTCCACGCGCTCCTGGCGAGCGGCTTCGGCGTCCTGGCCAAGGCGCGCCTGATCCCGTCGGCGACGTTCCCGCTGCAGCCCGTCGACCCCGCCGAGGTCGCGCGGCTGGTGGCCGACGTGGCCGAGGGCGCGCCGCGCCGTGCCCGGGTCGAGATCGCGGGGCCGGAGATCGCGCCCGCCGGCGCGTTCGCGACGCAGTTCAAGGAGGCCCGCGACCGGCGGGCGCTGAAGCTGCGGCTTCCCTTCCCCGGCGAGGTCGGCCGCGCGCTGAAGGCCGGCGCGCTCACGAGCCCCGATGCCGAGCACCGGGGCCGCGTGACGTTCGCGGAGTGGCTGCGGGCCTAGAGCCCCTCGTCCGGGCGGACGAACGGGATCTCGGGGACGATGCAGGCGGGGGACATGTCGATCACGGCCTTGACCGCGATCGCGATGTCGGTGTCGCGGATCATGTCGTCGGCGGGGATCTGGCCCTTGACGAAGTCGGTCATCGGGGTGTCGACGAACGCGGGGCACAGCGCGGTGGACTTGATGCCCTCCTTCGCCAGCTCCTTGTTCATGCCGATCGTGAAGCTGATCAGCGCGGCCTTCGTCGCGCCGTAGACCGACAGCCACGCCTCGCCCGTGCGGCCGGCGATCGACGCGGTGTTGATCACGATCGCCTTGCGGTGCTCGGCCCCGGCGACGCGCAGCAGCGCGACGCACTCGCGGTAGAAGAGGATCGGCGAGCGGAGGTTGGTCGCCAGCTGCAGGTCGAGGTGCTTGGTCGAGATGTCGGCGACGTTCGCGCCGATCCCGACGCCGGCGTTGTTGACGAGCACGTCGAGGCGCCCGAAGCGCTCCTCGTGCTCGGCGACCACGCGCTTGACGACGTCCTCGTCCCCGAGGTCGCCCGCGACGGACAGGACGTCGAAGCCCTCGCCCCGCAGCACCTCGGCCGCCGCCTCGAGCTTGTCCGGCCGGCGGGCCGCCAGCGTGATGCCGTAGCCCTCCTGCCCGAGCATCCGGGCGATGGCCAGCCCGATGCCGCTGGAGCCGCCCGTCACGATCGCTGCGCGTTCCGCCATGTGTTCCTCCGGTGCCTGGGTGTTCCTGCGAGCCCGGGAATCCAATCAGCTACCGTCCGGAACGATGCGCGCCCCTCGCCAGATGCTCCTCGCCGGGTCCGTCCTGGCCGCCCTCGCGATCGCCGGATGCGGCGGCGGAGGCGACGACGGCACAGGCGCGAAGTCGTCCGACACGGCGCCCGCGGTGGCCGCCAAGGCCGCCGACTTCCCGAAGGGCGACACGCTCACCTACACGGACGTGCGCGGCAAGTACGGCGACGAGCTGAACCTCGCGGGCGGCGCGGCGATGATCAACCCGGGCTCGACCCGGCTGCCGTTCCTGATCCTCGACGCGGGCGCGAAGGTCGTCAAGGACGCGCAGGTCGCCGTCTACACGATGAAGAACGACGGGACGGGCGTGCGGGGTCCGTTCCCGGCGCGCGACCAGCCGTTCGACATCGGCCCGGCCTACCTGTCCCGCACGACCTCGTCGGACCCGCAGCAGCAGAAGTTCTTCTACGTCGCCGACCTCGCCACCGAGGCCGGCAAGCCGGTCGCCGCGTTCGCGATCGTCAAGGCCGGCGGCAAGACCTTGGCGACGACGCCCACCTCGATCGGGCTGAAGACCAAGAAGGCCGACGAGCCGCCCGCGGTCGGCGACCGGGCGATCTCGATGAAGACGCTGACGCCCGACGATGTCGGCGGCGACTACAAGAAGCTCACGACCCGTGTCCCGCCCGACAAGGACCTGGTCCAGACGAACCTCGCCGACGTGCTCGGCAAGAAGCCCGTCGTGCTGATCTTCGCGACGCCGGCGCTGTGCCAGAGCCGCGTCTGCGGCCCGACCGTCGACGTCGCCGAGCAGGTCAAGGGCGACTTCGGCGACAAGGTCGCGTGGGTCCATCAGGAGATCTACCAGGACGACGACCCCAACAAGGGGCTGCGCCCGCAGGTCTCCAAGTGGAGGCTGCAGACCGAGCCGTGGGTCTACGTGATCGGCCGCGACGGCACGATCGCCAACCGCGTCGAGGGCGCGATCTCGGTGCCGGAGCTCAAGGCCATGGTCGGCAAGATCGTCGCCTCCTAGCGATAGCGTTGAGCTGCCCTTCGGGGGCGGGTAGCTCAGTGGTTAGAGCAGCGGACTCATAATCCGTCGTGCGGTGGTTCGAATCCACCCCCGCCCATCTTGTCCCCGGACGTCCTCATCCGCCATGCCACCGCGTCCGACGCGGCGCTGATCGCCGCGATCTACAACGAGGGGATCGCCGAGCGCCAGGCGACGTTCGAGACCCGGCCGCGCGACGCCGAGGAGGTCGCCGGCTGGCTGGGCGGCCGGCTCCCGGTGCTCGTCGCCGAGCGCGGGGGCGAGGTGCTCGGGTTCGCCCGGGTCTCGCCGTACTCCGAGCGCGCCGTCTACGCCGGCGTGGGGGAGCAGGGCGTCTACGTCGCGCCGTCGGCGCGCGGCAGCGGCCTGGCCAGCGCCCTGCTCGCGGAGCTGGCGAGCGCCGCCGAGGCCGCCGGCCTCTACAAGCTCACCGCCCGGATCTTCACCACGAACGAGCCCTCGATCGCCGCGCACCGCGCCGCGGGGTTCGAGGTCGTCGGGATCCAGCGGCGCCACGGCCGGCTCGACGGAGAGTGGCGCGACTGCGTGCTGATGGAGCGGCTGCTCGGCGAGGCCGCGTCGCCATGATCGACGAGCCGTCCTACGCCGCGCGCCAGGCCGCGCGCGAGCTGCGGATCAGCCAGGAGCGCGTGCGGCTCGCGCTCGAGGGCACGAACACCGGGCTCTGGGAGTGGGACATCAAGGCCGACGTCATCCACTGGTCCGACAACCTCGGGCCGTTGCACGGCCTGCCGCGCGGCGCGCAGCCGGCCGACTTCGCCGAGTACATCGAGCGGATCGACCCGGAGGATCGCCCGCTGCTGGCCGCCGACGTGCGCCGCGCGGTCGAGCAGGGCCGCGGCTACGAGCGCGAGTTCCGCACGCACCGGCCCGACGGCGAGGTGCGGTGGCTGAGCGCCCGCGCGCACGTGGTCTTCGACGACGAGGGCGCGCCCGCGCTGCTGGTCGGGCTGACCACCGACGTCACGGATCGCCACCGGCGCGAGGCCGACGCGGCGTTCCTGGCCCGCGCCGGCGAGGCGCTGTCGCGCTCGCTGGACCCGCGCGAGACGCTCGACGCGATCACCCGCCAGGCCGTCCCGGCGCTCGCGGACTGGTGCGTCGCGCAGCTCGTGGCCGACGAGGGCGAGCTCGAGAACGTGGCGATCGCGCACGTCGACCCCGCGAAAGTCAGCCGGGCGCGCGAGCTGCTCGAGCGCTACCCGAACCGGCCGGAGCAGCGCTTCGGCGCGCCCGAGGTGATCCGCACCGGCCGCTCGGAGCTGTTCTCGGACATCGACGACGCCGCGCTCGAGTCGCTGGCCGAGGACGCCGAGCACCTCGAGGTGCTGCGGTCGCTGCACATGTCCTCGGTCCTGGTCGTGCCGCTCGTCGCGCGCGGCCACGTCCTCGGCGCGCTGTCGTTCGTCTCGGCGGGCTCGGGCCGGATCTACGGCGAGCGCGAGCGCGAGCTGGCCGAGGAGCTCGGGCGCCGCGCGGGCCTGGCGATCGACCACGGCCGCCTCTACCAGCGCGAGCACCGCACCGCGGAGACGCTCCAGCGGGCGCTGCTGCCCGAGCGCCTCCCCGACGTCGCGGGCTTCGCGCTGACCGCGCGCTACCTGCCGGGCGTCGACGGCGACGCGGTCGGCGGCGACTGGTACGACGCGTTCCCGCTCCCCGACGGCTGCGTCGGCGTCGCGATGGGCGATGTGGTCGGCCGCGGGATCAAGGCCGCGGCGGCGATGGGGGAGCTGCGCAACGCGCTGCGCGCCGTCGCCCACGGCGCTCCCGGGCCGAGCGCGGCGCTCGACCGGCTGCACACGCTCTACGAGGCGCTCGGGCGGCGGACGTTCGCGACCGTCGTCTACCTCGTGCTCGATCCCACCGACGGCGGCGTCCGCGTCGCCTGCGCCGGGCACCCGCCGCCGATCGCGATCGCGCCAGGTTGCGACGCCGTCCCACTCGAGGTCGCGCGCTGCCCGCCGCTGGGCGCGCCGTGGCCCAGGCCGGCCGAGGAGGACACGCTCGTGCTCGCGCCCGGCGCGGCGCTGCTGCTCTACACCGACGGGCTCGTCGAGCACCGCGATCAGCCGCTGGACGCGGGGATCGACGCGGCCTGCCGGGCCGCGGGCGGCGCGCCCGACGACCTCGAGGCGCTGGCCGACCACGTGATCTCCGAGATGGTCGCGGAGGGCGGCAGCGCCGACGACGTCGCGCTGCTGGTGCTGCGGCGGGACGCCGACACCCCCCATTCGTAGGCGGACTGACGTCCGTTTCCAACACCTGCGGTCCACCCGGCCTAATAGAATCGCCGGCGATGGAGTCCTCGTCCCTGCACCAGCGCTCGGATGACCTCCGGGCCTCGCCTCCGATGTTCAGGTCCCGGTGGCTCGATGCCCTCACGAGGGTGCATCCCGCGGTGCCCGTCGTCATCTTCGCGCCGGCGATCGCGATCTTCGCCGTGATCGGCATCGGCAACGAGGGCGTCGGCAAGGGCCTCCTCCTCGCGGCGATCGGCTACGTCTTCTGGACGCTGTCGGAGTACTGGATCCACCGCGCGATCTTCCACTTCGAGCCCGAGGCCGGCTGGGGCGCGCGGATGCACTGGATGATCCACGGCGTCCACCACGACCACCCGAACGACCCGCTGCGGCTGGTCATGCCGCCGTCGGTGAGCGTGCCGCTCGCGTCCGCGTTCTACGGCCTGTTCGTGCTCGTCGTCGGCTCGCACGCGTCGCCGGCGATCGCCGCCGGGTTCCTGGGCGGCTACCTCGCCTACGACATGGTCCACTACCACGTGCACCACCACCGCCCGCGCACCCGCCTCGGCCGGATGCTGCGCGAGTCGCACATGCGCCACCACTTCCAGGACGACACGGCCGGCTACGGCATCAGCGCGCCGTACTGGGACCGCGTGTTCGGCACGCAGTCGCGCAAGCGCCGGGGCTAGATCGGCCGCGAAGGCAGGGATGGCCATGGGCGGCGTCGAAAAGGTCGGCGCCCATGAAGAGCACGAGCACGACGCCTGCTCCCGCCGCCGCTGCGGGACACCAGACCCTCTCGGCCTACATCCAGGCCCGCTTCGACGAGTTCAGCCGGTCGCAGAAGGATGTGGCCCAGTACATCGTCGATCACCTGGACGAGGTCGCCTTCCAGACCGCGGAGGAACTCGCGCGCCGCGCGAACACCTCGTCGTCGACGGTCGTCCGCTTCTCGCAGGCCCTCGGCTTCGAGGGGTACCCCGAGCTGCAGGCCTCGGCGCGCGACGAGTACCGCCGCCGGGTCGCCGGCGGTGACACCGGGGGTGGGATGACCACCAACTCGGCGCCGCTGTTCTCGCTCGACCAGAACGAGTTCGAGACCGCGCTGGCCGCCGACTACGTCAACGTCGAGGAGACCGCGCGCAAGGTCTCGCGCAGCGAGGTCGAGTCGGCGATCGACGCGATCGTCGACGCCGAGCGCCTGTTGGTCATCGGCACCGACCAGATGGCGTTCTTCGCCTCCTACCTGCGTCATCTCCTGATGCTGCTCGACCTCCGCGCGGAGACCGTCGCGTCGCCGTCGCAGGAGGCGCTGGCCAAGCTCGGCCGCGTCGACGAGCGCACGCTCGTCATCGGCCTGTCCGCCGGCCGGCCGCACCCGCTGGTCGTGCGCGCGATGAAGCTCGCGCGGCACCGCCACGCGACCACCGTCGCGATCACCGACGCGACGCTCTCCGAGGTCGCCAAGCTCGCCCAGATCCGGCTCTACTACTCCTCGAACTCCCCGGCGTACGTGCGCTCGCACACCGCGCTGCTCAGCCTGATCCAGGCGCTGGCCTACGGCGTCTACTCGCGCGACACCGGTCGCTACGAGGATCGGATCAAGGCCTTCCGCCTGAAGTAGCCGCCGGCCGCCGCGCCGCTCGCTAGGTTGGTGGGGTGTCCGCGGACACCGCGCCCGCCTTCAGCTACGACGTCACGCAGCTCCCGCCTGGCCGTGTGGGCTTCCACCGCTGGCGCTGGGAGCTGTGGCACGGCGCGATGCTCGTCGGCGCCGGCTGGGTCACCGCGCCCGGGCAGGTCGAGCGGGCGCTGCGCCGCGCGGCGTCGCGGCGGATGCACCAGCTGCACGGCGTGACGCCGCTGCGGCCGGAGGCGGCACGCTTCCTCGGGACGCTGCGGCCGGGCGCTCCGGCGCGCCTGCAGACGGGCGTCGGCGTGTGCCTGTTGGTCCCCAGAGTGGACCCGTCCGCGGCGTCCGCGGCCGCCTGAGCGTCCTAGACTGGCGCGTATGCGCGACGAAGCGACGTTCCGTGTCAAGGCCGGCCTGGCGGAGATGCTCAAGGGCGGCGTCATCATGGACGTCGTCAACGCCGAGCAGGCCAAGATCGCCGAGGACGCGGGCGCGTCCGCGGTGATGGCGCTCGAGCGCGTGCCCGCCGACATCCGCCGTGACGGCGGCGTCGCGCGGATGAGCGACCCCCTGATGATCAAGGGCATCCAGGAGGTCGTGACGATCCCCGTGATGGCCAAGGCGCGGATCGGCCACTTCGCCGAGGCGCAGGTGCTCGAGTCCCTCGACGTCGACTACGTGGACGAGTCCGAGGTCCTCACGCCCGCCGACGAGGCGCACCACATCGACAAGTGGGCGTTCAAGGTCCCGTTCGTGTGCGGCGCGACGAACCTCGGCGAGGCGCTGCGGCGGATCGGCGAGGGCGCGGCGATGATCCGCTCCAAGGGCGAGGCCGGCACCGGCGACATCGTCGAGGCCGTCCGCCACCTGCGGTCGATCACCGGCGAGATCAAGCGCCTCGGGACGCTCTCCGAGATGGAGCTGATGAGCGCCGCGAAGGACCATGGCGCGCCGTACGACCTGATCGTGGCCGTCGCCCGCGAGGGCAAGCTGCCCGTGCCGATGTTCTGCGCGGGCGGGATCGCGACGCCGGCCGACGCCTCGCTTGTGATGCAGCTCGGCGCCGAGGCCGTGTTCGTCGGCTCGGGGATCTTCAAGTCCGACGACCCGGCGCCGCGCGCGCGGGCGATCGTCGAGGCGACGACGCACTTCGCCGACCCCGACCGCGTCGCCAAGGCCTCCGAGGGCCTGGGCCCGGCGATGGAGTCGATCGAGACCCGCAAGCTCGCCGAGGGCGAGCTGCTCGCCGGCCGCGGTTGGTAGGCGTCCTCGCCCTGCAGGGAGGCTTCGCGGCGCACGCGAAGATCCTCCGCGACCTCGGCGCCGACGTGCGCGAGGTGCGCACGCCCGCGGACCTCGAGGGGCTCGCCGGGCTCGTGATGCCGGGCGGCGAGTCGACGACGATGACCCTCGGCGTCGAGCGCGAGGGCCTGGGCGACCCGCTGCGCGCGTTCGCGGCCGCGGGCACGCCGATCCTCGGCACCTGCGCGGGGATGATCATGCTCGACCGCGCGCACCTGGGCATCATGGACATCGCCTGCGAGCGCAACGCGTTCGGGCGCCAGACCCGCTCGTTCGAGACCGACCTCGAGATCGAGGGCCGCACGGTCCGCGCCGTCTTCATCCGCGCGCCGTGGCTCGTCGACTTCGGGCCGGGGGTGGAGATCCTCGCCGACGTCGACGGCCATCCGGTCGCCGCGCGCGAGGGCGCGCTGCTGGCCGTCTCGTTCCATCCGGAGCTCGCCGGCGAGACCGCGGTGCACGAGCTGTTCCTGGCCGGGGTCGGCGAGTAGTCGGCGACGACGACCGCGGTCGACCGCGACGCAAGGGGCTGATCAACGGTTATCTTTGTGCGCACTCCGACATCGCCGACGTCCAGGGGTGGGCGTCACGGTGAACGGCACGGGGAGGGGATGTGCGGATGGACGAAGGTGCGCGACGCGGCGGGCGTCGATGTCGAGGCGGGCTGACAGCACTGGTGGCGCTGGTGGCGCCGCTGCTGGTGGCGCCGGCCGCGATGGCCAACAACGTCGCGGGCACTCCCTGTGCCTACACGACGCGCATCGTGGACGCGGCCATCCCCGACGGAACCGTCGGCGGACCGTCGGGCACAGGCGCGACGAGCTCGCTGTGGACCCCGCCGGCGAACGTCGGGAACGCCACGATCACCGATGTGAACATCCGCGTCGAGATCCAGCACCCGTTCGACGCCGACCTCGACATCAGCGTGACGCACGCCGGGACGACGGTCTCGCTCTCGACGGACAACGGCGGCGGCGGTGCCGGCTACACCGGCACGACGTTCGACGACCAGGGAGCGAACGGGCCGATCGCCGGCCAGAGCGCCCCGTTCACCGGCTCGTTCGCGCCCGAGCAGCCGCTCAGCGCCTTCGACGGCCTGCCCGCCGAGGGCGTCTGGACGATCCGGGTGAGCGACGACACGGGCACGTTGTCGAGCGGGCCGGGGGACCCGTCCCCACCGCCTCAGAAGCTCCTCTCCTGGAGCGTCGACTACCGCGCGAGCAGCTGTCCGTTCGATATGCCCCCGTGTGACGAGCACGGGAGCACGTTCGACAACACGGGCCCGTCGCCGGGTGGCAGCGTGACGACGCTCGCGGCAACGAAGGGAACGGGATCCGTGTCGGACATCGACGTCTACGTCCACCGCATCGTGGGCGGCGGCGGCGCGCTGACCGTCTCCTTCGGGCGTGACACGGCGAGCGAGCGAACGCTCGTGTCCGGCGCGTCCCCGGACTTCGTCGACACCGTGTTCGACGACCAGGCGGCCCAGGCGTTCTCGGGCTCACCGCCCCACACGGGCCGCTTCACACCGATGCAGACGCTCAACGCGCTGAACGGGAGCGCGAACGTTCGCTGGCAGCTCGAGCTGGCCAAGAGCGGCGGCAGCGGCCAAGGGACGTTCCGGTGGGGCCACAGGGTGCTGATGAGCGGCGACGGCTGCACGGATCCCGACTCCGACGTCATCTGGAGCACCAGCGACAACTGCCCGGCCGTCGCGAACGTCGACCAGGCGAACTACGAGCTCGACGCCCAGGGGGACGTCTGCGACGCGGATGACGACAACGACAGCGTCGCCGACACCGCCGACGCGTGCCCGGCCGGCCTGCGCACGTTCGACGCCGGCGGCACCGACCCGGACTACGACGCCGACGGCTGCAAGGACCCGGAGGACGCCGACGACGACGGCGACGGCGTGCCCGACACGGCGGACGGCTGCCCGCAGGCATCGCAGGGGGTGGGCGGCGACACCGACGCCGACGGCTGCAAGGACTTCGAGGAGACCGACGACGACAACGACGGCGTGCCCGACACCGCCGACAACTGCCCGCTCGCCGG